>Ga0272448_1002654_pt1 | contig 22052 bp, 17 predicted proteins | sample YNPCB0191_FD_202220 | JGI IMG/M metagenome (GOLD analysis project Ga0272448, IMG submission 202220) | Hot spring sediment microbial communities from Yellowstone National Park, WY, United States - YNP-CB-019-1 | ecosystem: Environmental > Aquatic > Thermal springs > Hot (42-90C) > Sediment... | reverse complement strand
GCCGACCGACTCCAGCCGCAGGCCGGCGTTGTCGGACTCCACCGTCACTTCGCCCTGGATGTCCTTCACCTCGAGATCGCCATACTTGCCGCGGAACTGGATGCTTGACCCGCGCGGGGCGGCAATCTCCAGGTCCATGCTGATCCGCGCGCCTTCGAACGAGTCCTGCTCGTGCGCCACCCGCACGACGTCGCCGTTGCGGAGAACTTTCAGTTTGGCCGCATCGTTGGCGCGGTCGGCCGCGCTGCGGTCCAGCGCGCGCACCGTCTTGCGCCCCGACACCTTCACTTCGGCGCCTTCCACGCCGGTGATGCGCGTGTTGCCGCGCGCGTTCTCCACCACGATGCGGCCCTGCGGCGAGGCCGGCACGGCCATCTCCGGCTGCGGGTAATCGAACGCTTCGCCGAACACTTCCACGCCGCCGATGCGGATCCTGCCGGGCAGCTCGTGCGTCCAGCGCTTCACGCTCCAGACGGACATGAAGAACACGGTGACGAAAATGATCAGGGCCCACTCGCCGCCGTGGATGCCCGCGCGCGGCAGCTCCCGGCCGCGGAAGTAGGTCGTCAGAATCTCGACCAGCCGCAGCGCCCCCCACGCGATCAGCACCACCGGCCACCAGGTCACCAGGAGGTCGAACAGGGGCAGATCCGGGCGGATGTTCCGGACAAGGAACACCACGCCGATCAAAATCAGCAGCACGGGGCCGACCAGGGATCCTCGTCTCATCGCCGCCTCCTCAGGCCCGGAATGGCGCGCCGCCGCCCGCCGCGGGCGGGCCGGCCAGCGCGGTGCGCTCGAGCAGTTTCATCACGCCGAGCACGATCAGCAGCACGGGCCACGTCTTCGTGAACGGCACGCCGGAAAACCGGTCGGCCGAGAGCAGCACGCCGAGCGTGATCAGCAGCACAGGGCCGCGGACGGCCCGGATGAGTTCCGCGCTCCGGTTCATTGCGCGCCTCCTTTCGCTGCGCCGTGGTTTGCGCCGCGCAACCGCTCATACAGCATCCAGGCGCCGGTGGCGATCAGCACCACCGGCCAGAACCGCAGCAGGTCGCGCAGCCGGACGATTTCCAGATTGTTCAGCAGGAACAGCACGCCGAGCAGGATCAGCACCAGCGGCAGCACCGGCGCGCCCTGCCCGCCGCGCAACTGCACGAGCGAGGAGAACTCGTCCACCGGCTCGCCCAGCAGCCGCCGCTGCGCCGTATGGTAGGCCTCGAACGCCATGTAAAACCAGAACACCGCGGTCAGCAGGCCGAACAGCGGCTCCAGCCCCCCGGCGGCGTCGCTGGAGGAGATGCTCAGCAGCAGCCCGAGAATCACGACGTGGATGATCCCCTTCGCATACTGGCCGTTGTAAATCGCGCCGACACCGGGAATCATGCCGAGCAAGAAGGCCAGCCCCGGCGACACGCCCGGGTTGGGCGCCAGAGGCGCGCCTCCGGGCGCCGGGGCCGCTTTTGCTTCCGCAGCCGGGAGGTGTTCCTCACAAAAGACGGTTCCCTGCGCCAGGCGGATCTCATCCTCGGCCAGCGCCTTGCCGCAAGTCCGGCAGTAGGCGGCCACCGGCTTCTGTTGTGCGTTTTCTGTCGTCATTTCTTTTTCCTCCCGTCCCCGGGCTGTTCCGCTTGCGGCAGGCCCCAGTCCAGGCTTTGGCCGGGCGCGGGCGCGGCGGCTTCCGCGCTCTTCGGGCGGGCCTTGGCCGGAGCCTGGACGCCGGCGCCAGCCGGCTCTTCGGTCCATTCCTTCAACGTCTGCTGAATTTCGTACACCAGCCGCAAACTCTCGTAATACTTCCGGGCGCGGTCGGCAGCGCGCCATGCCTTGTCTTCGAGGGCCATCCAGACGCGCGCCGGCTCGAGATCGGCGAGCCGCAGCTGCCGAACCGGGATGCCGGCGAAGCGCGCCAGCATGGCGAAGCTCAGGATCGTCATCGCCATTCCCATGGCGAAGCGCGGCTGCAAGACCGGCTCCAGCAGCCGCCCGAGCCAGGCGCGCCGCTCGCGCACCGGGCGCGCGGCGCCCTGCCGCACCTCGAACAGCAGGTGGTTGACCAGCGCCGGCGGCGGCTCGACATCGGCCGCCTTCCCGATGAAGCTCAACGCGGCCCGCGCGTCCTCCACCAGCGCGCGGCAGGAGGCGCAGGAGGCCAGATGCAGCTCGACCGTCGCCTTCTCGGCCGCGGTCAGCGCGCCGTCGACGTAGTCGCAAATCAGGGCCTCGAGATCGCTGCACCTCATGGCACGACCCTCATCTGGCGCAACACGCGCGCCAGCTCGCTTCGGCCGCGGTTCAGCCGCGACTTCACCGTTCCTTCCGGCACCCCCAGCACCTGCGCGATCTCGCGGTACTCCATGCCCTCGATATCGCGCAGAATCACCGTCTCGCGCAGCTCCGGCGAAAGTTTCGCCAGCGCCTTCTGCAACGCCTCGCTCGCCTCGCGGCCGGCCAGCGCCGCCTCCGTGCGGCCCTCGATGGCCGCCTTCTCCTCGAGCACCGGCAACTGCTCCTCGATCGACGCCGTGGCGCGCTCCATCCGGGAGCGCCGGTAGTGATCGATGAGCAGATTGCGCGTCAGCCGCGCCAGCCACACGCCAAACGAACCCTCGCCCGCGCGGAAGCTGCGGACGTTGCGAAAAACCCTGAGAAAGACCTCCTGCGTCAGGTCCTGGGCCTCGCTCTCCCTGCCGGTGAACCGGTAGCAGATCGAGTAGACGCGGCGCGTGTAGGTGCGGACGAGATCCTCCCAGGCGCTCTCGTCCCCGTTCAGACAGCGCGCAACCAGCTCCGTTTCAGCATCCACGTCCTGCACCAGGCGCCCGTTCCGGCTCTGGCCGGCGGCAGGCAGCGGCGCCATCGGGATGGCCGCTGCGCCGCCTCGCATCGCGTCCCAGAGCTGCAAACCCGCTGCCATGACTGAAGCTCCCTTGCCGGGGGCCGCCGGCCAGCCCCGCGCCGGAGGCAGTCCGCTCCGGCTTCCAGTCATTACAACGAGGGTTTATCATGAAAAGTTCGATCCGTCGGAAACCCGAGAGAGCCGGCTCCCATTTTAGTCGAATTCTCCGGCTCTGCCGTCCCGGACGGTTTGTCTGTGCAGGAGACGCTCCTGAGTCACGCCCGCCCCGCTCTCCGGTCCGGCCGCCGCGGCCTGTGGGCCGCTTCGCTCCTGCTGCTCGCAGCCGTCGGGTTCCTCGTCTATCGCGGCAGGCAAACCGGCTTCGACCTGGCCGAGTTCGCCGCCAGCTTCCGCGAGGTGCGCTGGGGCTGGATCGTGCTGGCGTGGCTCGTCGGCCTGCTGTCCTACGCGGGACGCACCTGGCGCTGGATGGTGATGCTCCGGCCCCTGGCGCCGCAGGCGCGAAGCCGCGATGTTTTCTCCGCGACGGTGATCGGCTTCACCGCGGTCTACCTGTTCGGCCGGGCGGGAGAGCTGGTGCGGCCCTGGCTGATAGCGAGATCGGCGCGCGTGCCGCTGGCCTCCCAGATCGCCGCCTGGCTGCTCGAGCGGATCTACGACACGCTGCTGATACTGGCGTTCTTCGGCTATGCGCTCGCCTCGTCCATCCAGGTGCACCCCTCCGCCGGGCCGGAGATCCGCTGGCTTATCGCGAAAGGCGGGTGGCTGATCGGCGGCATCGGCCTGCTGTGCCTGGGCGCCCTCATCATGCTCCAGTACTGGGCGCCGCGCTTCGAGCAGCGCATCATCGACGGCCTCAGCTTCCTTCGCGAACGCCACCACGAGCGGGCCGCGCGGCTGGTGCGCGCCGCGCTGGACGGGTTGCGCGCCGCCCGCTCCGGGCGGGCCATCGCAGCGCTCCTGCTGTGGAGCGTGGCCGAGTGGGCGGTGATCTATTTCTGCTTCCACCTCATGTTCCTGGCCTTCCCGGAAACGGCATCGCTCCGGCCCGCCCAGGTGCTGGCCTACATCGGCTTCGTCGGCATCGGCAGCGTCATCCAGATCCCTGGCGTGGGCGGAGGCTTCCAGGTGGCCTCCGTCCTCGTCACCACCGAGCTGTTCCGCGTGCCCATGGAAACCGCCACCGCCCTCGCCGTGCTCAACTGGCTGGTCGCCGTGGCCGGGGCCGTCCCCTTCGGCCTGCTGCTGGCCTTGCGCGAGGGGCTGCGGTGGAACCAGCTGTCCGGCCTGGAAAGCGAGACCCTGTCATGAACTGCCCGTTCTGTGGTTTCAAGGAAGACCGCGTGATCGATTCCCGGGAGAGCAAGGAGGGGGATGTGATCCGCCGCCGGCGGGAGTGCCTTCAGTGCGGCCGCCGTTTTACTACATATGAAAGAATAGATGAAGTGCCGTACATGGTGGTCAAGAAAGACGGCCGGCGTGAGAAATTTGACCGCCAGAAGGTACTGAATGGTTTGTTGAAGGCGTGCGAAAAGCGCCCGGTTCCGATGTCGAAACTGGCCGAACTGGTCGATGAGGTGGAGGGAGTGCTGGCGGACAAGCCGGACCGGGAGATTTCTACTTCAGAAATAGGAGAATTGTTGACCAGGCGGCTGCTGGCCCTGGACAAGATAGCCTACGTGCGGTTTGCCTCGGTTTACAAGGACTTTCAGGACGTGGAGGCTTTCTTTAGCGAGCTCAAGGAGTTAATGAAAAAGAAGCGTGGCTGAAACGCCACAGCAGGCCGCGGCCCGCGCGCCCTGGAGGGTTGGTGTAACGATTTCCTTTCGCAAGCATCCAATTGTTTGGGAGCTTAACAAGATCGCAATTTCATGCTATCCTGATTCGGAGCGTCTTCCCATCCGCCGCCGGTATGACCAACCCGTAATTGGCATGGGGCATTGCGCCCCGCGCATTCGCACAGAAGGGCGGAGCTATCGGGACGCGCGAATCGGGACAGCGCGCCTGTCCAGGAAGCGGTTATGCAAGGCTCGGCGCCGCGCGCGGCGCAGGCTTCGGCAGCCGGCCTGGAAGGGCAGGACGACAGTTCCTGTTTCAGCAATGGTTTCGGATCCGGGCAGGAAGTCTCATGCCTGAGAAAAATCTGTTCGGACCTGGAGGTTTGTCGCCAGTGGATCACTTTGAAGATCAGTTCCTGACGGATGCGACCGAGGCGCTCGGTCTGCCATTCGACGAGGAGGCCAACTTTTTCCATCCGGAGGATGTGCAGGAGGACGAGTTCGCCTCTGCACAGCCTGCCGAGGAGTCCATTTACACGGATGACCCGGTCCGCGTGTACCTGCGCGAGATGGGCGCCGTGCCGCTGTTGACCCGCGAGGGCGAGGTGACGCTCGCCCGCAAGATGGAGCGCGGCAAGCTGCGGATGCAGAAGGCGGCCAGCCGCTCCATCCTGGTCCAGCATCAGGTGCTCGAACTCGCCGAGAAGGTCCGCGCCGGGGAGCTGAATCCGGAGGCGCTGGTGGATCTCGGCGACGTCGAGGAAGGCACGCCCGCTTACGAGAAGCGGCTGCGTGAAATCCGGCAGCAGTTTGAAGAGTTCATCGCGCTGTACAAGAAGCAGGAGCAGCTCCGGGAGAAGCTGGGCGCCGGCGCCGCCGCCAACAAGAAGGCGCAGCGGAAGTCCCTGTGGAAGTTCTACCGCGCCCGGGTGGAGACCTCGCGGGCCATCCGCCGGTTCCCGTGGCTGCCCTCGAAGTGGCGCCAGTTCTCCACCGCCATCGAGCAGGCGGTGGAAGAGCTGAACCAGCTGGAAGCGGAACTGGCGCAGCTCGAAGCCAACCGAGCGGCCAACCAGGCCCGCATCCGCGAGATCAAGCGGGAAATCAAGCGCCGCGAAATGCAGGCGGGCGCCACCCATGCCGAGCTGAAGAAGTCGCTTGCCGACATCCGGCAGGGCGAGCAGGAAGCCGAGCGGGCCAAGAAGGACCTGGTGGAGGCCAACCTCCGCCTGGTCGTCTCGGTGGCCAAGAAGTATGTCAACCGGGGCCTGCACCTGCTCGACCTGATCCAGGAAGGCAACATCGGCCTGATGCGCGCCGCCGACAAGTTCGAATACCGGCGCGGCTACAAGTTCTCGACCTACGCCACGTGGTGGATCCGCCAGGCCATCACGCGCGCCATCGCCGACCAGTCGCGCACCATCCGCATCCCGGTGCACATGAACGAGTCGATGAACAAGTTCCTGCGCGCCACGCGCGAGCTGGAGAAGGAGCTTGGCCGCGCGCCGACCAACGAGGAGATCAGCCGCCGCATGGACATCCCGGTGGAGAAGGTCCAGAAGCTGAAGACCATCTCCCGCGATCCGGTCTCGCTGGAGACCCCGGTCGGCCGCGACGGCGAGTCCGCGCTCGGCGACCTGATCGAGGACCGCTGGGTCGGCTCGCCCATCGACACGGTGATCGACTCCAACATCCGCGACGAGACCGCGGCCATCCTGAAGACCCTCTCGCCCAAGGAAGAGAAGGTGATCCGGCTGCGGTTCGGCATCGGCTGCGAGCGCGAGCACACGCTCGAGGAGATCGGCCAGCAGTTTGACGTCACGCGCGAGCGGATCCGGCAGATCGAAGCCAAGGCCCTGCGCCAGCTCCGCTCGCCCGAGCGGGCCCGCCATCTGCGGGCGCTGCTCGCTGCGCGGTAAGCGCCGGGACAACCTCCTGCGGCCCGCTCCGGCTTTGCGCCGGGGCGGGCCGGCGCTTTTTCAGGCCGCTTCCAGCACCTCGCGGTAGAAGGCTTCGTAGCGGGGAATGACGAGGGAGGTGCAGAAGCGCTCTTCGGCGGTGGTGCGCGCCTTCCAGCGCATCCTGGCGTACAGGGCGCGGTCGGTCAGCAGTGCGGCGGCGCGCGCCGCCATGGCCTCGATGTCCCCGGGCGCTTCGAGAAAACCGTCCTCGCCGTGCGTGATCACCTCCGGCACGCCGCCCACGCGCGTGGCCACCGGGGGGACGCCGCAGGCCATCCCTTCCAGCGCCGCCAGCCCGAACGATTCCATCTCCGACGGCAGCAGCAGCACGTCGCATTGCGGGATGAGCCGCTCGATGTGGTCCTGCTTGCCGAGGAACCGCACGTGTTCGTGGACGCCCAGCTCGAAGGCCAGCCGCTCGGCGGCGCCGCGGTCCGGGCCGTCGCCGGCCATCCAGAGCTCGCAATCCGCCGTCTGGCGCACCCGCGCGAGGATGCGCACGCAGTCCGGCGCGCGCTTCACCGGGCGGAAGTTGGAGATGTGCAGCAGCCGCGGCCGCCCGGGGTGCGCCTCGCGCGGCACCCGGTAGAGATCGCAATTGACGAAGTTCGGGATGACGCGGATCTCCTTGCGGGCGCCGATCACGGAGAGAGTTTCCCGGCGCAGGAAATCGCTGACCGCGGTGACGCCGTCGGACTGCTCGATGGAGAAGCGGGTGATCGGCAGGTAGGACTTGTCGCTGCCCACCAGCGTGATGTCGGTGCCGTGCAGCGTGGTCACGTAAGGCAGGCGGCGCTTTTCGGCCATCATCGCCCGCGCCAGCCAGGCCGAGGCGGCGTGCGGAATCGCATAGTGCACGTGGAGCAGATCGAGCCGCTGCCACTCGGCGATCTCCAGCATCCGCGACGCCAGGGCCAGATCATAAGGCGGGAACTGGAACAGCGGATAGGTCGCCGCCTCCACCTCGTGATAAAAAATGCGCGGCAGGCCGGGATCGAGCCGGATCGGGTTGGCGTAGGTGATGAAGTGCACCTCGTAGCCGCGCGCGGCCAGCTCCATGCCCAGCTCGGTGGCGACGATGCCGGAGCCGCCGTAGGTCGGGTAGCAGGTGATGCCGATCCGCAGCGGGCGCCCGGGAGACGGCTGCATCAGAACTTCTTCCTGGCGAATTCCTCGTACAGCTTCGCCACGCCGGCCGACGCGGCGTCGCCCGGGTGGATCACCACGCGGTAGATGAACCGGATGCTCTGCCCCGGCTCAAGCGCATGGCTGCCGTCCTTCGTCTTGTCGTTGTAGAAGTCGTGCAGCCCGAAAACATTGGCCGCGAACAGGCCGTAGTCGCGCGCGTGCCAGTGGGTGGGGTGGCGGAAGCTCTGCGGGTGGTCGAGGATGGCCACGCCGAGCTTCTCGCCTTCCAGCGTGCCGCTGTAGTCGACCCACGGCGAGGGCCTGCCCCATACCTCGCGCATGCCGGACTTGCCCTCGGCGTTGACCATGCGCCCCGTGCCGCCGCGTTCGCGCATGTCGTCGCGGAGGCGGATGGCGAAGAACCCTTCCTTGGTATCGCCGAAAACCGCCTTCTTCACCGCCGTGAGCTTCGCGTCGAAGTCGAACATCTGCAACGGCGGGCGCGAGTAGAACGTCATGGTGCGGTCTTCCCGCAGCACAGTCTCGCCTGTGTCGTCCACCCAGAGGAAGGCTGCGCGAATGGAGCCCTCCTTCTTCCCGTCCTTCACCGCGAGGATTTTTTCGAGCTTCACCACCCCTTTGCGGCCCCTGGCGCCGGGTTCGTTGGCCCAGTAATCGACCTGGTTCACGTCGCCGTGGGTGAACCACAGCCCGCGGTGATGCGGGTGGTCGCGCGTTTCGCCTTCGATTTTTTCCATCGGGAAGCGGCGCGTGACGATGATGCCGGAAGCGCTGCGCAGCGGCGAAAGGTAAGGCTTCGGCGCCTCCGCGCCGAAATAAAGCGTGCCGAACGGCTTGCCGTCGATCGAGATTTCAATGCTGTCCTGGTTTTGCCGGAAGCGCACCTGCGCGGCAAGCGGCAGGAGCGCCAGAACCATCATGAGTACTGCGCGTTTCATCGCTTCCAGTGAATCACAATTGCGCCGGCCTCATCCAGGCGGAAGCGCCAGCCGGGCGGGACAAGCGTGGTGGAGCCGGCGTCGAGGATCAGCGCCGGGCCGGGGCTCCACCGCGCGCTGACGGACTCGCGGGGAATGGCCGGCATGTCGGCCCACGCGCCGTCCACATGGACCCGGCGGCGGGCGGCCGCCGCGCGGCCGCCACGCGCGGCGGCGCGCAATTGCGGAGGCCGGACCGGCGCCACGGCGCGGACGCGGACCTGCACCACCTCGACGGGCCTGGCCGGGTTCGCATAGCCGTAGCGCTGCTCGTGCGCGAGGTGAAAGGCGCGCGCCGGGTCTTCGGCGTCCCACGGCACGGTGAGCTCGTAGCTCTGGCCGCGGTAGCGCAGGTCGGCGCTGCGCACCAGGCGCGCGCCGGGCGATTCGCGGAGCGCTCTCTCCTCGAGCGCGCGGAACAGCGCCTCGATGGCGGTTGCGCCCAGCGCGCTGGCTGAATAATCGCGCGTCCTGTCGGAGGCCAGCATGCCAAGAGCCGAGAGCGCGCCGGCGTAATCCGGCGCCAGCACGGTTTCGATGCCCAGCTCCGCGGCCAGCTCGCAGGCGTGCAGCCCGCCGCAGCCGCCGAAGGCGACCAGCGCGAAGCCGCGCGGGTCCACGCCGCGCTCGATGCTGACCACGCGGATGGCGCGCGTCATGGTGGCGTTGGCCACGCGCAGGATGCCCGCAGCGGCCTCTTCCAGCGGCACGGACAAGGAGCGGGCGATGGCGCTGACGGCGCGCGCGGCGCGGTCCGGGTCGATGCGCACCGTGCCGCCGGCGAGCTGGTCGGCCGCGATGCGGCCCAGCACGACGTGCGCGTCGGTGACGGTGGGCAGCAGGGAGCGGCCGTAGCAGGCGGGCCCCGGGTCGGCGCCGGCGCTCTCCGGCCCCACGCGCAGCAGCCCGCCTGCGTCGACGCGCGCAATCGAGCCGCCGCCCGCGCCCACGGTGTGGATTTCGAGCATCGGCACGCGGATGGGAAACCCGCCGAGCATGGCCTCCACCGTCTCGCGCGGCTCGCCGTCGCAGAGGCTCACGTCAGTGGACGTGCCGCCCATGTCGAAGCCGATGATGCGGCGCAGCCCCGAGGCCCGCGCCGCGCCCGAAGCGCCGCGCACGCCGCCGGCAGGGCCGGAAAGGAGCGTGCGCACGGCCAGCCGGCCGGCCTCGGCGGCCGTCAGCACGCCGCCGTTGGATTGCATCACCCAGAGGCGGCCGGGCGCGCGGCGGGCGAGCGCTTCCAGATACCGGCTCATCAGCGGGCCCACGTAAGCGTTCAGGGCCGTTGTCGAAGCCCGCTCATATTCGCGGAATTCCGGGGAAATTTCGCTGGAAACCGACAGGAAAAAACGCTTGCCCAGGCCGCGCGCGATCTGGCGCTCGTGCGCGGGGTTGCGGTAGGCGTGCAGGCAGCAGATGGCGACGCTTTCCACGCCGGCCCGCTCGAGCCGCAGCCTCAGCTGGCGAATGTCTTCGGCGGCCGGCCGGAGCTCCACGGCGCCGCTGGCCAGGATGCGCTCCCGCACGCCGAAGCACAGCCGCCGCGGGATGAGCAGGCGCCTGGGCCCGGGCGCCAGCTCGTAAAGCTTTTCCCGGCACTGCCGCCCGATTTCGAGCAGATCCTCGAAGCCCGCGGTGGTGACGAAAGCGGTGCGCGCGCCCTTGCGCTCGAGAAACGCGTTGGTCGCCACCGTCGAGCCGTGGATGATCTCGCATCCTTCCGCCGCCCCGGCCCTGCGCAGCCCCTCGAGGATCACCTCGTGCGGCGCGGCCGGGTTCGAGCGGAGCTTGAAGGACTCGAGCCGCCCGCCGCCGCGCTCGACGACGAAGTCGGTGAAGGTGCCGCCGGTGTCGATTCCGATCCGCATGGCGAGCCGCAGCCCTCAGCGCAGTCCCTTCGCCTTCAGATGATCGATCAATGCCTTCGGGTCGTCGGTGATGATGGCGTCCACGCCGGCCTCGATGAGCCGGTCCCACAGCTCGGGCGTGTTCGCGGTCCACGGCACCACCTCGAGGCCGGCCTCGTGCGCCCGCTTCACGCGCTCCGGCGTGGCCAGCGAGTAGTGGGGGCTGACGATGGGCGCATCGCCGGCCTCGCGCGCCAGTTCGGCAAACTCGCGCGGCAGCCCCGCGTACAGCGCGGCGCGGCGCAGCTCCGGGGCCGTCTGGCGCAGCGCGCGCAGCAGGCCGAAGTCGAACGACTGCACGATGACGCGGCCCTCCAGCCCGCGCTTCCGGATCGTGTCCGCCACCAGCTTCGCGTACTGCTCCGGCGGCGGCTGCAACTCCGGCTTCGCCGGCTGGCTCTTCATCTCGATGTTGAACCGGAACGCGCCGCGCGGGGCGAGCGCCAGCACTTCGTCGAGCGTGGGGATGCGCGCGCCCGGCGCCGGCTGCTGCCGCGGAAACTCCGGGTTCTTTTTCGAGCCGCAGTCCCACTGCCGCACCTGTTCGAGCGTCAGCTTGCGGATCGTGCGCTCTCCCTCCGGCCCGGTGCAGATGGCCGTGTTGATGAGCGGGTCATGGTGCACCACAAGCACGTCGTCGGCGGTGACCCACACGTCGAGCTCGAGCACGTCGGCGCCCGCTGCAATGGCGTATTCGAACGCGGGCAGAGTGTTCTCCGGCCTCGCCGCGCGCGCGCCGCGGTGGCCGTGCACGAGGATGCGCGGGCCGGCGCCGGCAAGCAGCGCGAGGCAGAGCAAGGGCAGCAGCAGTCTTGCATCGACCATGGTCAAAAGATAGCATCAATGCGTTCGCACTTTGTTTCAAGGGAGTTGCTTCCTCATGGCGGAAAACCGCAGGCAGTTTGCGCGCACGGCCCTGGCGGCCACGGCGCTCGGCTATTCGCGGATCCTCGGCGCCAACGACCGCATCGGCATCGGCTACATCGGGCTCGGCAACCGCGGCGACCAGGTGCACGAGGCCTTTCTTGAGCATGGCGACCAGTTCACCGCCGCCGTGTGCGACCTCAAGGAAGACTACATGGACCTGGCGGTGAAGAAGTCCCGCGGCGCGCCGCGCAAGTACAAGGACTACCGCCGCCTGCTGGAGGACAAGGACGTCGACGCGGTGGTCATCGCCACGCCGGACCACTGGCACGCGATCATGTTCATCGACGCCTGCCGCGCGGGCAAGGATGTGTACGTCGAAAAGCCCCTCTCGCTCACCGTGCGCGAAGGCCGCCGCATGGTGGAGGTGGCGGCGGAGACGAAACGCGTCACGCAGGTCGGCATCCAGCGCCGCAGCGTGGAGGCGCTGCGCGAGGCGGCCGAGTTCGTCCGCAGCGGCGGCATCGGGCAGGTCACCGTGGCCAAGGGCTACCACGTGCAGAACGAGTGGCCCACGGGCATCGGCGCGCCGCCCGACGGCCCGCCGCCGAGCGAGGAAGAATGGGAGGCCTGGCTGGGGCCCGCGCCCAAACGGCCTTACAACCGCAACCGCATGTATTACAACTTCCGCTGGTTCTACGATTACTCCGGCGGCCAGATCACCAACTTCGGCGTGCACTACATGGACATGATCCGCTGGTGCCTCGGCAAGGAGGCGCCGCTGGCGGTCACCGCCATGGGCGGCAAGTACGCCGTGCGCGACAACCGCGAGATCCCCGACACCTGCGAAGTGCTCTGGGACCTGGGCGGCACGCTGGTTGTCTTCACGCAGTACAACGCCAACGGCGCGCCGGGCAACGCGCGCGGCGCGGAGCTGGAACTGCGCGGCACGAAGGGCACCATGTACCTCCAGAGCGGCCGCTGGGAGGTCGTGCCGGAGCGGATCACCGAGCTCGAATTCGGCCAGCGCACGCCGGTCAACCGCGCAATCGAGCGCGCCTGGGGCGCCTCGCGCAAGCCCGCCATGGAGCCCCGCAGCGGCGGCAGCGGGGCGGCCGAGACGTATCCTCACACGCGCAATTTCCTCGATTGCATCAGGAGCCGCAAGCGCACCCACTGCGACGTGCTCGAAGGGCATCTGTCCACCGCCGCCTGCATTATCGGCCACATTGCGCTGCGCACGAAAAGCTACCTCGAATGGGATGCGCGCGCCGAGCGGTTCACCAACAACGAAGCGGCCAACAAGTACCTCCACTATGACTACAGGCCGCCATACAAGCTGGGGTGACGCGATGGATCGCCGCACGTTTCTCGCCGGCTGCGCTTCGGCCCCGCTCGCGCTGCGCGCCGCCGGCCCGAAGCCCTTGCTGTGCATCTTCTCCAAGCACATGGCCCGCTTCCATTGGGACGAGCTCGGCGCGGAGGCGAAGCGGCTCGGCTTCGACGGCGTGGACCTCACCGTGCGCCCGAAAGGCCACGTCCTGCCGGAGCGTGTCCCGGAAGACCTGCCGCGCGCCGTGGAAGCGATCCGGAAACACGGGCTGCAAGTACCGATGATCACCACGGATCTGAAGGACGCCTCCGACCCGGCGGCGCGCCCCACTTTCGCCGCCATGCAGAAGCTCGGCATCCGGCTCTACAAGCCCGGCTATTGGCGCTACGAGCGCGGCGTCCCGGCGGAGAAGACCATCGCCGAGTGCCGCCGGCGCTTCGAGGGGCTGCTCGCGCTCGGCCGCGAGTACGGCGCCGTGGCCGGCCTGCACAATCACTCCGGCCCGTACGTCGGCTGCGCGGTGTGGGACTACCGCGAGATCCTCGCCGGCGCGGACCCGCAACTGGCCGGGTTCTATTTCGACCCTGGCCACGCCGTCATCGAGGGCGGGCTGTACAACTGGCGCGTGTCGCTCGACGTCGTGCTGCCGCGAATGAAGATGTCGGCGATCAAGGATTTCGAGTGGGAGAAGCGCGGCGGGCGCTGGCAGGTGGCGTGGCGCCCGCTCGGGCAGGGCATGGTGCCGTGGCAGGACGTGTTCCGCGCCTTTGCGCAGGCAGGCTTCGCGGGACCGCTGTCGCTGCATCTCGAGTACCCGGACGGCGACGAGCTGCCGTCGATCGGGCGGGACCTCGAGTTTCTCCGCCGGCAGGTCGACGCCGCATACGGCGGCTGAATGGCGGAGCTTCCGGTCCGGATCTGCGCTGGCCGTGTGGCGGGGCTGTTAAGATAGACGTTTCACCATGAGCCTGCGATCCTGGACCATCACCCAAGGGCGCGACCGCGCGCCGGCGCGCTCCCAACTCAAAGGCATGGGCTTCACCGAGGAGGACCTCAAGAAGCCCATCATCGGCATCGCCAACACCTGGATCGGCACCATGCCGTGCAACTTCCTGCTGCGCGACCTCGCCGTGGACGTGGCGCGCGGCATCCGCGAGGCCGGCGGCACGCCGATGGAGTTCAACACCATCGCCATCAGCGACGGCATCACCATGGGCACCCAGGGGATGAAGACGTCGCTCGTCTCGCGCGAAATCGTCGCCGATTCCATCGAGCTGGTCACGCGCGGCCACATGTTCGACGGGCTGGTCTGCCTGGTGGCGTGCGACAAGACCATTCCGGGGGCTGCGATGGCGCTGCTGCGGCTCAACATTCCCGGGCTCGTTCTCTACGGCGGCTCCATTCTGCCCGGCAAGTACAAGGGCAAGGACATCACCATTCAGGAGGTGTTCGAAGCCGTCGGCGCCTGCGCCTCGGGCAAGATCACCGAAGACGAGCTGCGCCAGATCGAGGAGTGCGCGTCGCCGGGCTACGGCGCCTGCGGCGGGCAGTTCACCGCCAACACCATGGCCACGGTGATGGAGATGATCGGCCTGTCGCCGATGAACACGGCGATGGTGCCGCAGATGGACCCGCGCAAGCACGACGTGGCCGCCTACTGCGGAAAGATCATCCTGGACGCGGTGCAGAAGAACCGCCTGCCGCGGGACATCTGCACGCGCAAGGCGTTCGAGAACGCCATCGCCGCCGTGGCGGCGTCGGGCGGCTCGACCAACGCGGTGCTGCACCTGCTGGCGCTGGCGCGCGAGGCGGGCGTCGAGCTGGACATCACCGACTTCAACACGATCAGCGAGCGCACGCCGCTGCTGATGAGCCTGAAGCCCGCCGGCATCCATGTGGCCGCGGACGTCGACAAGGCGGGCGGCATCGGCGTGCTCGCCAAACGGCTGGTCGAAGGCGGCTACGCGCACGGCGACGCGCTCACCGTCACCGGCAAAACGCTCGCCGAAGAGGCTGCCGAAGCCCGCGAGACTCCGGGGCAGGACGTCGTGCGGCCGCTGTCAAACCCGGTGAAGAAGACCGGCGGCCTCGTCATCCTCAAGGGCTCGCTCGCGCCCGACGGCGGCGTCATCAAGGTGACCGGACTGGAGCGGACCCTGCACCGCGGCCCGGCGCGCGTCTTCAACTGCGAAGAAGATGCCATGGCGGCGGTCACGCAGGGCAGGATCCAGGCGGGCGATGTCGTCGTAATCCGGTATGAGGGGCCGAAGGGCGGCCCGGGCATGCGCGAGATGCTCGGCGTCACCAGCGCCATCGTCGGCGCGGGGCTGGGCGAAAGCGTGGCCCTGATCACCGACGGGCGCTTCTCCGGCGCGACCCGCGGCTACATGGTCGGCCACGTGGCGCCGGAAGCCGCCGACGGCGGTCCCATCGCGCTTGTCGAGGACGGCGACACCATCACCATCGACATCGCGCAAAAGACGATCTCGCTCGACGTCGACCCGGCGGTGCTGGAGCAGCGCCGCGCGCGCTGGCAGGCGCCGCCGCCGGCTTACACCACCGGCGTCATGGCGAAATACATCAAGCTGGTGCGGTCCGCCTCGGAAGGCGCCATCACGTCGAAGGTGTTCTGAGGCAGCCCAAGGCAAAGCGCGGCGGGCGAGAAGGCTGCCCGGGGCGGCCTCCCGCCCGCCGAAACATTTTCTGCAATTCCTGTGAGGCCGCGCCTTTGCCTTGGCCCGGCTTCCCGGCGAACCATGCAGGCCGCGTGTTGGCCGGCAGAAGGCGCTCACGGCGGCGGGAGCCCGTTTTCATGATGCGGCTGCGCGCCGCCCGGGCGCCGCGTTTCCGCCACCGCGCCTCGCGCGGGCTCAGGTAACAGCATCCTGCCGGCGGTGCGCAGCCGAGGCCCGGTTGGGGTGGCCGTGCACGTCAAACCCGGGAGAAGCCGCAGAGGAGGGCGGGGGACGGCGGGGCGGGGAAAGGGAGTGGGGGGTACGCCGTCCCCCTGGGGGCAAAATCTTTGGTGCGGTCGAGAGGACTTGAACCTCCACGGGATTGCTCCCGCTAGCACCTCAAGCTAGTGCGTCTGCCAATTCCGCCACGACCGCAGATCCACTTGCTATTATACGACGGCCGCTACTTTTTGGCAGGGGCTGCCGGCGCCTGGCCGCCCTTGGCCGGGGCCTGATTCTCGCCGCCCGGAACGATGTCGATCTTGCCCTTGCCCCGGCTCTCTGTTGCCGGGGCGGGCGACTGCCCGGGAATGGCGGGCGTCGAGGTGGCGGGCTGCGCCGGCGCCTGTTTTGTCGCCGGGGCCTTGTCGAGCACCGAGCCGCTGACGTGCCCCTCGCGCGTGTACAGAATCGCGAGCGACAGGGAGGTGAGCATGAACAACGCGGCGCTGATGGTGGTGGCCTTCGAGAGAATCGTGGCCGAGCCGCGCGGGCCGAAAGCCGTCTGGGAGCCCATGCCGCCAAACGCGCCGGCCAGATCCGCCGCCTTGCCGCTTTGCAGCAGCACGACAACGATCAGAAACAGACAAACGAGCACATGAAGGATTGTGACAGCAATGATCATGGGAACTCCCGGAAACGGCGCCACGCCCGGCCGGGGGCGGCGTTCAAACTTTCAGTATAGCGTGGCGGCGCCCATCTCGCCGCGCCCCGGTGGCGCGAGATGGGGCAAGACGGAACGGGCCCGCGGCCGCCGGGCCGCGGGCCCCGTGTGCCGATCCGGCTTGAGCGTCCGTCTCAGAACACGAAGCGTGCGCCGATCTGCGCGCGCCGCGCGTTGGTCCCGTCGGGGAAGCCCTGGCTGGCGGAGCCGCCGCCGTAGGGCACCGGCGAGATGATGGCGCCGCGCGCCTGGAAGGCTTCCGTGAAGACGCTCGTGTCGTAAACGTTGTTGAACACGTTGAACGCCTCAAAGAAGAACATGGCGCTCATGCGCTCGTTCACGCGGAAGTTCTTCGACAGCCGGGCGTCCACCCGGGCGATGGAGTCGATCGGCAGCGAGGTGCGCGCCCAGAACGGCACGCGCGTGTCGCCGCCGAAGCCGTTCAGCGTGTTGTTGAACGCCGCGCCGCTGAACGGCAGGCTCACCACGCGCAGGGTCGGCGTGGCGTAGCGGGCGTTGGCGATGGTGGAGATGAGCGAGAGGTTCCACCCGTTGACCAGCGCGTCGGCGGCTCGGCTGGCCGTCTTGATGCGCGGCGGCGCGATGACGCCGCTGATCACCAGGCGGTGGCGCTGGTCGAGCTGGCTGGTGCCCTTCTGCTCGGCGTAGTTGCCGTTGGAAAGCGTCCGCAGCGAGTCGGTGGCGATGAACAGGTTGTTGTTGGCCGCACCCTGGTTCAGGTCGCGCGCGTGGGACCAGGTGTAGGACACGTTGCCCTGCATCCACTTGCCGGCGCGGCGGCGGAACTGGACCACCAGGCCGTCATACCAGAGCCGGCCGCCGTTTTCGAGCTGGTTGATGCGCTGGTACTGCGGGTCCACGCGGTTGGCCGCCAGATACACGGGGGTCGAATACGTGCCCACGTTCTGGCCGTTCGTGTCCTGGATGGTGTAGGTGACCGTCTGGGCGGTGGGGCCGATGTTCAGGTCGCGCGTCATGAAGAACTTGACGCCGCGGCTGGCGATGTAGGACACGGTGATGCCCATCGTGCGCGTGATTTCGCGCTCGATGCCGAAGTCCCACATCTGCGTGTACGGCGTGGCCAGCCCCGGGTCGGCGAAGCCCATGCTGGAGGTGCCCGCCGGGAGGTTGGAGCCGTCGCCTGTGAGATAGTTCGGGAACACGGGGCCGGCGGCGAGCTGCGCCGGGTTGGTGTTTTGCAGCGTGACGGCCCGCTGCTCGACGCCGTTGCCCTGGAGCAGGTTGCCGAGCAGCGCCCCCGGCATGCGCGCATAGAAGATGCCGTAGCTCGCGCGCATGACGGTCTTCGCGCTCTTGTCCAGGGTGAGGGCGAAGCCGACGCGCGGGGCGAAGTTCTTCTTCGGCTCGCGGATGCGGCCCGTCTGCGGATAGTCCGGGTTGATGACGTCGGGCTGGAAGAACTGGGCGTATTCATACCGCACGCCGTAGTTCAGCGTCAGCCGGCGGGTCATCTTGAACTGGTCCTGCGCGAAGAAGTTCCAGTCGCGGATGAAGAAGTCGATCTTCGGCCGGCCGAAGGTTTGCTGGTAGCGCTGCCAGCGCTTGCCGCCGTCGAGGTTGGTCAGGTCCTGCGCAAAGGCGGTGAAGGTGGCGTAGGTGTAGGTGCCGCGGCCGTTGTTCAGCAGGTCGACAACGTCCTTCGTGTGCGCGAAGTCAAAGCCGAACTTCGCCGTGTGGCGGCCTTTGAGCCACGTCAGGTTGTTGACGAACTGGAAGCGGTCCTCGGTCGGCTGCACGCGCGGCAGGAAGGTGGCCACGCCCAGATTGGTTTGTCCCTGAACGGTGAGCTGGCCGAGCAGCCCGTTCGGCGGGGCGAGCTTCGGGTTCACCGCGTCGTACAGGCGGTCCTTCATGTAGCCGAACCGCGCTTCGTTGACCAGCGCGGGCGTCAACAGCCAGGTGTGGGACAGGCGCGCGAAGCGCGTGCGGACGCTCGAGTCGCCGTTGTTGCCCACGCCGGCGCCCGTGTTCAGCGTGGCCTGGGTCTGGATGCCGTTCGGCGAAAACCAGTTCATCACGTTGCCGCTGAGGGCGAGCGCGTGGCGCTCATTGGGGCGCCAGTCGAGCTTGCCGAACACGGCGTTCTGGTCGGCGTTGCGCTCCACCTGCCCGAAGAAGCGCTTGAAGTAGTCGATGGCGTTCTGGCACTGCTGCGGCGTGGCCGGAGCGCCGCAGGTCCCGATGAACTGCCCGGTGGCGGTGAACAGTTGCGGGTTGGTCACCGAGCTGGCCAGCGGGAAGTAGCGGCGGGTGATTTCGCCGTTGAAGAAGTAGAACAGCTTGTCGCGCCGGATGGGGCCGCCGATGGAGCCGCCCGCCTGGTTGCGGCGCTCGGGCGGGTTGAAGGTGGCGTAGCGGTCGCGCGCGTTGAAGTCCTGGTTGCGGAAGAACCAGAACCCGGTGCCATGCACCTGGTTGGTGCCGCTCTTGGTGACGGTGTTGATGACGCCGCCGACGGCGCGGCCGAATTCGGCCGCGAAGCCCGAGCTCTGCACCTGGAACTCCTGCACGGCGTCCTGGCTGATGTTGGAGCTGATGCGCGTGCGTCCGGCGTTCTCGTTGTAATAGCCCTGCGTCGTGTCGTTGCCGTCGGTGAGAAACGCGTTGCCGCCGGGCACGCCGCGGAAGGTGACCAGGCCGAAGGTGCCGTCCTCGGTCACGCCGGGCGTCAGCAGCACGAAGCTGTCCACGCGGCGGCCATTGATCGGCAGGTTCATGATGTCGCGGTCCTCGACCACCTGCGAGACGCCGGTCTTGAGCTGGTCGACCACCGGAGTCGAGTCCGTCACGGTGATCTCCTGCACCTGCGCCTGCACGTCGAGAACGATGTTCAGCGCCACGTTCTGGCCCACCAGCACCTGGATCTCCTTCGCTTCCCAGGGGGCGAAGCCGGCCTTGCTCACCGTGACCTGATAGCCCGCGGCCGGCGTCAGCGACGGCGCCGCGAACAGGCCCGCTTCATTGGTTTCCAGATTGCGCCGGATGCCGAGCGACGGGTTGCTGACCACCACCGTCGCGCCGGGAACCACGGCGCCAGTTGCATCCCGAACCGTTCCGTTGATTGCGCCCAGACCGGCCAGCGATTGCGCGTGCGCCGCCGCCGCCCAGAGGCAGACCAGACCGCAAATCAGATAGATTGTCTTCTTGAACAAGCGGAGACTCCTCGAAGTGGGGTAAATACCAGTATAAGCCACCACCCCTTGAAAGGTGGGTGACAGTTCGGGAGCGAAACCATGAATGCACAGCGAACCGCCGTGATCACCGGCTCGACGAAAGGCCTGGGCCGGGCCATGGCGCTCCGGCTCGCCCGCTCCGGCTGGCGGGTGGTCATCCACGGCACCGACGCGGCGCGCGCGGAACAGGTGCGCGCCGAGTGCGGCGAGGGGGCCGAAACATTTCTGGGCGACATTGCTTGCAGGGAAACGAACGAGGCGCTGGCGCGGTTCGCGGTGGAGAAGACAGGAAGGCTCGACGCCTGGGTGAGCAACGCCGGGCTGGTGAAGATGGAGCCGTTCCTCGACTTCTCCGCCGAGACGTGGCAGCGGCTGGTGGACATCCACCTGAGCGGCGCGTTTTACGGCGGGCAGGCGGCGGCGCGGGAGATGGTGAAGCGCGGCTGGGGGCGCATTGTGCATGTTTCGACCATCGCCGCCGCGTTCGGCCAGTACGGCTTCGCCGCCTACGCCCCGGTGAAGGCGGGCGTCGAGGCGCTGGCGCGGGTGATGGCGGTGGAGCTGGCGTCGCACGGAATCACGGTGAACACGGTCGCCCCCGGGCCGGTGTGGAATGACATGCTCGAGGGGCTGTACGGCGCCGAGCGTTTGCGCGAGCGCGAGCGGACCATCCCGTTGCAGCGCATGGCCCGCGCAGAGGAAGTCGCCGCCGCCGTGGAGTGGCTTCTGTCCGAGGATGCGGCCTATATCACGGGGCAGGTGATCCGCGTCGACGGCGGGGCCAGCGCGGCCGGGCCGTTCACCATCGAGGTGTGGCGCAGAAGCGCGCGACATTGATTTACGGAAGCGCTTCGAGTGGCGCCCGGCGCCGGTTCGACGTATAATGACGTCAACTCTACGTCAGGAGGCAGGCCGGGGATGCACTCGAGCCAGCAAATGCCGCCCGCGCCGGCGGAGCAGCCGCAACAGATCTCTCCGCGGGAGAGGATCGTCAACGATTTCAGCATTCAGGTCGCCACGGTCAACGGCAGCGGCAGCCAGACGGCGAACCTCGTGCTGATGCGCTCCATCTTCCAGATGGGCGTGCCCGTCTCGGGCAAGAACCTGTTCCCGTCCAACATCCAGGGGCTGCCGACCTGGTTCACCATCCGCGCCAGCCGCGACGGCTACATCGCGCGCAAGAAGGAGATCGACTTCCTCGTCGCCATGAACCCCGAGTCGGCGCACGAGGACGTGATGAGCCTGCCGCCCGGCGCGGCGGTGCTGTATGACGAGCCGCTGAAGCTTTCTTCGCTGCGGTCCGACCTGCACTTTTACTCGGCGCCGTTCGACAAGCTGGTGGCGCCGGTGTGCCCCGAGGCGAAGCTGCGCAAGCTCGTCCGCAACATGATCTACGTCGGCATTCTGGCCGAGCTGCTCGGCATCGATCCGGAACAAATCCGCAAGGCTTTGTACAAGCAGTTCGGCGAGCGGAAGAAGAAAGCGGCCGACCTGAACTGGGGCGCCGTGCAGGCGGGCCTCGACTATGCGCGCGCGAATCTCGCGAAGCAGGATCCGTACTTCATCGAGCCGATGGACCGCACTGCGGGGAGACTGATCATCGAGGGCAACACGGCCGCTGCTCTGGGCTGCCTGTTTGCGGGCGTCACCGTCTGCACCTGGTATCCCATCACGCCGTCTTCGAGCCTCGCCGAAGCCTTGATCGCCTATATGGAGCGCTTCCGGCGCGACCCGGAGACCGGGAAGGCGACCTACGCGATCGTCCAGGCCGAGGACGAGCTGGCCAGCATCGGCATGGCCGTCGGCGCGGGCTGGGCGGGCGCGCGCGCCATGACCTGCACCTCCGGCCCCGGCATCTCGCTGATGTCGGAATTCGTCGGGTTGGCCTACTTCGCGGAGATCCCTGTCGTGATCATTGATGTTCAGCGCGTGGGGCCGTCCACCGGGCTGCCCACGCGCACCATGCAGGGCGACACGCTGAAGAACGCCGTGCTCAGCCACGGCGACACGCGCCACCCCGTCCTGTTCCCGTCGTCGCCCGAAGAGTGCTTCACGATGGCGATCGACGCCTTTGACCTTGCCGAGCAGTTCCAGACGCCGGTGTTCATCAACATGGATCTCGACCTCGGCATGAACTACTGGATGTCGGATCCGCTCCCCTACCCCGAAAAGCCGATCAACCGGGGCAAGGTGCTCACGGCGGAAGACCTGGAGCGGCTGGGCGGCTTCGCCCGCTACAAGGACGTTGACGGCGACGGCGTCGGCTGGCGCACGCTTCCCGGGACGCCGCACCCGAAAGCGGCCTATTTCACCCGCGGCACCGGCCACACGGAAAACGCCACCTACAGCGAAAAGCCGGAGGACTGGATCCGCAACATCGACCGCAT
>Ga0272448_1002651_pt1 | contig 22064 bp, 16 predicted proteins | sample YNPCB0191_FD_202220 | JGI IMG/M metagenome (GOLD analysis project Ga0272448, IMG submission 202220) | Hot spring sediment microbial communities from Yellowstone National Park, WY, United States - YNP-CB-019-1 | ecosystem: Environmental > Aquatic > Thermal springs > Hot (42-90C) > Sediment... | reverse complement strand
TGATCCCGGGCATTGAAATCCTGGCGGGGTGCACGAACGCTCTCGCATGCGGCCGGCACGATTATTTCACGGCCTCGGAGCTCCTGGCACCGTCCCAATGAGACGACCTTCGATAGCCGGGACGGAATAGCTTCGACTCGGAGCGGGCGGCGTAAGATCCAGCATCAGTGCCGAAGGCACGGCGGGCAATAGCCCAGGAATTCATTCCTGGGGTTCTGGAGGACGAACGAACATCAGATTGATGAAGTCCCGTAGGGACGGCGGAGGATCGGGGGGATTGGTTTTCCGTCGTCCCTACGGGACTCGGGGGTTGACCTCGTGCCATCGAACCCAGGACTCCGCCTTTGGCTTCGTCCTGGGCTATTCCCCGTCGTCCCTTACGGGACTCGGGGGCCGGGCTCGCCCAGCAAAACTGTTCGTGCACCCAGCTGCTCAGAGGGACTTGAACGGCTTTTTCATAAGTGACCCGATAGCGACCCGGTGAAGACCATCGAACGCCGGCGCGGCAGTGCCCTCGGACGCCAGGAGGCAGCGAGTCGCGGGCGGGTCCTATCCCGGAATCCGAAACTATCCGCATGGTCTTGCGGCCTCCTCGAGCTGTCCCAGCGCGGTCGCGGCTCGGACTGGCCGGGGGCGTTCCATTCGCTCCGCCAAATACATTGGTCCTCCCTATATTGGGAACTCGTCTGCTCTGCGGTTGCTGTCCGACTTGGCGGTCAGGGGGTTTGATTGGGAACCCGTCGTTGGGTAGCATAGGTTCGGGAACCTGATAGTTTGAGGAGGAGAAGATGTAAGTGAGTGTCCGCCTCGCTCCTGTCGTACTTGTTGCGGCTGCGCTGAGTTGCTTCGGTGCGCCGCAGGGCTTTGGTTCCCTTCTGGGGCGAGGAGACGTTTCCTATAACCTCATCCTGAGGCAGCCTCCTGCTGCGGCTCCTGCGACGCTGCTCTTCGACTACAATGAGCTGAGATACTACCGACTGGAATTCGGGGGAGACAGTTTCAGAGTATTTCGCGTGGCGGAGACGCGAGAGCGTCTCCTCGGGGAGGGGAAGCTGGCGGCAGGGTCGGATTTCACTGTCAGGCGGCGGCGGTGGCGGCTGGGGATCGAGTCCGGGGGGCGGTGGCTTCTCGACGTCTTCGAGCCGTCTTCGGGGCCGGGGGCAGTGCTGCTCAACCCGCCCGGTGCGAGGGACCAGATCAATTTCTCCTACCAGAAAGTGGTGCTGGAGGCGTTCGCGGACGATTTCATGCGGACGGGAGAGGTCGCGAGCTTGACGCCCTGGATCGCGAAGGGCGGCAAGTGGCAGCTTCACTCCGTCGTCGAACGTCATCCGCGAGCGGATGTCACTCGGAGTCCGAACCCGTTTTCGCTGGGTGGAAGGAGCGACGAACCTGCTTTGGCGGTCGTTGGCTACGATCTCTGGGACGATTACCGGCTGGCCGCCTCGCTGAAGAGCGTGGGCGGGGAGGTCGGGCTGGCCTTTGCCCTGACTGCGAGGGAGTATCTGCTGGTCAGGTGGGATGTCCGCGACGTGCGGAAGGTCCCCTGCCGGCTCCAACTGGTGAAGGTGACGGCAAAGGAGCCGCCCAGGCCGGTTTTCGAGGCGAGCACCGAGAAAGTGTTGGCCGAGCGGTGGATCGCCGCGGCGACCGATCAGTGGTACAGAGTGGAGGTGAACCTGCTCGGTCGGGACGTCGACGTCCGTATTGACGGGAGCATCGTGTTTGACTGGTCGGCCCCGGAACCGTTGAGCGGAGCTGTGGGGCTCTACATACGAGGCGGAGAGGGCTTCTTCGACGATGTCGAAGTAGCCGGCCGGAAAGAGGTCCAGATACGACCGAGGAATCTCGCTTCGCTCTGCCGTGAGACATGGGGAGGCTGGACCGTGTCGGACGAATCGCTCCATACCCAGGCTGCACTACTTCCGTTTGCGAAGACAAAGGATTGCGGCTATATCACGGAGCTCGACTGCAGGGGGCTTGTGCTCACCACAACGATCGTGGGCAAACGCCCTTCAGGCTTGATCTTCGGCTACGAGGGAAGGGATCGCTGGACCCGGCTTCAGCTGGACGGTGCGAAGGTGACTCTTCTAAAGCGGGACCCCGCGCCCCGGCTCCTCGATCAATGGACTGTGAAGCCGGGGAAGGAGCACCTGGTCACGGTGGACTTCCGGGAGCCCGAGGCCAGTGTCTCTGTTGACGGCAGGGTGGTCTTCTTGACGGAGCTGCCGAGCACGGGTGTCGGATTCTACGGCGGCGGCGATGGCGTCGGGTTCCGCGACATCCTCCTCTCGGAAGAGATCATGGAGGACACGGAGCAACAGCCGAGGAACGAGTACTTCAAGAGCGATCCGTTCATGCTTTTGTGGTCGAGTCCGGTCGGGGTCTGGTTTCCGGACGAGTCGTCGGAGAGGACCTACTGGCATACGAGCGACTTCTTCGGCGATTTCCGTTTCTCGCTGCCGTCGGGTGCTGGATCGGAAGTAGCCTTTTGTGCGGCAGAGGAGGACTTTGCAACGGGGTATTCACTGCGCATGTCCGGAGCTTCCGGTGCGGAGAAGCTCCTGCTCCTGAGACTCGGCCGTGAGACTGCTTCCGCTGCCGTGCCTGCCGGCTCAGGGGGCAGAACGATCTGGCTGGAGAGGCAAGGAGCTTACATCAGAGCGGGCGTGGACGGGGATGCTCCCGTGGAGCTGCTGCGATTCCGCGATCCCAGCCCGTTGGACGGGCGGCGTGTCGGCTTCAAGGCGGGCGGGTTCTCTCAGTTGCCTACCATCGGAGTCTGGCGGAACCGGGTGTACGACTGTCTATTCGAGAATGCGCCGGCGGACTGGGAGAAAGTGGCGGAATGGGAAGTGACCAACCGCTTTGCCTGCGATCCGCGCTGGTCGCACATGAGTGGTCAGAGCCCCCAGGCGGCTATCCTCTGGAACAAGTACGAGTTCTCCGGCGACCAAACCCTCGAGTTCTACGCGGGCATGAGGATGCAGGTCGGTTTGCCCATGAGTTACCCGAGGGTGGGAGACATTAACGCCGCGATCTGTTCGGACGGCAGGTCGCTCTTCTCTGGCTACACGTTCATCCTTCAGGCTTGGGATCCGGAGTGGAGCGAACGCTGGACGCGTATCCTTCGCCGCGGCGAGGTGGTTGCCGAGACAGAGCAACAGTTCATCCCCCGAGTTCGGCTCGGCTACAATTGGAGCGCGGGCTGGAGGCTTCCGGTACCTTGGATAGCCGAAGGGCGGCCCGTTCACGGCGCCTGGTACTACATCAAGGTCCAGAAAACCGGCGGCCGTCTCCAGTGCTATGTGGACAACAGGCTCGCACTCGTCTACGACGATCCCGACCCCCTCCCGGGAGGGAAGGTCGCTCTCTGGACCTACAACGACGCGGTCATGCTGGCCCGAGCTCGCATAGGTTATGAGCGGAAGAGCACCCCGCCGCTGGCGGAGGGCAAGCCACCGAAGCGTGCGGAGACACTCCCCTATGTTCCAATCACCGCAGCCACAGTACCCGGGATACTCTCGACATTCGAAGAAGGCATTGACGGCTGGGAGCCGACTCACAAACAGCTCGGTGCTTATCTGGAACTCGATCGCTCGACTTCCGCCTCGGGCAGAGCCAGCCTGAAGCTCACGAACCCAACTGGCGCCGGCGACTTCGGGGCGGTAGTTCCTCTTCCGCCTGGCGATCCACGGCTGATCAAGAGGATCGAGTTCGACTACAAGATACCGCACGACGTCAGGATCAACCTCTACCTCCTCATCGATGACGAGTGGCATTTCATCCGGCTGACCGGCCCGGATGAGTCCACGAATCTCTACCGGCGTCTCGGCCAGATCGGTATTACGGCGGACGACCGCTGGCACCATGCCTCGTTCGACCTGTATCCCGCGCTGATGAAGCTCCGCCCCTGGGCGAAAAGTTCCAACCTCACAAAAATGATCCTCGGCGTCCTGCATCCCGGCTACCTCCAGGCAGGGCTCGGCGGCAACCCCGGCGGAGTCTCCTATCATCTCGACAACTTCACGGTCGTGGCGGCAGCCTCGGCGCCCCCGTCCATTTCGTGGACGTACCAGGCCGATGGTTTCTACTACGGCTTGGACGGAAAGGCCGATTCAATCGTGGACGTCGGCCAGAAGAGCGTCAATCTGACGAGGCTCCAGGATGGGATCTACGAGTTCGCCCTCAAAGCGGTGTCCGAGAATGCGGAAACAGCGACGACCCGCCTGCCGTTCGCCTATTCGGAAAAGCCGCTCGCGGTGGCTCGAATCGAGCCGCCGGACGGTTCGGACTGGTGCGACGAGCTCGTCCGCATCGCCTTCCAGCCGGACCCCTGGGCAGGTCTCGACCCATCTTCGCTGACCATCTACGTCGGGGACAAAGTCTATCCGGGGAGCTTGCTTTGTCGCTTCGTTCCGGAGGCCTACTCCGTTGAGATTGACCTCGCCAGAACTCAGTTGAGTTTCAATAACAAGGAAATGCTCGACCTTCGGCTCGGCTTCAAGCGCGTAGGTCAGACGAAGCCCGAGACCTCCGTGAAGTGGACCTATCGTGTGGACTACAAACGAGACAGCCGTCCCCCGCAGGGCGTGAACGTTGCCGGCTACCGGTACGACGACTTCGAGGATTCGCTGGGGCAGTGGGCCCCTGCGGCCGGGAAGGCCGAGGGAATCCCGGAGCTTGCCTCCGACCGCGCCGCGTCCGGCAAGCAGTGCCTCCGGGTTTACAAACGGACCCTCGCCGGCCCCTTCCGTGTCCAGGCCCTTTCTACGCCGATCAACATAGGCAAGAACCCGATCATGGCTTTCGACTACTGCATCAGCCGCAATACGTTCGTCGATCTCTGTCTCGCTCTCGCCGCCGGGACGTACTACGTGCATTTCAACGATTCCGACACTAACGAGCCTTCCGTCGGGTCCATCCCTGCGACGAGCGATGGCCAATGGCACCATGCCGAGGTGAATCTCCGGGAAATGGTCAGCTCACGCCTGTTCCAGCCGTCCATGTACGAGCTTTCCGCACTTTACTTCGGGGACTACAACTACGCGGCGCTGCCGCCCGGAACCGAGTACTACCTCGACAATTTTGCCTTCGTACCCGTCGTCAGCTCGGTGGCTGGGCAGACGTTTCGGCTCGTAGCCACTGATCCGAGCGGGATCAGAGGTTACTCGTACCGTTGGGGCGGCCGCGGGGACCACGCTGGGAAGACCATGACGACGGATCGCCCGGAGCTTACGCTCGAGGGGCTCCCGGAAGGGGAGCTGTACCTCCACCTCCGAGCGCTCGACGGAGCGGGGAACTGGAGCGAGTGCCGCTGCCTGCGTTATAGGGTCGACAACCGGCCGCCCACGTTCGGACGGCCAGAGCCGAGTTCTGACGAGAAGGCTGCCCCGACGGAGGTCAAGGTCCCGGTAACCGATGAAGGTTCGGGCGTCGATCCGGCCACGCTCGTGCTCACCGTCAATGGCGCCGAGCAGCCGCTGAAGCCACAGTTCCTCAAGGTACAGAAAGATGGCCTCCTCTGGGAATGGTGCGCAGCGACGGGGCTCTTCAACTCGCCCGTCGCCAACGGCACCCGCGTCACCATGGGAGTCAAAGAGCCGTGCGACTTCGCAGGCAACAAGGCAAGCTCGTTCTCGTGGAGCTGGTTCGTGGACTTCTCCAAGGACAAGCAACCGCCGCTGCAACCGTCAATCACCTCGAATACTGCAAAGACCCTGCTCTTCCACGACTTCACCGACCCGAACGTACCTTGGCAACCCTGGGGTGGCGACTACGGCGGCTCGGTCGAGCGAGTCTTCGATCCGGAGCGCAAGGACCCCTGCCTCAAGCTCACGAACATGCGTCAGCACGGGACCATGGGTGCCATCGCCTATCAAGGTGGGTACGACCTCGTTCAATACCCGCTCGTCAGCTTCAGCTACAAGATCCCCCACACGGTTCACATCCACCTGCTCTTCCACTGCAACGGCAACTGGTTCGGGGTCAAGCTCACCGTGCCGAGCCAGAGCTATCCGAACATCGGCGAGGTGGCTGGAATCAAAGCGGACGGCCGCTGGCATCACGCCTGGGTCAACGCCTACCAGTTGATTGCCAAGGCGCTCCCGGGCGCGGCCTCGTACTCGGTAAGCTACGTCTGCTTTGCGGACTACGCCGCACGGGACAATCCCGCCGGGGCGGCAATCTATGTTGACAACTTCGCAATCGCAGGGGCAGGACTGCCGCAGGCCTCCGTGAAGCCGGCCGGGTTCGACCCCACGGGCATCGCCGGCTACAGTTATGTGGCGGACACCGCTCCCGATACAGAGCCGGCGACCACCGTGAACCTGCCCAACAATCCCAATCTCATAACCACAGGACTCGGGATCAACTTCCGGAGCGGGATCAACTTCCTCCACATCCGCGCGGTGGACGGCGCCGGCAACTGGAGTGCAACGACGCATTACCCCTACTTGGTTCCATAGCCATCTCTTGCGGCCGGAGGACTGCGAGGTACGGCGGAAGCCGGAGCGCAGGTCCCTTCGGCACTGAGCCGGAAGATCGCACGCCGGGCAAGATTCGTCACGTCCTCGCGGCGAGCGCGTTCGTCCACCCGCGGCGCTGAGCTTTGTGGGAACTCTCTCCCGACACCGATGCGGCGCGTGCGAACCACTATGGTGTCAGCAAGCCATGCGCCTTCGCTCCCTCCGAGTCTCCGAAGTCGGCGCTTGGCCCGCACGGGGCTGGCACTCTGCCCCGCTTCCCATAACCATGGATTTCGTGAACGTGTCCCCCGGCCATAGTCTTGACTCCGGACCGGTCAGGTTGGTAAAATTTCCAGTGTAGAGACAAATGGAGGTGAAGGATGCCAACTTATGAGTACAAGTGCAAGAAATGCAAGAAAGCCTTCTCTCTTGAACTTTCGTTCGAGCAGTATGACAAGCAGAAGAGAGTGAAGTGCCCGAATCCGAAGTGCGGGAGCACGGCGACGGAGCGAGTGTTCGCCTCGGGCTTCTTCGCAAAGACCTCCAAGAAGAGCTGATCCGTCCGGATCACTATCGTTTCGACTTCGTACGCGGTTTCTTGGCCGTTTCGTCGAAAGGCAGTGTTTTTTCATTGGGCGAGAGCTTGTAGAGCTTCTCGTCGAGCCAGAAGCCGAGGCAGTACACGGCCAAGCGGTCCGCCTCCTCCTGCTTGAGCAGAGAGAGGAACTCGGCTGCGCTGCCGTGCAGGTTCCGGTCGGGGATGCCGCGCTCGTTCCTGAAGAACTTGTCGAAACGGATGAGATCGGGGATGTTGTCGCGCTTGAGAAAGAGGGCGGTGATCGCATAGTTGAAGAAGGTCTGCCGCACCTTTCGCCGCGTCAGTTCGGGGAGACTCTCCGTGCAGCGGTAAACCTCGCCCAGGCCGACCTTTGTATCCCCGTAGGCGATCACACCCATGAGAGCAGCGAAGCGTTTCGAGAGATCGTCGGGCAACTCGACTCCCTTCAGCGTATTACCCAGGGACAGCCTGTGCAGGAATACATAGACGCACTGGGCGAGAGTATCTTGCACCTTGGCCGGGGAGAGGCCCTTGAACCTGGAGCCCCAGATCGTCTCCCAGTCCTTGTGGGGTGTTCCGGACGAGAGTTTGTGCAGTTTCGCCGCTGTCTCGTCGAACCACTTTGTGTTCATGAGCAGCTTACCGTCCGGCGAGACCGAGCAACCGCCGAATGGCCCCTCGACGATCGGCGCGTCCCCGGACTTGGTGAACGTGACCTTGGTACTGAGCTTTACGGTCAGCGTCTCCTTCGCGCATACCGCCTGCTGCTCGCCCTCGAATGATATCTCCAGCTCCTCCGGCTCGGCCCCGGCATAGCAGGCAGCTCCTACCCACACAGAACCAAAGATAACCACGCTGACAACCGGTCCACTTCTCCGCATGCTACACCTCCTTACGCTGCTCCTATCGAGTTGTCCACAGGGAAGCTCTACGCGCCACCCTCATACCGAAACCCACCTCACATTCAGTATACGACTCCTGTGAACCCGGTGGAGCGCCGCTCCGGGCGGGCAGGCCGCGCCGAGCAACGATTCGGTCACCGAACTCGCTGAACCAGCTCTCCTTTGAACGTCTTCAGCATCCCCGAATCGAGCCTGAGCGTCAATCCGTAGAGTGGATGAATGTCCACTACCTCACCCGAGTAGGATGCGTTCATGTACTGTACCGTCATATTCCTCTGGCGCGCGAGGAGATCGTGCCAGCACTCGATGATTGCGTCCAACCTGTTCTGGACGAGGAGCCTGTAAAAGCGGTTGAGCTCCTGGAGCAAGTTAACGGCGAAGTCCGAGCGGTCAATCGGTGCATGCTTTTCGGCGAGGAGCGAGGTGGCCGGCCTATCCAGGCTCACTCCGAGCGTCTCGGGGCGGCAGTTGAGGTTGACGCCGATCCCCATGACGAACCACTCTCTCGCCCGGACGAGCCGTCGCTCGACGAGAGTGCCGGCGACCTTTCTACCACGGATGACGACGTCGTTAGGAAAACAGATCTGGGCGGCAAGGTTCTCCCGACGGACAGCAGACGCTGCGCTCAGGGCAGCGATCGAGGTGAGAGTGGCTGGCAGGCCCGGCATCGGATCCGGCGAGAGGGCAATCGAGATCAGAAGCCCCTCGCCCCGGGGACAGACCCACCGTCGCCCCATCCGTCCACGACCAGCTGACTGTTCGTCCGCGATCACCGCCGTCCCCTCGGGAAACCCTCGTGCAACCAGCTCCCAGGCCACGTCATTCGTCGAGGTGACCAGCTCGTAGTGGAAGAGTGGCTTCCCGAGCAGGAATCTACCGATACGCGCCCCAAGCCGGGTTTCGTCAATCATGATGCTCGTAGTCTCCGGAACGGCCTCTGGCCGCGAGCAGTCAGCGTCGAATTTCCCCGTAATACTAACGCGGGCTCTGCGCGCAACCAAATCCGACGCCATTGACGATTTGTCGTTTCGGTAAGGCAGAAGGCAGAGGCCGCCTCACTCGATCCCCTGCCTGCTGTGACTCTCCGAGCTTGGCGTGGGATATCCTGAGGCGTGGCCGGCGGTCCCGCACAGGAGCGTTCGCGCATTCGCTGGGACGGGCTGTTTGCTTTGGGCCGAAGCACTGCGGTAGGATGATGGAGGTCCGGCTGCGGAGCAAACGAGGCCGGGACGGTATTGTGACGGCTGGTTCGAGAAATCTTGCAACGAAGCAACCTACCGAGGTGAACGAGGTCGAAAATGAACCCGCGGATCGGTCTGGTCGTCATTGCTCATAGGGACTACCAGGTTGACATCGCGCTCGACATGGCGAGGGAGACCGTCGAGAGGTTGTGCACGTCCCGGAAGTCTCTGGGAGGCGGGCCTGGGGATAAACTTGCTTCCGCATTGCGTCCCCCGGAGATCGTCTGGCGCGAGGAGGCGGTGTCGGACCCGATACGGGCGCGGGAACTGGCCGTGGAGTTGGCGGGCAAGGACCTGGACGGAGTAATCTTCTATCTCGGGACGTGGATCGAGTGTCCCGTTGCGGTAGCGGCGATCCGGGAGCTCGAGCATCTCCCGTTCGCCGTGTGGGGATTCCCACAGTTCGGTGCGCCGAAGCAGTCGACGGGTTCGCTCGTCGCGGAGCTTGTGCTTGCAGCGTCGCTCGAGCGGATGGGCTACAGATTCTCGAAAGTTACGGGGCTGCCGGGGGACGAGGCGGCAATCGAGGCAGGACTCGCGTTCGCGCGGGCGGCTCACGCGGTGAAGGGACTGAAGCGGCTTCGTGTCGGCCTCTTCGGCTACGCTGCGATGGGGATGTACACTGGCACGGTTGACCACTTGTTGCTCCGCCGAATCCTCGGGCCGGAGATCGTCCACTTCGATACCTATTCGCTCATTCGCGAGGCGGAGAAGTCGAGCCGTGCGGAGATCGAGGCCACCGTCGCGGAACTTGGCAGGCTGGCGGAGCTGGGAGGGGCAGACGACGCGCTGCTCACGAAGGCGGCGATCCTGTTCATCGGGCTGAGGAAGCTGACGGAGCAGCATCGCCTCGATGCCGTGAATGTCAAGTGCCAGTACGAGCTTTCGCAGGAGTACGGCTCGATCGCCTGCATCCCGTGTTCGTTGGCGGCGGAGAGCGGCGTCGTCGCATCCTGCGAAGGGGACGTGCCTACGACGGTTACGATGGCGGCGCTCCACCTTCTCACCGGGCGAGCGGTCGCCTACGGGGACCTTCTCGACTACACTGCGGATTCCGTGCTGCTGTCCTCGTGCGGTTTCCTTCCGATGAGCCTCGCCAAGTCGAAGCCGAGAATCCTGGACATCGGGCATCCGGGCTTCGAGGGGCTGATCGTCTCGGCAGTGTTCGAGGAGGGGCCGGTGACGCTCGCACGGTTCTACGAGACGCGAGGTGGATTCGGATTGATCGCGTCCGCCGGCGAGGTGATCCAAAGCGAGCTTCGGGGCGGGCGGTTCCCGGCCGCTCGGGTGTGCCTCTCGAACGTGCCGACGCTCCTCGACCGCATGCCCAGCCAGCATCTGGCGCTCTGCTACGGCGATGTCACGAGAGAGCTTGCCCTCCTCTGCCGGTTTCTGGGAGTCGAGTTCCTGGAGGTGAAGTAGTTCTCCGGGTCGGCTGCTGCCCGGCAGGTCTGACACGTCCGACAGGTCCGACCAGCAGAGCGGCCCGCCCTGCGGAGACCGCGGGTTACTGGGTGCTGCCCTCGCTCCTGATCGGCAGCGAGATCGTGAAGACGGAGCGCTGGCCTGGGGTGCTCGTGACGGAGACTTCGCCGCGGTGGAGCTGGACAATGTGCTTGACGATGGAGAGTCCGAGGCCCGTACCGCCCATCTCGCGCGAGCGCGACTTGTCAACGCGGTAGAAGCGCTCGAATATGCGCGGCATGTCGGCTGCCGGAATGCCGATGCCGTTGTCTGCGACTATGATCTTGACCGCCCCCCGTGCGACACTCGCCGAGAGCCGAATCTCGCCGCCGGCCGGGGTGTACTTGTTCGCGTTGTCGAGCAGGTTGCCGACGGCTCGTTCGAGAAGCTCAGGATCGAGTTCGAGCGTGGGGAGATCATCCGGCAGCTCGACGACCAGACGCTGGCTCTTCGCCTCGATGGCGGGAGCGAACGATGCGGCGACGCGGCGGAGCAGTTCGCCGAGAGCGGACGGACGCACCTGCGGGAGCGACGGCTGCGACTCCAGACGCGACAGTTCCAAGAGGTCGTTGACGAGGTTCGTAAGCTGGTCGAGATGTTTGTGTACGATAGCGAAGAACTCGGCTCGTTTCGCCGGATCGCTGATCGCGCCCTGCTCGATGGTCTCGATCGAGTTCCGGATGATGGTGAGCGGCGTGCGAAGCTCGTGGGAGGCATTGGCGACGAACTCGCGGCGGAGCGTCTCGTAGCGGGTGGACTCGGTGAGATCGCGGAAGAGGACGACGGCACCGCCCTCGCGGGCAAGCCCCCAGAGGCCGAGCACACGCCCTGCGGTATCGGCCTGCAAGGAGAGCGGTTGCCGAGTGGCGAGCAACTGCTTGATCGCGCGTATGATCTCGTTGTCGCGGATGGATTCCCAGAAGTAGCGTCCCTCGGCATCGCTGCGCAGCGCGAGCAGGTCGCGCGCGGCGGCGTTGCAGAAGAGTACTCGGCCTTCGGTGTCGAGTGCGAGGACGCCCTCGCGCATCGTCGCGAGGATGGCTTCGAGTTGAAAACTCCGCTGGCGAAGGGCCTCGATCTGGGCCTGAATCTGGTCGCCCATTCTGGTCATGGCGTCTGCGAGGGTACCCAACTCCCCGCGGTAGAGATGAGAGGGTTTCGCAGAGGAAGCGCCCGAAGCGATAGCGTCGGCGTTGGACGTGAGCTCCCGCAGCGGCTTGGTCACTCTCCGCGTCAGGAGCGCCGTCGCCCCCGCGCCGAGCACGGCGAAGGCGGCGAAGGCGAGGGCGGTGAAACGGTAGATGCGTGCGGTTTGTGTGCGAACCTGGCGGACGGAGATGGCGGTGCGTATGATGACCTTGCCTCCGCTCTCCAGATCGAGCCGGCGTGCGACGTAGAGCATCTCCTGGCCGAGTTCGATGCTGTGTCGAACGTCCTTTCCCGAGCCGACCCGTCGTGCGTCGGCGATCTCCGGACGGTTCAGGTGGTTCTCCATCGTCCGGGCGTCCTTGTGGCTGTCGGCCATCACGCGGCCGTCCTCGGCGACGACGATGATGCGTAGACCCGTTGCTGCGCCCACCTTCCTGACCAACTCCTGCACGTCGCCCTCGCTCTCCCGCTTCAGGTACTCGGCGATGAGTGGTTCGAGAAGCTCCGCCTCTGTCTCCAGCCGCTCGGTGATCCGGCTCATGGCGTCCGACCGGGTCGCCTGGGCCTGGAAGACAGCAAAGACCGCCAACACTGAAGCAACGACCACGACCTGGCCGACGAAGACCCTCCAGAACATCAGCGATCCTTCACGCGGTATCCAACGCCGCGAACGGTCTCGATGATCTCGCCTGCCTCGCCGAGCTTCCTGCGGATCGCTGCGATGTGGACGTCGATGGTTCGATCCACCACGACGACGTCCTCGCCGATGGCGCGGTCAATGAGCTCGTTGCGGCTGTAAACCCGTCCGGGCCGCCGGGCAAGGGTGCGGAGGATGTTGAACTCTGTCGTGGTGAGTGCAACGCTCTGGTCGCCGACACGAACTTCGCGACGTGGGAGGTCTATCGTCAGTGGGCCGGCTCTGAGGACTTCCTCGGGCTGTTGGGAGGGTCCGATGCGGCGAAGCAGTGCCTTGATGCGGGCGAGCAACTCGCGGAGGCCGAAGGGCTTGGTGAGGTAGTCGTCGGCGCCGAGTTCGAGGCCGACGACCTTGTCAGCCTCGTCGGCCCTGGCAGTGAGCATGAGGATCGGGATGGCCGCTGTGCGCGTGTCCCGGCGCAGGGCCTTGCAAACCTCCCAGCCGTCCATCCCGGGCATCATCACGTCGAGGACGATGAGGTCCGGGAGATGTCTTTGCGCCTGTGCCAACCCCGTCTCGCCGTCCTTTGCCGCGAGCGGCTCGTAGCCCTGCGCGGACAGATTGTAGGAGAGCAGTCGGATCAGGTCCGGTTCGTCGTCAATGATGAGCACCTTCTTGCTCATGTTCAGCCGTTTGGAGAAGTGCCGGCCCTCATTGCTGAGCTTCGGTATGGTGGTGGCGGACGTCGCGGCCGGCAACGAGATAGATCGCCTCTTCCGCGATGTTCGTTGCGTGATCAGCGACGCGCTCTAGGTTCCTGGAAATCAGGATGAGCGCCAGCGCCCGTTGGATCGTCTGGGGATCCCGCAGCATGTAGGTGAGAAGCTCGTTGAAGACTTGGTCCTTCAAGCCGTCAACTTCGTCGTCGGAGTCGAGTACCTTCGAGGCGAGGGGGACGTCCTTCCTCACGAAGGCGTCGAGGCTCTCGCGGAGCATCCGCCGTGCGACCTCGGCCATTCGCGGGATGTCGAGGAGCGGCTTGAGCTGCGGGTACTGGAGCAGGAGGCGTGTGTTCTCCATCAGATTGACCGCGAGGTCGCCGATCCGTTCGAGTTCGCCGGCGATCTTCGAGGCCATGACGAGCAGCCTCAGGTCGGACGCGACGGGGTGTTGGAGTGCGAGAAGGCGAATCACTCGCTCGTCAATCTCGATCTGCAGGGCGTTGACCTCGTCCTCGTACTGGGCGATGGACTTTTCGTAGGTATCCTTCCGCTGGACGAGGTCCTGGATCGCGAGATCGATCATCTTCTCCGCGATGCCTCCCATGTAGACGAGCCGTTCGGTCAGCTCTCTCAGTTCGGTTTCGAATGTCCGGTGCATGTTTGCTGCTCCTACCGCGGCGCCCGTGCCACGTCTCTTCTGTGATCTTAGCCTACCAACTGGTTCTATCCAAACCTTCCGGTCACGTAGCACTCGGTTCGCTCATCGTGCGGGCGGGTGAAGAGGTCGGAGGTCTTGCGGAACTCGACGAGTTCACCGAGCCACATGAGGCCGCACTCGTCGGAGATTCGCGAGGCCTGCTGCATGTTGTGCGTGACGATCACGATCGTGTAGTGCTTCTTGAGTTCCTGCATCAACTCCTCGATCCTCAGCGTTGCGACAGGATCGAGTGCGGAGCACGGCTCGTCCATGAGGAGCACCTCCGGCTCGACGGCCAGGAGGCGTGCGATGCAGAGTCGCTGCTGCTGCTCGGCCGAGAGCGAGAGCGCGTTGTCCCGAAGTCTGGGCTTGAGTTCCTCGAGGAGTCCCACGGCCGCGAGGCTCCGCTCGACGATTTCGTCAATCTGTTTTCCGCGTGCAAGCCGGTGAATTCGGAGGCCGTAGGCGACGTTCTCGTACACGGAGAGCGGGAAGGGGTTCGGGCGCTGGAAGACCATGCCGACGCGCTTGCGGAGTGCGGCGAGGTCGGTGCCCGGAGCGTAGATGTCGCCGCCGTCGAGCAGTATGCTCCCGGTCAGGCGGAAGCCGTGCACGCGGTCGTTCATGCGGTTGAAACAGCGGAGCAGCGTGGATTTGCCGCACCCGCTCGGGCCGATCATTGCCGTGATGGCGTTCGGGCGGATTCGCATCGTCACGGCCTTGAGTGCGTGGAATTTGCCGTAGTAGGCGTCCACGCGCTCGGCGACGAGCTTGAGCTGCGCCGGTTTACCCAAATCGGCCGCTGATGTAGTCATAGGTTCGCTGATCCCGGGGCGTGGTGAAGAGCTTGGGGGTCGGGGCGCACTCGATCAGTTCGCCCATCAGGAAGAAGGCAGTCCGATCCGAGATCCGGGACGCCTGCATGACGTTGTTCGTCACCAGCACGATGGTATGAGACTTCTTCAGTTCGCGCAGGGCATCCTCGATCATGCCGGTGGAGATCGGATCCAGGCCGCTGCACGGCTCGTCGAGGAGCAGGACGTCCGGCTCGAGGGCGAGCGTCCGGGCGAGGCAGAGCCGCTGCTGCTGCCCGCCCGAGAGATTGAAAACCGACTCGCGGAGCCGATCCTTCACCTCGTCCCAGAGGAAGGCGGCGCGGAGCGCGCGCTCGATTCTCGCTTCCTGCTCCGCCCTGCTCATCTTGCCGGCAAAACCGAGCCCCACGGCCAGGTTGTGGTAGATCGAGCCGGGCAGCGGGACGGGAACGGCGAATACCATTCCGAGCCGCCGGCGGAGCATGGCAACGTCCAACCGCGGGTCGTAGAGGTCAACGCCGTCGTAGAGCAGCTTCCCCGAGACCGTCGTCGAGGGCACGAGGTCGTTGATCCGGTTCAGGCTTCGGAGGAAGGTCGTTTTGCCGCTGTTGGCAGGGCCGATGATGCCGAGGATCTCATTGGTCTGGATGTCGAGGTTCAGGTTTCGCAGCGCCTTCGCCGCCGCGTAACTGACGCTGAAGTCCTCGGCTTTGATCTTCACTGGCATCTGGCTGTCCTTCGGCGCTCCTCGACTGCGGAGAGCGGGGGAACCCGGGGCGTCGGACCTGTCGGGCGGGCCGGGCGCCCCCGGTGCGTTCTTTGCGGCGACCGGTTCATCCCGTCCTCAGCCTCCGTCGAATCCGCGAGCGGATAAGGATGCCCGTCAAGTTCAGCGCGAACGTCAGGATCAGCAACAAGAGCACGCTCGAGTACAGGAGCGGCCGCGTCGCCTCGACGTTGGGCGACTGCGTCGCAAGAACGTAGATGTGGTAGCCGAGGTGCATGAACTGGCTGGTGAGCTTGTCGGGCAGGTAGGGCAAGAGGTAGGCGACGCCGGTGAACATGATCGGAGCGACCTCGCCCGTACCGCGGCTGACGGCAAGGATCGCGCCGGTGAGTATACCGCCGACGGACTGCGGCAGGACGATGCGCGAGACGACCTGCCAGCGGGTCGCGCCGAGCGCGCAGGCAGCCTCGCGGTAGACCTGCGGCACTGCACGGAGCGCCTCCTCTGTGGCGACGACGACCGTCGGCAGCGTCAGGAGCGCCATCGTCAGGGAGGCCCACAGGATGCACGGCTGGCCGAAGACCAGCCGCCCACCGAAGCCCGCCACGTCGATCCCCCGTCCGATGAATAGGATGAAGAACCCGCAGCCGAACAGCCCGAAGACGATTGCCGGTACACCGGCGAGATTCTGGATCGCCAGCCTCACAGCGAGGACGAGCTTCGAGTCGCGCCGGGCGTACTCGTTCAGATAGACAGCCGTGGCGACGCCCAGCGGCACGACCGCGATCGTCATCAGTACCACCAGGAAGACCGTCCCGACGATCGCCGGGAAGACGCCGCCCTCCGTGATTCCCATCCGCGGCCGCGCCGTGATGAACTCGAAGGTCAGCCGCTCGCGGCCGTACCAGACCACATCCCCGATCAGGATCGCGACCATGGCGAGGATGATCGTCGTCGCCAGTGCACAGATTGCGCCGAACGAGATTGACTTCAACCACCTCATCTCGTCTTCCCCTGGAGCTTAGCCCGGAGACGGCTGACATACCAGTGGCCGAAGAAGTTCGCAAGGAAGGTCAGGACGAAAAGCAGCGCGCCGATGAAGAAGAGGACGTGGTAGTGGGCGCTGCCTCGCGAAACCTCGGCCATCTCAGCCGCGATCGTCGCCGAGAAACTGCGGAAGGATTGCGTCGGATCGAGCGACATCGTCGCCGCATTCCCGCTCGCCATCAGGACGATCATCGTCTCGCCGAACGCCCGCCCGAATCCGAGCACGCACGCCGCAAAAATGCCGGGCAGCGCCGCTGGCAGCACCACCCGCCACGCGGTCTGAGCCGTGCTCGCTCCGAGCGCCAGCGAGCCGTCCCGATAGCTCGACGGTACTGCCGTCAACGCATCCTCGGCGACGGTGAAGACGATCGGGATCACTGCCAGCGATAGCCCGATGCCAGCCGTGATCGCATTCAGCCGCACCCCCCAGCCGAACGCACTCTGGAGCCAGCTCGCCAGCACCATAAGGGCGAAGAAGCCGATGACGACCGACGGTATCCCCGCAAGCAACTCGACTACCGGCTTGACGATCTCCCGCAGCCACTGGGGAGCGAACTCCGAGCAGAAGACCGCCGTTCCGATGCCGATCGGGACGCTGATGACAAGCGCTACGACAGTCGCCTTGAGCGTCCCCAGGAACAGCGGCAGGAGCGAGTACTTCGGTACGGTCGCGACCGGCTGCCAGACGAACCCGCTGCCCCCGTCGAGCTTCAGCGGGAGGAAGAGCCGGCGCATGTCCACCTCCTGCCGCACCTCCTCCGAGTAGAAGACCGGGAGCGCCTCCTTGCCGATGAAGACGAAGATCAATAACAGGGCCGCTATCACGCCAAACGCACTCGCCCGGATCGCCACCTCGATGACAGCCTCAAGGCGCCTACTGCGTCTGCCGAGCAGGTCGTGAGCCGCCGGGTGCGGGCTGGCAGTTGACGGCCCGGAGCTACTGTCGTGCGACGGGGAAGTAACCTTCATGCTTGCAGATCTTCTGTCCTTCTGGACTCAACACCCAGTCAATGTACTCCTTGGTCAAGCCCTCGGGTTCGCCGACCGTGTAGAAGTAGAGCGACCGGCTGATGGGGTACTTGCCCGAGACGACGTTCTCTTCCGTAGGCAGGACGGGGTCGGAACTCTCATCCTTCCTGACAGGCAGTTCGCGGACCTTGACGGCGTAGCCCACGCCGCCGTAGCCGATCGCGCGCTCGTCCTTCGAGACGGCGCTCACGATCCCCCCGGTCCCCTGGAGAGCCTGGACGCTCACAGCGAAGTCGTCGCCGCCGAGCACGTGCTCCTTGAAGTACATGTAGGTCCCGGAGTTGTTCTCCCGCCCGTAGGCGACGATTGTCAGGTCCTCGCCGCCCAGTTCCTTCCAGTTCGTGATCTTGCCCGTGTAAACTGCCTTGAGTTGGGCGAGCGTAACGGACGGCGTCCGATTTGTCTCGTTCACGTAGATCGTGATGCCGTCGAGGGCGACAGGGATCTCCTTTACCTCTTTGCCGAATCGCTGCTTGACTTGTGCCCGCTCCTTGTCTGTCATTGGCCGGGAGCTCTGGCATATGTCCGTCCCGCCGTTGACGAGCGCGTTGATGCCAGTGCCCGAGCCGCCCCCCATGACCTGGACGACGACCCCGCGGTGCTCCAGCATGAACTGCTCTGCCCAGCGCCCGCCGAGGGCGACCATCGTGTCGGACCCTTTCACGGTCAGCGTCTTGCCCGCGTCCCCTCCGCCACAGCCGGAGAGCAGTGCACTCGCTATCGCGAGGAGCGTAGTCAATCCTGTACGCATCGTCCTACTCCTTTTCCCCTTTTCTATCCTCCTCGTGTTAGGCGTGTATAAGGATACTGTTAAGAAACGGTTAAGACCCGAGACGGACCTTCTCTTGAAGAGCTGGAGCGAAACGACTATAGTGTGGGTAGGATGGTTGTCCGCCAGTACCCCGGAGCCACCGAACGCGAGTTCGAAGCGGGTAATGCTGCGGAGCATGGCCGCCGTCCCGCACGCAAAGGGCTGGTCGTGTCGCTCTTTCCGGACGTCGTCGCGACGAGCGAGCCGCGGCTGATGAGCGGGATTGACGAGTCTGTCTCTCCGTCGGGGAGCTGGCCGGGCGCTCCTGGCAAACCGTGAAGAGACGATTCCTTCGCATTTCTCCGCTGTCAGGGCTTCGTGCCGAGCGCTTCAGTGCGAGATGGTTCATCGTGCGCGGCTGCGCTCACACGCGGACCGGGCGGGTCGCGATCATCGCCGCCGTTGCCATCGTCTGGCTCGCAATGATGGGCGCACTCGTCCAGAAGGATATCCTCAGCCTCCGATCGGAGAAGACCGGCTACAGAAGCATACTTACCGACCGCCGCCGCGAGTATTCCGCCGAATACGAGTTCCAACTCGAGGAGCAGGGACGGCTCGCCCGCGCAGGCCAACTCACAGAGTTCTTTGCGTACAACCAAGACGGGACTTTCACGATCACCGAGAACCTGCAAGTCGAGGTCGGCCAGGCATCGGCTTTGCTCGGCGAGGCAGGCAAAGGGCTGTTGAGCACACTACTGGGCGCAAAGGCGGACAAGATCAAGCTCAGCTCGCAGACTCGCGTGGATGCGAACTATCAACTCAGCGCCGTCCACTTCTCGCTCGATGCGGGCCAGATCCAGATCATCGGCCGCGGCACGGTCCAGAACGAACACTTGGTGCTCTCCATCTGGAGTGCCGACAAGCGCCTCACCCGAACCATACCGTGGAAAAAAGACGAGGTGATGGGCACCGGCATCGGCGGGTTCCTCCCCGAATCGCGACTCAGAGCGGGCGACCACTTCAAGCTCGCGTTCCTCGACCTCATGACCCTGGAGCGGACCGAGACGGTCGTCCATGTTGTCGGCAAGGAACGCCTGAAGATTGCCGGCGAGGAGCTTACGTGTTACAAGCTCGAGGTTTCCTACGGCGCCGCGGCGGTGAAAGCCTGGGCCTCCCCTGAAGGTGAGATCGTCCGTGCCGAACTTCCCCTCGGCCTCCAGGTCGTCAAAGTGAAGTAGATTCGTTCGCCGCCGCAGGTCGCTGATCCGCGGTGCCCGGACACTTTCGCACGAGTCGGGCATGATCGTTGCCCGGCTTCCGGGGTTCTGGGATAGTCCGAAGGGACGGCCCGTTCGGGGCCATGCGCTGGGTTCGCGGGCGGGCTTCCGTCCCCCTTTTCCCTCTCTCCGCCGGTTTGACCCGGTGCTCGAGTTCTGATACGGTGTAGATAATGGCGAGGAGCGAGTATCTGGCGCCGGATCGGCTCTCGTACTTTATCTCCTGTCGGGTGCGAGGCGCGAGACGGCCCTTCGAAGATGCACGGTGCGCCCGGCTGCTGCTGACCATCATGGAGGCGGCCCGCAGGCGATACGGTTTCCGCAAGTACGCCTACGTGATCCTGCCCGATCAGTACCTGCTGCTCGTCGGCCGTGGAGCCGGGCAGCAGGCAATCGCCCTCATGATCCTCGAGATCAACGACAGAACCGAGGAGGCGTTGGCCAGAATCTCCGAGAGCAATCACGAACTCTGGGAGGACGAGCCGAACGTCCTCGTCATATACACCTGGCGGACACTCTTCGAGCGGCTCAACCACATCCACAACCGGCCCGTCGAGTGCGGCTTGGTCGAGCACGCGGAGGACTACATCTTCTCCAGCGCCCAGTACTACCAGGACAAGTACGGGCGCCATTCGTTCGACATCGAGCAACTGATGGAGGAACCGGACACGGTAGAGGAAGCCGGTCAAGGCAAAGTACATCAGGCGGAGACCCGCAGGCCGGACAGGCCAGCTGCGGGGACGAAGGGCAGCGTCCTGAGCCTGGGCGACTGCGAGTTCGAGATGCTCACGCGGGCGGACGAGTTCCTCGGACTCGGCAAGATCCGGATCGGCGATACGCTCGTTCGCTCCGGGCGCCTCCCCCTCCGGCCTTATACGCAAACCTTCACGGGGTTGGAGCTGGCAGAGACGCGGCTCCTTGGTGTGGACGAGATGGAGGAGGAGGTACGGCTTCGGCTCCAGGTGCTCTTTCGCCCGCTACCCGTGAAGATGATGCGCGACCACAGCTTCGATCCGATCCACGACACCGGCGACTGGGACGTACCGGTCGTCGCCGGAGCCGGCCGACTCGACCTCGTCTTGACTCCGGCGGCGGACCGTTTCGACGGAACCGAGTTTCGCGGGTTCTCCTACCACTACGAGTACGAAGACGAGCGCGTGCCGCTCTTCTACCTTCTCGACATGGCAAGCTGGGAGCTCGGTGGAAACATAGTAGGCGCGACCGTGATCTCGCAGTCGTCCTGTTCGGCCCCGACCGTCACGTTCCAGCCGGATACCGCATGGACGACCGAGGGAGTCATACATTGGGCGGACACCGCATCCGCCGCGAATCCCGTGATGACTCACAACCTCCCACGCTGGGCTTCTCACCAGGCGTTCGACTTCCAGTACAAGGGCGACAAGACGCTCCTCGGCGTCTTCGAGCGTGTCGGCCTCATCCGCACGGTCCTCTGCCGCGAGGCCGGCAAGGCCGAGCTGAAGACCTTCGACAAGTACATCTTCGACGAGTCCCTCGCCGTTCGCACCCCGGCCAAGAGCATCCTGCTCAACACGGCCCGGAAGACCCCGACCGCCCAGCGCAATCTCTGGACTCGAGTCTTCGATGCGGTACACAGCCGCGCACGCGCCGAGTTCGGCCTCCAGGAAGAGCCGCTCGTCCCGAAGCTCTGCATGAACTACTGGGACAACTTCGTCATTGACGATTACCGGAAGGACCTGCTCCCGGCCGCGGCGTCGCTCGGCTTCCAGGCACTCTTCATTGACAACATGAACAAATCGGCGGCGACCGAGCGCTGCCCGCACCCGGACTGGCACTGGAACATGTGTTGCGGCCACGAGTACGAGGTCGCCCCACGCCTCGGCGGCCCCGCGAAGCTCCGAGCCTTCGTCGAAGACTGCAAAGCGCTCGGCATCCGCCCGTTCGCCTGGACCAACAACGCTCAGGCGCTCTCGAGCCCCGTCAACGCCGCCGAGCGCGACGAGCGGGGCTGGTTCGTGCGGCTCGAGGACACGCGCCTCAAATACGGCGGCGCCTACGCCGGTTGCTTGAGCGTCCTCGACTTCAAAGTGGACGACGCCCGCCGCTACTGGGTCGACTCCCTCAAGAAGATCAAGGAGGAAACCGGTCTCGACGCCTACCTGTTCGACAGCTTCTACAACCTCGGATTCATGCCCGTGAGCTACAGGCGGGGGCATCCGACAACCCAGTGGCGCGAGCTCCTGGCGGCTATCAAGGAACTCCAGGACGCCGGTATCCACTTCATGATCGAATCCTTCGGCCCATTCGGCAGCCCTCAGCACGGCTGCCCGGCCTCCTACGCACTTCCCGAGAATGTCTTTGCCTGCTACAAAATCACGGGCGGGTTCGGGTATACGACCGTTCCCAGCGGCGCAGGAGCGCAGACGGAAACCGAAGCCCAGCGCATCTACCGCTTCTTCGCACACATGGCCTCTCCGAGCTTCCCCCTTTTCCACGAGGGCAAGCGCCTCGACCAACTCTGGACCGAAGACCACAAGCGAGCTCTCGCCGACTACAACCGGAACCGCATCCACATGCACAAACGCTTCCTTCAGGAGGACG
>Ga0272448_1002650_pt1 | contig 22090 bp, 17 predicted proteins | sample YNPCB0191_FD_202220 | JGI IMG/M metagenome (GOLD analysis project Ga0272448, IMG submission 202220) | Hot spring sediment microbial communities from Yellowstone National Park, WY, United States - YNP-CB-019-1 | ecosystem: Environmental > Aquatic > Thermal springs > Hot (42-90C) > Sediment... | reverse complement strand
CAACACAGCTCCCATTGGCAACCGCCGGAAGTAGGGTGTATAATCGCTGCCAGAAGGAGGCTGACCAATGCGCTTGCTGCATCTCGTGCTAATGGCGGCGCTGCTCTTGTCGCCGGCCCCGGACGTGTTGGGTGCGGAGGGTTTCAACGTAAAGGATTTTGGCGCTGTCGGTGACGGTAACGCCGACGACACCGGCGCGATACAGGCCGCCCTGGATAAGGCGAAATCGGGCCCGAGGGGGGCGTTGGTCACGCTTCCGCCGGGCGAATACCGCGTAACCAGGCCCCTATGCGTCGAGAACTGCCTGCTCACCGGTCTTTCAGCCGGCGGGTGGCCGGCGGACGCGGGCCCGATGCCTACCCTTCGCGTCGATCACACGCAAGGACCATGCATTGTTGCAAAGTCCGCCGCGTCCGTGCACGGCATCAACTTCGCCTACGACCATAAAGGCGAGCCGGCGCGCAAGTTCGGACCGGCGATCCTGTTATCGGGCAACGGCATCTCAATTACCAATGTTCGCATCGCGGATCCCTACGAAGGCATCATGGCCGACGGCACGTCCAACATAGGACGGCTTAACGTGGAAAACGTATTCATCATCTCGGCGCGGAGCTGCGGGGTTTATGTGTCCAACACCTACGATATCGCCACCCTGCGCAATGTCGAGGTCTGGAACCCGGCCCCATACTGCCTCCAGCACTGCACGGGCTTCCGGCTCGGCAAAAACGATGAGATCCGTTTGTCCAACTGCTTCGCATTCGCCTGTAAGATCGGCTATCACTTCGTGAGTGACAAGGACGGCCCCACTTGGGGCGGGATGACCGGCTGCTCGGCCGATTTCAGCGTCGAAGGCATCGTCATCGAAGCCGCAGAATCCCTGCGGGTCACCGGCGGCTGCATGTGGGCGCACGCCACAGCCCTGCGGGTTAACGGTCCCGGCAGAATCGCGGTCTCCGGAGTCGATCTTAAGTCCAACGGCGACGCGGCGCTGATCGTCCGGGACTGCACGAGCCTCACGCTGACCGGCTGCATGCTCGGCAAGTCCGGCAGCAACTGGCCCACCGTTCCCGCGGCCAAGCTCGAGGGCGGGCGAAGCGTGCTCGTCAACGCATGCACTTTCGACGACAACGGGCCGGGGATAGTCATCGGCGAGAAAATGGATGTCTTTTCCATCACCGGCAACGTCTTCCAGCCATCTCCTTACGCAGCCATTACAGACAACTCCGCGCCAACCGCCGCAAAGGTAATTGCCGACAACATCTCCAAGAAGGTGGACAAGAAGGCGGACCGGAGCACACAGTGATGACCAATCGAGAGCGCATTCTCGCCGTAGTGCGCGGCGGCGAACCGGACCGCGTCCCCTTTGCGCAATACGACGGGCAAGCACCTATCGAGGATGCGTGGTCGCTGGTAGGCCGCGACAACATCGGCCTGCTGCGGTGGTCGTGCGTTCACTCCATACAGCATCCTCACTGCGGGATCGAAACGATCCCCATCGTGCGCGAAGGATATCCAGGTGAGCGCCGCATCCTGCACACGCCGGCAGGCGATCTGGTCGAGGAATGGGTCAGGGAACCCGCTCTCGGAACCGCATTCCGCCGCGAGCGATTCGTCAAGGAGCCCAAGGACTACACGGCTCTTAGGGCATACCTCGAAGACGCGATCGTAGCGCCGAACGTCGAATGCTTCCTTCGCGACCGCGACCAGCTCGGCGATGACGGTATCCCTCACGTGAACCTGCCCCGCACGCCTTTTCAGCAGATGTGGATAGAGTGGGCCGACCTTGATGACTTTTGCGGGCACCTCATCGAGAGTCCCGGTATAGTGGAGGAGTGCATGGCCCTGATGGCCGGAATCATCCGCCAGGTTCTCGAGATCGCGCGGACGGTCGATGTGCCGTATGTCGTGTTCGGCGACAACATCACGGCTCCTATCATCGGCGAGCGGTATTTTCGGCAGTGGGCCGTGCCGTCATATCGCGTCGCCGCCGAGATGTTGGACGTTCCGGTCTTCGTTCATATGGACGGCGACCTAAAGCCGCTCTGGGATGCGATCTCTGAATCCGGGGTGCGCGGTATCGACTCGCTTTCTCCTCCGCCGGACAACGATACCTCTCCCGCGGACGTGATCCGAATGTGGCCGGAGATGCGGATGTATGTCAACTTCCCTTCCTCGATGCATCTCGGCACGCCCGAAGCCGTCCGCCGCACCGCCGACGAAATCCTCGCTCAGGCGGGCCACAGCGGCAGGTTGGTGATAGGCATAACCGAGAACATGCCGCCCGGCGCGTGGCGCAAGAGTTACCCGCAGATAGTCGCCGCCATACACGATTTCGGCAAACCCTGAGGTGTCTGTTCAGTCTTGCGGGACAGAACTCCGCTAGCGCTGAGTAGACCGCCAACGAAGGGCGTATCGAAGCGCGGTGGAGCCTTGACCGCCCTTCGATACGCTTCGCAATCAGGGCTAGCGGGGTGGACATTCCCAGAACAGTGAACAGGCTCACCCTGAGGTCTGGGCCGCGGTTGACACACAGTCCCACTGCATACTATAGTTCAGCTATGGACACAACCGCGATTGACGCCATATTGGAGAAAGGGCGGGAGGCGTTCGACATTCCCGGCGCCGCGGTCGCCGTCGTGCGCGGCGACGAGACCTACCTGCAGGGCTACGGCACGAAAAAGCTCGGCAAGGACGATCCCGTGACTGCCGATACGATTTTCGCGGTCGGATCGGTGACGAAGGCGTTCACGACAACCGCTATGGCGATGCTCGTCGACGAGGGCAAGATGTCCTGGGATGACCACCCTCGCAAACACGTGCCCGGCTTCAAGTTGAGCGATGCGCTCGCCGACGCCAATGTCAACCTGCGCGACCTCGTCGCCCATCGCACCGGCCTTGCGCGCCACGACTGCCTTTGGTATAACTCGAGGTGGACTTCAGAGGAGCTTTTGGCGAAGATCGCGTTTCTTGCGCCGGCATTTTCGTTCCGCTCGACTTACCAATACAACAACCTGATGTATATGGTCGCGGGTTTGGCCGTGGAGGCGGCGTCGGGCATGACATGGGACGAGTTCGTGCGCTCGCGCATATTCGAGCCGCTGGGTATGACTCGCAGCCTGACCAGCGTCAACCAGCTTGGCGCGGTCGGCGACTTCTGCACCCCACACGAAAAGCATGAGGACGAGGTGGTCATTGTCCCGTGGACGAACCTGGATGCCGTGGGCGCGTGCGGCTCGATCAACTCCTGCGCCCGCGATCTGGCCAACTGGGTCCGATTCCAGCTTGGTGACGGCACGTGGGAGGGCAGGCAGCTCGTCAGCAAATCAAACCTCGATGAGACTCACTCACCGCATATAGTTGTTCCCGTGGACGAAGCGTCCCGCGACCTTGCCGAAACCACCATTACCAGCTACTGCCTAGGTTGGAACCTGCTGAACTATCGCGAACGCACTATCATCGCTCATGGCGGCGCGATTGACGGCTTCAATGCGAGCGTGGCGCTCGTTCCCAAGGCGGGAGTTGGTGTGGCGATACTATCGAACCTGGCAAACGACATGACGGTCTGGGCGATGCGCAACGCCCTGCTCGACCATCTGCTCGGCCTGCCGCCCAAGGACTGGAACGCCGAGATCAAGGCCATTCACGCCAGAAATCGCGAGAAGGCCGACAGGGAGAAGCGTGAGCGGGCCGAGAAGCGTGCAGCAGGCACGCGGCCCTCTCATGAGCTGTCGGCCTACGTCGGCGAGTACTCCGACGATGCCTATGGGACCGCGACGGTCGGCCTTGACGACGGCGGGCTGTGTTTTGCGTGGAACAATCACACAGTGAAGCTCGAGCACTGGCACTTCGATACCTTCGCCGGCAAATACGAGCCGCCGGATTGGCCCGTCCCAATCGAGGTGCTGTTCAGCCTGGACGCGGACGGCACCGTATCGGCTCTGCGCCTCATCTGGCCCGAGTCGGGCAACGACCGGCTATTCGTGAAACGCAAGACCAACGACGCCCCCTCCCAAGGGTAGCAGCTACATACCCACACGCCGTGCGGATAATACCGGAGGCACAAACCGGTCACGCGTGCCTCTGTCTTATCGCCTCGTACATCACGATACTGGCCGCGACGGCGATATTGAGGGAATTGATCCTGCCCCGCATCGGTATTGCTACGACCGAATCCGCGCGCTCGCGCACGGCATCGGTAATCCCGACGTGCTCATTGCCAACGACGATCATGGTGGGCTTGCAGAAATCCACAGAGGTATAGGGTGACTCGGATCGCGCGGATGTGGCGACTACGCGCAGGCCGGCTTTTTTTGCCGCATCGATGGCTCTAGCTGCGTCGTGTTGAATGCATATAGGAACCGCAAAGACCGCTCCGCGCGACCCTCGGACGACGCGCCGCGCAAACGGGTCAGTCGTATCGGCCGCAAGGACCACGCCGTCCACACCGACGGCGTCGGTAGAGCGCAGGAGCATGCCCAGATTGTCCGCGTTCTCGCCGTGCTCCACCATCAACACGAGGGCGTTTGGCGCGCGCAGCATCTCATCGAGCGACGCGAGCCTGCATTCGACGATGGCGATGCACTCCGGTGTGGGCTTGGCTTCGAGCACTTTGGAGAGCAGGCCCTCGGTAGCGGTGACGACCTCAGCGCCGGCCTGACGGGCGCGCTCGATGAGTTCCCCGGACTTCCGGTCTGCGGCGAAGCGTTCCGCAAGGATGAGGGTGTCGACTCGGCCGCCGTAGTCGAACGCGCGCTTGACGATTTCCTCGCCTTCGGCCGCGAACCGTGCCCGTCGCCTGCGTCCGTCCTCGGTCGTCAGCTCACGCAGGACCACTATGACCGTATCCTTCTGCCCCGTTGCCTTCCGCACCATTTCAGCCCTACTCTAACGATCCCACTCCGGCTTGTCAACCCCGCTGTCTGCTCAGTCTTGCGGGACAGAACTCCGCTAGCGCTGAGTAGACCGCCAACGACGGTCGTATCGAAGCGCGGTGGAGCCTTGACCGCCCTTCGATACGCTTCGCACTCAGGGCCGGCGGGGTGGACGTTCCCAGAAGACTGAACAGTCTCCTGGATCGAGCGGTTCGAGGCGGTCGGGCCGAGTGGCGGCCGCGCACACACATCCGACTTTAAGCCTACACCTACGAAACAGTTGTCGCAACGGCGTCACCGTGTTTGCGTGTATCCCAGCCTGGGTATCTGTAGCGAGAGGGTGAGTTACCCATTTCCCGGTAAGGAGGATGCAAGATGCGAGTCTCGTTCATTGTTCTCGCGCTGATGTTCGTCTGCGGAACCGCCGCGTCGGCCGCGAACGCAGCCAACACGCCTGGACAGGCAATGGTGGATCAGTGCCTTTCCAAGTGTCTCAACATTAGCTCGACCCAGATCGCGGAGTTGCGCAGCCAGGGCCTGAGCGACTCGGACATAGCTATGGCGGCCGCGATTTCGGCGAAGGCGTGCAAGCCGCTGGCGGATGTAGTCGCGCAGTGGCAATCAAGCAAGGACTGGAAGCAGGTTGCGGGCGCCTACAATCTCTCGATGGCCGATCTGACCTCGGCTATCTCGGCGGCATCTTCTGACAGCGAGGCGTTCAACACCGCGTTCTTCTCGCAGTACTACAACGTCCCGCAGTCGCAGATCGCTCAGCTCAGGAGGCAGGGGTTTTCCTGGGACGAGGTCAACCTGATCGGCAACGCCGCGCTTCAGACCAAACAGTCAGTCTCGCAGATAGCAAGCCTGCGGAGCCAGGGTATGAGTTGGGCGAGCATCGCGAGCCGCTACAACGTGCCCAGCGAGGCGCTGACCGCGCCGGCGAAGGTGCAGTGCATAGCGGTCACTCCGGCGCCGGCCCCTGCTCCGACGCCCACCGGAGCCGGCCCTGCAACCGCTCCAGCCCCGTGTCCTGCGCCGTGTCCCACGGTATGTCCGCCGGGCCCCAGCTCCTGCTGCCCGAACGGACCGTGCCAGATATGCGACTCGTGCGGCAACGTGGTTCTGAACTACGACCAGGTCATCGATCTGTATGCACAGGGCTATGACTGGCTCGATGTCGCGATCGCGGCCAGAATCGCCATGCTCACCGGATATCCGGTCACGCAGGTTTTGACCGACCTCAAGAGTCTGGGCACATGGCAGCTCACGTTGGCCTACTATGCGGTGGATGCGGCAGACGCATACAACGTGGCCGACTACCCGTTCCCGCGCCGAAGCATTTACTCGGTGGGTGTGGACGCAACGCACATGCAGAAGCTTGCCAAGTACCAGAAGCCCGGCACATGGCCGGTATGTAGAAGGGGCAACCTGCCGTGCCCCGGAGGGGTAGGAGCCGGAGTGACTGTGTGTCCGGTGCCTTGCCCGAACCCCGCGGGGGATCAGCCGGTGTGTCCGAGCCCGCCGGCGCCGATCACTTGCCCGACGCCGAGCCAGTAGAGTTGGAGGATGAGCAAATCGCCGGACGGGGCGGGCCGGAAGGCCCGCCCCATTCCCGTCAACCGTCAACTCCGACTAACTGCGGAACGGGCGCGGCGTGTCGAGAGGCCGTCAAGTCTGCGGCTCTACCTTTGCTTGCGTTTCCAGCACCTTGATGGCCAGCAGCGCGAACAAAAAAACCGCGCAAGTTGCGCCCGCAACGACTCCGGAGTCGTTGAACGCAAAAGCCCCCACCGTCCCGACGGCGCACCCGACCGCCGCCGCGTTCTCTTCCCGATTGAGCAGCTCGGCCCCCCGTTCGCGCCTGCCCCACCACACGAGCACGGCCGATCCCGCCAGGCACAGCCCAAGAAGGCGGCTCCACACGCTGGTGACAACAAGCATGGAGTTGAGAGCAAGCTTGCGTTCGATGACCGCAAGCAGCCCGGCGGCCTTGCCGCCCTTCATCATCGACACCGCCTTTCCCGCGTGGGTCGCCGCCCCGCTTCCGCGAATCGCATCCGCCGCGAACAGAGCACCCACCACTGCAACGGTCAGAAGGGCGATGAAAGCGATCCCACGCCAGCTCGGGCGCCATCCTCGCCTCGCAAGCAGCGTGACTGCAATGGCCGGGACGGCCGCAAGCGCTCCGCCGATATTTGCGCCGAGAAACGGCGCCCCGATGAACACAAGCGCAGCGCCCAGTATTACCGCCGCCGCAAAGCCCGCGCTCCGCCTGCCCTTGGAAGTCGTGCGCCTGTCAAAGGGGGCCAGCGCCATTCCTACGCCCGCTATTGCCGCGCCAAGCATCGTGCCCATCAACTCGTTGCCGATGCCGTAGTAACGCGCGCCCTCAACGATGTTGTAACCTGCGATCGATGCGTCGATGAGCGGCGCCCCGCGCCATAGATCGACCATCAGTCCCATCACGATGGCTGCGCACAGCCACACAAACGCCCGGCCGGGCGAACGAAACACCACCGCACAACAACCCATTATCGCAAGCACGAGTCCGATCAAGATCACCGTCGACCCGACAAGTCCCACCGAGCAGATCATAGGCATGACCAGCATCGCGAGCGGAATCGCCGGAAAGCTGAGCGCGAGCCACGCGGCCGGTCTCTTCACCGCAGCCGAGCCTGCAAGCAATGCAGCCCCCAGAACGAGCACCACAACTACGGACTGCGCGATGCTCGCCCCCCGCATTATCACCTGACGTCGCGCCTGCGCGCTCGCCTCCGCGTTCATCGCCAGCAGCACATCCTTTGCATTCTGGGCAGGATTGGGCAGGGGTGTTTCCACGCTCAGCATAGACCGCCCGACCATATCAGGGCTTCCCTCGATACCCAGAAACGCCAGCACCGTCGGCGCGACGTCGCCCAGGGTCACCACCCCGACCTTTCGCGTGGACGGAGAGGTCAGTAGTCCTCCGTCAAAACCCGGGCCGCGAATGACAATCGCGCCCATCCGCTCGCCCTCCATTTCCGAAAAGGAGCGCGGGTTCGGTGAGGCTATCATGAGAAGGTCGCGGCGGCGATCGAGCCGTTTTGCCAACTGGTCGGCAAATGCCGTCAGGCGCACATCGGCGGCGTTCTTGACCGCGGCGGCGCGCTCGTCGGTGCAGAATTCGCAATAGGCGTCCGCGCGGAAAGTGTCGCCGAAATCCACGACGACGAACCGACAGTCAGCGGGCAGAGCGTCATAGAGGGCGAGAAGGGCGGCGGGATTCGTTCTGACTCCGTAGGGGGCCGACGGATCGCGTTGCAGGAATCTACCGCCATCGATTTCTCCGTAATCGACGATTCCCCAATCGTCCATCGCAATGGCGACGGCCTCACGGTGGAGTTCGTTGGGCAGGTCGGAGCAGCCGATAACGGCGGTTCGAATCCCGGCCTTGCGCAGCGCCGCTCCGAGCGCGCCCGGCTTCGCGCGATACGATGATTCCTCGTTGACACGGCGCATAAGCGCGATCTCAGGGTGCAGGATCATGGCTCGGCCCGGCTTGATGCCCGTGCGGTACTCAAACGCGTCCTTGACGAGGCAGCCGTTGATGACGCCGTCGGCATCGCCCGCGCGGCGCACCTCGGCTCCGCCGGTCGCCATCGCGCTCGCGCCCAAGCTCAAGCAGCCCGCCTCGAATCCGGCCTTGGAGCCCGGCTCGAGTTCGCGGCCGGGTCGTCCGGCGCGCACGTTGAGCAGCCCCGCGGAACCCTTTTCCAACAGCCCTGCGAAGTCCCGCACGCTGCAACTGCCTGCAATCAGCACCACAACCCGCCCTGCCCGCGCGTCTGCGGCGACCGTGGGCGCAGAAGGCGTCATTAAGAGAAGAATAATGCAGAATGCGCGCCTGATCATAGCACAGCCATGTTCTCACATCCGTAGCGCATTTGCAATCAGTCCGTGCGTGTTGAGGCTGTTCAGTGCGTGCGTTCGGAATTCACGCAAGATCGAACTTTTCAGCGGCTAATCTCCGCGGACGTTCGCCTTGCCCGAGCCGATCTGTTCGGGCTTTCGCTTGCCGAAATACACGTCGAGAATCGCGCGGCAAACCGGTCCCGCGCTCGTTGCGCCATGTTTGCCGTGCTCGACCACGCACGCCACAACGATCGTCGGGTTGTCCATCGGCGCGAAGCACACGAGCCAGCCGTGGGCGGCCCCGTGTGGATTCTCCGCCGATCCCGTCTTAGCGCATACGGCGATGTCCGGAATGTCGCACGCCTTTGCGGTGCCCGACGTCACCGCCAGGTGCATCGCGTTGCGCACCATCTCAAACTGCTCCGGCGCAGCCTGTACCTTGCGCCGCAATTCGGGCTTGGTATGCTTTACGACCCTGCCTTCGGTGTCGATTATGCTGTCGACCAGGTATGGCCTATGGATGTGTCCGTTTGTGGCGATGCCGCCTATGGCGACCGCCAACTGCAGCGGAGTGACGGCCACGTATCCCTGGCCGATTCCGCAGCTCGGCGTCTCGCCGGGGTACCATTTCTCGTGAAACCGGCGCCATTTCCAAGCCGTGTCGGGCATTGTTCCAAGATGCCTGTCCCGATACGGACTCTCCGCCGGCAAGTCGATTCCGGTCGCCTGGCCGATGCCGAACTCCCGTGCGACCTTGGCCATCCGGTCGACGCCCAGCTTCATGGCGAGATGATAAAACCACACGTCGCACGACTCCGCGATGGCGCGGTTGAAGTTGACGCCGCCGCCGTGCACCCTCCAGCATCGAAAAGTGCGTCCCAGCTTGAAGTACCCGGGGCAGCTACAGGTCGTTTTCAGATTGCATTGTCCGTAGACCAGGCCCGCTATTGCCATCAGCGGCTTGAACGTCGAGCCGGGTGGATAGATGCCGGAAAGCGCGCGATTCTGCTGAGGGCGCCTTCTGTCGTTGTTGATCCTGTTCCAATCGGCCGCGCTGACTTTTTTGACGAACACATTGGGATCATAAGAGGGTGTGCTGACCATCGCAAGCACCGCGCCCGTCCGAGGGTCTATAGCAACAACCGCCCCGCACTGCGAGCCCATTGCGCGATACGCGGCCACCTGGCAGTCTCGGTCGATGGAGAGCTTGAGCGCCTTGCCGGGTATCGACGCCTTTTCGCCGAGCACGCGCACCATACGTCCGGTTGCGTCCACCATTATTTCCTTGCCGCCGTCAGTGCCGCGCAGTTCGCGTTCGTATTGCTTTTCGAGCCCAGACTTGCCCACGTAGTCCCAGGGCTGATACTCCTCGTTGTCCGCGCGAGCTTCACTAAGCTCCCGTTCGCTGATTTTGCCGAGATGTCCCATTATGTGCGCGACCGCAGGGCCGTCGGGATAGCTGCGAAGCTGGTCAAGCTCGACGCTGACGCCGGGCAGGTTCATCCGATTCTCGCCGATCCGCGCGACCGTCTCCAGCGACACGTCACTCTTGATGCGCACCGGCGATCCCGGCCGCGCCTGCTCATGTTTGGTTTCGTAGTCGACTATCGCGTCGATTTCCGTCGGCGTCATACGCAGGATGTCGCACAGCGTGCGGAGCGCTTCTTTGTTTTCCCGAAGCTTGTCCGGCATCGCCAGCACAACGAACTGAGGCCGGCTGCGCGCCAGTATGCGCCCTTTTCGATCAAGCACTGTTCCGCGCGGCGCGCGCATGCGCAGCAGCTTGATGGCGTTCGATTCCGATGCCTTGAGCAGGTCCTTTCCCTTTACGATCTGAAGATACCACAGCCGCCCCAGCAGCACCAGGAAGACCACGATGACGAAGCAGGCCAATTGATTGATGCGCGCCCGCTGCAGCTTGCGATCTTCGAGTTGCACGTGCATCGTCAGCCCCCTAGCTCCGGTCGTGCTTGAGGTTGCAGACCTCCGTGGGGACGTCTTTGACCGGAAGCCGCTTTCTTACGATGTGAGGGCAGTTGCGACCCGCCAGCAGGCCCGACTCCGCGCAGACCGTGACGGTGACATATTCGGTCTCTTGCGAGCCGCGAACATTGCCGCCTGCGCCGCTCTCGCCTGCGCTGCGGGGCGCGCTGGGGGTAGGGCCGACCGTCGGGCGCGTGTCTTCACCTGCCGGATGGTCCAGTCCCGAACCGGGGTGAATGTCGCAGTACTTCGTCGGCTCGGCGCCCCTGACAAATGTGCGCGTTCGCCAAGAAGGACACGACGTTGTTGCAAGCAGGCCGCTTTCGGTGCAAATTCGCCGTTTGACGGTCTCGCCCGCGTCGGTCGCGGTGACGTCGGGCGGCGTGGTATCCGGGTTCCGGTCCGCCCTCGGCTCGGCCTGTTCATTCGATTGGTCGGTTTCGGGCCGGCGGCTGTTGTTTGCCGCGCGTTCGGCTGCAGCCCTGATCCTATCGTAGATGGGTATGGCCCTGAGCATAAACTCGCGCCAGACGGGCACGCACAGCGCCGCCCCCGACGCGTTTCTCATCGTCGAGTTGTCGTCGTTGCCGACCCAGACAGCCGCCACGATCTTTTTGGGCACGTAGCCTATGAACCACACATCGCGGTCCTCGTTGGTAGTGCCGGTCTTGCCTCTCGCTTCCGGGACCGCTCGAGCGCCTCTCCCGTAGCCGTAGGTTACGACGGCCCGCAACATGCTGTCCATCTGGCGATTGATGTCCTTTGAGATGACCCGCTCGACGTTGGCGGAGAAGTCCTCCTGGGTCTCGCCCTTGCTGTTGGCGATGCGGGTGATGGCGATGGGTTCCGCGCGCGCTCCGTCATTGGCGAATGTGCAGTAGGCGGAGGCCATCTCGATGGGATGCACGCCTTTTATGCCGCCGATCGCGGTGGGCAGATATGGTTCCAGGGGACAGGTGAGTCCCATCAGCCGTGCATACTTGATGACGTTGTTCATGCCGACCTTCTGGGCGGTATTTATCGCGGCCATGTTGTAGGAAAACGCGATGGCCCGCTCCATGGTGACGGGGCTGGGATATCTGCCGTCGTAGTTGCGCGGGCGCCAGTACTTACCGCGGCCTGCCGGGAACGATCGGCGCGTGTTGCTGATCAGAGAGGTGGGTTTCATTCCCGACTCGAGGGCGGCCGTGTAGACGAACACCTTGAACGCGCTTCCCGGCTGGCGGCCGGCCTGGGTGCAGCGGTTATAGTGGGATTCGGGATTGACGCTGCCCACCATTGCCAGTATCGCACCGTTGGTGGGGTCGATCGCGATCAGGCAGCCTTCGGTGACGTGGTGGGACTTTTCGTTGCGTTTGACGTTCTCGCGGAGGGCCTTTTCGGCGACTTCCTGCATCTGGTAGTTGAGGGTCGTATAGACGCGCAGGCCGCCGCCGTAGAGCACGTCGTCTCCGTACCGCTCCCGAAGCAGCTTGGCCACGTAGTCGACGAAATGCGGCGCCTTGTATGTGTTGCGACCGCCCATGCGCGGAACGATCCTTATCTTCTCGGCCTGCGCGTCCGCGCATTGTTGCCTGGTTATGTAGCCCTCTTCGGCCATCTTAGCCAGCACGACGTCGCGACGTTCGAGCGCGCCCTTGAGGTTGCGATGCGGACAAATGGCCGACGGTTCCTGAGGCAGTCCTGCAAGCAGCGCGCATTCCGACAGGTCGAGATCCTTCACGTCCTTGCCGAAATACACTCTCGAAGCCGCCTGCACGCCGAACGCCCCGCTGCCGTAGTAAACCTGGTTGAGATACAGCTCCAGTATTCGGTCCTTGCTGAAGTTGCGCTCGATCAGTATCGCCAGGAATATCTCCTGAATCTTGCGTTGGATGGTCCTGCGCTGCGTCAAATACACGTTGCGCGCAAGCTGTTGGGTGATTGTGCTGCCGCCCTGGCTCAGCCGCCGCCCGCGCAGGTTGGCATACACCGCCCGAGCCACCCCGCGCATGTCCACGCCCGAGTGCTCGTAGAACCGCCGGTCTTCGACGGCGATTGTCGCGTTGCGCAGATTCAATGGAATGTCTTTGAGGGGAACGTTGGTGCGGTTCTCTCGAAATACGCGGGCCAGCAGGACGTGATCCGCCGAGTAGATCAGCGTTGCCTCGGGGGCTTCGAAGCTGCCGATGTTGGGCAAGGTTTTTGAAAGGCTGGCAAACCATCCCAACACCAGTCCTGCCAGCAGGCCCATGCTCAGCAGCACGCCTATCTGCAGCACGGTCACGAACGCCCTCAGCGCGCTGCGCCGCCTCCTGCTGTTGGTTCGCCTCGATGAAGAGCTTCTTCTCATACCGCCAAGTCGATTATAGATGTGCCCGCTACGGGTGTCAAACAGAGTTGCAAGCATCGTCTGTTCAGTCCTGTGGGACAGAACTCCGCTAGCGCTGAGTAGACCGCCAACGAAGGTCGTATCGAAGCGTGGTGGAGCCTCGACCGCCCTTCGATACGCTTCGCATTCAGGCTAGCGCGGTGGACATTCCCAGAAGACTGAACAGTCTCCGTAGGCAGTCAGTTGCCGGTTGTCGGCGTACCCGCCAACCCTAAGCGGACCCGTCCCGAGCATGCTGTGCTCGCAGAAGGGTGCACCAGGAAGGCAGTATTCAAGCGCGGTCGGGTCCTCAGCCGTCTGCTCTTCGCTTCCCGTGGTATAATAGAGCACGCAGCCATGTATGAGATTGCCATAGAAGATACGTTCGACGCTGCTCACTGCCTTCGCGACTACGACGGCACGTGCAGCCGCCTACACGGCCATACGTATAAAGTCCGCGCCGCGTTCCGGTTCGAGTCCGTCGGCAGTTCCGGCATCGCCTTCGACTTCCGCCAGGCCAAGCAGGTTCTGCGCGATGTGCTGGACTACCTCGATCACCAGTATATTAACGAACTGCCGGAGTTTTCGATACACAACCCTTCGGCGGAAGCCGTCGCAAAGCTGATATATGATAGGCTCAAGGAGTCCATCCCGCAGATCTATATGGTAGGGGTGTGGGAGACCCCCACCTCCTGCGCGTCATACTGGGAGGAGTAGCCGACGTGCCGACACCGTTGCCTAACGCGGGCTGTCTCCTCCTGCTGCGCCGATGACTGGTTGGCTCTACGAAATCTTCGCGTCCGTTCAGGGCGAGGGCATCTACTGCGGGCAGCGGCAGACGTTTGTGAGGCTCGCCGGCTGCAATCTCGCCTGCGACTACTGCGACACGCTCGCCGCCCGCCATCCCGATCCGCCCACCTGTCGAGTGGAACTTTTGCCAGGCAGCGGCGAGGCAGTCGAGATTGCCAACCCGATGACCGTCGAACAGGTGGAGGGCTACTGTCGGCGCTATGGGCGCAACGTGGTCACCGTCACAGGCGGCGAGCCGCTCGTGCAGGTGGATTTCGTCGAGCTGCTGCTTGGCGAGTTGAAGGCGGCGGGTCTGCTGACCCATCTGGAAACCAACGGCACGCTTTATCGAGAGCTTGCCGCCGTGGCTCGGTGCGTTGACGTCGTGGCGATGGACATGAAGCTGCCAAGCGCCGCGGGCGGCGGTGAGCGATGGGAAGAGCACGCGCGGTTTCTGGAGATCGCGTCCGGGACCGAAGTTTTCGTGAAGGTGGTGGTGTCGGCGGAGACGACCGAGGACGAAATTCGCCGCTGCAGCGATCTGATCGGTTCCGTTGATCGTTACATCCCGCTGGTAATCCAGCCGGCCGCCGGCTCCAATCCGCCGCCTGGACAGCTTTTGCTGAGGCTTCAGGATGCGGCCTCCGACAAACTCGCCGACGTCCGTGTAATCCCCCAGTGCCACAAAGCCCTGGGCCTCAGGTGACCGGCCGCTACTATGCAGCGGGTTCAGCGGGAGGTCGTTTCCTTTGCCGCATCCCCGGGGAGAGGGTCGCGGTGAGGGGCCGGCGTGCCGAGGATGCTGAAAGCTGATGACTCGCAGAATCGGAATAACAACCACAATCCCGGTTGAGGCCGTGTTCGCTGCCGGATGCGAACCGGTGGACCTCAACAACGTCTTCATCACAGCCGAGGATCCCGCTGCGCTCGTTGCCCATGCCGAGCACGAGGGCTACCCGCGCAACGCTTGCGGCTGGATCAAGGGTATCTACTCGGCTGCCAAGCAGGGTGTCGCCCGATCGCAGCCGAGCAAGATGGGGGTTGACGCCGTAATCGCCGTTGTCGAGGGCGACTGTTCGCAGACCCAGGCGATGGTGGAGACGCTGGAGGACCAGGGAATGGAGATCATACCGTTCAGCTATCCCTACGGCCGCGACCGGGATATGCTCCGACTGCAGATCGACAAGCTCATCAGCCGTCTTGGCGCTACCTGGCAGGGCGCGCTCGATTGGAAACGCCGCCTCGACGTGATTCGACGCAAGATCGCCCGCATCGACGAACTGACCTGGCAGACGGGCGCTTTCAACTCGTATGAGAACCACTACTATCAGGTCAACTGCAGCGACTTCAAGGGCGATCCCGATGCCTTCGAAGACGAGGTGGACCGCGCACTTGCCCGAACCGACTCCGTCCCAACCCCTGAAAGAACCGGGGCAGGGTTTCTCCGGCTCGGCTACATCGGCGTCCCGCCCATCTTCACCGACTTCTACGACTTCGTCGACAGCCTCGGCGCCCGCGTGGTTTTCAACGAAGTGCAACGGCAGTTTGCCATGCCGTTCGACACCGACTTGACGGGCGACGACATCTTGTGCCCGTCCGGCAGGCAGCTCTCGGCCGACGACTTGGTGGAACAATACGCGCTCTACACTTACCCCTACGACGTGTTCGCGCGCATCACGGACATTAGGCGCGAGATCGACCGGCGGGCAATACGCGGCCTTATCCACTACACGCAGAGCTTCTGCTTCCGCCAGATACAGGACCTGATCATCCGCCGCCACATCGACATCCCTATCTTGACAATCGAGGCAGACAGCCCCATGCCCCTAGATGCGCGCACGAAAGTGCGCATAGAGAGCTTCGTGGAGATGCTTACCTGACGGCGCGCGGCCCGGCACGCACATAGTGCTCCACAGTCACACCCTGCAGCAAATACCTTTCTTGCACCACGTAGCCCGTCCGTGCAAACAAAGCCTTGACAAGCCCGCTGCCGCGGTCAGCCGAGCCGCGCTTGATATGACTCCACACCATCCAAACCCCACCGTGCCGAGTCAGATATCGGGCGATTGCCGGCATGTGTTCGGCCTTGACGGCCCGGATGAGGTCTCGCTCGCCGTCGGAGCGCAGCTCATCGGGGGGCAGTCCTTGAACCGACACCTTATTGAGCGAGTACCATTCGACGTAGTCCGCCCCGCCTGCGAACAACGCGCAGACCTGCTCCTCGGGCCGAACGTGCGCTTCGAGCAGCGCTGCGCACCCGCGCCAGTCCTCGATCACTGCATAGACAGCCGGCAGCCGGGACGCCTGTACCGTCATCCCCATCGCCGCCAGAGGCACAATCCATTTCCAACTCGCGCGCTCCAAACATGCGCCCGCCAGCACGCAACCGAACACCGACACGAACGCCAGGTAACTCGGTCGAAGATACGCTCCCACGGCGATCCTACCCGCAACCGCCAGCGCAATCGCGACACTCATCATCAAGGCCATCAGCGCCGCCCCGCCCATTTTTCGATCTCGCCGTCGCAGCCATGTAATGAAGACGGCGCAGCCGACTGCGGCGAACCCGCCCTCGATCACCATGCCCGGGAGGCCGGAAGTCAGTCGGACGGGCAGTATTTCGAAAGGTTCCACACCGCCGACCGCCGCCGTCAGGCACGAGATGACGTTCCCGGCTCGCAATGTCGTGTCGATACAGCTTGTGTCCGCCGCGACCGTCCCTATCTGTCGAGCCAGGGATCGCAACCACGGAGCGAAAAGCCCCGCGACGGCCGCCTGCGCGATCGCCCAATTGCGCCACATCCGCCTGTCGTGCGGTCCCGCTGCGGCGAAGGCGGCATTGTGGGCCGCGAGCGCATAAGCGGCATAATAGAACGAGTACAGGCCTGCAGCGGCCGCTGCTGTATAGCCGATCCACCCCCAGATGTTCGGCCGTCGCAAGAGCCTTGCAAGAAGGTAAGTAGAGAGCGCCACAGCGAAGGTGACCAGAGCGTAGTTGCGCGCAAGCTGAGATATGCCGATCAGCGTGGGCGATGTGGCTGCAAGCACCGCCGCTATAAGCGCGCCTCGTCGGGATGCGACAAGCGCCGCGATACTGTAGATGAGCCAGCACGTGCTCACCCCCAGGGCAACGCTCAGCAGCCTCACCCACACCTCCGATGAGCCGGCCAGCCGCCAACCGTGCAGGAGCAGGTAATAAAGCGGGGGATGGGAGTCGGTTGTCGCCACGCAGTGCAGCAGTGCGCCGATCGGTTTCACGGCGCACTGCTGTGAGAATATCTCGTCGCCGTTGAAGCTCTTGCCCAGTGCCGGCAGCCTCAGCGCCAGCGCCAGAGCTGTCACGGCCGGCGGCACGACCGGACCCCGCCAGCGCTTCGCGGCAATTGTTTTGTCCCGCACACCGAGACTCTGCCCCCAGGCCATAGCCGACCTCCTCGACCAACGCCAGGCCGGTTATACCCGCGGTGCGAGCCTACAGCAACTTCCTGAACTTTGCGACAGCCATGCCCGCATCGTTCGTGCTACTCACGCCTCAACCTCATTGCAGCCCGCACCTGCTCCAGCGTTTCGCGCGCGGTCTTGCGTGCCTTTTTTGCGCCCGCGGCGAGAACGCCATCGACGACGGAGGGGTTGGCTTCGAAATAGCGCCGCCGTTCCCGGATCGGCGCGAGCCGCTTGTTGAGCAGCGCGGCCAATCGGTCTTTAGTCTCGACACAGCCGATTCGGCCTGCCTCGCAGTCCTCGTGAAGGTCAGCGCGGCCGTAGGCCGCCATCATCTTGTAGACCGCGCATCCTTCGCGATGGCCTTTATCGTGCCTGTGGACCTTCAGCGGATCGGTATACATCGAGCGGACCTTCTCGATGGTTTGCTGCTCCGAGTCCGCGATGTAGATAGCGTTGTCGTAGCTCTTGGACATCTTGCGGCCGTCGAGGCCCGGCATCTCGGGGTACTCCGTCATCAAGGCCCTGCACTCGGGAAAGGTCGGGCCGTAGAGGTAGTTGAACCGCCGGCCGATCTCCCGGGCCAGTTCGAGGTGAGGTAGCTGATCTCTGCCTACGGGCGCCCCATCCGCCTTATATGCCAGAATGTCGGCCGTCTGCAGCACCGGGTAGCCCATTAACCCGTAGCTGATCGCCTCCGGCCGACCTCTGTATCCCTCCCTACCAGGGGCAGAGGAGTCTTTTCCCTGCCTTTCAGAAGGGGAGGATACAAGGGGCCTTAGCTCCGCCAGCTTCTCCTTATAGCTCGGCACTCGCTCCAGCCACGCCACGGGCGTCACCATCGAAAGCAGCAAGTGCAGTTCGGCATGTTCCTTGACATCGGACTGAACGAATATCGCGCACTTATCGGGATCGAGCCCAGCCGCAAGAAAGTCGATCGCCACCTCTCGAGTGTGTTTTGTGATGAGCTCGGTGCGGTCGTAGAGGGAGGTAAGGGCATGCCAATCGGCCACAAAGAAATAGGCCTCATATTCGTCCTGAAGCCTCACCCAGTTAGCCAGCGCGCCCTCTAGATTGCCGATGTGCAGCAGTCCGGTCGGCTGCATACCTGAAACCAGTCTCGGCTTCATGCTCGCTGCAGGAGGCGCCTCAAAAGCGGATACCTCGCGTCCGTTCGGAATGACGCGGCACGCAGGTATCATCATTTCCGAGCTGTTGCCGGGCGTCGACCCGCTAATGGCCCGTAAACAGCCCGAACAGGAACCTTGCCGGCGGCCCCAGAATCATCGGCAAGATGCGATTCCCCATCAGTATCAGGCCGAGGAAGACGAACATTCCGTTGTGCGCCATAAAGAAACGATACCGCATCGAGCTCTGATACGGCAGCAGCGCCGCTAAGATGTGCGACCCATCAAGCGGAGTCACCGGTATCAGATTGAACAGAGCCAGCCCGATGTTTACGATCACGAGCACCACAACGAACATGTAGACCGGCCCGCTCATCCTCCAATCGAAAAAGCGGATTGCCGTCCCGGCAACTGCCGCCATCAGCAGGTTCGAAAGCGGCCCCCATAATGATACCCGCAAATCGTCCCATCGCGGGTGCCTGAAGTTGTTCGGGTTGATTCGGACGGGCTTGCCCCAGCCGATGCCGAATCCCGACAGCGACGACACCACCATCATGATCGTCCCCATCGGATCCAGATGGTCTATCGGATTCAGCGATATCCGGCCCTGCGCTTTTGGTGTGTCGTCGCCCGCGCGATACGCCGCGTAGGCGTGGGCGAACTCGTGCACCGTGATGCAGATCACCAGCGCCGCCATCGTCAGCAGGAATTCGAGCAGATCGGAGCCCGTCAAACGAAACATGTCACTTCTCAATTCCTGATTCGGGGCTCACTTCGCCAGTCTTTCCGGCACGATGTCGCGGGCAAGTAGGTCTTCGAGCGTCTCCCGACGGACTATCAGGTCCGCGCGGCCCTCGTTGACCAGCACCACCGGCGGCCTGGTGAGCCGATTGTAGTTGCTTGCCATGACCTGGTTGTATGCGCCTGTGGTCTGCACCGCGAGCACATCACCCGTGCATGCCTCCGGCAGCATTACGCTGGAAATCAGCGTATCTGTTTCGCAGTGCTTGCCCGATACGCGATACTCTCGAACAGGCGCGTCGCCCGCTTTGTTCGCGATCAGCGCCGAGTAGACCGCGTCATACATCACGGGCCGCGGATTGTCCGACAGCCCGCCGTCAACCGCCAGATACGTCCGTTTGCCCGGCGGCCCGGCAATGGAGACCTCCTTGATCGGTCCGACCGAATACAGAGTCGTTCCAGCCTCTCCGACAATCGACCGTCCCGGCTCCACCATCAGCCTCGGCTTTGCAACTCCCGCCTCGGCCGTCGCCGCGATCACGGCCTCGCAGACGGTTTTCGCGAATTGCGCTATGGAGGGAGGGTGGTGCTCCTCGACATAGCGCACTCCCGCGCCGCCTCCCATATCAAGAACCTCGACGACGCATCCCGTCTCGTCCGCGATTCGCCGGATAAAGGCCGCCATCACGCCTGCGGCCTCCACATACGGCGTCGGATCGAGCAATTGGCTGCCGAGGTGGCAGTGAACTCCGACGAGATTCAGGCCGGGCAGGCTGAGCGCCTTCCTGACCGCCTCCATAGCCGAGCCATCCTTGATATTGAACCCGAACTTGGAGTCCTCCTGACCGGTGGAGATCAATCGATGCGTGCGCGGATCAACGCCGGGGTTGCAGCGCAGCAGTATGGACTGCCTAATGCCGACATCCTGCGCAATGACGCTCAGCAGCTCAAGCTCGGTCAGGCAGTCGGGCACGACGTAGGCCACTCCGCACTCCACGGCCATCTCCAGCTCCTCGGGCGACTTGAAGTTGCCGTGGAAGATGACGCGCTCCATCGGAAACCCGGCACGTTTGGCGGTGAAAAGCTCTCCGGCGCTCGCAACATCCAGCCACAACCCTTCTTGGTCGATGATCCGGCACATCGCCGTTACCACGAACGCCTTGCTCGCATAAGCTATCGCCGAGTCGCCGTATTCCGACGCAAACGAGCTGCGATACGCGCGGCATCGCGCCCTAATATCCGCCTCGTCCATCACATACAGAGGCGTCCCGAACTCCGCCGCCAAGTCTATCGTGTCGCAGCCGCCTATCTCAAGGTGATTTGCTGAGTTGACTCTCTGTGTGCCCAGAAGCATCAATAGTGTCGCCCTTTCCCATCCAAAAACAACGAACCGGCCCCCGCGTGCCGGTTCCGAATAGAATCTAACACAACCAACCGCCGATGTCAAATGGCCGTTCGACTTCCTCGAAGGAACTCTCCCGGCAGCCGGGGAAGTAATGTAGGGCGTGGCTCCGAGGGCGCCGCGCCGAGTTCAAGTCAAACACTATTGGAGGAAACATGGCAGCCAAGGTAGATAAAGACACTTGCACGGGCTGCGCTGCCTGCGTGGATGCATGCCCGGTCGAGGCCATCAAGATCGAGGACGATGTCGCGGTCGTGGATGCGGACGCCTGCACCGAGTGCGGAGCGTGTGTGGACGCGTGCCCGACCGAGGCCATTTCCATGCAAGACTAGGGCCTTGCCCCATTGTCGGAAGTACAAGCGGTTCCGGTCACGGAACCGCTATTCTTCTTTGTTACGCGGCTGAAGTTCGCGAGGATGGTCCTCGCGCCGCGCTGCATCGAATTCGTTGGAAGGACGGAGATCAGACCCATGCGCACCCACATAGCCATCTTGACCTTTACCATCGTGTCGCTGCTCGCGACAGCCGGCAGTGCCGAAACCATGGCCGAGCTCAAGGGGAAAATGGACAAGTTAGCGGAGGCGTTCCACGGCACGCTCGGTTATTGCCTGATGGTCCCGGGCAAGCCTGAACTCACCATCAGCCGGCTCGGCGACGAGGCCTTTCCCACGGCAAGCACCATCAAGACCGCGATCATGGTCGAGGTAATGCACCAGATCGAGCAGGGCAAGATCAAGTGGAACGACCTTGTGGAGGTTCAGCAGGGCGCCGACGATCGGCAGGAAGGCGGGTTCGCTTACTATTTCAAGGACGGCACCAGGCTGTCGATAGGCCAGTGGGTGCATCTGATGATGACGGTCAGTGACAACACCGCCACGATGCTTCTTCGCGAGCACATCGGACAGAAAAGCGTCAACGACTGGCTCGAATCGCACGGTTTCAAGCAGACCAAGTTGCTCAACGGCAAGAAGTGCGACGAGCTCGGGCTGCGGCCGCTTCAGCGCCGCTACGGGCTGGGTATGACTACACCGAACGAGATGGCGCGCCTTATCGAGATGATTCGAGACGGCAAGGCAGGTTCGGCGGCGTCGTGCGACCGCATGATGCGGCTGCTGGCGCATCAGTATTGGGACGATGGCATTGCGGGTCAGGTTCCGCCGGGGCGTTGCTTCAACAAGAGCGGCGCGATAGACGGTTGCCGATCCGACGCGGCCGCGGTCGATTCGCCCACGGGGACCTACGTCCTGGCGATTTACACCAAGGACCAGGCGGACAGACGTTGGAGCGTCAACAATGAGGGCGACGTCGCCATCCGGACGCTGGCCGCGCTGGTCTGGCGACACTTCGATCCCGCCAACACCTGGTCCCCACCCGCCGCCGCCGACAACCTGCTCCCATCCGACTAGCCTTCCCCCCTCCTTGCTAAGGAGGGGTTGGGGGAGGTCTCCCGCAATTTCCCCCTCCCCTTTGAGGGGAGGGTCGGGGTGGGGTCCTT
>Ga0272448_1002649_pt1 | contig 22096 bp, 13 predicted proteins | sample YNPCB0191_FD_202220 | JGI IMG/M metagenome (GOLD analysis project Ga0272448, IMG submission 202220) | Hot spring sediment microbial communities from Yellowstone National Park, WY, United States - YNP-CB-019-1 | ecosystem: Environmental > Aquatic > Thermal springs > Hot (42-90C) > Sediment... | reverse complement strand
AGGCTACATGACGTCAAATCGGGGGCATCATCCAAATGGTATTGATGCATATACGGGATCATCTCAGCAACAACAAACCCATTTGCAATCGCGAAGGATTGCACAACATGAAGAATATCCTGCCCCCATTGCGTAACATGATCTGCTATAACTACGCATCCAATCGCGTCATTATTAGTAGCCTCAATCCCTCTTTTGATGAATGCCTTGACACTTTCGCCGCAATTACTCGCGCCGAAAGGAGGATTTGTATAAAAAGCATCATATGCCCCCCATACATCCCGTGGAAGCGCATCGGCTACATTATAAAGCCGAGCTGAAATTTTATCTTGAATATTATTGTCGAAGGCAAATCTATTAATCGAATTAATGACTCTCTCGTCAAAATCAAGGACTAAAATGGCGCTTGGACCATTGGAGAAGATTGTTTCGCTATGCAAATGAACAAGGCAAAGGCTTATAGCGTCACCATCGCCAATAAACACGACGCGTTTTCCATCTGTCCATCTGCTGATATGCTCAGCTTGTAAAAGCATATCAGCTGCTTTCATATATATTTGATCGAATTCTCTGATAGGAGTGGGACGGTTGACAATAACATCTGATACCGCATTTAATGCTACACGCAGATCCATTCGCGACCCCCCTCAATGCGTCATAAACGTTCGATGAGTTCCGATAATAAATTGCTTTTGTCGGGGAATAAATAACGTAATACAGCTGAGACCATACTGGCAACCTGACCGAATACTCCAACAAAGAAAATATTCGCAATCCATTGATCAATAGTGAGGATTCTAAAACCGATAAGAAAAAATGCACTACTTGCAATCAGCAACTCGAGAAAGAGGCCAAAAAGCAACCATCCAGCATATCTACTCCGTAATCTACGTTCATCATTCTGGATATCTTTCCACGCGATCAACATCGTTCGTAATCGGTGGCTTTTATCCTCAGCTGACCGAAATTTTATCCAAGCATCGATTTCATCAGACGAATGATACCTTATATCGTCAATCCCAGAAGCATTGACCGAATCAATATCACGGTCTGAAATAGGCAATCCGACATTCTTAATCAAACGTTGAGTTTCTTCAGAGAATGGGGATTGGCTACCTACAGACGATTGGATACTCATGGCTTGATACCTAACTCATTTAGCCTATAACTCATTGCAATTTCAGACACACTAAATGTTTTTGCCATATCTTCAAGTGATTGAAGATTGCGCCATTCCATTATAACCGCGGCTGCATCCATAAGTAGTGCCGCTGCAAATACGTTTGCCTCGAATTCACGCTTACGCTCTTCATTCCACTCAGCGTTGGGAGCATGTTCGACAGTCCTGAAGTTATCGATATGGTCAACGAGCTCACCATCAGTATTTAGATGTAATAATAAATGCCCGATCTCATGAGCAATAGTAAAACGCTTTCTTAAAGGTGTATCGTTCGCATTTACCAATATTGCAGTTGTTGCACCTCGCCGTGCGATCATACCTGATAAATCGGGATCGGAGAATATAGCATTGCTAACCCTGATACCCAATTTGTTTGCTAACGTTACAGGATCAGCAGGAATTGAGTTAAGGTGATGTTCCTCTATTGTTCTCCTGGCAAGGTCCTCAATATCTCTACGTCTCATTAAGCCACCTCGGTAAGCACTGTATTCTACAGGTAGACAATGCTACCAAAACAAACTAGTGGAACAAGTGGTTGCACTGGCAGAAATATGATACTACATTATTACTACAAAGAAAAGCACACGAAGAAAAATTCTCATCGTGTAGCCTCGTAACGCAGTTGGGTATCGCCTGCGACCAGTTGCTCAGCAGAAGGGAGTCTAACCTGCCGATGGCCCACTCCACTTAGTTAAGTACCTGGCAACTTAAAACCTGTGACGCTCTCCTACCCATCAACCCAGTATATTTTGAAAAGCGTTTATTCTCTGACTTACGGCTCACTCGCCTTGTACACATCCCCCTTCGCTCGTATAATACCTCAGCACTTTCGCGGGAAGGACAACAGGTATCATGGCGAAAAAGTCAGAGCTTCGAGTGGGGATTATTGGGGTGGGCGGCATCGCGTTCGGCAAGCATATGCCGGCGCTGGCTGCGGTGGACAATGTGAAGATGACGGCGTTCTTTGACCCGGTGCAGGCCAGCGCCGAGCGGGGGGCAAAGGAATTCGGGGTCGCGGGAGCGGCGATCACGACGAGCTACCAGGATCTGCTGGCGCTGGACCTGGACGTGGTGCACATCTGCACGCCGAACAACAGCCACGCGGAGATTGCCATCGCCGCGATGGAGGCGGGCTGCCACGTGATGTGCGAGAAACCGATGGCCACCAGTGCTGCCGACGCCCGCCGCATGGTGGAGACATCGCGCCGCACCGGCAAAAAGCTGACCATCGGCTACCAGAACCGCTACCGGCCTGACACCCTCTTCCTCAAGCGCGTCTGCGAGAAGCGCGAGCTGGGCGAGATCTACTACGCCAAAGCACTGGCGCTGCGCCGCCGCGCGGTGCCCACCTGGGGCGTCTTCCTCGACAAGACCATCCAGGGTGGCGGCCCGCTCATCGACATCGGCACCCATGCGCTGGACATGACACTGTGGCTGATGGACAACTACCAGCCGGAATTCGTCGTCGGCACCGCCTACCAGAAGCTGGGCAAGCGCAAAAACGCCGCCAACGCCTGGGGGCCGTGGGACCCGGCGAAATTCACTGTGGAAGACTCCGCCTTCGGCTTCATCAAGTTCACCAATGGCGCCACCGTCATCCTGGAGTCGAGCTGGGCGCTGAACATGCTGAAAACCTACGAATCCTCCTGCATCCTCTGCGGCACCGAGGCCGGCGCTGAGCTGATGGACAAGCTGCGCATTAACGGCGACCGCCACAACCGCATGTACACGGAAGAGCTCGAGGCGGGCGACGGCAAGGTGACCTACCGCGACATCACCGCGAAGAACGCCAGCGAACTGGAAGCCAAACTGTGGATCGATGCCATCGTGCGCGGCAAAGACCCGGTAGTCACCCCGGAGCAAGCCCTCACCGTGACGGAAATCCTCGAAGCCATCTACGTCTCCAGCGAGACCGGCAAGCCGGTCTACTTCGACGAAGCACGGCAGCCGGTGCTGGCGTAAAGAAAAACGGGGGTGCCGCAGTTTCGTGAAACCGCGGCATCCCCGTATCTGTTCTACCTTTTTACTTTTTCCCTTGCTCCGCTTCCTTCTTATCCCTCCCCCCCACCTCGGGGATGAGGACACGGAGGAGTTCGAGGGCGCCGTCTTCGCGGAGGCGCTGGCGGCCGACACGGGGCTCGTGGTAGGGGCTGAGCCAGCGCGGGGGCGGGGCGTCGAGCCAGACCACGGTGAGGCCATGGGCAGCGGCGGTCACTTCCGCGTCTTCCGGGCGATAGCCGATCAGGGAGGGCAGATCATTGGGCATCAGCCGACCTCCTCGCGGGTGATGAGCGTGTTGCGCAGCAGCAGCAGCGCTTCCTGCACGGCGCGTGCGCGCACCAGGTTGCGGTTGCCCCAGCCCAGCGTGCGGATGGCGCGGACCTCGCTGCCGCAGGCGATGCCCAGGTAGACCAGCCCCACCGGCTTCTCTGCGGTGCCGCCCTCCGGGCCGGCGATGCCGGTGATGCTGAGGCCGATGTCGGCGCCGGTGGCCTTCACCACGCCGGCGGCCATCGCGCAGGCCGTCTCCTCGCTCACCGCGCCGTGGGCGGCCAGCGTGTCGGGGGAGACGCCCAGCAGCGACTCCTTCACCGCATTGCTGTAGGAGATGACGCCGCCGAGGAAATACTCCGAGCTGCCGGGCACGTTGGCAATGCGCCCGCCCAGCAGGCCGGCGGTGCAGGACTCCGCCACGGCCACCGTCAGCCCCCGCTCGCGCAGCAGCCGCCCGACGATCACCTCCAGCGTTTCCTCGTCCACGCCGTAGAGATACTTGCCCACGCGGCGGCGGATCTCCGCCTCCACCGGGGCGATGAGCGCCTCCGCCTCCGCCGGCGTGGGCGCCTTCGCGGTGACGCGGATATGGCACTCGGCCAGCTTGGCATACGGCGCGATGGTCGGGTTGGTCTGCACGGCGATGAGGTCGGCCAGCTCCTTTTCCAGCATCGCCTCGCCGATGCCGCTAAAGCGCAGCGTGCGCGAGTGGATCACCTCGCCGGAGCGCCGCTGCAGGTACGGCCCCACCGTCTGCTCCCACATCGGCTGCATCTCCACCGGCGGGCCGGGGAAGACAATGGCGGTCTTGCCGTCTTTCTCCAGGATGAACCCGGGCGCCGTGCCGTTGGGATTGGGCACCATCGTCGCCCCGCGCGGCAGCATGGCCTGCTTGTACTGGCTCTCCGTCATCGCGCGGTTGCGCGCGCGGAAAAAGGCTTCCAGGTCCGCCTTCGCCTGCGCGTGCATCTCCAGCGGCACATCAAAGGCGCGGGCGATGCCGGCGGCGGTGATATCATCCTCCGTGGGCCCCAGCCCGCCGGTGCAGATGATCAGGTCCGAGCGCTCCAGCGCGAGGCGCAACACCGCGGCCAACCGCTCGTGATTGTCCCCCACGGTATCCTCAAAAAAGAGCGGAATGCCCAGTTCCGCCAGCCGCTGCGCGATATAAACCGCATTGGTATCCGTGATCTGCCCGAGCAACAGCTCGGTGCCAATAGATAAAATTTCCGCACGCATAGGTACCGCCCACTTCTTACTCTTACTCATGCTCTTTCTCATGCTCATGCTCAAAAACCAAGCCGGAGCATGCATCGCTGTTTCTTTTTTCGTGCTGAATAGCGCAAACCCTTTTCTGAGTCGGTCGGTCGGACCTTGCTGACCGGGTTGACCTGGCTGACGATTTTTTGAACCCTATAAGCGCCCTATTTCCCGAATAATAACGATTTGCGACTCTGCAGATGCAATTACTTCCTCACCCCCATCACCAGATGGTCCCCCGCCTCCGCCAGGCCGGTGCATTGCTCTTGCATGCTCCTGCAGAATGACAGGTTTGCCATGCCGTTGCCTTCTTTCCCGTCCTCGTCCTCGTCCTCGATAAGATCATGCAATCGCAAAAGCCTTTCGAGGACGAGGACGAGTGGGAGAACCTTACCGGATCGCCAACACCTTCCCCTCCCTGGTGCCCACGTAGAGCGTGCCGTCGGCGCCGATGGCCGGGGATGAGGTGCCCCAGCCTCCTGTGGTTTCCCTGGAAATCTTCAGTTCTTGGAGAATCTCTCCAGTACGTCCATTAACAGCGGCCATCGATATGCTGAACAACTGCTCGGTACTGCCGTTCATGATACCGATTACGTATACCGTGCCGTCGGCGCCGATGGTCGGGCTATTCAGAAATCCCTGATGCTTGGTGCGCCAGCGTAATTTTCCCGTATTGTCCACTGCATACAACGCGTTTTCACCGGTGGTGAAGTAGACTGTGCCGTCTGCTCCGACTGCCGGGGGAGCGTACAACATATCCCTGTTGCCGCGGGACGAATAGGTATAACTCCAGCGTAGCTTGCCGGTCTTACCGTCGAGGGCATATATTTTGCCGTCGCAGTCGTTCAAATGAACGGTATCATCCGGGCCGATCACCACCGTTTCATGATTACCATTCAATAAGGTACGCGTGTGTGGGTCATCACCGGTCTGGTTGCCATCTTGAACCTGGTAAGTCCAGCGGACGGCGCCGGTGTCCGGAGCGAATCCATACACCATATCCTGCATGCAGATGACCACCGTGCCGTCGCTGGTGAGGGCCGGTCCCGCCGTTATGTTCCTGCCGCCGAATACACCAGGCTGGTAAGTCCAGCGCGTTTTGCCGGTTTCTCCATCCAGGGCATACAGTTTGGTCGGAACACCACCGGCGACGGCGAAGAAGACGGTGCCGTCTTTGCCGATGACCGGAGACGGATTTCGTGTCGGTCCATCGAAGTCAAACCGCCAGCGTGTCTCGCCGGTTTTCATCTCAAGGGCCAGTAGAAAGCCGTAATTTGAGGAATAATACATGAGGCCGTTCGAGCCCAGTGTCGGGGTGGTGCCGTAATCACGCCCATCCGTTAACAAGGCACTCGCAGCCGTGAACTTTTTTGCCCACCGTTTCGCCCCGGTCTTCCCGTCCAGGGCGTACAGATTGCCGCCGCACGATGGAACGTAAATGGTACCCTCCGCGTCAATCGCTGCTGATGCACCGACATGGCCGCCGGCGTCGAAGGACCAGGCGATTTTCGACAATTGTGGCGAGCTTAATCCTATTCCGGAGCCGTGACCATTACCCCCGGCGCGCGACCAGACAGGCTGACTGGAGGCAGCAAATAAGCGCGGACCGATGCCGTTCAGCGTGGGCAGGCCGAGTAGTGCAAGCAGCAGCAAGGCGAATACCCAACGGCGCGGCATGCGGGGGCTCATTGGGCGCAGCATCGACTTCACGCGCTGCTCCTCGACGGCAAAGGGTTCGGCCATGGCCAGCGCGGGCAGGCGCCGTGGCACGGCCTGCGCCAGGCGCAGTGCCGAGACGTAGCCGGCGGCGTAGTCCCGCGGGGCAATCCCCGCGCGGGTGAGCACCGTTTCGTCACAGGCCATCTCGCGCAGCCGGTCAAGCTGGCGGGAGAGCACCCAGACGGCGGGGTGGAAGAAATAGACGGCGCGGACGAACTGCTGAAGCCACATGCAGGCTATATCGCGCCGCTTGATATGCGCCAGCTCATGCAGCAGGATGGCCGTAATTTCACCCGGCGCACAGTGCGCGCAGATATCAACCGGCAGCAGGATGGTCGGCCGGACAAAGCCCACCACCATCGGCGTCCCCGCATCCGTGGAGAAGCAAAGCGCCGGTTGGCGGGTAAGTTTCAATTGGACCACCGCCGCTGCAAAGGCCATCTGCAATTCTGCAGAGACAGGGGATGTGTGGCGTAATAGTTGTCGCACACGCCATGCGCGCAGTACCAGCCAGCCCAGCATGCCCGCCATTCCTGCCACCCAGCTCCAGAGCAGCCAGGGCAAGACCAGGGAGAAGTCGGCAGCCCGCGTCGAGCGGGCGGGAGCGACGGGTGCCAGCGGTGCGCTCACTTCCGCGGTGGGCGCCGGCACGGTAGCAATTGGAGTACCCGCCTTCAGTTGCGTCACAACCGAAGCCGCTGCCGGTGCGGCATGGGATCGCGGCAGCCAGGCCGTCAAGTCGTTTACATTCACCACTGGCGGCAGGCAGAATTTGAGCAGCACGAGCAACCACAACGCATACCGCCAGCGCGCCGTGGTGCGTGGACACAGACAGGTGATGCCCCAGACGACAAGCGCGAGCGCCGCCCCTTGCCAGGACACCATCCAGAGCCAGTTGAGCAAGGTGTAACTATTCATGAGGGTCCTCCTCTCCCGTACGGGCTAATGCCTCGAGCACGTCTATTTGCTCGGGAGTGAGTTGCGTGTTGCGCACAATGTAGGCGGCCAATGGCGCGATGTCGCCACCTAACACCTGGCGCACCAGGTCATCAAGCTTCCGCCGCACTACTTGCTCGCGTGCGATGAGCGGGCGGAATTCATAGGCGAAATTTTTCTCCTGCGCCTCTACATACCCTTTGTCCTTCAGCCGGTTCAGCAGGGTGGCCACGGTGGTATACGCGAGCGTCCGCTCCCCCGCCAACATCCCCTGCACCTCCTTCACCGTCCCTTGTCCCAACCGCCAGAGGACATCCATCACCGTAAACTCGGCGTCTGACAGGTTTTTTTGTTCTTTCATATTGACCTCCCTGGATTTATGGTTGTAGCTAGCTACGACATGTGTAGTTTAGATCGACACAAGTAGTATGTCAATAGGTTATAAGGTGCGATGATGTGAGAAATTATACAAAGTGTTGAGTTACCTGCTGAACTCAAGACGCAGTATTGGGGTGCTCTGTTATGTATAGAAGATGAGGGTAAGCGATAAATGACTGTCCCCGACTAGCTACGAACACCGCGCTTCATCGCTGTTTCTTTTGTATGCTGAATAGCGCAAACCCTTTTCTGTGTCGGTGGGTCGGACCTTGCTGACCGGGTTGACCTGACTGACGATTTTTTGTGTGCCTGGTTGAATTTCGCTTTCTGCTCCTTCTGCAGTGAAAAACTCAACCCCCGGTGCCTGCGTGCGGAAATAGCGCCATCAGCGCCCTGCTGCTGGTGTTGGTGGCATTTTCGGTGCACGTTTCCCGATGCGGGCTTCTATACTGTCAGAGATTACGTGAGCGAGAACCGAGGAGTGATGTTATGGCGAGCGATCCTGAGGCGCTGTTTACCCCGTCGGAGCTGGACCAGTTGAGTGTCAATGCGATCCGTTTCCTTTCCATTGATGCGGTGCAGAAGGCGGACAGCGGGCATCCGGGGTTGCCGATGGATGCGGCGCCGATGGGCTATGTGCTGTGGACGCGCTTTCTCAAGCATAATCCGTGCAACCCCCACTGGTTCGATCGGGATCGCTTCATCCTCTCCGCCGGGCACGGGTCGATGTGGCTATACAGCCTGCTCTACCTCACCGGCTATCCGCTGACGCTCGATGATATCAAGCAGTTCCGCCAGTGGCACAGCAAGACGCCGGGGCACACAGAGCGTAATCCGGATACCGGGGTGGCGGTGACCACCGGGCCGCTGGGGCAGGGCTTCGGCAACGGCGTGGGGGAGGCCATCGCGGAGGCCTACCTGGCCGCCCGCTATAACCGCCCCGGCTTCGAGGTGGTCAACCACTACACCTATGCGCTGGTCAGCGATGGCGACCTGATGGAAGGCGTCGCCTCGGAGGCCGCCTCGCTGGCCGGGCACCTGAGGCTGGGCAAGCTCATCTACCTGTACGACAGCAACCACATCACCCTCTCCGGCTCCACCGACCTGACCTTCACCGAGGACTACGCGCAGCGCTTTGACGCCTACGGCTGGCACACGCAGTGCCTGCACGACGGCAATGACCTTGCCGGCATCGACGCTGCCCTGCGCAAGGCCCGTGCCGAGACGGAGCGCCCATCGCTGATCCTGGTGAACACCCACATCGGCTACGGGTCGCCGCACAAACATGACACCTATGAGGCGCATGGTTCGCCACTGGGCGAAGAGGAAGTGAAGCTGACGAAGATCAACCTGGGCTGGCCGCTGGAGCCGGACTTCTACGTGCCCGACCAGGTGCTGGCGCATTACCGCCAGGCCGTCGCACAGGGGAAGCAGGCCGAGGATGCCTGGGAGCAGATGCTGAAAGCATACGAGAAGGCGCATCCCGAACGGGCGAAAGAGTTCGCGCAGGTGCGGCACAACGTACTCCCCGCCGGCTGGGATGCGGACATCCCCACCTTCCCCGCGGATCCCAAGGGGATCGCTACCCGCGTCGCCTCCGGCAAGACGCTGAACGCCATCGCTCCCCGCCTGCCGCAGCTCATCGGCGGGTCCGCGGACCTGAACCCCTCCACGCATACGGCCATGGAGGGATTGGGCGAGTTCAAAGCGCCGAATACGCGGGTGGGCGATATGCAAGGCGCCGTCAGCGGTGACTGGGGCTTTTACGGGCGGAATATCGCCTTCGGAGTGCGCGAGCACGGCATGGGCGCCATCCTCAACGGCATGGCGGCGCACGGAGGCACGTTGCCCTTCGGCGCCACCTTCCTCATCTTCTCCGACTACATGCGCCCGCCGATGCGGCTGGCCGCGCTCTCCGACCTGCACGTCATCTACGTCTTCACCCACGACAGCATCGGGCTGGGCGAAGATGGGCCGACGCACCAGCCGGTCGAGCAGTTAGCTAACTTGCGCGCGGTGCCCCGGCTGGTCGTCATCCGCCCCGCCGACGCCAACGAGACCACGGTGGCCTGGCGCGTGGCGGTGGAGATGCAGCAGAAACCGGTGGCGCTGGTGCTGACGCGCCAGAGCGTGCCGACCTTCGACCGCGCGAAATACGCGCCGGCGGATGGCCTGCGCCAGGGCGCCTACGTGCTCGCCGACGCGCCGAACGGCCACCCGGATCTCCTGCTCATGGCCACCGGCTCGGAAGTCCACCTGATCGTTGAAGCCCAGCAGCAACTGCTGGAGCAGGCGGTGCAGGCCCGCATCATCTCCTTCCCGAGCTGGAAGCTCTTCGACGCGCAACCGCAGGCATATCGCGACGCCGTGCTCCCGCCGGATGTCCGCGCGCGCCTGGCCGTGGAAGCCGGCTCCCCGCAGGGCTGGTGCCGCTATGTCGGCGACCTCGGCGATGTACTCGGCGTCGAAGATTTCGGCGCCTCCGCCCCCGGGAAGGTCGTGATGGAGAAGTACGGGTTCACGGTGGAGAATGTGGTCAAGCGGGCGTTGGCGTTGGTGAAGTGAGGGGGTAATTCAGGACCTGGAGCGCGAACCTCCTGGTGAGCCGATTATCATCCCGCTACCATATCTATAATCTGCTCACCAGGAGGTTCGCGCTCCAGGCGAAGGCAAATGCGACAACGGCGGGGACAGTCCCCGACTAAAGGCGAATCGCTGTTGAGCATGAGCATGAGTAAGAGTATGAATTGCCGAATCTGACCGGTTGCAAAGACACGGGGACAGCCTTGACCGGGCTTTCGGTATCGCACGGATACCATTCCGTGACGTATTACTGGTGATACGAACGGGCGCTGCCGCGAGGGCAGTCCCCAGAGAGCGGGAGGCGCGCCATGCGGGTAGGGGTTGCGGCGGATCATGGCGGGTTTGGCATGAAGGAGCGGTTGGCGGCGGAGCTCAGGGCGGCCGGGCATGAGGTCGTCGATTTCGGCGCGTGTTCTTTCGACCCTGCGGATGATTACCCGGATATGATTGTGCCGCTGGCGCGCGCGGTGGCCGCCGGCGAGGTAGAGCGGGGCGTCGTCCTCTGCGGCAGCGGCGTGGGGGCGTGCGTGGCCGCCAATAAAGTGCCCGGCGCGCGCGCCGCGCTCATCACCGATGCCTTTTCCGCCCACCAGGGGGTGGAAGACGACAATATGAACATCATCTGCCTGGGAGGCCGTGTACTCGGCTATCAGCTCGCGCGCGACCTGGTGCAGATCTACCTGGCGGCGCGCTTCAAAGGCGAGGAGCGCTTTCGCCGCCGTCTGAACAAAATCACCGCGCTGGAGAAAGAGGAGGAGGAGGGTCAACCATGACGGAGAACCCGTTGCGCCGCCTGGAAGCGTATGGCCAGAGCATCTGGCTGGATTTCCTGCGCCGGCAATTGCTGACGTCGGGCGAGTTTCAACAACTGATCGACGAAGATGGGTTGAGCGGGGTCACCTCGAATCCCTCGATCTTCGAGAAGGCCATCGCCGGCAGCCATGACTATGATGAGGATATCCGGAAGCTGGCCAAAGAGGGGAAGAGCGTCCAGGAGATGTACGAGCACCTCGTGGTGGCCGACATCCAGCGCACGGCGGATCTCCTGCGGCCCACTTACGACCGGTTGGATGGCCGGGATGGGTACGTGAGCCTGGAGGTCTCCCCCCACCTGGCGCATGATACCGAGGGCACCATCGCCGAAGCGCGCCGGCTGTGGGCGAAGGTGGACCGCCCCAACGCCTTCATCAAAGTGCCGGCCACGAAGGAAGGCTTGCCGGCCATCCGCCAGCTCATCGCCGAGGGGCTCAATATCAATATCACCCTGCTCTTCGGCCTGCCGCGCTATCGCGAAGTGGCGGATGCCTATATCGCCGGCATCGAGGACCGCCTGGAGCAGGGGCTGCCGCTGGCGCACATCACCTCGGTGGCCAGCTTCTTCCTCAGCCGCATCGACGTGCTGGTCGACCCCATGCTGGAGAAGCTGATGCGCGAGGATTACGAGCATGCGGAGCTGGCGCGGGCGGCCCATGGGCAGGTGGCCATCGCCAGCGCGAAGATCGCCTACAAGCGCTACCTCGCCATCTTCGCGGAGCCGCGCTTCCAGCGGCTGGTACCGTACGGCGCCCGCACGCAGAAGGTGCTGTGGGCCAGCACCAGCACAAAGAACCCGGACTACAGCGACGTCAAATATGTCGAGGCGCTCATCGGGCCGGACACCATCAACACGCTGCCGTTGGAGACCATCCATGCCTATCGCGACCATGGCAACCCCGCCCCGCACCTGACGGAGGGCGTGGAGCAGGCCATGGAGGTGATGGAGAGCCTGCCGGCGCTGGGCATCGACATCGACGCGGTGACGCAGCAACTCGAAGATGAAGGGGTGGAGAAGTTCAACAAACCGTTTGACAAATTGATGCACACGCTGGACGAGAAGCGGACGGCCATCCTCACGGAATCCGTCGATCGTCAACTGCCGCGGGTGGGCAAGGATGAGGGGGCAGTCAGCGCGCGCATCGAGGAGTTGAAGAACGAACAGTTCTGCGCGCGCCTGTGGCGCAAAGACCCCACGCTGTGGAAGACTGATCCGGCGGATGTGCAGTCGATCTGCCAGGGGCTGGGCTGGTTGCACGTGGCGGAAAAGATGGAAGGGAATCTGCGCACGCTGGCCGACTTCCGCAAGGAAGTGCAGGATGCCGGCTTCCGTCAGGTGGTGCACATGGGCATGGGCGGCAGCAGCCTGGCGCCATTGGTCTTTCAGCGCACCTTCGCTCCCCGTCCGGACGCCCTGTTGCTCACCGTGCTGGACACCACGGACCCGGAGACCATCCGCCGCATCGCGGATATGGTGCCGCTGGCGGAGACGCTGTTCATCGTTGCCAGCAAATCCGGCACCACGGCGGAGCCGCTCGCCTTCTTCGATTACTTCTACGACCGGCTCACCACCCTGAAAGGCGACCAGGCCGGCGGCAATTTCGTCGCCATCACCGACCCGGGCACCCCGCTGACCACGCTGGCGAAGGAACACCATTTCCGCCGCACCTTCCTTAACTACCCCGATATCGGCGGGCGCTACTCCGCGCTCTCCTTCTTCGGCCTGCTGCCGGCGGCGCTGATGGGCGTGGACGTGGCGGAGCTGTTGAGCCGCGCCCAGCGCATGGTGCATGCCTGCGCCTCCAGCGTGCCGCTGCCGGAGAACCCGGGCATCTGCCTGGGGGCGGTCATGGGCGAGCTGGCGCGGCAGGGGCGGGATAAGGTGACCTTCCTTATGCCTAAGGAGCTGGCCACGCTGGGCATGTGGCTGGAGCAACTGCTGGCCGAGAGCACCGGCAAAGAGGGCACCGGGCTGCTGCCGGTGCCCGGCGAGGAGCTGGGCGCGCCGGGGGTGTATGGCCAGGACCGCCTGTTCATCGACTTCCGCCTGAAGGGGCACGAGGACACGGCGCAGCAGCAGGGCGTGGAGGCGCTGTGCGCGGCGGGGCAGCCGGTGGTGACCATCCAGCTCGATGACTTGTTCGATATCGGGCAGGAATTCTTCCGCTGGGAGATCGCCATCGCCACCGCCGGCAAGATCCTCGGCATCAACCCCTTCGACCAGCCTAACGTGCAGGAGAGCAAGGATAACACCAACCGCCTGCTGGCGGAAGTGAGCAAAACGGGGTCGCTGCCGCGCGAAACCGTGTCGCTGACCGAAGGCCCGTTGACGCTGTACGCCGACAACACCGGCGCCACCGTCGCCGAGACGCTACGGCAGTTCTTCGCGCAGTGCCGCCCCGGCGACTATAACGCGTGGCTGGCCTACCTGACCGAAGAGCCGGCCACCGAATTGCCGCTGCGCTTCTTCCGCTGCCAGGTGCGCGACCGGCTGCACCTGGCGACCACAGCCGGCTACGGCCCGCGCTATCTCCACTCTACCGGCCAGTATCACAAGGGCGGGCCGAACACCGGGCTCTTCCTGCTGCTCACCGCCGATGCTGCACACGACCTCCCCATCCCCGGTCAGCCCTACACCTTCGGGACGATGCAGGAGGCGCAGGCGCTGGGCGATTTGGAAGCCTTGCGCAAGCACGGGCGCCGGGTGATGCATATCGCGCTCGGGGCGGACATCGGCCTGGGGCTGCACGCGCTGGAGGCGGCGATGGATCAGGCGTTACGCGGGGGGAAATAAGATGCCCACCCCGGCGATCACCACGCTCTTTCTCGATATCGGCGGCGTGATCCTCACCAACGGGTGGGATCGCCACATGCGGAAGCGGGCGGCGGAGACCTTCGGGCTGGATTTCGCCGAGATGGATGAGCGCCACCACCTGACCTTCGACACTTATGAAGAAGGGAAGCTGACCCTGCTTGACTACCTCAACCGGGTGGTGTTTTACCAGGAGCGCCCCTTCTCCGTCGAGGAGTTCCGCCGGTACATGTTCGCGCAGTCGCAGCCGTACCCGGAGATGATCGCACTCATCTGCGCCGTGAAGGCGCGCTACCACCTGAAGATCGCCACCGTCAGCAACGAGGGGCGCGAGTTGACGGTGTATCGCATCCAGCACTTCAAGCTCAAGGAATTCATCGACTTTTTCATCTCCTCCTGCTATGTGCACTATCGCAAACCGGACGCCGACATCTTCCGCATCGCCCTCGATGTGGCCCAGGTGGCGCCGGAGGAGACGCTCTATATCGAAGACCGGATGATGTTCGTCGAAGTGGCCTCCAGCCTGAACATCCGCGGCCTGCATCACACCGGTTACGAGACGACGCGCGCGGCGCTTGCGTCATACGGGCTGAGCTTGCCTGATCAGTGAAAAGGTGGGGTGGCTGCCTTCGCGGTATAGCCCGGCTGAGATCGAGGCAAAAGGTGACGACTGGCACGCCGGATTGTACGAGAGTGCCCGGTCAAGGCTGTCACCGCGGTGTTAGGACCAAGTGTAAATACGCGGTGGCAGCCTTAACCGGGCGTGATCAAACAGACCGGTATGCCCATCGCGGCCTGTTCTTCTCGATCGCAAACGGGCTCTACCGCGAAGGCAGCCACCGTACATATTCGGTGATTTGAACTTGGAACGATTAAACGGCATGCATATCCTGACATTGAACAGCGGTTCGTCGAGTTTGAAGGCTGCCCTTTACGCCATGGGCCGCCAGGAAACGCCCTGCTTTTCCGGCAGCATCGAGCGCATCGGTCAGCATGGCGGGGGGTTCCACATGCAGGATGCCGCCGGCGCCCCGCTGAGCGATGAGTGCCACGATTTTCCGGATCATGCCGCAGCCTTAGCGTACCTGTTCGCCTGGCTGCGGCAGGCGGCGCCCGACCGGGAGATCGATGCCGTCGGCCATCGCATCGTGCAGGGCGGCGTCGCGCACCGTCGGCCCCAGTTCATCACCCCCGAGTTATGTGCCACGCTGCAAACGCTCATTCCTCTTGCGCCCGATCATCTGCCACACGAGTTAAACCTCATCCGGGCGGTCACGCAGCAGTTTCCCGACCTGCCGCAGGTGGCTTGCTTCGATACCGCCTTTCACCGGCAGATGCCGGCCGTGGCGCAGATGTACGCCCTGCCCCGCATGTACCGGCAGCAGGGAATCATCCGCTTCGGCTTTCACGGGCTCTCCTACGAATACATCATGCGCGAACTGGCCGTGCTGGCCGGCGCCGACGTCGCAGAGGGGCGTGTGGTCATCGCGCACCTTGGCAACGGCGCGAGCATGGCAGCAGTGCATCAAGGCTGCAGTCTCGACACCACCATGGGCTTCACCCCGACCGGCGGGCTGGTGATGAGCACGCGCTCGGGCGATCTCGACCCCGGTGTGGTGCTGTACCTGCTGATGGAGCAGGGCCTGCCGCCTGCCGCCGTCAACCACCTGTTGACCCAGCAGTCCGGCCTGCTGGGGGTGTCGGGCCTGAGCTCGGACATGCACGACCTACTGGCGCAGGAGCAGACGAATCCCGATGCCGCCGAGGCCGTCAACCTGTTCTGCTACCAGGCGAAGAAATACCTGGGGGCGCTGGCCGCCGTGCTGGGAGGCGTGGACACGCTGGTCTTCACCGGCGGCATCGGGGAAAAGGCGCCGGAGATTCGCCGGCGCATCTGCGATGGGCTGTCCTTCATCGGCATCGATATAGCCGCAGAGCGGAATGCGGCCAACGCCCCGGTCATCTCCCCACCGGCAGCATCGGTGGTGGTGCGGGTGATGAAGACCGACGAGGAGTTGATGATCGCCCGGCATACATACAAATTGATGGACGAACGGGCGCAGGGGCAACGCGGGCAACAAGCCGCGTGAGCAGGAGGAGCACACATGAGCGAGATCAGCCCCGACCGGCTGGAGCAGCTGGACCAATATTGGCGCGCAGCCAATTACCTGGGTGCGGCGCAATTGTATCTGCAGCGGAATCCCCTGCTGCTCGCCCCCCTGCAGCCCGAGGACATCAAACCGCGCCTGCTGGGGCACTGGGGGACGCAGCCGGGCATCAACCTCGTCTATGCCCACCTCGACCGGCTCATCCAGGACACGGAGGCCTCGGTGCTGCTGGTGGTGGGGCCGGGGCACGGCGCGCCGGCGGTGCTGGCTAACCTCTACCTGGAGGGCACCCTCACGGCATTTTACCCGGAGCTCACCCAGGATGCGGACGGCATGCAGCGGCTGGAGTGCCAGTTTTCCTGGCCGTATGGCGCACCAAGCCACACGGGGCCGCAGACGCCGGGCATGATTCAAGAGGGCGGGGAGCTGGGCTATTGCCTGACGCACGCGTACGGGGCGGCCTTCGACAACCCCGACCTGCTCGTGGCCTGCATCGTCGGCGACGGCGAGGCTGAGACCGGACCGCTGGCCACCGCCTGGCACTCCAACAAGTTCCTCGACCCGGTCACCTCCGGCGCCGTGCTGCCCATCCTCCATCTCAACGGCTACAAGCTGTCCGGCCCGACCATCTTCGGGCGCATGAGCGACGAGGAGCTGACGCACCTCTTCACCGGCTACGGCTACCAGGTGCGCTTCGTCGCCGGCGATGACCCGGCAAAGGTGCATCCGGCCATGTGGCAGGCGCTGGACTGGGCGTACGCGGAGATCCGCGGTATCCAGGGGGAGGCGCGCGCCGGCCATCTCCCGGAGCGTCCAGCCTGGCCGATGCTCATACTGCAAACGCCCAAGGGGTGGACGTGCCCGCAGGAGGTGGACGGCCACCCGGTAGAAGACACCTACCACGCACATCAGATCCCGGTGATGGCGGTACGGGAGGATCCCGAGCACCTCCGGATCCTCGAGTCCTGGCTACTGAGCTACCGCCCGCATGAGCTATTTGACGCCGCGGGGAAACCCCGCCCGGCCACGGTGGCCATCTGCCCGTCGGGCGAGCGCCGCATCGGCATGAATCCCCACGCCAACGGCGGGCAGTTGCTGGTGCCGCTCAAACTGCCGGAGTATTCCGACTATGCGGTGGAGGTGCCGGCGCCCACCGTGGTGCAGGCGGAAGCCACCAAACACCTGGCGGCCTATCTGCGCGACGTCTTCCGCATGAACGCCGTGGAGCAAAATTTCCGTTTCTTCTGTCCTGACGAGACCACCTCCAACCGCATGGAGCATCTCTTTGAAGCCACGGGGCGCGCCTGGATGTGGCCGATGGTCGCCACCGACGAATTCCTCGCCCGCGACGGGCGCGTGATGGAGATACTCAGCGAGCATACCTGTGAAGGCTGGCTGGAGGGGTACTTGCTGACGGGGCGGCACGGCATCTTTGCCAGTTACGAAGGCTTTATTCCCATCGTCGACTCGATGATGAACCAGTTCGCCAAATGGCTGGAGTCCAGCGATGAAATCCCCTGGCGCGCGCCGCTGGCCTCACTGAACTACCTGCTCACCTCGCATGTCTGGCGGCAGGATCACAACGGCTTCAGCCACCAGGTGCCGAGTTTCATCGATAACGTGGTGAATAAGAAGAAATCCGTCGCGCGCGTGTACCTGCCGCCGGATGCCAATTGCCTGCTGGTAATCATGGATCACTGCCTGCGCACGCGCCAGTATGTTAACCTGGTGGTGGCGTCCAAGCAGATGGAGGCGCAGTGGCTGAATATCCGGGCGGCGCAGGAGCACTGTGCTCGTGGCCTCTCGGTGTGGGAGTGGGCGGGCAATGACGAAGGGCGTCCGGATGTCATCCTTGCCGCCGCCGGGGATGTGCCCACCACGGAGATCGTGGCAGCAGCCTGGTTGCTGCAGCAGTACCTGCCCGAGATGCGCGTGCGGGTGATCAATATTGTCGACCTGTTCACGCTGATGTCGTCGCACGACCACCCGCATGGGCTGGACGACGCAAGTTTCAATGCCTTGTTCACCACGGAGCGCCCGGTCATCTTCGCCTTCCACGGCTACCCCAGGCTGATACACGAACTACTGCACCATCGTCCGAATCCCGAGCGATTTCACGTCTACGGCTATAACGAGGAAGGGCGCACCACCACGCCGTTCGATATGCTGGTGCTGAACCATATCGATCGTTTCCACCTGGTCATCGGCGCCATCGAACGCGCCGGCTGCCTGCATGCGCTGGGTGGGGATATCATCGACATCATGCGACACCAGCTTCTCTGCCACGCCGCCTATATACGCGAACATGACGAAGACCTGCCCGAAGTGGTGAATTGGCGCTGGAGCTTGCCGGAACGAAAACGCCGGGCAGCCTGACCCGGCCGAGGAGATGGACATGGCCAACACATATGACATCGGCATGGTCGGCCTGGGGGTGATGGGCCATAATCTGGTGTTGAATATTGCCGATCATGGATTCACCGTGGTGGGCTATGATAAGAAATCGGAGAAAAATGAGGCCCTGCGCAAGGATGCCAACGAGAAGATCGGCGTGGCGTCCGGCATGGAGAACCTGGTGCAGCAGTTGAAACCACCGCGCGCAGTGATGATGCTGGTGCCGGCCGGCCCGCCGGTAGACGCGGTGATTCGCGACCTGCTGCCACACCTGGCGCACGGCGATATCATCATCGACGCGGGTAACTCGCACTTCACCGATACGAACATCCGCGGGAAGATGCTGCAGGCGAAGGGGCTACACTTCCTGGGCGTGGGCATCTCCGGCGGCGAGGAAGGCGCGCGGCATGGCCCGAGCATCATGCCCGGCGGCCCGAAAGACGCCTACGAGCGCGTGCGCCCGATCTTCGAAGCGGTGGCCGCCCATGTCGACGGCGACCCATGCGTCACCTATCTGGGGCCGGGGTCCGCCGGGCACTATGTGAAAATGGTGCACAACGGCATCGAATACGGCCTCATGCAGCTCATCGCCGAAACCTATGACGTGATGAAGCGCGGACTGTCGATGGACGATGACGCGCTCCACGAGCTGTACACCGCCTGGAACAAGACGGAGCTGAACAGCTACCTCGTGGAGATCACCGCGCAGATTTTCGCGCAAATCGACCCCATCACCGGCAAGCGGCTCATCGACGTGATTCTCGACGCCGCCAAGCAGAAGGGTACGGGCAAGTGGACTTCGCAGGACGCCATGGATAACGACGTGCCGACGCCGTCCATCGATACCGGGGTGATCATGCGCAACATCTCGGCCATCGAAGTGCTGCGCAAAGCGATCAGCGCGCAGGTGAAGCCCTCCGGCGAGAAAGAGCAGGTTAAGCGGGACATCATCTGCACCGCGCTGCACCGTGCGCTCTACGCCGGGATGATCATTATCTTCGCCCAAGGCATGCACCTGCTCTCGATCGCCTCGAAAGTCTACGGGTACGGCTTTCAGCTCGCGCCGATTGCGCGCATCTGGCGCGGCGGCTGCATCATTCGCGCGGCGCTGCTGGAGCGCATCCACCATGCCTTCACAGCGCATCCCGAACCGGCGCACCTGTTTCTGGATAAACCCCTGGCGCACGACCTGTCTGACCGGCGGGATGACCTGGCGAACATCATCACCTTCGCCATCCCGCGCGGCATCCCCGTGCCCGGCATGATGGCAGCACTCGGTTATTACGACGCCTTCCGCAGCAACTGGCTGCCCGCCAATCTCATCCAGGCCCAGCGCGACTACTTCGGCGCGCATACCTACGAGCGCATTGACCGCAAGGGGGCGTTTCATACGGAGTGGGGGGCTGAATAGTGTGGGAGTTTGGGGGTGTGGGAGTGTGGGAGTATTGACGGTTGCGTTATTGGTAGCCGTTCATTCTTTCTCTTACTCTTACTCTTTCTCTTACTCCAAAACAAATATTCGAATAGTAAGGGAACCAGATGATGAGATATGAGGGTAAGGTTAATGTTGGGAGTAAGAATCATCCCCTGGGTGCGACATACCACTGCTTTCGATACCGGAATAACAGTATCGTTTACTGCTCCGTATTTGCCTTGGAGCGCGAACCTCCTGGTGAGCAGATTATAGATATAGTAGCGGGATAATGATCCGCTCACCAGGAGGTTCGCGCTCCAAGCCATTACCTGTTTCATTATTAATCAGCGAATCAGGAAAACGTATATTTCGAACGATGAGGTGACCTGGTGATGGGATGTGAGGGTGATGTTGTTTTGGGGAGTAAGAGAAAGAGTAAGAGAAGGAGAAAGAAAATTAGGCCTGCCGAATCTATTACTCCCACACTCCCACACTCCCACACAAAACCAAGAAGGGAAAACACCATGTACGATTCCATGCATCCGGGGCCGACCATCCTGGTGATCTTTGGGGCGGGGGGCGATTTGACCTGGCGGAAGCTGGTGCCGGCGCTGTATAATCTCTTCCTCGATCACTGGCTGCCCGCGCAGTTCGCCGTCCTCGGGGTGGACATGAAGGCGATGGGCCTGGAGGAGTGGCGGACGCGCCTGCGCCAGGGGACGGACACCTTCTCCCGCCGGGGCAAGACGACGGACGAGGGCTGGAACGCCTTTTCCGCCTGCCTGGTGGATTATCTGACGGCGGATTTCAGCAATGATCAGACATATGCCAAACTGGCGGAGTGCCTGCACGCGATCGAGCAGTCCTGGAATACGACGGCAAACCGCATCTTCTACCAGGCGACGCCGCCGGTGGTGGTGGAGACGCTGATCGACGAACTGGGCAAGCACCACCTGGCGGAGGACCGTGCGCATGTGCGCATCGTGCTGGAGAAGCCGTTTGGCCACGACCTAGACTCGGCCATGCATCTCAACCAGGTGCTCACCACTGTCTTCACCGAGGAGCAGATCTACCGCATCGACCATTACCTGGGGAAGGAGACGGTGCAGAACATCCTGGCGTTCCGTTTCGCCAATGCCGTCTTCGAGCCGATCTGGAACCGCCGCTATATCGACCATGTGCAGATCACCATGGCCGAGCAGGTGGGGGTGGGGCATCGCGGCCAGTATTACGAGGCCACCGGCGCCTTGCGCGACATGGTGCAGAATCACCTGCTGCAGGTGCTCTGCCTGGTGGCCATGGAGCCGCCCACCGCGTTCGATGCCGATGCCATCCGCAGCAAGACCGTCGATGTGCTACGCGCCATCCGCCCCATTGCGCCGGCGGAGGTGCACAAGTTTGCCGCCCGCGGGCAATATGGCGCCGGCTGGATCGAGGGCGAAGCCGTGCCGGCCTACCGGGATGAGCCGGGGGTGAATCCCGAGTCGGTGACCGAGACGTACGCCGCGGTGAAGCTCTTCATCGACAACTGGCGTTGGCAGGATGTGCCGTTTTACCTGCGCACCGGCAAACGGCTGCGTCAGAAGACCTCCGTGGTGGTGATCCAGTTCCGCCCGGTGCCACACCAGGCTTTCCCCGCTTCGGTCATCGGCAGTTGGATGCCCAACCGGCTGGTCATCTACATCCAGCCCGAAGAGGGCATCCGCCTGAGCTTCCTCGCCCGGCGGCCCGGACAGCGCGTGCGCCTGAGCCCGGTGGATATGCATTTCAACTATTGCGAAACCTTTCACCACAAGCCGCCGGAGGCCTATGAGACGCTGTTGCTGGACGTGATGCTCGGCGACGCCACCCTGTTCAAACGCGCCGACCAGGTGGAAGCCTCCTGGACGGCTGTCATGCCCATCCTGCAAGGCTGGGAAGCCGTGTCGCCGGATGATTTCCCCAACTACCAGGCCGGCACCTGGGGTCCGGAAGAAGCCGTGGTGCTCATCGCGCAGGACGGCCGCAGTTGGGTGCAACCCAGCGCCATCCCCCTGCACCACCCGGAGGAACACGATGAAGCGTGCGGGGAGACGGAGGAGCCATAAGGGGAATGGCCATAAATCTTTCTCTTACTCTTACTCTCGTTTCGACCATTTTTTTGGGGAGTTCTGTCATGTCCTCCCCGTTTGACGGCCAGCTACGGGGAGGATAAATAATTTTGAAAAAAGTTGTCAACCAAAACA
>Ga0272448_1002647_pt1 | contig 22107 bp, 18 predicted proteins | sample YNPCB0191_FD_202220 | JGI IMG/M metagenome (GOLD analysis project Ga0272448, IMG submission 202220) | Hot spring sediment microbial communities from Yellowstone National Park, WY, United States - YNP-CB-019-1 | ecosystem: Environmental > Aquatic > Thermal springs > Hot (42-90C) > Sediment... | reverse complement strand
CTCGCTGACACTGAAAATCAAGGAGGAAATCGGCCGGCGCGTCCGGCGGGGAGAGGGATTTCCCGCCGCAGTGTTCATGGAGAACCATGGACTGATCGTGAATTCGGATGACTGCGGGGAATGCGCTGCGCTGCATGCGGAGGTAAACGGCCGTATCCGGCAGTATTTAGGCATGGTGGAACCTTACCCGCAAGTCCGCCTGGAGAAAGCCGGCGAAGGCAAATATTTAAGTAAAACCGGCTATATCCTTGATTTTTTTCAGACAAACGCCGCGGAAAGCGACTTTTTTGAAAAAACGGTCCTGTACCCGGACCAGATTGTCTACCTCAACGGAAACGTAACCATCGGCGGCAGCGAGGGAAAGCTCGTGGTAAATACCCGGAAGGGCTCCGCAATATACAACACCGGTTATGAAGAAGCCCTGGCCATAGAGGAGACGCTTCTCGCCTATCTGTATGTGGTCAGTGAAATGAAAAGGCATGGTATCCCGCTTAAAACCATGTCAGAGAAAGACGCGGATTTCATCAGGAACTGGGAAAGCGAAAAGTACAGGAAGTCTCTGCTAAAGGACGGAATGTAAAAAGTAGGTTAGTACCTATTTCTGCTTTAAGATTTGCTTTTTTCATCAGCAACCCGTCAATCTCCGTTTTTATCTGACGGACTATTTCTGATGATTTAATGAGTTCAGGTTCATTTCCCAAACCGGTATCTCTATTTCTGCTGTAACCCGATTCAATTGTTTAACCTTGACAGTATATTACTTAATATAATTATGATAAGTTAGTTAGCGCTAACCATCTAAGAAAATGCTGATGGACAGAGCGTTAGGGAGGATAGAAAGATGAGGATGTTGGTTGCCGAAGACGATATGGCAAGCAGGAAGTTCATGCAGAAGTTCCTGTCGAAGTATGGAGAGTGCGACACAGCGGTAAACGGCCTGGAGACAATAGAGGCTTTCCTTGCGGCGTTCAAGGAGGGAAAACCGTATGACCTTATATGCCTTGACATCATGATGCCTAAGCTGGACGGAATGAAGGCACTGAAGACAATAAGGGATATGGAGAAACAATGGGGTGTCGAGGACAAAAAGAGGGTAAAAGTAGTTATGACAACAGCACTGAATGACAAGAAAACAGTGATGGAGGCTTATGATTCAGGATGTGAAGCGTACGCCTGGAAGCCCATAGACATAGAAATGTTCACACAAGTGATGAGAAAGCTCGGACTGGTAGAGTAGGCCTTTTACTGATAAAAAAACAACCTTGGTATTTAACATTGAAGGCGCACATTTACATAACCCGCGCATATCATGTAGTAACACATAATCCTAATATTCTTGCAAGGAGGTTTTTTTATGGGACTTGATAGAGGCTTTGCCGGCGGTTTCTTTGGAAACCCAACAATATTGTTCTTTATTCTGGTGTTCCTGCTGCTTTTCTGGGGATGCACGGGACCTGCGTGTTTTGATCCCAAGTAACAGATATGAACCGGCGAAGGTTTACTTATGCAAAAGCCGAATGATCATCTGCCGTTGTACATGACAGTTGCTGCTAAACCGTCCCTTTACCCAGAGAACATCTTGCCGTTTGATAATTAAGCAAGATGTTCTTACTTTTCCGCCGCTGCCCGTAAAATCTTTTTGGCGGCGATTTTTAATTTATGTAACGCAATAGTTGTATTTGAATATTATATATCAGGTTGTAGAATACTCAGTTTTTATGAAAGGTGGTTGTTTCTGATGGCAGATAGGGGATTGTTTGGAGGATGGGGCGGCTTTTTCGGCAATGATTTGATACTTTGGTTTATCATCCTGTTCTTGCTGCTGTTCTGGTGCGGATTCTTCGGCGGATTTGGAGTAGACCCCAAGTAACAGCTGTTGGGATGGAAGTAGGTACATAGGAAAAAATCATAAAGAAAGAAGAGACCGGCAGAATTCAATCCGGCTGAAAATAAGGACATTGCAAATGATTTTGAGATATAAGGAGGCACTGAACCTCCTTGTTTTGTTTGTGGCATTAATTACTCATGAGGTTTGGGGATAAGATATTCCGTTTCCGCAATTTGTTAAGGGCGTGGCGGATTGGAATAATATACGCATAAAATACGGAGTAAGAAAAAAACATTGTTTCCGCCGGATGTTATATTTATAATATATCTTAGAGGCGCTTCAACCTATAGGTTTCGTCCGTTTTGCAATATGAGGCGGCGCCAGAGCGCGGGGGGTCATGAATGGGCAGGATTCTTATTATTGAAGATGAACAACCTATTTCCGATCTTATAAAAATGAATCTCAATATGGTCGGCTACGATACAATTGAAGCTGCAGACGGCGAAGAAGGCTTGAAATGTATAAAGAACGAGGATATAGACCTCGTGATGCTGGACCTGATGCTGCCCAAGATAAGCGGATACAACCTGCTCCCCAAAATCCTCGGCAGAAAAATTCCGGTTATTGTCCTTACGGCAAAAGACAGCCTGAAGGACAAGGTGCTGGGATTGAACATGGGCGCGGACGACTACATGGTCAAACCCTTTGAAGGGACTGAGCTGATAGCCAGGGTGAAAGCCGTCCTGAGACGTGTGGGCAAAGCGGATAATATTAAAACCTTTGACGATATACAGGTTTATGTGGAACGCAGAAAAGTCTATAAAGCCGGCAACGAGATTGAACTCACGTTCAAGGAGTTCGACCTTCTGGTCATGCTCCTTGAAAACAGGGGGATCGCCCTGTCGCGGGAAAAGCTCCTGGAGCTGGTATGGGGTTATGATTACGCAGGCGACACAAGAACTGTGGATATTCATATACAAAAGCTCAGAAGCAAGCTGATGACGGACAAAATAGAAACGGTATATAAGCTGGGTTACCGTCTGGAGGCCTGATATGAAGCTTTGGATAAAAGGTTACCTGATTTTTATGACGCTGTGCATAGCTGTTATATCGGTAACAGGAGTGATAATTACGGAAAGCAGTTATTCCAATTCAATAAGGATGGAAGTCCAGCGATCCCTTGAGGAAGAAGAGAATATCCACAGCGCGGCCAAAATCTACCTTGATACTCAGGGAGCCAACAGGGCTTCCATGGAGGACTACCTTGACCTCTATAACAAGCTTCTGAACGAATTCGGAACAAGGGGCAAGTACCTGGAGATAATTACATGGAAGAAAGTAGTAAAAAGGCACGCGTATGATTTCAGCATGGCCCAGGAGGCGGTTAATACCGCGCTGGACAGCAACAGGAACTTCCTGCTGAAAAGAGTAAACGGTACATATTTCCTTTTTATAGCCAACCTCCTCGAAAGGAATGCAGTTTTGCTTCTTGCCAAGGATATAAGCTATATCGATGGACAGAGAAAAGACCAGTACATGTTTTTTATCAGGACGGAACTGATAATGCTGATTTTCCTTGCATTTGCAATTCCTCTGGTAAGCAGGTATATTACGGGCCCGCTTGAAAAGCTGGCGGGTATAACGATGAATATCGCATCAGGCAATTACAATGAGAGAATCAAGATAAAAACCAGGGATGAGATAGGAATACTTGCGGAACAGTTCAATTCAATGGCTGCCGAAATCAAGAATAAAATCGATGAACTGGAAAAACAGAGCGAAAGGAAACAAAGGTTCATAGACAGCCTGATCCATGAATTGAGGACTCCTATGACCTCAATCATAGGATATGCGGATTTCCTCAGGTCGACGAAATATGATGAGGCTATTTCCTACAAGGGCTTGAGCTATATCAACTCCGAGGGCAAGAGGGTACTCGAACTGGTGAAGAAACTTCTGGACATGATACTGCTGCAAAAGTCCGAATTGGATTTCAAAATGCAGAATATTATGCCTATTTTTGAAGAGGTTAAGGACACCTTAGGCATTAAGCTGAATGAAAAGAAGATTGAGCTGGCCATTAAGGGAGAAGACTTTGAATTTTATATCGACAGGGATTTATTCAAAGAGGTTGTCATCAACCTGGTGGACAATTCCATAAATGCTTCGGAGGATGGCGACAAAATAACTCTGGGTGCAAAATCGGCCGATGGGTGTAAGATTGTCTATGTCGAGGATGAGGGGAAGGGGATCCCCCATAGTGAGCTGGAGAAAATCACCGAGCCGTTCTACAGGATTGAAAAGTCGCGTTCCAGAAAGGAAGGCGGATTGGGACTGGGACTGTCGATATGCGACGAGATTATCAAGAGCCATCACGGCAGACTGAAGATTGAGAGTACTCCGGGCAGGGGTACCAGGGTAGAAATTATATTTGAAAGTGCTTTAGATTAGGGGGTGTCACGGATTATGGATAAGAATGCGGTATTGATTATCGGGCTTATCATCTCTGCATGGGTCTTCTTCGGAGCTTTGATTTCGGGCTATGCCCAAAATCCGATAATGAACGACGTCGTTTACATATCCAACCCTAAGACCACCGGAGACAGCACTTTGAGCGACAAGGTGGCAAAGCTTGACTTTGAAACTTCTACGCTTGACGATATATTGAAGATTTTCGGGGAACCGATGTCCTACAGCCTCGGCAACGAGACATTCGAAAGGTATAAACTGCCGATCAGCTACATGATGGCGTATCCCATGGGTTTCCAGATAAACATGTTCAACAACAGGATTTCGGATATCCGGTTTTTCGAGCCCAATTATATACTGAACAACAGCATTTATGTGGGCGCTACTTTGGAGCAGGTCGAGAAAGTGCTGGGACAACCCCGCAAAATAATAGAGGGAAAAGGCAGCGCCGGTTTGGAGGACGGAGTCCTTTACAAGGATGTCGGCGGAAGGACGGGCGAGTGCGTGTATTCAAGATACGACAAATGCGTCAGGCTTCTTTTCAGGAACTACAGGGTAATTGAACTGCACCTGATAAGGTCAAATCCCAATTCTCTTCCTGAAAACTGGCGGCTGAGAGCCGAAAAAGACCGCGGCAAGGTAGATAAGACCAACTATCCGTTTGTAGACGACCCTGAACTTGTCGGCAAGTGGCTGAGTGTGGATTTTGTCAATACGATCGAGCAGTTCAATCCCGAAAAGAAATTCTATTCGGGAGACCTGTACATCAGGGAAATCACGTTTATCGAGGGCGGCAAGTCGGTCGACAATCCGTCGATAAGATGGACAAAGGATTATATCATGCTTGAAGAGTACAAAACGGCGGGCAAATATGAAATCAAGCATATAAACGGAGAAACGTACCTGTTTTTTGAATGGAAAGGCGGAGATTATACCATCAGGGGTATGGACCCCTCCTACTACGTAATGAAGAAGGTGGAAGAAAAAGAAAACAAATAAATTGCTTAAATTTTTATTACAATTAAATTAAAATTCTGTGTGATTTAACCTCTGAAGGAATATAAATTGTATAATAGTTTAAAAAAGGGAATTGAAAGAGGTCATACCAATGAAAAAACTTGTATTTCTGGCAATGTTTCTTATCGTATTCATGACATGTTCTCCTGCTTTCTCCGCAGGTACGGCAAGGCTCTATTATGACGGAAAATGGCATGATTACAAGGCCGCACCCATTACCCTGCAGGTTGATGGACAAACTGTGAGCAGTGATATGCCGCCGGTCATTCTTAATAATTCGACGCTCGTTCCGGCCAGGCTTGTATTTGAAAAGCTCGGCGCAAAGGTTGAGTGGGATGCCAAAAAACAGTTGGTGACGATTATTATGGCAGGGACCAACGTCCTTTTAAAGATTAATGACCAGAACGCGACTGTAAATAAGAAAGTATTTAAAATGCCTGTCCCACCAAAGATCATAAACAGCAGAACGATGATTCCGGCGCGCTTTGTGGCCGAAGCTATGGGTATGAAGGTCGAATGGGCCGCAGCGGACAGAATAGTCAAGATAAGCCAGCCGCTGGTTAATATCACCGACATCGGCAGCACCGTAAGCGGGACGAAATTGAGAGTCACAGTCGCAGCCGATTCGGCAATAGGTCAGTATAACGCATATGAACTGAATAACAGCCCGAGGCTGGCTGTGGATATAAACAACGGGGTGTTGAAATATCCTGTCAGCGAAACGCCTGTTGAGAGCAGTTATGTCTACAAGATCCGCACATCCCAATACAGTGTCAACCCGAATATAACCCGTATCGTAGTAGACCTCAGCGCTTGGACGGCATACAGCATCACACTGTCGCCGGACAAAAAGCAGCTTTATATTGATTTCAGCAACGGTCCTGCCGGAATTGACGCCGTAAGCTGCCTTAAGACGGATACGGGCGACAGGATCGACCTTGGAATGAAATATGCGCGAAAGGCGGTCATAGCTTCCTCGGATAAAAACGGGAATGTGACCGTAGATATACCGATGTCGGTGCTGGGCAGCGCACAGACGAGCATATCGCCCGGAGGGAATTACATAAAAGGGGTAAGCCTGTCCCAGTATGACCAGAATACGGTGCGCCTCAATATAAATACAACGGGGGTGTACCTTCTTGAGACCGGAAGCGACGAAAAAGGCACCTGGCTCACTTTTACGCCTCCTTCCGAAAGCGGCATGAGCTATTCACACGCCGGCAGCCCAAGCTTTACCCTGAAAAACGAAAAAATCGGCAATAATTACTTTAATTATGTGTTCAAAAAGGACGGAAGCAGGTGTACAGTTTCACTCAACCCTTACGTACTCGATATGGACCAGGCAAGGCTTGTCATAAATGACGGTTATTTCGACTATATCGATTTTAAAAGAAACAATGTCACCCTGATGACCGATATAACCATAAATGGCAGTAAGGCATACGATTACAGGATTAATTCGGTAGACAACAGTGATGAAATACGCGTGGATGCTCCGGACTACCCGGACGCGGCTGCAACAGGCGGCAAGGCTCCGGAAAGCGGACCCAATAATGTAATAAGAAACATGACTGTCGTAATCGATCCGGGACATGGAGGAAACGAATTGGGCGCGACCTACCCTCTAAACTCTTCAGCTGCGGACGCACAGGTAAAAGAAAAGGATATAAACCTTGATATATCGAAAAAGCTATACACTCTGCTGTCAAACTCCGGTATGAAGGTTTTAATGACTCGGCAGGACGACAGGGATGTCGGACTGTATGACAGGAGCGATTTCGCAAATAGCGCCGGTGCGGCTCTATTTGTAAGCATTCACAGCAACAGTGACGATAATGGGGATGACGGGACGATGACGCTTTTTTACCCGGCAAAATATGACCTGCCGACGTATGGCATTTCTTCGGAAAGGGTTGCACAAATAATTCAGGAAGAGATGATCAAAAAACTCGGGACAAAAGACAGGGGCTTATGGAAGAGGCCGGGCCTTGCGGTCCTGAATTCTTCGCGTATGCCGGCTATAATTGCCGAGATTGCCTATATCTCGGATAGCTCGGACCGGCAGAAGCTTCTTGAGGACTCATTCCGGCAAAAAGCTGCGGAAGCGGTTTACAGCGGGATAATAAAAGCCTTGAACGAGGCGGCGGAAACGGAGTACAAGGCGGCAGGCGTATGAAGGTAATCACATGATACATTGATGAAAAGGACGCCGTTATGTATTAGGATGATTTGTAGCATCTTAAATAGGACCGGATTAGTACTGCTTTGTTACTTTGCCAATGGAAAGCGCATATCTTTCCGATGCTATCAAAAATTACCCCGGAAGATATCGCTTTCCAAATTGGCAAAGTAGTATTAGTTTTAAAAGGAAATTTACGTTTATGGGGAAAAAGATACAGGGCGGTATTTACGTACAGATGGCGTTGCTTCTTGTCTTATGGGGTTCGTTTGCCGCCGTCAACAAGCTGGTAGTCCAAAACCTGGACAGCTTCCAGGTTCAATTTTACATGTTCAGCGCTGCGGTCCTCGTTATGACGCCTTTCATTGTATTTGGTGGCAGGAGGAAGGAATTCCGGGGAGTTCCGTTAAAGGATTTTATAAAGCTTTTTTTGTTTGCCGTGCCGTCCTATCTCTATTACTTTCTGTATACCATGTCGATGAAGCATATACCGGCAGTCGAGGCTTCGATGATAAATTATCTTTTCCCTATAATGATAGTTGCTTTTTCAATCCCCATAAACGGCGAAAAGCTTGATTGGATAAAGCTGGTGTCGATGTTCCTGGGCTTTGCGGGCATGCTCATTATTGTAACGAGGGGGGATTTGCAGGGTATCAGGATGTCGGATATCCGGGGCGACCTGCTGGCTTTCGGAGCGGCAGTATCGTGGGGTATATTTTCGAATCTGGGAAAGAAAAATGAGGTTAGTGCCTACATAAGCAATTACTTGTATGCATTGGTGTCTTTTCTGCTGTCCACGGCCAGCATGCTTTTGTTCTCGAATTTTACAGTTCCTTCGGCTGCCGCTTTTGCGGGAATTTCATACCTTGCCGTCAGCAACATAGCGATAGGCTTCCCACTCTGGTTCGTAATCCTGAAGAAAGCCCCTATAGCGCTTGTGGCCAGCGTTACTTTTATAACTCCGTTTGTTACGCTTATCTTTATAGTTCTGCTGCTTGGGGAAAAAATATCGTTTGTCCAGGTTTTAGGCCTGATTGTAATTCTCCTGGGGAGCGCCTCTCAAAACGCACGTGTGGTTTCAGGCCTTTCCAAACTGAAAGGAACTGTGTCAAACGGGTCCCGGATAATTCCCAAACAGGATAAATTGCAGTAAAATAAAACGTGTGCTCTCAGTTGTAATATTTGGGACAGGGATGGTTCGGATGGCCAGAAATCGAAATTCAACAATATTATCGGAGTAATCACCGAGGAAATCACGGAGTTTAATGCTCCGGAAATTATTAGCGCTATCGGCAAAGGTGCTAAGGAAAACGGCTGGGATATGCTCGTTTGCGATCTTGGCATACTGCGTTCTGCGGGTACGTACAATTTTGACGATTTGGGATGCATAAGTGTCGCCAAAAACGCATTAAACCTTCTCCTGTCCAAAAACGTTGACGGAATAATTTACGTTGGTTGTAAAACTCGTGAAATTAAGAGGCTTTCGGAAGGTTATAATACTCCTATTGTATATGCATATTGTTATTCCCGTGAAAATAATGCCCCGTCGATCATATTTGAAAATGAAAATATCTCCTATGAAATGACAAAATATTTAATAGAAAAGGGACATGAAAGGATTGGAATTATTGCCGGGCAGGAAGATAACATGCAGGTGCGGGATAGACTTGTGGGAGTGCAAAGGGCGCATTTTGACGCCGGAATTCTATATAACCCGGGCAATATTCAGTATGGTGATTGGAATGATTCAGCCTCGGGATATAATTGCATGCCGACACTTTTGAAAAATAATATTACGGCTGTATTTTGCCTTAACGATTTGATTGCCAGCGGAGTTTATGACTATGCGCTTTCTCATGGGATCAGAATACCTCAGGAGCTTTCTGTGGTTGGGTTTGATAATCGGCTCTTTTCATCGGCACTTTACCCAAAACTTACTACGGTTGCTTTGCCCCTGCAGGAGATAGGGAAAGAGGCAATCAACCAGCTGGAACGTGTCTTATGCGAGAAAGACTATGTTTGCGATCCAAATTTAATTTTAATTAATTGTACTATGGTACGCAGAGATTCGGTGGTAGATCTGCGGGGAGCATAATACTATTCTGATAATGCAAGGGGAGCGACCATCATGAATATTGAGTTAAGCTTGATGCTTAGGAATATTCGTAAGGTTATTTTGCCTATTCTTTGTCCGATAGTATTGCTGGGCTTTTTCTCCGTCATTATTATTCAAGGTGAAATAAATACCGAAATACAAAATAAGACCGTACAGATTTTGGAACAAACTACCGGAGCGGTAGAATCCGTACTTGGTACTGTCAACCAGATTGCTTCAAACCTGGATACAAATGCAATTAACCAGCAAAAATTAAAACTGCTGCCCCCGCCCCCCGGGGGGGGTTGACAAGAGCAGGTGAAACCCTTATAATCTTATTTGCAAGAATGAGGAATATTAAAAAGCTATTGCGGGATAGTGTAATGGTAGCACTAGTGACTCTGGATCATTCTGTGAGGGTTCAAATCCTTCTCCCGCAGCCATGGCCCTTGTGACTTTCAGGTCACAAGGGTTTTTATCAATCAGGGTAACGGAGGGTCAAAAATGGTTAAAAAACCGGAGCAAATGGTTAAGGAGCTGCGTGAAAAGATGCGCGGGGGAAGCGGCGCGGTAGAGATAACGCACATTTTTAAAAAGGAAGAGCTTAAGGGGAAAATCCGCCTGCTTGCACGTCTGACGCTTAACCCCGGCTGTTCCATAGGGATGCATGAGCATGTCGAAGAAGAGGAAATATTCTACATATTCAAGGGAAGCGGAGTAGTTGTAGACGACGGGGTGCGCTATGACGTCAAGGCGGGAGATTCGATACTGACCGGCGGCGGGGCGTCGCACTGCATAGAAAATACCGGAAACGAACCGCTCGAAGTAATGGCGGTCATACTCCCCTATTGACGTGATAAGAGCATTTACGGAGTATTTGAAAGATGCCAGGAAGGATTATTTGATATTCCTTCTCGTATGCGTTTTTCTCGGGATAGGGCAGAGCGTCGACGGCTCTACGCTTTCGAATTTCCTCAGGGACAAACTCCATTTCCTGATCCTGCAGAGGTCTGCGCTTGAATTCCCGCGTGAACTCCCGGGATTTCTGGTGTTTCTGATCATCGGCTTTCTCTACGCCCTCGGCGACATAAGGATAGCCGCTCTGGCAAATTTTGCAGCCGCGGCGGGCATGTTCCTGCTCGGAATAATACCCGCAAATTATACGCTCATAGTGCTGGTAATGTTTTTTTACAGCTCGGGCCAGCATGTGTATCTGCCGCTTGCGAATTCGATCGGCATGAGTTTTGCGACCGACGAGAACCTGGGGAAGAAACTGGGCCGTATCAATGCGGCGAACACTGCAGCGCTTGTTTTGGGAAGCGCAGCGCTCTGGCTGTTGTTCAGGTTCGTGCATATCGATTATACCGCTTCTTTCACAATAGGGGCGCTTGCTTTCCTTGTTGCAGCAGCTCTCCTGCTATTGATGAAACCGATCAAGCCGCTGAATATCAAGACAAGGTTTGTCTTCAGGAAGGAGTACAGGCTCTATTATTGGCTGAGCGTGTTGTTCGGCGCAAGAAAACAGATTTTTCTCACTTTCGGGCCATGGGTGCTTGTCGACGTTTTCAAGCAGAAGGTTACAACAATGACCATACTCTTCTTTGCCATATCGGTTTCGGGGATATTCATAAAACCGCTTATAGGGTACCTGATAGACAGGGTCGGAGAAAAATTCGTACTTGGGAGCGAAGCGGGAATATTGTTCTTTGTGTGTCTCGGCTATGCCTTTTCAAGCAATATTTTCCCCCGCGACTTTGCCGTACTGGCTATCTGCATCTGCTATGTAATCGACCAGACGCTCAGTGCCGTAAGTATGGCGAGAGCGACATACATGAGAAAAATAGCGATTTGCCCTGAGGATATTTCACCCACTCTGTCGCTCGGTACGAGCATAGACCATGTCGTGTCGATGTTTCTGCCCACTCTGGCGGGTTATATTTGGTATTCGGGCGGGGTAAACGGATATAAATACGTTTTTGCGGGAGGAGCGGTTATTGCAGCCCTGAACTTTATTTCTACGAGGCTGATATGTATAGCGAAACCGGATTCGGCATAGAAATTAACGCAGGACCCCATCTCGCGGAGTCCTGCATCGTCTTTTCTTTAATATTCTTTTATCCGGGTAAGACAAAAGAGAGCCCTCCCAAATGAGAAGTGATTTTTATTATACTAATGCGAAACAAAATTGTCAATATGTACTTTTTAGAAATTTTTGTCGATATCTATTAGTGAGCGGACATGTCCGCTCCAACTCGGAAAAGCATCATAATACCAAAGACAGGGGCGATAATTTTGAAAAAAACCTTTGTACTAGATACCAATGTTCTGCTTCAAACCCCTTTTGCTTTATATTCATTCGGGGACAATACCATAGTGATACCTGAAGTTGTACTCGAAGAGCTTGACAAGTTCAAGAAGGACAGCACTGAATTGGGCGCGAATGCGCGTCATACGGCCAGGATCATAGACGCCCTCCGGACAAGAGGGAATCTCAACGAGGGGGTAAAGCTCGATAACGGCGGTACGCTCAGAGTCGAAATGAACCATAATGACGTAGCGCTTCCTCAAAGCTGGCCCGAAAGCAACAATGACAACCGTATCCTCAAGGTGTGCAAGGGCCTGCAGGAAAACGGCGAAAAGGTGTTCCTCGTTACCAAGGACATCTTTGAAAGAATCAAGGCCGATATAATCGGCGTTATAGCCCAGGATTTTTTCGCGGAGCAGGTGCCCGCGGCTGAAGAGCAATATAAAGGACGCCTTGAGGTATATGCGTCCGAGGAAAAGCTGAACGAATTCTACAGCAAGGGAAGGCTTGCGCCTGAAGATATATTTCATTTTTCCGAGGATTTTACTAAAAAGCAAAGTCCGGACCTGGTCAAAAACCAGTTTTTGATAATCCATTCATGCAATAATGAAAAGCAGACCGCACTCGGACGTTTCGACGGGAAGGAAATTTTAACGTTGAGGTTCCTGCAGGACAGGCCGTTCGGCGTGGCTCCGAGGAACGCAGGGCAAAAATTCATGCAGGAGGCTTTGATGACAGATGCTGACAAGGTTCCGCTTGTAATTATCAAAGGACCTGCCGGTACTGCGAAAACCTTCTATTCGCTTGCTGTCGGACTGCATAAAATAATGGTCGAGCAAAACAAGCTGTACAGGAAGATACTTGTTTGCAGGCCAAATGTACGCCTTGACGAGGACATAGGATTTCTCCCCGGCACCGAACAGGAAAAAATAGCCCCGTTTTTGAGACCGGTGATAGACAATCTCGAGATACTTGTAGACAATGATGAAAATGAACGGTACCACAGCGAAAAGGAATTGAGGGACAAGGTAGACGAATTATTCGACAGGAAGATCATCAATACCGAAGCGATTGCTTTTATAAGAGGGCGTTCGATAGTCAAGCACTGGGTCATCATAGATGAAGCGCAGAACCTCACCCCGAAACAGGTTAAGGGTATAATTACCCGCGCAGGGGTAGGGACCAAGATAATACTCCTGGGAGACCCGGAGCAGATTGACCATCCGTTCCTTGATATCCGGACAAACGGCCTCAGCTATGCGGCTGAGAAAATGAAAGGGAGTTCGCTTTGTTACCAGATAACCCTTACCGACGAGGAATGTGAACGTTCGGACCTGGCATACGAAGGAGCCAAAAGGATGTAGGAAACTTCGTTCCGATGATCTGTTACCTGCTTTTATAAATCCTGTAGTCTATATCCGGGAAGATGCTGTCTTTGTATTCGATATCACGAAGCCATGACTCGTCGATATTGTTTTCCCTTATATCATGGTATAGCCTGGTAAAGCGGCTTATATGGTCTTTAGTGCGTTTTTGCGCATATTCGACCATTGTGCCTGTTTTCATGATGAACGCCCAGTCGCTGCTCTGGGCCAGCAGCAGTTCCCTGGCTGCCTGGTTAAGGGCGTCGCGCTCCAGCCCGTCCGCGAGGGGATACCCGTCTGCAAGCTCCACCATTCTCTCTCCCGCCTTGTGCAGGTGCCTGTATATCCAGTCGTTGGCGCTGTTAAGCCATACCTCGTTGTAGCCCCTGTGTCCCCAGGTAGACGCGCATGGTGTAGATACCTGCATGACCGGGTTTTGCGCTATGTACTCGCTAAGGGTTGTCAGTGCATATGTTTTCTGGTCCCGGCAGGTTTTTTTAAATAGTGAATACAGCCAGTACGGCCCTTCAAACCACCAATGGCCGAAAAGTTCCGCGTCATAGGGGCAGACTATGATGGGGGGCCTGTTCATGCTGCCGCTCAGGTGCTCTATTTGCTTTTCCCTGTTGAACATGAAATTGCCTGCGTGCATATCTGCCTTGCTCTTTGCCCATTCCGGGTTGTAAGGCTGCTTTTCGTCCGTTTTTCCCGTAATCCTGTGGTACTTTATTCCGGTATTTATCCTTTTCCCATCGGGAGTAATATAATCTTTTATGCTTTCGAAATCGAGGTCGTAGCCGATGTCCCTGTAAAAGTCCCTGTAGTCGAAGTCGCCCGGGTACCCTTCTGCGGAACTCCATACCTGCTTGGACGATTCTATGTCACGGCCGAATGCCACAATCCCGTCAGGTGTGACAATTGGAGCGTAGGTGCCGTAAATGGGTCTCGGAGATGCATAAAGGAGCCCGTGTGATTCGGTTATTATATATTCGATACCGTTTTCCTTGAGAATAGGGTCGAGCGAGTTTGTGTAGCCGCACTCCGGAAGCCACATACCCCTTGCCTTGCGCCCGAAGTACTTCGCATAAGTCTGTACGCCTACTGCTATCTGTGCCCTTATGATTTCGGGAGTTGTCCCGAGCAGCGGGAGAAACCCATGTGTCGCCGCGCTGGCGATTATCTCGAGATTTCCCGAATCCTGGAGCCTGCGGAAAGCATCGACTATATTGCACCTGCATATATCCCTGAATATGTAAAGGTCGTTGGTGTACTTGTTTTTGTACATGACCGCAAGCCTGTTGAATTCCGGATGGCCGCTTGTCCTTTCGATCTCTTTTTGTGAAAGCTCGATCAGTTTTTCAATATGCCTGGTGTACTTTTTCTGCAGCGTTTCATCCGAAAGCATCGCCAGAAGAGGAGGAGTCAGCGACATGGTGACCTTATACTCCACGCCTTCGTTATGCAGTGTTTCGAAGATATCTATCAAAGGTATGTATGTTTCGGAAATTGCCTCAAACAGCCATCTTTCCTCAAGGAAATCGTCGTGCTCGGGGTGATGGACATAGGGGAGGTGTGCATGCAGGATAAAAGCTACGTATCCTTTCACCAATAAAATCATCCTTTCCTTATACCGACTGCCCGATAACGCTTGGCAGTGCATATGCCGGCCTGTACCAATACCGCAGGCGCTACGGGTTTAAACCATAAACTCCTGCGGAACTTATTCCGACAGCTTCGTGCAGGCCGGCTGGAAACACCTGCGCGGAACTTATGCCGGAAATGTACCTGGTTTTTATACTGAGGTCATATGATTCATATACCTTTTCCGCCTGCTTTTCCGTTTTTTTGCTTTTGACATCGGAATAATCGATAAAATATACCGTTTTATTTGTACTTATACCGTCTCCGGGGGTCACAACAGGATTTGAACCGGCCAGGTTTATGAAGAACCTTTCTGAAACAAATCTGCCCAGTTCGCCATAATACATGCAGTTTGGCTCTGAAACCCTTATATACCAGCTATCGGAAAACTCGTTCGTTCTGATATAAAAACTTGAAGCTTTTGTAATATTAGTAATCTTTAATACAGGAACCGATTTCTCCCAGATTTCCTGCCCGAATTCCATGATGAAACCGTTCTTTGCTTCCGCCGACACTTCCCAATACGCATAAAGCATATATGGGTCTATAGGCATCAGTACTATCCGGTTTTCATCATATCCTGAAGGCAGCCGATTGGCAGTTGCCAACTCCGCAGCAGACATAACCGCAATTCCTCCTTAGTATTTTGTAGACATTTCAATTCGTGCTAACATTAATTTACAGCAAATGAATATTTTATATATCTGTAAAATACTATAAAAAGTAAAAAAAATCAAGCACATGAGCACGCCACTCATATAGTTTTTCATAATTTAAGATTGTTTATACGGCAGCCGTTTATTACCTTGCATAGCCGACGGGTTATGCGATATTATATAAAATGGTAACTGACATAAATCCGGATAAAATCATGCAAAATAAAGTGGGATAAAATTTGCAAGCAAACAGCAGGCTATGTTTAAGGAGGAATTTATGCGCATAATCATGCTTTCCTGGGAATATCCACCCCGTATTGTAGGCGGAATTTCGCGAGTTGTGTACGACCTGGCCCAAAACCTGGGGGCGGAGGGGAACGAGATACATGTGGTGACCTGCTGTGAACACGGGGCAAAAGCGGTGGAAAAGGACGAGAACGTCTTCGTGCACAGGGTGGCCACATATGACATAAACCCTACCAACTTTACGGACTGGGTTTTGCAACTGAATTTTGCCTTTATAGAATACTCATCCAGACTTATAGGCGAATTCGGCAGGTTTGACATAATACACGCGCACGACTGGATTGTAGCTTTTGCGGCAAGAGTGTTGAAATACGGTTATAATATTCCGATGGTCTGTACGATACATGCTACCGAATACGGAAGGAATTGGGGCATTTACAACGATACACAGAAATATATAAGCAGCATAGAATGGATGCTGACCTATGAGGCATGGAAGGTCATTGTGAACAGCGGGTATATGAAAACCGAGGTCAGGAATATTTTCAGCCTGCCTGAAGATAAGATCCGCATAGTACATAACGGTGTGGATATTGACAAATTCAAGGGACTTCACAAGGATTTCGGCTTCCGCCGCAACTATGCGTCGGATAATGAAAAGATCGTGTTTTTTGTAGGAAGACTTGTCCATGAAAAAGGGGTACACGTCCTGATGGATGCAATTCCGAAAATATTAAGCTATTATAACGACGTAAAATTCGTGATCGCCGGAAAGGGCCCACAGCTCGACTACCTGCGAATGAAAACTGCCGAGATGGGCATTTCCCAAAAGGTATATTTTACAGGGTATATAAGCGATGAAGACCTTGCCAGGCTCTACAAGTGCTGTGACATAGCGGTTGTCCCAAGCCTATATGAACCATTCGGCATAGTAGCCCTTGAAGGGATTGTCGCCGGCGTTCCCGTGGTCGTATCCGACACCGGAGGGCTTGGAGAAATCGTGGAGCATGGGCGGGACGGAATGAAATTCTATACGGGAAATTCGAATTCTCTGGCCGATTGCATACTTGAACTGCTTTTCAACCCGGACAAGGTTTCGGAAATAGTAAAAAATGCATACGAGAAAGCGGCAAGGCTGTATGACCGCAGGATTATCTCGATGAGGACGCTGGAAGTATACAGGGAGATACTTGATGAAAATGAAAAAGTCAAGTGGACTATGCCGAAAATAAGGGATATGCTTTAATGACTGGGATATGGTAAACCATTGCAGCGTGACACTTCGCGTACAGGCTCTATTGTTATGACTTGCTCCAATTTAATTTACCATATCCCAGTCCCATAAACTCGGAATACGTGTGATAATGGCTCCCTGCTTGGATATGCGCTCTCCTTTGGCAAGGTAAAACAAAAGAGTATTGCGCTAAATATTTTGTTTGACTCCCAATAAGTGTGTTATAATGAGTAAGGTTATATACTTGACAAGGAATTCACAATAATGCTGCGGCAAATAAGGGTAAAACCGGTATCCTTGTTTATTATATATTTTTGGAGGTTTTATTTAGTGTCAAAGAACAAGAAAAAGTTAAAAGTAATACCGCTAGGCGGGGTTAATGAAATCGGCAAGAACATAACCGTATTTGAGTACGGAGAAAGCATAATTGTTGTAGACTGCGGGTTGGCGTTCCCTGAAGACGAGATGCTGGGAATAGACCTGGTGATACCCGATGTGTCTTATCTGGTGAAAAACAGGGAAAAGATAGAGGCTATAATCCTTACCCATGGCCACGAAGACCACATAGGGGCTCTGCCTTATGTCCTCAAGGAAATAAACGTGCCCGTATACGGTACAAAGCTTACTCTGGGACTTTTGGAAAACAAGCTGGAAGAGCACGGACTGCTGAAGGATGTCCGGCTTCAGACTGTCAGCGGGGGACAGGCTATAGAACTGGGACCGTTCAAGATAGAGTTTATCCGCTCGACTCACAGTATAGCGGACTCTGTGGCTCTTGCCATACACACTCCGGTAGGTATCGTCGTCCACACTTCGGATTTTAAAATCGATTTTACCCCGATAGAAGGCAAACCCATGGACCTTGCCCGTCTTGCCGAACTGGGCAGGAAGGGAGTGCTCCTCCTGATGTGCGACAGCACCAACGTTGAGCGGGAAGGGTATACGATGTCGGAAAGGACTGTAGGAGAGACATTCGAGGAACTTTTCATGAATTCGAAAAACAGGATACTTGTAGCGACATTTGCGTCGAATGTGCACCGCATTCAGCAGGTTATAAATGCTGCCGTAAAGTTCAACCGCAAGGTGGCGATATGCGGAAGAAGCATGACGAATGTAATTAATGTAGCTATGGAGCTTGGCTATATGACGGTGCCCGATGGAGTGCTGATAGATGTCGACGACATCGACAAGCATAAGCCTGAAAAGCTTGTAGTACTGACAACCGGCAGCCAGGGCGAGCCGATGTCGGCATTATCCAGGATCGCCGTGTCGGAGCACAAAAAGGTTGAGATAATACCCGGCGACCTTGTCATTATTTCAGCCACCTCAATTCCGGGCAATGAGAAGCTTATCTCAAAGGTGATCAACGAGCTGTTCAAAAACGGTGCGGATGTCATATACGAAGCGCTTAAGGATATCCATGTGTCCGGACACGCGTTCAAGGAAGAGCTTAAACTGATACACAGCCTTATAAAGCCGAAGTTCTTCATGCCTGTCCACGGCGAATACAGGCATCTGAAACAGCATGCCAACCTTGCCCAGGGGTTGGGCATGGCTCCGGAGAACATATTCATACCGGATATCGGAAAGGTGCTTGAGCTGACCTCGGATACCGCAAAGGTCAATGGAGCTGTAAATGCCGGCAGGATACTGGTAGACGGTTTAGGCGTCGGCGATGTGGGCAGCGTCGTTCTGCGCGACAGGAAACACCTTTCGCAGGACGGTCTTATTGTTGTGGTCATAACTACCGACAAGGAAACCGGTGCGATTATCGCCGGGCCTGACATAATCTCAAGGGGATTTGTGTATGTGAGGGAGTCGGAAGACCTTATGGATGAAGTGAAAGAGGTTACCAGGGCTGCGATACAAAAGAGCCAGAACCTTAAAAAGTATGACTGGACCGCAAAAAAATCCCTGATAAAGGACACCCTCAGGGATTACCTGTATGAGAAGACCAAGAGAAAACCCATGATACTGCCGATTATTATGGAAATCTGATAAAAAGGAGCACCCGTAATTCAGAGAGGTGTGTCTCCTTACGATAAAGCACACTATACGCAGCAGTATGCAACGCAATAAAAAGTAGAACGGGCACAAAGGGGACACATTCCGAAAAGGCAGAGACCAGACAACAGAAAACAGAGAACAGAAGGATTTGGGGAAAGCTTTTTTTCTGGAGCTCGACTTAAATCTGACATCTGTTCTCTGTTCTCAGCATGTGTCCCCTTACATTAGATCCTGCATGGGAAGTGCCCTGCTGCAAAAGTTTTCCATATAACAGTCATTAAACTGGTAAACCGGCAATGGCTTCTTCCCTAGCTCTGGTATACCTTCGCCGCGGCTTCGGCGGCCGATGCGGCGTCGGGGGTGTAGATGTCGGCGCCGATGCTCTTGCAGAAGTTTTCATTTACAGGGGCCCCGCCTATCATGACGGTAACCTTATCCCTGAGGCCGGCATTTTTGATCGATTCAAGGACGTTCTTCATCTCGCCCATGGTTGTAGTCAGGAGCGCCGACATGGCGATTATCTTCGCATCCACTTCGATGGCTTTTTCAGCAAATTTGTCGGTAGGCACGTCTATCCCGATGTCATATACTTCGAGCCCTTTGCCTTCCATCATCATCCTGACAAGGTTCTTTCCTATGTCGTGCAGGTCTCCTTTAACGGTGCCGAGCACTACCTTGCCTGTGGCTTTGACGCCCTGGGATACAAGCAGGGGCTTCAGCAGCTCTGAACCGGCATTCATCGCCCTTGCCGCGATAAGAACATCCGGAACGTACACTTCATTGTTCTTGAATTTCTGGCCTATGATTCCCATTCCTGACAGCAGGCCTTCCTCAAGAATGGTTTTGGCATCCAAACCTTCGTCTATGGCCTTCTGTACAAGCTCCTTCACTACTTTTGCCTTCCCCTGCTGCAAATTCTGTGATATTTCGTTCAAAATACTCACAATAAATAACCTCCCCTTGTTTTGATTTATAATATATTTTGTCAACCTATTATCCCGGATTAACCGCCAGGGTTCCTCCATATGCTCCGGGTCGCGATACCTTGAGCTGCCCCCTCTTGATTCACGGAACTTGCCGGGGCTTACGCCCGTTATCTTTTTGAAGACCTTTGAGAAATAGCTTTGGTCTTCAAAACCGACGAGATTCGAAATATCCACAAGCGCTATGGAGTCGTCGACCAGCAGCTTTTTACTCATATCCACACGCACCTTGTTGAGGTACGTGTTGAAGTTGCACTTCATTTCCTCCTTGAATATCTTGCTGAAATACGACACACTAAGATATACGTTCGACGCCACTTCCTCAAGTGTTATCTTTTTCATGTAATTGCGTTTAATATAATCAATCGCTTTATATATGACGTCTACATGCTTTATGTCTGCGAGGTTGAATACCAGATCCGTAAACCTTGCCATGATGCCCGACAACCAGAATGTCAATTCCTCGACGGTGTGGAACCCGTTTATCTGGTTTAAAAACTTATAGTTCAAACCAAATATCTGTTCGACGTCCGCGCCGCCTTCCAGGGCGGCTCTAGACAGCAGCACTATCAGCTCCAGGACCCTTGCCTTGATGACTTCGAAATTTCCGCCCGTCGAGAAGAATATATGGCCCAGTATTTCATTCAGGACCTTTTGCGAGCCAGCCTTATCGCCAAGTGCTATAAGCGATAAAAGTTCTTTTTCCTTTTCAAGCGGGTAGCTCTGAACGTTGCTCACGTCGCCGCCCATCGTCTTTATATAGTGTATATATTCCGAAATATCGGCTTGCTGCTCGTTGTATTCCCGATCCTGATAGTACTTGGAAGGCTGTATATCGGAAATATGCGCCGCAACTATAAAAAGCAATTCTGACAGGCTGTCTACCCTGTCGGGCTTTATTATAGGGACATCCTTGATGTATTCCTCAATTCCGGCAATTTCATCGTCCTTGATGTTTCTTTCCCTGATGAGGTCGTACAACAGGAACTCGTCAGGCTCCACCATCATGGCTGGCCCGCTAAGCAGCGCACCGTGCATTATACCCTCCACGCTTATTGTAGATACCCAGTGGGCCAGGCCCAAGGAACAAAAGAATACGTATTTCCCGCCGAATTTTTCAGCCTGGTAGCAGCCGTAAAGGTGCGCGCTGGAACAGCCCGCGTTTCCCGTTGAGGCTACGTTAAGCCTTCTGCAGAACCTGCATATTCCGTTTTCCTTGCCCGCGCTATAAAGTGTTTCTCCGTGAGAATCCATTATAATACAATTTACGCCTGCCGACCTGCTGTATACATCTGCACATTTTTTGGCGCGCTTAAAATCAAAACCCAGGTCTTCACGCCCAACGCCAGCTCCCATTGACTCATCCTTTCCCGAACAAAGGACGGATTTTGACGACCGTCTCAACGAGACATTATATACAATTCTATCAAAACAATCTGTTTATGTAAATGCAAATCGGGGACTTACGTACCGACAATATAATGGTACTACTTTACCGTTCCCGGGTATTGAAAAATATTTGTTTTTTTTGTATTTTCTTGTTTTCATCCGAAATGGCTGTTTTCAAACGGTTCATAGTGGATAAATTAGTACAATAAATCGAAATATGTTCCTATAATTTACGGACTGCATCAGGTAATATAAAATTACAACATAGTTAATTAATTAACATACACGCGAAAGAATGGTGAACTATTTATGAAAAGGAATATGAAAAAGTGGATACTGGAGCTGTCAAACTCGGCCGAAAGGCAGGCATTGCCCATAATGACCTATCCGGGGCTTCGCCTTGTGAACAAGGGCATCAGGGAAATGATAACCGACGGCAAAACTCAGGCCGAATGCATGGAAGCACTTGCAAAAACCTATCCTTCAGCCGCTGCCGTAACCGTAATGGATTTGTCGGTGGAAGCGGAAGCTTTCGGCAGCCCTGTAAGGTATTCCGATGCCGAAGTTCCGACGGTCGTTTCAAGGATAGTGAATGATGAAAAAAGCATAGATGCCCTGGAAATCCCAAAAGTAGGCGAAGGACGGACCTCGGCATATATTGAAGCCGCCGGCCTGGCTTCCAGGAAAATAAAAG
>Ga0272448_1002646_pt1 | contig 22111 bp, 17 predicted proteins | sample YNPCB0191_FD_202220 | JGI IMG/M metagenome (GOLD analysis project Ga0272448, IMG submission 202220) | Hot spring sediment microbial communities from Yellowstone National Park, WY, United States - YNP-CB-019-1 | ecosystem: Environmental > Aquatic > Thermal springs > Hot (42-90C) > Sediment... | reverse complement strand
AGAGGAAGATCTGCGGCGCCGTCTCGACCTTCTTCACCAGCGAGGTAAAGACGGTGGGATCCACCGGGTCGAGGGTCACCGGGCAGCCGAACACCTTGGCAAAGTTGCCGGCGATGTACTGGAAGCGGGCGTGGTTGCGCGACGTGCCCGAGTAGGTGATCTTGAGCTCGCCCAGCTTCTTGCAGTCGACCTTCTTGCCATCGGGCGTGCCATAGCCGGCATCGATGAGCTTCTTGACCGCCCCCTCCGGGTCATAGCCCTTCTGCACCGCCGTCGGGTCATACCCGGGCACTCCTGGCGGCACCCACGACAGGTAGGTCTTCGCAGCGCCCTTGAGGATGTCGTTCACAAAGGTGTCGCGGTCGAAGGCCATGGCAAAGGCCTCGCGGACGTTCTTGTCGGTGAAGGGCGGCTTCTGGTTGTGCATGCCCATGTAGGTCACCCACGCCGCCGGGCCGCGGAAGAACTCTTTGCTCAGGACCGGGTCGGCCTGTACCGTGGCCAGGTCCTCGGGCGCCAACCCAACGACATCGAGCTCACCCTTCTGATAGGCGGCGAAGGAGACGGCCGACTCGGTGATAAAGTAGAACTCGATGCGGTCGAGCTTGGGCTTCGGGCCCCAGTAGTTGGGGTTGGGCACGAACTGGATGGTCTTGTTCTCTTCGTACTTGGAGATCTTCCAGGGGCCGTTGCCGTTGTGGCCCTCGGCCTTGTTCCACCAGTTCTCGGGGTCCTTGGCCACGATCTTGGGATCCGACGGCCAGCCCACCCAGGTGTAGGCGATCATGGCCCAGTAGCCGACGGGCTTGTTGAAGGTGACGACCAGGGTGCGGTCATCGGTCGCCTTGACGCCCACTTTATCGAGGGCCTTCTGGATATCGGCGTCCGACGACTTGGGGTCCATCGAGCGCGCTTCCACAGCGCCTACCACGTCATCGATCAGGGTATTGTACTCGCCCTGAACGCGCGGGTCGACGAGGCGCTTGTAGGCATACTCAAAGTCCTTGGCGGTGAGCGGAGTGCCATCGGCCCGCTTCAGCCCGGCGCGCAGGTGGAAGGTCATCGACTTGCCGTCGCTGGCCGTTTCCCACTTTTCCGCTGCGCCCGGCACCACTTCGCCCTTTTCGTTCAGACGCACCAGGCCCTCATAGACCATCTGCAAGACGGCGATCTCGCCAACGAAGGAAGACTTTTGCGGGTCGAGCACATCGGGCCAGGTGCCGATGTTGATGCGCAACACCTTCACCCCTGCAGGGGCGGCTGTGGGCGCAGGCTTGGTGGGCTCGGGCGCCTTGGTGGCTTCGGGGGCCTTGGTGGCCTGCGCAGGCGCCTGCGTCGGGGGGACGGCTGTGGGCGCCGGGGGCGGAGTGCAGCCAAAGAGCCCCACGAGCATGGCTGCGGCGACGGCGATCAACAGAAGCTTCTTCATTTGCTCCTCCCTGTTGCATCCTGTGAAGAACGACTGTCGTGACTCCACTATCCCGTCTTGCCGATAGGCACCACCTCCTCGGCGGCCGACTCGGGGCGAGAAGAGCAAAAGGCGCTCGCCCCACGCCACCCGCCCCAGAACGGGGATAACTGCGACCGAATGAAAAGGAGAGGTCGGCATCGACCAGGGCAGAGCATGAGAAAAGCCCAGTGGGCCACGTTCACAATTGCGGGGGCCTATGCCAGAGAGCCTGGCACAGGCGATGCCAACGGGAGAAGGGGGCCGGCCACCCATAGGCCGGCCCTAAAGGCCGCCAGCCGATGGAACAAGGGACTGCCGGGGCCAGGCGCCAGCTCGCGTCTGGCCGCTGCGCGCACCGGAAACTGAGGTCTGGCCGCGAACGTCCAAAACAGCAAGGCACAGCCGCCCACCAAAGTGGAGCAGAGTGCCTTTCTAGTCTACACCGAAGAAGCAAACCGCGGAAGAGCCTTTCGGACCCCCGGAGTAGTACGTTCGTACTACTCCGCTCACCGTCAAGGCGGTGGCGCGCCCGGGCGTATCCCAAAATCGTCGGTGAATTCGCTGGCCACCGTCGCCGTGAGAGTCATTCTGAGCGGCAGTGACGGCCAGGCAGCACCGGGGCGCCAATTCCAGCGAAGAATCCTTGCTTGCCGTGGCGCCGAACCACTCGCAGCGTGCCGCCATGGCTAGCAAGGGCTCTTCGCCCGCTTGGCGCCGGTCTGAGAGCTGGCCGCAGGAGCCGCTCAGAGTGACAAGTGGGTCTCGCGCCGCGCCGAGCGGCTGCACCCCCTCCGACGGCCACAGGTCACGCCGACGATTCTGGGATATACCCGCACGGCTCGTCTGGCCACGGCGGCCCCGAAACGCACCTCCCGGCTGCCAGCCCGGCGCGACACCGGCGGAGCGCCGCCCGTACAGCGCGAGGGACGAATAGGCGGGGGTTGGCGCGGCATGGCCGCGCCAACCCCCGCCCTGCCAGCAACCACGCCGGGCTGATGAAGGAGCCCGGCTGAGCTCGCCAAAGGTTCAGAAGGTGCCGGGCGCCACCTGCCGGCCCCGGTGCCGCCAGATCAGGGCTACCAGGCCTGCCAACGAGACGGCCGAGCTGACCGCGGCCGCGCCGATCAAAAGCCCGCGCCGGTAGTTGGGGGGCCGCTGCATGACGATGCGCACCGACCTGCGCCGCCGCGCCATAGCGGCCAATTCACGCCCCAAACGTGCGCGGAAGGCGGGCCGCGGCGCCACGGGCCTCAGCGCAGCCCGCAGCTCCATCGCCAGGGCATGCAGCGCCGGGTCCCTCTCTTCCACCCCGCTCCCGACGCGCCCGACGGCCGGGAGACTGATCGTGAGGCCGCCCCATGTCCACCTGAACACGTCTCGCTCCACTCCTCTCCAGAAACCCGGGTGAGCTGCCGGGCCCCGATGCCCGGCAGGCGAGCGCCTACGGCTCCTCGCCGCGGCGCAGCTCCTCTTGCAGGGCCAGCAGGGTGCGGTGATAGAGCGACTTGATGGCACCCTCACTCCGGCCCATGATCTGGCCGATCTCCTCGTTCGACAGGCCCTCGGCAAACTTGAGGATCAGGAGTTGCTGGCGCTCGGGGCTCAGGCGCCGGATGGCTCGCCGCAGCGCCTCGGCGCGCTCGTTGGCCTCGGCCTGCTCCTGAAGCGACTCGTACCCCGCCGCCGTGACATCGGCATCGTCGAGGGCAATGGTCCGCCTGCGCATGCGATCCCGATGCCAGTTGGCCACCAGGTTGTGGGCGATACGGTACAGCCAGGCCGAAAAGGGTGCGCCCCGATCGACGTACTGCTCTATGTGCGCCAGCGCCCGGTAGAACGTCCGTGCCGTCAGGTCTTCCGCGTCGTGGTGGTCGCCCACCCGATAGTAGACATAGTTGTAGATGCGATCCACATAGCGCTCATAGAGCGCGCCGAATGCCAGCGGATCCTGCTGGGCCCGTTCCACCAGGTCCTGTTCCGAAGCCCCCTCACCCGCCATCATTCCCAGAGGGTTCTCGTCCAAAATGAGTCCTTACTTCTAGAACCCTGTCGCGGCGCCATGGTTGCGCCGCCAGCTCGTGCCGCATGCCGCCAGATGGGCTGCCCGTGACCGCCTTGTATCCCAGGGCTACGCAGGTCTGGGATACTATCAAGAAACTCTGGCCACCGGGCCAGCGACCGGGCTACACGCTTCGCGCCGACCCGGTGCGAAACCTTTGTCGGGGTTTGGGCGGGCTGGCTGGCACCGCCGCCCCTGATGCCCGCTGCATCTGCAGCCTAACCCTCAGGCAGGGCTGCCGGCGCCATGGCAAAGCCGATCACGCCCGGCCCGCCGTGGGTAGCGATGGTCGGCCCCGCCTCCGCATGCCACAGCCGCTGGCAGCGAAAACGCGCCCGCACGGCCTCTTCGAGGGCGAGCACTTCGTCGAGGCAGTCGGCGCCGCCCACGCCGCACCACACCGGTTGGGCGCCAAACTCGGCCTCGGCCAGCTCCAGGGCGCGCTCGACCGCCCTGGCTTTGGTGCGCACCTTCTCACGCACCGACAGCCTGCCCTCGACCATGTGCACCACGGGCTTGATGCGCAGCATCGTGCCCAAGAGGGCTTCTACCCCGCTGACGCGCCCGCCGCGGCGCACGTACTCGAGCGTATCGAGCACCAAAAAGAGGCGCATCTGCCCCCGCAGCGCCTCCAGCCGCGACAGAATCTCCGCCATCGGCCGGCCCTCTGCCACCATCCCCGCCGCAGCCGTGGCCAGGAGCGTCTCCCCGACCGAGATGCTCTGGGAGTCGAACACCTGGATGGAGCGCTCGGCGAGCATGTCGCGCGCTGTCTGCGCCGAGAGCAGCGCGCCACTCAGCCCGCTGGAAAGGACGATGCAGAGCACCTCGCTGCCATCGGCGGTGAGTTCGCGGAACACCTCCAGGTACTCACCCGCCGAAGGCTGCGAGGTCACCGGCAACACCGGGCTGGTGCGCAGCCGCTGGTAGAACGCCGCCGCCGTGAGGTTCACCCCATCCAGGAAGTTCTGCTCGCCAAAGGTCACTTTGATGGGGATCACGCGGATGCCCAAATCGTGCGCCATCTCAGGCGTGATGCTGGAGGCGCTATCAACCACGATGCGAATCATCGCCCTGCTCCTGGCGCCGCGGGCGCCGCGAAGTGGCGGACCCGGCCCTGCCGACTCGGCCTGGCCGACCCTGCCTTCATTCTATCGCCAGGAGGGCAAGGCGTCAACTGGCCCTCATGCAGCCGGGCAGACCGCCACCCCGAGCACCCCCGGCCCCGCGTGCGTGCCGATGATCGGGCCCGTGTCGGTCCGGATCACCTGGGCACAATTGAACCGCGAGCGCACGACGGTCTCCAGGCGCGCGCACTCGTCGGGGCAATTGCCATGGGCCAGACCCACGTAGACGGGTGTCTGCGCGCCCACCTCCTGCTCGAGGAGGGTCAGCATCCGCTCCACGGCCTTGCCTTTGGTGCGCACCTTCTCTGCCGCCTCGACGCGCCCGTTCTGGATCGTGAGCAGCGGCTTGAGCCTGAGCAGCGTGCCCGCCAGAGCAGCGGCGCCCCCGATGCGCCCGCCGCGCTGCAGGTACTCGAGGGTGTCGACCACAAAGTAGATGCGCATCTGGGCTCGCATGCGTTCGAGCTGCGCCAGGATCGCCTCCAGCGGCTGCCCGGCCTGGGCCATCTGCCCGGCCACCACGGCCATCAGCGCCTCGCCGATGGAGACCGAGAGCGAATTGAAGATGTGCACCGGCCGCTCGGGCAACATATCGCGTGCCGCCTCTGCCGAAGAAAGGGTGCCACTCAACAGGTGTGAGATGACAATGCACAGCACCTGGCTGCCGTCGGCGGTCAGCTCACGGAAGCGGTCTAGGAATTCGCCCGCCGAAGGCTGGGAGGTGGCGGGCAGAGAGGGGCTCGCCGCCAGCCGCTTGTAAAAGCCCGCGGTGTCGAGGTCTACGCCGTCGAGAAAGGTCTCGTCTCCAAAGGCCACTTTCAGGGGGATCAGATGCAGGCCCATCGTGCGGGCCATGTCGGGCGTGATGCTGGATGCGCTATCAACGAGGACCTTGATCATGCCTTGTTACTCCTTTCAGAACACTGGCGGCACCGGCCAAGGGGCTGCATCTTGGCTTTCCTGTGATTCCGGGGTATCATAAACCGGGCGTGTTCGAGGCCAAATGCGGGGCCAGGCGAAGCGGGCAGCCTCGTCTCGCTGCGCCATTCTCCGCCCTCACCGACCCTAAAGGTTAAAACCCATTCTATGGGCCGCTAGTTGCGCTGTCAATCCTACACAGTTCTAGGGTGCATCCAAGATGTGTCAGCAGGCTCGCAGCCAGCAACCTCTCGGGAGCGCTAGGCTGGTGACCGGGCTTCACGCTTCGCACCGCGATGGTGCGAAGCGTGAAGCCCGGCTGCAACCCAGGCGATGACGCATCTTGGATGGACCTCAGTTGTAGGAGCTACGTGGTTCTTCGCGGGCTCTGTCCATGGGGCCAAGGGGGTCCCTGGCGCCGCCGCCTGATCTATAGGAGGTAGCTACTTGGAACGCAGGGTCGTCGTCACAGGCATGGGCATGGTGTCGCCATTGGGGCTGTCGGTCGAGGAGACCTGGCAAGCCCTGCTCGCCGGCCGCTCGGCCGTGAGTGCCATCACCGACTTTTCCACCGAGGGCTTCCCCACCCGCATGGCTGCACAGGTCAGAGGGTTCGATGCCCTCGACTACCTGGGCCAGAAAGACGCCCGGCGGGCGGGCCGCTTCGCCCAGTTCGCTGCAGCCGCCGCCAGCGAAGCGATCCTGCAGGCCAAGCTCGATTTCGAGCGCGAGGACCGCACGCGCGTGGGCCTGCAAATTGGCAACGCCATCGGCGGGCTGCCCGTCATCGAAGACCAGACGATCACCCTGCGCGAGAAGGGCCCGCGGCGCATCAACCCGGTATTCGTGCCCACGGTGATCGTCAGCGCCGCTCCCTGCCTCCTCGCCGTGCTGTGGGGCATCAAGGGGCCCACCCACGCCCCTGCCGCCGCCTGTGCCACCGGCATCGTGGCCATCGGCGAGGCGATGCGCAACCTGCGTTGGGACGATGCCGATGTCATGTTGGCGGGGGGCACCGAGTCGACGATCACCCCCTTGGCTTTGGCCGCCTTCAGCCGGCTTGGCGCCCTTTCTACGCGCAACGACGACCCCGCCCACGCCTGCCGTCCCTTCGACGCCAGCCGCGACGGCACCGTGATCGGCGAGGGGGCGGCAGTCATGGTGCTCGAGACGGCGCAGCATGCCCTGCGCCGGGGCGCGCCCATCCTGGCAGAGGTCCTGGGCTACGGCTTGACCGAGGACGGCTTTCACATGACCGCGCCGGATCCTAACGGCGATGGGGCCATCCGCGCCATGCGCCTGGCCCTCGCCGATGCCGGGGTCGAGCCGGCCGATGTGGATTGCATCGTGGCCCACGGCACCGGTACGCCGCTCAACGACGTGGCCGAGACCCGGGCCATCCACGCCGTCTTTGGCAGCCATGCCCACCGCTTGCTCATCACCTCGAACAAGGGCGCCATCGGCCATACGCTGGGCGCGGCGGGGGCCGTCTCGTCGGTCATCGGGGCCAAAGCCATCCTCGAGGGCCTGGTGCCCCACACCATCAACCTGGAGGCGCCCGACCCCGAGTGCGACCTGGATTACGTGCCTCACCAGCCGCGCCACGCCCAGGTCAAGACGGTGCTCGTCAACGCCATCGGCTTTGGCGGCCAGAATGCCAGCCTCATCCTGCGCAGGTGGCAGGCCTGAGCGGCTGCAGGCAGATTGCTCTGCTTTCTGTTTTGTGCTACACTAGCGGGCGCACGATACCGCCGACGGAGAGGACGAGCATGATGCGCAGTGCCCGGTTCCTGCTTGTGTGCTGCCTGTTCCTGGGCGTGCTGCCGCTGGTGTGGCCCAGCTTTGCCCAGCAGGGTGCGCAGGTGATCATCAGCAGCCCGCAGCCCAATGAGACGGTACGCGGGCTGGTCATCATCCGGGGCAGCGCCTCGGTGCCGAACTTCCAGTTCTTCAAGGTGGAGTACGGCCGCGGCGCCAGCCCCACCGACTGGCACCTCATCGGGTCGACGCGCCCCGAGCCGGTGATCGACGGCATCCTGGCCCAGTGGGATACGACGAGCCTGCCCGACGGCGTCTATTCGTTGCGCCTGCAGGCGGTCAAGAACGACGGCAACTACCAGGAATACTTGACGCGGCAGCTCGTGGTGGCCAACAAGCGGGCGACCGAGACGCCTACGCCCACCGCTGCTCCCACCGAGCCGACGCGCGGGCCCACCGCCACACCCGGGCCGACGCCCACCCTGGCCATCCTCCAGCCGACGGCTGCCCTGGCCCTGCCGACGCCGACGCCCACCCCGGTGAGGCCGCAGCGCATGGCCTTGCCGGAGCTGCCCGTCTCGGCCTGGAGCGAGGCCTTTTGCATGGGTGCCACAGCCATGGTGGCCATCTTTGCGGTGGTGGGGCTCGTCTTCGGCCTGAGGCGCTATCTGTGAAGTAGTGCGTACGCCATACCTGTTGGGCGCGAGAGGGGCTAATCGTGAGGATTAGCCCCTTGTGGCGTTGGATGCGAAAACAGGGGGCGCTCTTGCCAGCGCAGGAGACGGTGCTGATTGTGGGGCTGGGCAACCCCGGCCCCGAATACGCCAACACCCGGCACAACGCCGGCTACCAGTGCGTGGCCCGCTTTGCCGAGCGCCACGGGCTGCGCTTCAGCTTTTACCGCTTTCGCGCCCGCCTGGCCGAGGGCACCGTCGCCGGCCGCCATGTCATCGTGGCCCGGCCGCTGACCTTTATGAACGAGTCGGGCCAGGCGGTGGCGCCGCTGGTGCGGCGTTACGCGGTGCCCCTCGCCAACCTGCTGGTCGTCTACGACGATATGGACCTGCCCTTGGGCAAGATTCGGCTGCGCGCGCGGGGCAGCTCCGGCGGCCACAAGGGGCTCGATTCCGTCCAGCGCCACCTGGGCACCACCGAGGTGCCCCGGCTGCGCATCGGCATCGGCCGGCCCGCCTACGGCGACCCGGTCGACTATGTGCTCAGCCCTTGGCGCCCCGAGGAGCAGGCGGTGATGGAGGGCGCCTACGAGCGCGCCGTCGAGGCGATCGATACCTTCCTGCAGGAAGGGATCGTGGTCGCTATGAACAGGTTCAACGCCGGCGATCCCGAGTAGCGATGCGACGGCCGTCGGAGTGCGGCCTTGAGTCTGGCTGGGCGCGCCGGCGCGCCCTGGAGGTTCTTATCTGTGCAGTTATTTGGGCTGGTGCCCTTATTGGAAGCGCTGCCACCGGTGCAGCGCCTGATTGACGAATTGGAGCGGGGCGCCCATGGGGCGGGCGCCGCCCTGGGCGTGCCTGAGGCAGCGCGCGCCGCAGTCGTGGCCACGCTGGCCAACCACTGGCGTGGCCCCGTGCTGTGGGTAACGGCCGGCGCCGAACGGGCCCGGCTGGCCTGGGGGGAACTGAGGCTGTGGGCGCGCGATCCCCAGCGCGTGGAACACCTGCCTGCGCCCGAGGCCCTGTTCTACGACCGCACGCCTTGGGAGCCCGAGACGGTGCGCCAGCGCATCGCCGTCTTGTCGCTCTTGGCCGCGGCCGAGGCCGATGGCCCCCAGCCCATCGTGGTGGCCCCGGCCTGGGCGCTCATGGCGCTGACGGTGCCGCCGGCTCTGCTGGCCGGGGGCATCCGCGTCCTGAGGCGCGGGCAGTTCCGCCGTCCCCAGGAGCTGGCGGCGGCCTGGCTGCGCTTCGGCTATCAGCCGGCCAGCGTGGTCGAAGAGCCGGGCACCTTCAGCCTGCGCGGTGGCATCCTCGACGTCTTTCCGCCCAACCTGCCGCAGCCGGTGCGCATCGAGTTCCTGGGCGACGAGATCGAGAGCCTGCGCGCCTTCGACCCGGCCACGCAACGCTCCGGAACACCCCTCGAGGCGGTGCGCATCATCCCGGCCAGCGAGGCCTTCATGAGCCAGGGGCCGCAGGCTGCCCGCGCCCTGCGCCAGGCTGGCTGGCGCGACCTCTCGCCCGCCCACGCGCAGCGCTTGGAGCGCGACGTGGAGCGGCTCGAACGGGGCGAGGCGTTTGTGGGCATGGAGTACTACCTGCCCTACCTCTACGGGCAGGCGGCGTCGCTCCTCGACTATCTCGATGGCCGGGCGCTGGTGATTGTCGACGACCTACTCGCCGTCGGGGCCGAGGTCGAGTCGCTGGAGCGCCAGGCCGAGGAGCTGCGGTCGGAACTCTGCCATGATGGGGAGCTGCCCGCCGGCTGGCCAGTGCCCTACCTGAGTTGGAGCCAATTGGGCGAGCGCCTGGCCGCGCTCCACGCCCTGAGCCTGGGCTACGACGGCCCCCCCGAGGAGCTGCGCCTGGCCGAGGCGGGGTTCCAGCCCGGGCCGCGCTACGGAGGCCGCATGCGGCAGGCCCTCGAAGACGTGGGGCGCACCCTGCGTGCCGGGGGCAGGGCCGTGCTCGTCAGCCGGCAGACGGCGCGCCTGCGCGAACTCTTGGCCGAGCTCGGCCTGGGCGCGCAGCCGGTGGAGCGCATCGATGCGCCGCCGCCCGCCGGGTCGCTGACCATGGTCCAGGGATCGCTCTCGGAGGGCTGGTCGCTGGCAGGGGAGGGCCTGATCCTCCTCACCGACGCCGAACTCTACGGCTGGCGGCGCTCGCAGCCGCGCCAGCAGCAGCGCCCCCGCGCCTCGGCGCCCGAAAGCATCTTTGCCGACCTGCGCGAGGGCGAGTATGTGGTACACATGGACCACGGCGTGGGCATCTACCGCGGGCTGGTGCGCAAGCAGACCGGCGGCGTGGAGCGCGAGTACCTGGAGGTGGAGTACCAGGGCGGCGACCGGCTGTTCGTGCCCGTGGAGCAGGTCGACCGGCTCACCCGCTACGTGGGGGGCGAGGAACACGAGGTCACGCTGCAGCGCCTGGGCACCGCCGACTGGGCCCAGATCAAGGCCCGCACGCGCCGGGCGGTGGAGAGCATCGCGCGCGACCTCCTGGAGCTCTACGCCACCCGCGAGATTGTGCCCGGCCACGCCTTCGCCGCCGACAGCCAGTGGCAGCGCGAGCTGGAGGAGTCGTTCCCCTATGAGGAGACGCCCGACCAACTGCGTGCCCTGGCCGAGGTCAAGCGCGACATGGAAAAGCCCAAGCCCATGGACCGCCTGCTCTGCGGCGACGTGGGCTACGGCAAGACCGAGGTCGCCCTGCGCGCTGCCTTCAAAGCCGTTATGGATGGCCGGCAGGTGGCGGTGCTGGTGCCCACCACCGTCCTGGCCCAGCAGCACTTTTACACCTTCGACGAGCGCCTGCGCGCCTTCCCGGTGCGCGTCGACATGCTGTCGCGCTTCCGGTCGAGGCAGGAGCAGAAGGCCATCCTCGAGGACCTGGCCGAGGGCAAGATCGATATCATCATCGGCACCCACCGCCTGATCCAGCGCGACGTCCGGTTCAAGAACCTGGGCCTGGTGATCATCGACGAGGAGCAGCGCTTCGGCGTGGGCCACAAGGAGCGGCTCAAGCAGCTGCGCCGCGAGGTGGATGTGCTCACCCTCAGCGCCACCCCCATCCCGCGCACGCTCTACATGGCCCTGACGGGCGTGCGCGATATGAGCACCATCAACACGCCGCCCGAAGACCGCCTGCCCATCCGCACCCAGGTGGCCGAGTACGACGATGGGCTGATCCGCAAGGCCATCCTGCGCGAGCTGGACCGGGGCGGCCAGGTATTCTTTGTGCACAACCGCGTGCAGGGCATCTACCAGGTGGCGCAGCACCTGCGCAAGCTGGTGCCCGAGGCCACCTTCGCCGTGGCCCACGGCCAGATGGACGAGGGCGAGCTGGCCCGGGTGATGCTCGACTTTGCGGCAGGCAAGCACGACGTCCTGGTCTGCACCACCATCATCGAGAGCGGGCTCGACATCCCCAACGTCAACACCATCATCATCAACCGCGCCGACCGCTTTGGCCTGGCCCAGCTCTACCAGTTGCGCGGGCGCGTGGGTCGTAGCGCCAACCGCGCCTACGCCTACCTGCTCTACAACCGCCACCAGGTGCTGACGCCGGTGGCCCAGCGGCGGCTGGAGGCGCTGCTCGAAGCGAGCGAACTGGGTGCCGGCTTCCAGATCGCCATGCGCGACCTGGAGATCCGCGGCGCCGGCGAGATGCTGGGCCCCGAGCAGCATGGGCACATCGTGGCGGTGGGGTTCGACCTGTACTGCCGCATGCTGGCGCAGGCCATCCACAGGCTCAAGGCGGCCATCGAGCAGGGCGAGGTGCGCGAGGTGGCGCCGCTCGCGGCCGGCGAGGGCGGGGTGGCCATCGACCTGCCCCTCTCGGCGCACCTGCCCGAAAGCTATGTGCCCGACCGCAACCTGCGCCTGCGCCTCTACCGGCGCCTGGCCGAGGTGACGAGCCCCGCCCAGGTGCAGGAACTGCGCCAGGAGCTGAGCGAACGCTTTGGCACCCTGCCGCTCGAGGCCGAGAACCTGCTCTACCTGCTGCGCGTCAAGGTGCTGGCGGCCCAGGCCGGCGTGGCCGCCGTTACCGGCGAGGGCCACGATGTGGTGCTCCGTTTCCCCGAGCCGCTCTCGCCCGGCCTCGTCCAGCAGGCGCGCCGTTTCGGCAGCCGGCTGGCCATCGGCCGCAACCGTCTCGCCCTGGCGCGCCAGGACCGCTGGCGCGACCTGCTCGTGGCGGTGCTCACCGTGCTGGCCGAGGCCGCCAAGGCCCAGCCCGTGGCCGCCTGACCCCCCGGACGATGGTGGCGCCGCGCCTCCGTGGCGCCACCTCCCCGTGCCCGCGCCAGGGCTCGCCACGGCGCGGAATCCCCCTCACCCTAACCCTCTCCCCCGGCGGAGAGAGACTCGCGCGCCCCCGAATCGCGCATTCAAAGCCAATTCTTATACAACCGTAACGATTTTGTAACCTGAAATGGCCCGCTCTGCGCGCATTGCCACTTGCATCGACTGGACTGATTGTACTATAATTGCACCCAGAACTAGGTTATTCGTACTAGGTCCGTACTAGTCCGTACCCCATGGTCGTTGCTTGCGAGAGGTGGTGGTCCACAGGGGGCTCACGGGAACCGAATAGCCTCTCGCCGGCAGGCCCCGGGCAGAGGCGGTATGAACGAGGCCGACCTGGTTGCCTTCTGCACAGGGCGGCCTTTTCCGTTTCTGCGGGCCGAGGCCAGGGGGTTCGCCAGTGGGCAGCACCGCTGCCCGCGCGGAAGGGCAGAGGGGTAGCATTGGGCGGATACCATGACTGGTTGGCCCCACGGGAGGCCGAAGACGCGCCGCGGGATGCGCGGCCCAGGCCGGGGCTGCGTGAGCGCCTGGGCTTTTACATCCGCGCCCAGTCGACGAGCGTGGGCGCCCACCTGCTCGAGCAGGTGGTGTTTGCCCTCTGTTCGTGGCTGCCGGGCCTGCCCGGCATCGCCCTGCGCGCTGTGGCCTACCGCCTCATCGTGCACATGCGCGGCTGGGTGGCCATCGAGCCAGGCGTGCGCATCTGCCAGGCCCGCAACCTGACGCTGCATGACGGCGTGTACCTGGACCACGGCGTGTACCTGCACGCCTGCCCGGCGGGCATCGAGATTGGCGCCAACACCTACGTCATGCACCGCGCCGAGCTCCACGTCTACAACTTTCGCGGGCTGGAGCAGTCGGGCATTTGGGTGGGCCGCAACTGCATCATCGGTGAGAACAGCGTGATCCGCGGCCAGGGCGGCGTCACCATTGGCGACAATGTCATCATTGCGCCCCATGTGCAGATCATGGCCGTGGACCACGTCTTCGACGACCCCGGCCGGCCCATCCTGGAGCAGGGTCTGCGGGCCTATGGTATCACCATCGAAGATAACGCATGGGTCGGCGCAGGCGCCATCATCCTCGACGGCGTGCGCGTGGGCGAGGGGGCGGTGGTTGGCGCCGGCGCCGTAGTCACCCGCGATGTGGCGCCCCACACCGTCGTCGCCGGCGTGCCGGCGCGCCTGGTGCGCCGCATCCAGCGGCAGCGCGTGGCGCCCGGCAGGGCGGGGGTGGCGCGCCAGTTGGTCGGCCAGCGCTGATTGGACAGCTCTGGCACATCAGTTGCTCGCCGAAGGCATAGGCGCTCACAGCACGAGAGGTCAGCATGGACAAGCTCTCGGTGGTCATCCCGGCCTGGAATGAAGAGGAGGCGATCGGCCGCGTGGTCGAGCGCGTCCTCTCGGCGGGCGACGCTCTGCGCCAGCAGGCAGGCATCCGGGAGCTCGAAGTCCTGGTGGTCGACGATGGCTCCGTCGACGGCACCGCCCGCGCCGTCCGCCGGCTGGCGGTGCGCCACGGCCGGCCGGGCACGCGCGTCAGGCTGCTCCAGCATGGCCGCAACCGCGGCTACGGCGCTGCCCTGCAGACGGGCTTCCGGGCGGCGACGGGCGACCTCCTGGCCTTCCTCGACGCCGACTGCACCTACCCGCCCGAGCACCTGCCCGACCTCTGTTCGGCCCTGGCCCCGGGCACGGCCCTGGTGCTGGGCGATCGCCTGCGCAGCCCTTCCTCGCGCATGCCTGGCCTGCGCCGGCTGGGCAACCGCTTCTATGCGGCGTTGGTCGCCCTGCTCACCGGCCGGCCCGCCCTCGACTGCTGCAGCGGCATGCGGGTCATGCCCGCCTCGACCTGGCGGGCCCTGGGCCCCTTGCCCGACGGGCTCGATTTCACCCCGGCCATGACCATGCGCGCCCTCCTGGCCGGGCTCGATGTGGCCCAGGTGGTCATCCCCTACCACGAGCGCGTGGGGCGCTCGAAACTCAGGGTCTTGTACGATGGCGTGCGCTTTCTGCGCACGATTCTGCGCGAGGGGCAGGCCTGCCGGCCCACGCGCCTGTGGGCCACCTTCGGCCTGCTCGCGGCGCTGCCCGCCCTGAGCCTGGCCGTCCTGGCGGCCGCCCTGCACGCGGCGTTCCGGAGCCCGTGGGGCCTCTGGGTGACCGGCGCCCTGGCCGGCGCGCCCTGGTTTGTGGCCGCTTGTTCGGCCCTGGCGGGTCGGGCCAGGCTGGGCCTCAGGGCCCGGCCACGGGCAGTAGAACAGGAGCACGCATCCTGATGGACCGTCATGCGACCTCGAGAGAGCCCGGGTGGCAAACGGCGCCTGCCGGATGCGCGGCCTCGGCGCCCCACGCCTCGGCAGCGGGCCTGCTCTTCATCAACCCGCCCGCGCCCGAAGGCGAGACGTGGATCCGCTGCCAACACCGGGCCGCTCAGCGCGCGCCCGACGGCATGGTGTGGCCACAGGTGGCGCTGGCCCAGTTGGCCGCCCTCTTTCCCGAGCGGCCCGTGCACATCATCGACGCCAACGCCCGCCGCTGGGCCTGGGCCGACGTGGAGGCCGAGCTCAAACGGCTGCGGCCCCGCTGGTATGTGACCCAGGTGGCCGGCCCCATCCTCGAACAGGACTTGCGTGGCCTCGCTCTGGCCAAGTCGGTGGGCGCCGTCACCGTCGCCTTTGGGCCGCTGGTCAGCCCCGTGGCCTACGAGTTGCTGCGCCGTTTCCCGCAGTTGGATTATGTCGTGTGCGGCGAGCCCGAAGTGACCCTGCGCCAGTTGGTCGATGCTGCCGACCGCTGCGGCGATGAGCGGCCCCCTTCCATCCACGCCCTGTGCCAGGCGGCCAGCGCAGAGCCTCGGCCCAAGACGCTCGCCGCCGTGCGTGGCCTGGCGTGGCGCCGCGAGGGCGAGATCGTCCTCAACCCGCGGCAGGGGCTGATCCCGCGCCTCGACGACCTGCCGCTGCCCGCCCACCACCTGCTGCCCCTGGGCAGCTACTGCGGCCCGGCCACCGAGGCGCCCGCGGCCGTGGTCGTGACCGGCCGCGGCTGCCCCGGCGAGTGTTGCTTCTGCCTCAAGCACATCACCTACCGGCAAGAGGTACGCGTGCGCTCGCCCCAGAGCATCCTCGAGGAGCTGCTGCTGTTGCGCCGGCTGGGCGTCCGCCACGTGTACATGCAGGCCGACCTCTTCACCATCTGCCGCGAGCAGGTGCGGGACCTCTGCCGCCTCATGATCGCCGAGGGGCTGGGGCTCGCCTGGTCGTGCAGCACCCGCCCCGACGCCGTCGACGAGGAGCTGCTGCAGTGCATGGCTGCCGCCGGCTGCCGGCGCATCACCTGGGCCCTCGAGTCGGGCAGCGAGGCCCTCCTCTGGCGCATCGGCAAGCGCACCCGCGTGGCCGCTGCCGAGCAGGCGGTGCGCTGGGCCCGCGCCGCCGGCATCAGCAACTGGGCTTCCTTCATCCTCGGCCTGCCCGGCGAGACGGAAGATACCATCCGGCAGACGGTCAACCTTGCCAAGCGCCTGAGCCTGGAGCGCGTCACCTTCGAGCTGGCCGTCCCGCGCCCGGGCACGCCCTTCTGGGAGCAGGCTGCGGCCAAACGCTGGTTGCGCTGGGGGATGCGCTGGCACCAGGGCGACGCCGCCGGGCCCGCCATGGTCGACTATCCGTGGCTCAGCGCCGAACGGCTGGAGCTGGCCCTAGAACGGGCCTACCGCGATTGGGCGCTCCGGCCCGGCTCGGCCTGGGGCCAGTTGCAGCGCCTCTCGCGCTCGCAGCCGAGGCCCGGGTGGGATTGGGGCACCCATCGCCTGTCTCTGGCGGCGTCGTAGTGCTGCCATGGCGCCTGTGCTCCGAACATCCCGGCCCCGGCCGCACGGGCCTGGCATGCACGGGGGCAGGGTGACAGGCCCGAGCCACGGCCGCTGCCGCCACGTGGCCACCTCTTACCAGTCGGCGATGGAAATGGCTGGCCGCTCAGCGGCCGCCGGAGTGGGGTTTCTTTGCAGCGGGAGGGGTACCTATGGGCCAAACCATGAGAATCGCCTACTTCTCACCCCTGGCACCACAGCGCACCGGGACCGCGCACTATAGCGAAGACCTGCTGCCCCACCTCTCGCGGCGCGTGCACGTGGATGCCTACACCGACGACCACCTTGCTGCCAATCAGGAGGTAGGGCGCATCTATCCCCTGTACGGCTACCGCGACCTGGCCGCCCAGTACGAGCGGTACGACCTGCTCGTCTTCCAACTGGGCAGCGGGGCCGAGCACGTGCCCATCTACGACCTCTTCCTGCGCTATGGCGGGGTGGTCACGCTGCACGACCTGGAGCTGTCGGGCCTGGAGGAGGCCGGACCGGCGCGACGCAACGATGGCTGGGGCCAGCTACGCGAGATCGGCCGCCACGAGGGGCTGCGGCCCCTACTCCGTACGGCGACCGATGCGCTGCGGCGCGGCCAGTGGCCCGCTCCACAGCCCGCCCGCCCCGATGTGATCCGGCTGGTAGCCCAGCGGGCCGCCGGCATCGCCGTGCACAGCCGCGCCGCCCGAGAGAGCCTGCAGGCGCGCTGCCCGGGCGCACGCATCTACGAGGTGGCGCCGGGCATGGCGCGGCCCCCGGCCATCGACGCCCTCGAAGCGCGCCAGGCGCTGGGCCTGCCGGCCGACGCTTTCATCTGCATCTCGGTGGGGCGCCTCGAACCTCAAGCCCGCATCCACGTGGGCATGCAGGCCTTTGCCCGCTTTCTCGAACGCTGGCCCAACAGCCTGTACCTCATCGTCGGCGAGCCGGCGCCGGGCTATCCCCTGCAGGAGCTGGCCGAGGCCCTGGGCATCGCCGGGCAGGTGCGCCTGCCGGGGCACGTCGAGCTGGCCAGCCTCTACCGCTATTTGGCAGCCGCCGACGTGGGCATCGCGCTCGGCCAACTGCGCCAGGGCGAGGCGCCGGTCGACCTCCTGCGCCTCATGAGCATGGCCAAACCCGCCATCGTCTCGCGCCGCCAGCCCTTCTCTGAGATCCCCGACCACTGCGCCATCCCCGTCGACGAGGGAGCGGGCGAGATCGGCCAGACTGTTGCAGCCCTGTGGGCCCTGGCCGGGCACCCACCCTTGCGCCTGTCGTACGGGCGGCAGGCCGCCCGCTACGTGCAGGCCCGGCATTCCCTGAGCGCCACGGCCCGCCAGTACGCCGAGCTGTTCGAGGAGCTGGCCACCGTGCAGGCCGCCGAGCGGCTCCTTTTGCGCGAGCGCGCAGCCCAGTAGCGGGCCAGGGCCGTGCCCGCATCGAGTGCGAACCAAGGGAGGGCGTCGTCAGTGGAAAAGTATCGCGGCTACCTGCTCCTCTCCCTCGTCTACACGGCCATCCTGGGGGCCACCCTCCTCTGGCGGCAGCCGGCCCCCGCCCCCATCCGCATCATCGAGGCCACGCCGCGCCCCTCGCCCACCCCGGCGCGGTTGGTGGTCCATGTCGCCGGCGCCGTCGCGCGCCCCGGTGTGTACACCCTGGCCGAGGGCAGCCGCGTCAACGACGCCATCGAGGCGGCCGGCGGCCTCACCTCCCGCGCCGATGAGGCCGCCCTGAACCTGGCCGCCCCACTCCGCGACGGGCAGCGCCTCTCCATTCCCGCCGTCGGCGAGGCCCCGTCGCCCGGCGGCATCGCCGGGGTGGCCGAGCCCGCCGCCACTCCGCCCGCCGGCGAGCCCGGCGCCCTCATCAACATCAACACGGCCTCGGCCGCCGAGCTCGATGCGCTGCCGGGCATTGGTGCCGTCCTGGCGCAGCGCATCATCGACGACCGCCAGGCCAACGGCCCCTACGCCTCGGTCGACGATCTGGAGCGCGTGCGCGGCATCGGCCCCGCGCTCCTCGCAAGCCTGCGCCCGCTGGTGACCGTGCGCTAGAGCCAAATTGACCTGCCTCGGCCCTTGGCCTACGATTGTGTATCAGGATAGACGGCTTACGTCTCTTTATCTGCAGATCGAACCTCCCGGGGGATCGCATTGCCAGCGGAGCAGAGTGACGGCGAGCTCCTTGCCGCGTGTGCCAACCGAGAAGCCTGGGCATGGGATGCGCTGGTAGACCGCTACGCGGGGCTGGTCTACTCGGTGGCCCTGCGTGCCGGCCTGGCCGAGGATGACGCCGCCGACGTCTTCCAGACGGTCTTTGCCACGCTGCTCGAGCACCTCCAGAACATCCGCGCCCCTCAGGGGCTGGCCGCCTGGCTGATCACCACCACCAAGCGCGAGGCCTGGCGCGTTGCCCGCCGGGCGCAGCGCGAGCCGCCGGCCAGCGAGGTGGTGGGCACGTTGGCTGCCGCTGCCGCCTGGCAGCGCGGAGCGCGCCCCGAGGAGCGCGCCTGGGCCGACCGCGCACTCATCGCCGAGGCCCTGCAAGAGATCGGCGAGCGCTGCCGGCGACTGCTCACCCTACTGTACCTCGAGCCGGGCGAGCCTTCCTACGACGAGATCAGTGCCCGCCTCAAGATGCCCGTGGGCAGCATCGGCCCCACCCGGGCGCGCTGCCTGGCCAAGATGCGTGAGATCCTGCGCAGAATGGGAATGGATGAAGGGTGAAATCGCATCCCGTCACCTTTGAGGACCTGGCCGACTGGCTCGACGGCCGCCTGAGCGCCGAGGCGCTCCGCCGCGTGCAGGAGCACCTGGCGGCAGGCTGCGCCGATTGCGAGAGAGACCTGGCCTGGCTGCGGCGCTTCAAAGAGGCGGCCCGGGCCGAGGGGCCGGTGCAGCCCCCGGCGGGAGCGGTGGCCCGCGTCAAGGCGAGCTTTCGTGCCCGGCGTGCCCTTCCCTCGCCCACGCCCAGAGCGGCCTGGTGGCGGGTGCCCCGCCTGGCGCCGCTGCTCGCGCTGGTGCTTGTGGCGGCCTGCCTGACCCTGGTGCCCACCGTGCTGGCGCGCCAGGCCACGGTGACTGTGGCCAACGGCGCCCTCGTGGCGCGCAAGGGTGAGGCGGGCGCCTGGCAGCCACTGGCCGCCGGCACCCGCCTTGCCGAGGGCGACTCGGTGCTTTCGCCAGGCGGGGTGGTAGAGCTCGTGCTCTTCGATGGCAGCCGGCTCGAGCTCCAGCCTGGGGCCGAAGTGGAGCTCACCTCCCTCCGCTCGGGCCTTTTCGGCATCGCGCGCCGGGTGGCGCTCTACCAGCCCGCGGGCACGGTGCGCTACGACGTCGAGCTGCTCCCCGCGTACCTGGCCAGCTTTGCCGTTGCCTCGCCGGCAGCGCGCGTGACGGTGCAGGGCACGCGCTTTGTGCTCACGGCCACCGCCGCCGAGACCGAGCTGCACGTGTTGCAGGGCACGGTCACCCTGGCTGGCGCCCTCGACAGCGCCGTCGTGCACGGCGGCGAAAGCGCGGTGGCACCGGCCGGCGCGCGCCTGCGCATCGGCTCGCGCGCCCTGCCCACGCCCCATGCGGCACCCAGCCCCACCGCCGCCCCGCCCTCCGGGCCAGCATCAGGCTCCGGCCCAGGCCCGGGCGGGCCCGCCGGCGCCACGTCCACGCCGGGGCCGGCCGGGCCCGGTCCGGCCACGCCCCAGGGTCCGAAGCAGGCGCCTTCGGCAACCTCGCCCACCGCGGGCCCTGCCGGCGGCAGTGGGCCCGGCCCCACCCGTGCCCCTGGCCCGAGCGGCAGCCAAGGAGCCGCGGGGCCCGGCAGCCGTAGCCAGGCCGGCAGCTGAGAGAGCCGCCGCACGCTGCCGCCATGTATCATCGCCGCCCCCTCGCGGCTCTTTATTGCTGTCCGAACCAATTGGGCCAAGGTTGCGTCTGCAGACCTGCGCAGCAGAGGGGCCTGTGCCCGCGTGGGGAGCCAAGTCCGTAGCCAGCGACGGGTTTGCAGGCGCGGCCGTGCCCGCGAGGTGAAAGAGGAGGCGACGCAATGAGAAGTGCAAAGGGTCTCGTGTTGGCGTGTCTCGTGGTGGCGGGGCTGGCCCTGCCTCTGGCGCATCCGGCCGTGGCCCTGGCCAGCGAGGCGCGTTTCGGCCCGCTCGCTGCAGTCGCCGGGCAGGTGCAGAGCTGCCCGGCCGGCGGAAGGCTGGGCGCCTGGGCCATCGACGGCCAGCAGGTCCAGGTGACCGAGCGCACCGCTTTTGTGGAGGAGGCAGGCCCGGCCACCGTGGGGGCGCAGGTGATGGTGTTGGCGCACGTGCGCAACGATGGTCAACTGCAGGCCCTCGTGGTCCGCACGCTGACCCAGAAGCAGGCGCAGCAGGCGCAGGCCTTGGTCAGCCGCGTGCAGCAGGCCACCCAGACGGCCCTCAGGCTGCGCGAGCAGGTCGCGGCGCGGCTGCGCACGCAGGAGCAGGCCCGCACCCAGCAGCAACTGCAAGCCCGCGACCAGAGCGGCACCCAAGACCAGACCCGGCTCCAGCAGCAGGACAGGACTCAACTGCGCGACGGGAGCTGCACCCAAGACCAGACCCAGCTCCAGCAGCAGGAGCAGATGCGCACGCGGGCCGGGCAAGGCCGCTAGCACCACAACGTCACTCTGTCGTTTCCCGCCCAACCCCTGGGTGGGGGGTTTGGCGGGCTGGCCGGCGCCGGCCAGCCCGCCAAACCCCCCAAACGCTCTCGCACCGGGCGCGGCGCGGAGCGTGCAGCGGGGTGCTCGGCCCGCGCTACCGGCCCTCGCTGCTATCGGGCGCAGCCTCGAGGATGAAGCTGAGAAAGGCCTGCAGGGCCGGCGAGGGGTAGCGGCGGGGCTCGTGGAAGCAGTAGAAGGGGCGGCGCATGTCGAGGCCGGCCACAGGCACCACCGCCAACACACCCAGCCTCTCCTCCAAGGCAATGGCATGCCGCGAGACGAAAGAGACCCCCAGGCCTGCGCGCACCGCGTTCTTGATCGCCTCCACCCCGCCCAGCTCCATGGCCGGGGTCACCGCGACGCCTGCGCTCCGCAGCCGGTCATCGACCAGAGCGCGCGTGCCCGACTCGGGCTCCCGAGCCACGAACGGCACCGCCAAGAGCTCGTGGGGCTCGACCGATGGCCTGCCCGCCCAGGGGTGGCCCGCCGGCACCACCAGCACCAGTTCATCGGTGCAGAAGGGTTGGCCGGTCAGCCCTTCGACGTCGATCTCGGCCTCCACCAGGCCGACCTCGGCCGAGCGGCTGCGCAGAGCTTCGCCCACGCGGTGGCTGGGAGCGATATCGGCGATCACGCGCAGGCCGGGGTAGCGCCGCCGGAAGCGGCCCAGGATCTCGGGTAGCAGATAGTTGCCGATGGTGGGGCTGGCCGCCACGCGCAACGAGCCCACCTCCAGCCCCTTCAGACCCGTCAAGGCCCGGCCGGCTTCGTCTTCGAGGGTGAGCAGGCGCCGGGCATAGTCGAAGAGCAGCTCCCCTGCCGCCGTCGGCACCACCCGGCGCGGCAGCCGGTCGAGCAGGCGCAGCCCCAATTCCTCCTCCAGCGCCTGCACCTGCATGCTCACTGCCGGCTGCGACAGGCCCAGCTCGGCCGCCGCGCGCGTCAGGCTGCCATGGCGCACCGCCGCCTCAAAGGCGCGCAGTTGGCGTAGCTCCATCCGCACTCCATAACCTCCCCTTATCCGCCGCGTCCCACTCCTTATTTGTGATTATACTTCTTCTGTGCTAGAATGACAATCACACCCATGGAGCGGGTGTATCCCAGAATCGCAGGTGGATCTGCTGGCCACCGTTGCCGTGCGAGCCATTCCGGGTATCCCAGGGCTCGCGCGCCTGGGCCAGGCAGAGGAACTGGCTGCGGCCAGCAGGGCCAGCCGGGTGTTAAGAGTGCCCAACAAAGCTCCGGGCGCGAGTGGCTCTAGGTGCAGTGCC
>Ga0272448_1002645_pt1 | contig 22114 bp, 18 predicted proteins | sample YNPCB0191_FD_202220 | JGI IMG/M metagenome (GOLD analysis project Ga0272448, IMG submission 202220) | Hot spring sediment microbial communities from Yellowstone National Park, WY, United States - YNP-CB-019-1 | ecosystem: Environmental > Aquatic > Thermal springs > Hot (42-90C) > Sediment... | reverse complement strand
TTGACGATAACGCGGCGCCGTTGATCGTATTGCTCGATCATCTGTTGGCTGTCTTCGTAGCCGTTCTTGATCGCCTCGAGTGCGGCCATCTGGCCCATGATTGGGGCGCAAAGCATCGTATACTGGTGGATCTTCATCATCGCCTCGATGACGTCGGGCGCGCCCGCCGCGTAGCCGATGCGCCAGCCGGTCATGGCGTAGGCTTTGGAAAACCCGTTAAGCAAGATGGTGCGCTCGTAGGCTCCGGGCAGCGTCGGAAGGCAGGTGTGACGACCCTCGTAGGTGAGGCGGTCGTAGATTTCGTCGCTGACGATGTAGAGGTCGTGCTCGCGCGCAATCGCGACAATCTGCTCCAGAAGCTCGCGCGTGGCGACCGCGCCTGTCGGGTTGGACGGATAGCTGACCAGGATCGCCTTGGTTTTCGGCGTGACGGCTGCGCGGATGCGGTCGGGCTCGACGCGGAAGGCGGTCTGCTGGGTGGTGGGGATCGTTACCGGCACGCCTCCCGCCAGCATTATACAGGGCTTGTATGAGACGTAACACGGCTCCGGACAGATAACCTCGTCGCCGGGATTAAGAAGCGCGCGCATCGCCAGGTCCATCGCCTCACTTACGCCGACGGTGATCAGTATCTGATTTTCGGGGTTGTATTCGAGATTCTCGTGCTTGCGAAGGTAGGCGGCTATGGCCGTCCGGAGCTCCTCGAGGCCGTAGTTGGACGTGTAGCCTGTGCGGCCGCGTTCGAGCGAGTAGATGCACGCCTCGCGAATGCGCCAGGGCGTGGTGAAGTCCGGCTCGCCGATGCCGAGCGAGATCGCATCCGGCATCTTCGAGACAACGTCAAAAAACCTGCGTATCCCCGACGCAGGCGTGGACTTGACTAACTCAGAGATAGGTTTCATGACTTGTAGTTACGAGCTAATCAGACCCGGCTGCCGACGCAACTCGTAACGTCCTTCATGGGGCGACGGGAAGACGGTAGTCCTCGCTTCGGTCCTCGAATATGTCGCCGTCGTCCTTGTATTTTTTGAGCAGGAAGTTGGTCTTGGTCGAAAGGACGCCTTCCAGGGGCGCCAGCCGCTCCGCCACAAAGAACGCGACCTCCTGCATGGTCTTTCCCTCGCAGACCACCCGCAGATCGTAGTCCCCGGAGACGAGATATACGGAGTGAACCTCCGGATATTCGTATATGCGCCGGGCGATCTCGTCGTAACCCACGCCGCGGCTGGGTGTGACGCGCACGTCAATGAATGCAAAAACTCGCTCGCGTCCGGCTTTCTCCCAGTCGATGACGGTCTTGTAGCGGCGGATAACGCCGCGCTTCTCCATGTCCGCGATCGCGTTGGCGACCTCGTCCTCTTTCTTGCCGAGCATCACCGCGATCTTGGCCGGCGTGGTGCGGGCGTCGCGGGCCAGTATGTCGAGTATCTTCTTTTCCATGGCGTGTCCTCGCTCAAAATGATACAGCGAGCAGGGCCGGAGAGTCAATCGCGAAGTGCGATAGATGTCTGTTCAGTCTTGCGGAACAGAACTGCGCTAGCGCTGAGTAGGCCTGAGCAACGAAGGTCGTATCGAAGCGCGTTGGGGCCTTGACCGCCCTTCGATACGCTTCGCACTCAGGGCTAGCGGGGTGGACATTCCCAGAAGACTGAACAGTCTCTGCGATAGTAACAGCTCAGAAATGATGACAGCCGCGTGTGCACATCATTCCTCGCATGCGTTCAGTATGACGAGGACGAGCTGGAAAGCATGAAATGCTTAGCGCACTTCCGAGCCGGCGGGGACATCCGAGTCGGGCTGAAGGAGAACCGCGCCCCCGTCGGGGGCAGTTGCTGCGAGCAGCATACCGTTGGAAACGACGCCGCGGATCTTGGCCGGTTCCAGGTTCGCAAGCAGCACGATCTTGCGGCCGATGAGCGCCTCAGGGGCATATTGCTGCGCGATGCCCGCGACTATCTGCCGAACTTCCCCGCCCAAATCTACGCCGAGCTTGAGCAACTTGTCCGCGCGCTCGACGCGCTCGGCGGACTTGACCTCGGCGATGCGGATGTCGAGCTTGCTGAAGTGTTCGTAGGATATGCGGTTGTCTGCCGGCTGTGGTCGGTCAGTCACTTTCGCTGCCTCCTTGATTTGAGCGCCCTCGGCTTGTCGAAGGGGCTTTTTTGAATCCAGTCTGGGAAATATCGGGTCGGGACCTTGTGTTTTCGTGCCCGGCGCGAACGGCGTCGCGGCGGTTACGTCGGTCCATTTGAGAGATGCAAACTCACTGCCGATGCCTAGTTGGCGCGCGATCTCGCGCGCGGTCGCGGGCATAAAGGGCGAGATCATAATCGCTGCCGCCCGCGCGACCTCCAGCGCCGAATACAGCACCCCCGCAAGCTCGTCGGTCCTGCCGCTTTTTGCGAGAGTCCAGGGCTGTGAATCGTTAATATACTTGTTACCGGCGCCGATCATCTGCCAGATGGATTCGAGCGCGCGCGTGAACTCCAACCTGTCGCAGGCTTCGCGCGCGGCCGCGCACGCGGGCTCGATCACCGCCATCAGACCGCCGGAACGCCCCTTGGGATCGGGAATCGCGCCGTCAAAATACCTGCCGAGCATGCTCAGCGTGCGGTTGAGCAGGTTGCCGAGATCGTTGGCGAGATCGGAGTTGAAACGGTTTCGAAACGACTTGAACGAGAAATCGCCGTCTTGGCCGAATGGGACTTCGCGCGCGAGGAAGTACCGCACGGCGTCGAGGCAGACATCGCGCGACGCACCGGATTCCTCGGATAAATCCTGCGCGAGCTTGGCGGGCGAGATGGCGTTGCCCTTGGACTTGGAGATCTTCTCGCCGTCGATTGTCCAGAATCCGTGACCGAAGAGCGTTTTCGGCAGGGGCAGGTCGAGCGCCATGAGCATCGCAGGCCAGAATGTGCAGTGGAATCGCACGAATATATCCTTGCCCATAAGCTGCAGGTCGGCGGGCCAGAACGGCTTCGCGAAGCTGTTGGTCGTGACATCGTAGCCGAGGGCGCTGATGTAGTTTATGAGCGCGTCGAACCAAACGTAGATGACCTTGCTCGGATCGCCCGGCACAGGAATCCCCCACCCCTTGTTGTTGCGGGTAATCGAGACGTCACGAAGGCCCTGCTTTATAAAGCTGACAACCTCGTTGCGGCGGAATTCGGGCAGCAGAAACTCTGGATTGGCCTCAATGTGGGAAAGGAGGCGATCGCCGTATGCAGAGAGTCGGAAGTAGTAGTTTTTTTCCTCGACCCACTCGACCTCGCGCCCACAGGATGGGCACTTGCCGCCGACCAGCTCCGAATCCGCCAGAAACGTCTCGCAGGGCACGCAATACCAGCCCTCATAAGTCCCTTCGAAGATGTCGCCGTTATCGATCAGGCGAGCAAAAATGCCCTCGACGACGCGCACGTGGCGCGGCTCGGTGGTGCGGATGAAGTCGTCGTACTGGATTTCGAGGCTTGCCCAGACCTGCTTGAATTGCTCGGCGAGATCGTCCACATACTTGCGTATCGGAACGCCCTGCTCTGCCGCGGCGGCAGCGACTTTCGTGGCGTTCTCGTCAGTGCCGGTAAGCAAGTAGGTGTTTTCGCCCTTCAGCCTATGATAGCGCGCGACGATGTCGGCCATGATCGTCGTGTAAGCATTGCCGATATGCGGAACGTCATTGACGTAGTAGATCGGTGTGGTTACATAGTAGGCTTGGTCGCTCATTTGCTCTCTCAATCGGAAGTCAAAAGTCCGGAGTCGAAAGCCCCGGCAACGTCAATCTTATTGCACCGTACGGGATTGCGTTCGGCGGGCCCAAGCGGGAGTTCGCCGCGAGGGACCGTAGTTCCTTCGCGACGCAAGTCGGGCCAAGACCGGTTTCAGCGCGTGCACGCCGAGCAGTTGTGCGATGCGCAGCCCGCGCAACCGCCGCCGGTGGACGAGCCCTTGGAGGTGCGGGCGGCAAACGTGGAGATCAGCCGGTGGACGTTTGCCGATCCGCACTTCGGGCATTTCGCGTCGCCAAGACGGCTGAAGCTGATCATAAGCTCGAACGGCTGATTGCACGCACGGCAATCGAACTCATAGATCGGCATCACTTGCCCTCCCCAGCACTCCGTAGGCCGCCGTTCGGCGGGCCGCCCTGCCGTCTTGAGCGCCAGCGACCGTTGCGACGGTTTCTGTTCGGCTTGGCATCCGCATTGGGCGGCTTGGGCGCTATGTTTTCGGTGGGAGCGGCTTCGCGCTCGGCTTTCGAACGAGCTATTGCCACCACGCTTTGGTCGGACTGCTCGGCCTCGATGGCCTCAAGGTCGGCATCCTCTTCCGTGTCATCGAACTCATCGACTTCTTCGTTGGAACCGTCCGATGCATCGGCTCCGATGGGTTCACAGTGCTGCTCCGACATGGTGCATGCTATGCCGTGTCGCCTGCATAGCCCCTGCAAATTCAGCCTGCTCGCGGGTATGTGGAGTTGTATTCCCTCCTCGGTCTGGACGGTAATGACGCCGCTGATGAAGTTGACATCGACCACCTTGGCACGGCCCTGCTCAAGCTGCAGAATCGCGCCGACTGCCGGGAAGCACTTCTGCGACCGCTTGTAAAAATCGTGTTCGAAGCGCAGGCAGCACATGAGCTTGCCGCAGACTCCGGAGAACTTGGCGGGATTGAGAAACAGGCTCTGGTCCTTGGCCATCTTCATTGAGATGGGATCGAACGTGCTAAGGAACGTCGCGCAGCATAGGGGCCTCCCGCAGGTTCCATAGCCGCCGATGAGCTTTGCTTCGTCTCGAACGCCGATCTGGTGGAGCTGAACCTTGGTCTTAAGCACGCCCGCGACGTCCTTGACGAGCTCACGAAAATCGACCCTGCCGTCGGCTGAGAATGAAAAAGTCACCTGCGAACCATCGAATGCGTACTCGGCTTCGAGCAGCTTCATCGGAAGTTTGTGTTCGGCGATTTTCCGCTCGCAGACCTCGAATGCATGGATTTCTCGTTCGCGGTTTGAGGCCTCACGTTCGAGATCATCGCCGTTGGCAAGCCGTATAATCTTTTTGAGGGGCGCGACGAGTTCGTCGTCGGGCAACTCCTTGGGTTCGAGAACAACCTCGCCGAACTCCACACCTCGCGCGGTTTCGGCAATGACGAAATCACCCTCACGCAGTTGCAGCTCGCCGGGATCGAAGTAGTAGACTTTACCTACTCTTCTGAATGAAACGCCGACCACAAGCGCCATATGTAAGTCCTTTGACTAGGTCACTGGGTTGATGGGAAGATGCTTGGCGCAATGAGCAATCTCTCTGCGCACACCTTGATTGTACCACACGGCCAAATTCTCGGCAAATTACCTGAGAGCTAAGTGGAACAAACGCGGTCGCTGCGTCGTATATAAAGTAGCAAACCTTCCCACCCTCTTTTCTCCTCCCCGGTCCGAAAGGGCCGGGGACTCTCTTTGTACCGGATAGGCGGGTCGATACCAAGGCCAGCAGAATAAGTCTGGTGAAATCCGGAACAAATTCGGTTGCCGCGTCGTATATAAAGTAGCAAACCTTCCCACCCTCTTTTCTTCTCCCCAGTCCGAAAGGGCTGGGGACTCTCTTTGTACCAGGCGCGGGGATTCTGTAGACGGCAATTCACGCCTGGGTCGCCAGGCCACTTATGCGCGCAGCAGAGCGTTGAGAAACGGAGCGCGTCGAATATCATGCGCCGTCAGGAAATCGACATCAGACACGACGTGCGGTTCGCTGCAGACTGATGCACTCGCTCTATTCGCTGGTCGGGTCGAACTTGCGGAAAACCGCCCCGGAAATCGACACGCCCGCTGCGCCGATCAGTAGATTGACCGCGCACAGCGGCACGGTTATCCACAGCGGTATGATGGGAGATGCCTGCGACGGAGTATAGGTCAGCCAAACAAGCAGGGTGCCCAACACGATCGATGGCACGGCCGCCACTATGATCAGAGCGAAGCCCACGAGGTTGCAAAAGAAGTTCTGTGTGGTATCGCGCGTGTCGGGATACGTAAGCGCCGGTATCACTGCCGCCGATATGCACGAGAAGCCGAGAAACGGCGATACAATGACGCAGGCGCGCAGTACGTCATTGCGGGCCGCCGGCATGAACAGCCACATCGCCGCCGCGAACGTCAGAATGCCCAACGACAGATACCCGGTTCCACTTATCGACTGCACGAGCATCACCTTCCACGGCGCTATAGGCATGGCCTTGAGTATGTTGGCATACTTGAGCTCGGAACGCACCTGCGGCTGCACGGTTATCGAAAACACGAACGACAGGTAGACGAGTATCACGGGAAGATACTTCAGAATGTCACTGATCGGGTCGAAGTTGCCGAGCAGATAGCACAACAGGGCGGGCAACACGAGCATGGCTGCGAGCTGGCCGGCAGACATTCTGTAGCGGGTAAGCAGCCCCTTCCACAACAGCGCGACGGCGCCTCGGCCAAACGGTGGGATCACCAGCATTCCCGCGCTCTTTCGGCCTTTGTCGCTCATCATCTCGACGCGAATGGCTGTGGCGTCGCCCGCCCGCATGGCCTGGCGCATCCTGGTGACTTTTGCCGTGATGCCGAGAGAAGGCTCGTAGATGTTTTCGCGGCGCGACATGAGCATCGCGAAGGCCGCCGCCGCAAGCGCCCAGAGGAGTGCGAGATGCATCAGGTCGGTGTCGGCGGGCGGTATAAGCGGCGCAACCGCCAGGCTCGCGCACCAGTCGGCCGGCGTAAAGATCACCTTGACCACGGGAGCCGTGGTCGCTCGGTGAATGCTGAGATAGCAATCTCCCCCGGACTGAATGTATTGGAAGACTCCAAGGACCAGAGCGGAGACTGCCGCCAGAATGAGCACCGGCTTGATGATCCGGCCGGCCTGCTTCACTTTTTCGTAGCCGAAAGTGAAGACGATGTTGATTGTGTGCGCGAGGTTGACGATGAAGATCATATACGCCGTCAGGGCCGCGATACTCAATAGACCGTAGGGGAAGAAGCTTTGCTTCGCTGCCGCCGATGTCGGCATGCCCAAGCAAGTGACGAGAAAAGCGATCCAGAACCCATATCTAAGGTAGTCCTTGAGCAGCTTGACCAGCAGCACCGACCGGCGAGGAATCGGCGTCGGGAACAGGAAATCGATGTGCGCCATTGTAAACACCAGCGAGCCGCTCGAAAACGCCTGATAGATCACCGCCGCGCTGCCGAAGCACAACAGCAGAAACGCGCCGACGCGGAACAGCTCGGCGTGGCGTTCGAGGACATTCGAGAACCCGCTCCTCTCAACGGGGGACGCGCCCGTTACCAAAAGTGCCGTATTCAGAAACCAGGAAAAGAAGCACGCACCGATTATGAGCGCAAGGACAAGTCGTCTCGGGCTGCGGGTCGTGTTCTTGAGCGCGTTGAGGAACTGTCGTAATTCAAGATAGAGTAGTGGCTTCAACGGCGCTGCTCTCTTCCGTCAAGGTAAGGAACACATCTTCCAGCGTGGCATCCCTGCCCATCTGGGCGCGCTCGTGGAGCTCCGCCAGGCTGCCCTCGGCTATGATCCGACCCTGCTGGAGGATGATGATCCGATCGCAGAGGTGCTCGGCGGTGTCGAGCATGTGCGTGGAGATCAGAATCGAGCTGCCACGGGCTTTAGCCTCGGCGATCATGTCTTTTAACTCCCGCACACCCTTGGGATCGATGCCGATGAGGGGTTCATCGAGAAGGATCGCGGTCGCCTCGTGGATGAATGCGCAGGCTATGGCCAGCTTCTGCTTCATGCCCTTGGACAAGCTCAAGACGAGGTCGTTGCGCTTGTCGTAGAGGTCGAACCGGCGCATCAGATCATCCGCACGTTCTTCGAACCGGTCCATCGTCTGATATGCCATTGCAATGAAGCGCAGGTGCTCCCGGACCGTGAGCATTTCGTAAGGCGTCGGCACTTCGGGAACGAATGCGATTCGGCGTTTGACCGCATCCTCATTCGCGGCCAGATCGACTCCATCGACCTCGATACGCCCCTCGGTCATCTGCACGATGCCCGTGATGCAGCGCAGGATCGTGGTCTTGCCGGCACCGTTGGGCCCGAGCAAGCCGACGATCTCGCCGTCGCCGACCTCAAACGACAGCCCGTCCACCGCAAGCGTTTTCTTGTAGTACTTAACCAGCCCGTCTACTTTGAGCAACAGAGCCTCCGCGCCAGGTTCCTATCATACATGTTACGACGCGTGACGGGGTAATGTTTCGACGCGAGGCGGAAAGTGTCCTGCGGGCGCTGCGTTCGCAACGTCCCTGCGAGTGCCAATTGAGAGCAACGGCCCTTCCGCTCGGTGACCAACCTCGGCATCGTTTGATGCAAAGCGCCTGCAGTAAGACAGACGGCCACCTCAAAAGCCGCAGCACGCGAGGCGTCGGATTTGGGGCGCAAGGGCAGCTTTGACGAGACAGGCTGTGCGAAGTAGAATATGCACGACCTTAGGGTAATGAACAATCCGCATTACCGAGGATAGAGGCAATGTCTACCGACAAAGGGCTGTTTGATGACGCCATTGCTTGCCGATTTCCATCAACCGACAGAATGCATCTGTTCGCCGGCGACTGCATGGAACTTCTAGCCTCGTGTCCGGACAACGGGTTTCAACTGATCGTGACTTCGCCTCCCTACAATCTCGGAAAGTAGTAGGAGAAGCGGCTCCGGCTAAGCGATTACGTCAGCCAGCAGGCAGAAGTTATCCGTGAATGCGTAAGAACGCTCAGACACACGGGCAGCATATGCTGGCAGGTCGGCAATTATGTCGAGGACGGCAGCATCGTCCCACTCGATGCAGTGCTGTATCCGATATTTACAAGCTGCGGTTTGAAGATGCGGAACAGGATCATTTGGCACTTCGAGCATGGTCTGCACTGCACTCGCCGCCTATCGGGCCGCTATGAGACGATTGTCTGGTTCACGAAATCTGACGAGTATGTTTCTAATCTCGACGCCATTAGGGTACCCCAGAAGTATCCCGGCAAGAAGCACTTCAAGGGACCAAGGGCTGGTCAGTATTCCTGCAATCCGTTGGGGAAGAACCCCGGCGACGTTTGGGCAATTCCGAACGTGAAAAGCAATCACGTGGAAAAGACAGAGCACCCCTGCCAGTTTCCCGTGGAGCTTGTGGAGAGACTGGTGCTATCGCTGACTAACGAGGGAGACTGGGTCTTTGATCCTTTTGTGGGCACGGGAACAAGCATCATTGCGGCCATCCGCCATAACCGGCGAGGCGCCGGGGCGGAGATAATCCCCCGTTACGTCTCCATAGCCAGAGAACGCATTGAGTGCGAGATTCACGGCACTCTCAAGACCAGACCTATGGACAGGCCGATCTACGATCCTGTGGCGGCAGGCAACAGCCTGACGGTCGCACCGTGGCACACAAGCAAGGAATGTGAACGGCTGCCGCTGGAGACCGGTGGAGAAACGTTGTGAAGATAGCCGAGGTATATTCCCACCTGAACGGCCGAGAGTTCTTGCTCGTGCACAAGCCAGCGCTGAACGGAGAGATTGAGGAAGTCATCCAGGCCGTCGAGTATCTGTTGAGAGACGTAGTTAGCTCCGCCCGTCGCCGTGCGAGAGGCGCTCGCGGGCTTCGAGGTTATCCGGGTCTATATCGAGCGCGCGGCGGTAGAAGGAATCGGCTTCAGACTTGAGGCCCATCAGCTCGCAAGCGACGCCAGCGTTGATGATCGCGCCGACGTAGTTGGGGTTGACCTGCAGCGCGGCTTGGAACTGTTCGAAAGCCTTTTCGCTTTCTCCGCAGCCCATCAGCGCGAGTCCGTACCAGTTGCGTATGTCGGGATAAGTCGAGTTGAGGCTGAGGGCCTGTTCAAATGCCTCTGCGGCGCCTCGGTAGTCACCCGACGCGTAACGCTTCTTGCCGACGCCGAAGTGGAAGCTGATGTCGTCTACATTGGTCAGCGCAAGCTCTGTAAACAGCGCAAGTGCCTTGCGGTGATCGTCTTTGGCGTGTGCTGCCATCGCGTCGTGGTAGATCTGCGTGGCGTATCGGGGCTCAAGCTCTATGGCGTTGGCGATGTAGCGTGCGCCGGCTGTGTATTCGCCGATCTGATAGGAAAGAATCCCGAGCAAAAGTGTCGCTTTGGCGTACTGCGGATTGAGCTTTAGCGCAATCTCCAGCTCACTCATGGCCTCGCGAATTGCACCGGATTCTGCTATGATCTGGGCGAGCTGACAGTGTAGGTCGGGAAACTTGGGATTGCGGGAAATGGCCTTGCGAAGATGCTGCTCGGCGCGCTCGCGCGCGCCCCGCTGTATGCTGTCCTCCGCGAGTCGGGCGTGAACCTGGCCGATGTAGAAAGCTGCCAGTTTGGCCTCCGGACTGTTCGGCTCCGCGCTTGCCAGCACGGCCTCGAACTCGGCGAGCGCGTCGATCAGCAATCCCTGATCGTAAAACTCCAACCCTCTTGCATATCTCTTACTCAGTTCCGTGACCCCTATCATGCCCAAACCGCTCCTACTCGATCCCGAATCAAGAATCGCAAAAACGCGAAAGGGGCGAAAACCCCAAAGGGGAAGCGGGCTGGACCGGTTTCGGGATTTCCGGCTGGGTTGGCAGCATAGTTGTCAACCCACCACACTGCGGTGCACACTCAAACCCCGAAACGCCCGCAGACCGACAGCCCGGCGGGGTCGGTCCCGTCTATTCCCTATTTCCTTTCACGGCCGGTCTTCCGACGCAGTAGTAATCGAAGCCGAGCCGGCGCATCCGATCGGGATCGTAGATGTTACGTCCATCAAAGATTATCGGCTGGGCCATCGTTTCCTTGACCCTTGCGAGGTCAAGGAACTTGAACTCGTTCCATTCGGTGACGATGACGACGGCGTTGGCGCCGGTGACGGCATCGTAGGCATTGTCCGCGTAAGCGATCTGCGGAAAGACCTTGCGGGCGTTGGGCATGGCGATCGGGTCGTAGGCCCGCACGTCGGCCTTATCGGCGAGCAGGCCGGCTATGATCTCAAGCGACTTCGCGTCCCTGAGGTCGTCGGTATTGGGCTTGAATGCGAGTCCGAGCACGGCGATGATCTTGCCTTCGAGACCGCCGAGGACTCGCCGCATTCTGTCCACGAATCGCCTGGGCTGGGAGGCGTTGATTTCGATGACGGACGAGAGCAGCGTAAAATCGTAACCGAGCTTCTGGGCCGTGGTGACAAGGCACGAGGCGTCCTTTCCAAAACACGAGCCGCCATAGCCGAGGCCGGCGTTGAGGAACTCGCTGCCGATGCGCTTGTCCAGGCCCATGCCCTTCGCAACCTGCACGACATCGGCGTTGGCCAGTTCGCAGATGTTGGCGATGGCGTTGATAAACGATATCTTGGTCGCCAGGAATGCGTTGGAGGCATACTTGATCATCTCAGCCGAATACACGTCCGTGATGATCATCGGGCGTTCGAGCGGCGCGTAGAGTTCCAGGATGCGCATGGCGACGTTCTGGCTCGGCGCGCCGATGACGATGCGGTCGGGATAGAGGGTGTCGTTGATTGCGTTGCCCTCGCGCAGAAATTCCGGGTTGGAGACGACGTCGAACTCCACATCGGGCCGAACCTTGTTGGTGTCTATGATCTCTCGGACAAGATCGCCCGTGCCGACGGGAACGGTGCTCTTGTTGACGATGACCTTGTATCGATCGAGATTGCGCGCGATGACCTTGGCCACATCCTTGACGGCGCTGAGGTCGGCGTAGCCGTCGCTGCCGGGCGGAGTGCCGACCGCGATGAAGACTATTTCGCTGTCGCGAACGGCGCGCCCGACATCGGCGGAAAACGACAACCGCCGGTCCTCGACGTTGCGCTTGACCATTTCTTCGAGACCCGGTTCATAGATCGGCATGCGGCCGCGGGCGAGCATGTCGATCTTGGCTGTATCCTTGTCGCAGCAGATGACGTTGTTGCCAAGGTCGGCAAAAACGGTTCCTGTTACCAACCCCACGTAGCCCGTACCGATAACGCAGAGATTCATCCAAGACTCCTGAGATCAGATGTCAAATGTCCGAAGCGCGGACCTGAGCACAGCCGTGCTAGTCATATTGTCGGCTAATCCATGATCTGATTCTAGCATGGGGTAGTTGCACTCGCAAACCGGCGGACAACCCGGTATCAGCTAGGCTGTAGACAATTCGCGCCGGCGAGCGCGTGCCCTTCGATACGGCTCGTCGTCATTATTCATCCTTCGACAAGCCCGGGATGCCCATGGGACGCGGCAGTCCGTAGGCAGGCCGGCAGGTTGAGAGCCGAATCTTTCTCGCTGTCGCTGCTCCGATTGACACAAGGATGTGCCGGGGCTATACTGTGCCTGGGTGATGAGCCATGACCGACGACGCGGCGCAAAGGTTTGCCGGCGGCGTGGAAGCTTACAAGGCCGGCGAGTTCGATAAGGCCATCGAGGAACTTGAGGCAGCCACGCAGCTTGATCAGAACAACTACAAAGCCTTCTGCTATTTGGGGGCCGCCTATGCGGCCAGGCAGCGCTACAACGCCGCCGTGGGGGCGTTCAAGATCGCGGAGCAGATCGCGCCCAACATTGCGAGTATTCACTACAATATCGCACAGGCCTACGAAGCGGACGGCGTCGACAGCGAGGCAGAATACGAATACGAAAAAGCCCTCAAGATAAATCCCGACTACGAACTGGCCAAGGAGGCGCTGCGCAAGCTCAAAGCCCGGCTGCACCGTGTGTAGTCGTCACACGCGAACGTTGCACACTCTATGCTTCGCGCGAGATGACGAAGCGGGCCAGAGCGATCAACGCGTCCGTGTATCGCGAGCGCGGGAGGTCGCGGATCTGTTTGATTGCTTCTTCCGAGCGATCAAGTGCGGCCAGCCGAGCATTGGCGAGCACCCCGGACCGAGTAATCCTCGCGGCCACATCCTCGGCCTGCGACCTCGTCAATTTTCCGCTCGCCAGTATTTCCCGCAGCTCGCCCGACTCGTCGGCGCGAACCGCCAGCAGAACCGGCAGAGTGAACTTGCCGTGCATCAGGTCGGTTCCGGTTTCCTTTCCGGTAAGCTCGCAATTGCCCGATATGTCGAGGACATCATCCGTTATCTGGAATGCCAGACCGAGTTGCACGCCATATTCGCAGAGCCGGTCGCGGACCTGCGGTTCCGCACCGGCGAGCAGCGCACCGCATTCACAGCAAGCGGCCATAAACCCCGCCGTCTTGTCTCGAATGATCCTCCAGTAGTTTGCTTCCCAGGCCGCAAGGTCGCCCTCGGCGGACGCCTGAAGTATCTCGCTTTCGGTCATGCGAACGGCATTGGATGACAGCGACCGCAGAATATCGGGGGTTCCGTAAGCGGCCAACAGGCCCATGGCCTTCGCGAGAAGATAGTCTCCGCCAAGCACGCTGATCTTGTTGCCGTAGCTCTCGGCGGCGGTAACGACTCCGCGCCTCTGACTGGTTTCGTCGATTACGTCGTCGTGAACCAGCGACGCCATGTGTACGAGTTCGGCTGCGGCCGCCAGGCAGGTCAACCGTTCGGGATCGCATTCGCCGCCCACAATCCCGCTCAGAACAACCAGCGCGGGACGGATTCGTTTGCCGCCGGCCGACAGCAGGTGCATCGAAATGTCGAATGCGGTCGAGATATCCGAGCAGACCACCGACTCCAATGTCCGCTCGACCATTTCGAGTTCGCACGCAATCGGTTCGGCCCACTCAGGCCGTGACCGCTCGCCGAGTCTATTGGCACAGGAAATGCTCATTTTAGATTCCGGACTTTCGATTTACTGCTTGTGCGATTTCCGATTTGCGCGCCAACGTGGATTCTGAAGCAAGTTCAGCACGATTCGATACGTCGGCCGCGCTGCCTAGTCCGGCTTCGTGCCCACATGCACGCACACCGCGCCGAACATGAGGTCATGCGCGCTTACGTCGCGCAGGCCGTGTTTTTCGAATCTTCGTGCGAGCTCCTCGCGGCTCAGGAACTCCTTCGCCGACGCGGGTAGGTACTCATAAGCCCACTTTTTGGCGCCCATCAGCGCTGCAGCGTAAGGGGTCAGGATGTGGAAGTAGAACCTCCACGGCAGCCTGAGCACCGTCGACCGCACCTCGCTTGTCTCAAGGCACACCAGCCTGCCACCCGGCTTGAGCACCCGCGTCATCTCCGCAAGGCCCGCATCTACATCCGAAAGATTCCTTACCCCGAATCCAACCGTCACGCAGTCGAACGAGTCGTTATCGAACGGCAATTCGCAAGTATTGGCTGCCACAAACTCAATTCGCCGCATCCCCCGGCGCGCGGCCTTGGCTCCGGCAACATCGAGCATGGACTCGGAAAAATCGACGCCCACCACGCGGCCGTTCTCCCCAACTGCCTTAGCCAACTCAAGCGCGAAATCACCCGTACCGCAGCACACATCCAGCGCCGAGTCCCCCGGTTTGAGCCGCGCCTTTCGGACGGCAAACCGCCGCCAGGCCCGATGCCGAGTCAGGCTCAGGACGGTGTTCATCAGGTCATACTTGCCCGCAACAGTAGAAAAGAGGCTCTCGACATAAGCCTCTTTGTCATCCCGCGCCGGAACCTTATCCATAGCCATTGACCCAGGGCATTATAGAACGGAATAAGTGGGGTAGTCAAATGTGTTGGTCAAGCGGTCAAGCGCAGCACTCGGCCTCGCCCGGCATTTGCCATATTCGCCGTCTCGACGGTCGGAAGCCACCGCAAACGCGATGACTGTTCAGCGAACACCTGCGCGGATGTCGCGGAACACGGCGGCTATCTCCTCGAGCGGCTTGGCAAAGTAGCCGTCGTAGGCGCGGCCGACCTTCAGGCATTCGTATATGGAGTTCGAGGAACCGTCGCGCGTCGAACTGCGGGAGTTTGCCTCGATGATGATAAGATCGCTGCTAAAGCCTGCCAGGACTGCGGGATCGGCGGTTTTGCACACCTCTTGCACGGCCAACTTATTGCGTCCTGGGGGCAGCGGCATGTTCTTGGCCGCGTCGTCGTAGCCGGGATATTCGCCGCGCTCGGTCACCGAATAGTCCCAGGCGACAGCCACAAGATCCCAAGCGACCGGCTTGGTTTGGGTGTTGCGCGCGGCAACCCATTTGCGCAGCGTTTGGGCCCCAAAACCGGGCGATTGCCAGTCTTCGTTGGTCGCTCCGTGACAAAGCCCGCTCCACGTGTCCTGTACGGCGGCGACGAACGGTTCCTCAATCCGCTCTTCCGGCTGGATGCCGATGCGGATAAGTTTGCCCGGAAAACGGCGTGCCAGCACACCGAGCGCCTCGCCCTGGTCCCGATTCGGAAGCACATCGTAGACACCCACAAACGCCGGCTGCAGCTCGCGCTCGATAGCATCGCAGACCTCGCCGATCTCGCGTCCGGAGAATACCTGTCCACCATCCTTGCCGTAGCGTCTCAACACCAGGCTAGCAACAAGCTCTACGTCCTTGGGACACGCGGCGCGCCACAGCCTCAGCAACTCGCCAAACTGCCGCGCCGAGATTTCGTTATGGTAGACCAAGTACAGCCTGTTGGCGGCATAGTGATCCGTCAGCAGCTTCGCCGCGTTCCTCACCTGCGCCGGGGTTGGCAGCGCACCGACGGACGCTTTGTCGACCCAGTAGCCTTTCTCAAGACTCGCGCCGAGCGACGCGTGAATCCAGTAGGATCGCTCCAGTCTGGCCGGATCGACCGCCTTCGGGGCCGCAGACAGGACCAGCTTTCTCAGGACGACGCGCGCCCCCGGCTCGCTGCAGGGGTCGATGCGGATCTTCGTAAGCGGAGTGCCGTAGCTCGACCAGCACATCGTCTCGTGCGTCACCAAGGTCGAGAGTCCGTTCGCAAACGGAGGCAACGACGCGCATGCGAACGGACAGAAATCGGGAAGAAGGGCCGTGGCGAAGTAGAGCTCGGTTGTCGGCGCCGGACGCCCTGCGGGCATCGTTATGTCGGCGTCGAGCGTGATTCGATTTATCTGGGCGGTGGGAGTCTCGGGGATAGCGACGACGATCTGCGGGTCGGGGCCGGTTGTCACGAGTGTCAGGCCGTTTGAGTCCCTGCTTTCGATCCTCATGTCGTTGAGCGGATACTCTACGCCGTCGGCGCTGAAATCGATGGTTATCGGCAGCTTGACGTCGGCGACCTTGCGGCTCTTGCCCATCTTGTAGTATTTCGCGGGCTTGACGGGCCAGGGCTTGGATTCGTTGTCCTTAGCGGCGAGCAGTTCCTCGGGCAAGAGAACGCTCCAGGAGGCGATTTCGTCGGCGGACGGAACTGCCTGGTCGGGCTTCGTCTTGCCGACCGCCTTTGCGATCTCGCGAAGGTAGCCGAAGCCGTGCTCCTTGGACGGCTCGATGCACGCGCCCTCGCCCCACTCGTTCCACGCTTCCACCATCACCACCGGGCAGGCGGGATCGACGTGCGCGAGCGCGCTTCGGAACATGCGGCCGAACTGGGCGGGCGTATTGCCGACCAGCACGAGGCCCTTTTCGAGGCCGGCACGCGGGCGATCGTCCCAACCTGAAAAGGTCGATGGCCAGTAGGTGATTGCCTCGGCTTTGGCGACGCGCGCCAGATACGGGTGGACGTTGGCGACGATGTTATCCGTGATGTCGGCGTAGTCGTAGGTCGGGGAGTCCCAGGTGACCTTGGGGCCCCGCATCCAGGCATAGGTGTAGGCGCAGAAGGCATCGTAGCCGGATTCTGCGCGCACGGCGATCTGCGAGCGGTCCGCTCCGGAATAAACGCCGACAATGTAGAGACCGCTGCAGCCGCGCTCCGCGGCGCGCTTGCGAATGGCGGTCAGCGCCGTCTTGACATCGCCGAAGGAGCCGAGAATGTCGTTATCGTAGATCATCAACACGGGTTTGCCGTCGATGCGAAGGTAGTTGGGGCGGCTGAAATACTTGTCGGAGGCAAGATCGATCATCTTCTCGAGGCTGGGGATCGTCTGATCGAGTTTCGAATGCCACCAAGTCCCTCCGTGGTTGCACCAGTGCAGGCAGAACTTGATGCCGCTGCTTGCCTTGCAGCCGAGAAAGCCCTTGTCGAGCGACTCCGAGAGGTACTCCTGGCCGTCGTTGTAGTACCAGTCGAACGCGATGAAATCGATGCCGTGGGACGTGATCCAGCGGTCGAAGTAGCTCCAGAGCTTGGGGTTCGAATCGTCGTAGAAGCCGCAGACAGGGCGGGGAGTCGCGGCCTTGGCAATGGCGCCCCGCCATTCGCTCCAGTCGGTGTTCCTGTCGTAGGGAGGCTTTGCTTTCTCCCCTCCGCTGCGATACCAACCGGGGAAATAGTACACCCCCACCATAGGCTTGGTCTTCTCCGCCGCCGCGTGCACGGAGCAAACGGCAGCAATTAAGCAAGCTGTAATCATAGCCCGAATCATGTGCAACCTTTGCCGTCGCGAAAGGGGGAAAAACAGAAAGGGAACGATTGTCTCGCTTTCTGTCTTTCTTCCTTTGGCGATCGGCATTCCCGAAGCCGACCGCCCTTCGATACGCTCGTTTCTAGCTACTCAGGGCTAGCGATATTGTCTCGCGTCGAACTGAACAGATATGCGCTCCCGCTGAACTTGTCGAGCGGGAGTCGGTAATGGTATTATACTATGCGGGACTCGCGGGCCCATAGCTCAACGGCAGAGCGGTCGGCTCATAACCGATTGGTTCTTGGTTCGAATCCGAGTGGGCCCACCACATGAAAGCAACAGCACCACGCCCGGTGGGCGTGGTGCTGACTTCGTGTACTATGTGTACTATACCGTGCCGACTATGCGAAATCCCGCGAACTCGCCGGTCGCAGGCGACCAGACGGCGTGAACGTTCTCGACGTGCGCCATTCCGGGCCCTTGCTTGAGGGCAACAAGCAGAGCCTCCAGCGCGCCCTGCTCGCCCTCGGCGATGACTTCAACGTCGCCGCTGCGCAGATTCCGGCAGATGCCGGTGAGATGCAGCTCCTCGGCGCGATCAAGGACGAAGTAGCGGAAGCCAACTCCCTGGACGCGGCCCTGAACTACAGCATGCAGGCGTTTGCGGCCATCAACCATAGGCTGTCAACTATCGTCTACAGCGCCGCCACAGGCACGGGCTGACCGATCTCGGCGGATTTCCACGCAGCTTCCGTAAGCTCGATTACTCTCAGACCGCACTCGGCCGGAACCCAATTCTCGGCGCGGCCAAGAATTACGTCCAAGAAGCCCTGATCGGGATTGCCGCCTTCCGGCATGTCGGCAGGCTCGATGAACTCGCTGGACTCGTTGCAGTAGATGGTCTTGCCGTTGCGGTAGAAGATCGTGCCCTTGTCTCCCCAGATTGTGAAGTCCTCATAATAGCCGCACGTTGTGTCGGCGACAACGGAGATTGTGCCCTGCGCACCGTTGGTGAACTTGATTGAAATGGCAGAGTTGATGTCTACCTGAGTGCCTCGGTTGTCGATGTAGCCGGTGACGCTCCCGGCGGTGAGGCCGCTTGTCCATAGGACGACGTCAACGAGGTGGCTGCCGGAATCGTTGAGCTGGCCTCCGCCGGAGATCGCGGGGTCCTGCCGCCATTTGCCCGTCTGTGCGCGCTTCCATGCCTGGCACTGCAGCGCACTGATGAAGTTGATCTCGCCCAACTTGCCCTCCGACACCATTTGCCTGATGTAGCGAAACGCCGGCTGGAAATGGCGCTGGTAGGATATCTGGACGACCTTGCCGACCTTGTCGCGCTTCTCGATCACAGCCTTTGCGTGGGCGGTGGTGCAGACCATCGGTTTCTCGGTAAGAACGTGCAACCCGGCATCGAGAGAGTCCATTATCTGCTCAAAGTGCGGCGTGTGCGGACTGCTGATCTCGACGGCGTCCAGCCCCCCCGCCGCGAGCAAATCTCGATAGTCGAGATACTGCGGCACGCCTGCGAGTTCCGGCACACGCTCGACCGCCTTGTCGAGCTGCGATTGCACAATGTCGCATAGTCCGACGATCTCGGCGTCGGGCGACTCCATAAAACGCTTGATGTGGCCGTAGGAGATGCCTCCTACGCCGATGATACCGACTCTGATTTTGTCAGCCATCCATTTGACTCCTTGTCGCTTGTGGTTGAGAGTTTGTCGTGACTACCTCGCTTGCGGAAGCCATAAGCCATCCCGAAGCAGCGGGCCTGGTCCATTGCACGTGCGAGACTCCGGCGCTGCGCAGCTACGGGCTCAGGCCGAAGTCATCAGCCCTGGGAAACGAGGCAGTGGCGCCATAGGTGTCGCACGCGAAACCTGCAGCTATCCGCTGTACCTCCGGCCTTTCGAAGCCAAACACATCGTTGTGATCGTGTCTCATCCCTAGACCCTAGACCTGAAGAGCCTCACGTACCGCTATCACATCCGCCAGCGCCTTCGGCAAGTCGTCCAAGCTGAGCATGCTCGCTGCGTCGCAGAGGGCGTTGGGCGGGTCGGGGTGCACCTCCAGAAAAAGAGCGTCGATTCCAACCGCCACCGCCGCCCGCATCAAGTGCGGCACGAACTCACGCGCCCCGCCGGTCGCATCGCCCAGTCCCCCCGGACGCTGGACTGCGTGCGTCGCGTCGAACACAACCGGGCAGCCGAGCCTGCGCAGCGTGGGCAGGCTGCACATATCGACCACAAGCGTGTTGTAGCCGAACGCGGAACCGCGCTCGGTCAGCAATATGTTCTCGTTGCCTGTGCTTCTGGCCTTCTCGACGCTGTTTTTCATGTCCCAGGGCGCAAGAAACTGTGCCTTCTTGATATTGACGCACTTGCCGGTCTTGGCAGCGGCCAGTATCAGATCGGTCTGCCTGCACAAGAACGCCGGGATCTGGAGCACATCCACGACCTCCGCAGCGGGTTCGGCTTGCCAGGGCTCGTGAATATCGGTTGTGACGGGCACGCCGAGCGCCGACCGGACGCGCCCAAGTATCTCCAGCCCCTTTTCGATCCCAGGACCGCGGAAAGACTTTACGGAGGTGCGATTCGCCTTATCGAACGACGACTTGAATATGTAGGGCAGGCCTTGCTCCTGCGTGATCTGCTTCACTGTCGCGCCGACTTCCAGGCAAAGATCCTCGGACTCGATCACGCACGGCCCTGCGATCACCACAAGCGGCCGCCCATCACCTATCTCCACACTGCCGGCTTGAGCAATAACCATTGTCCTTCACCATTATCCGTCGCAATCCCTGGCTTTCGCGTTTTCGTGACGGAATTACCTTCCAACCCGCAGCTCGTCATTCGTAACTCGCGACTATCTCTCTGACTCGTTCAAGGTCGCCCCAGGTATCGACGCCCAGCGGCCTGTCCGCAACCTCGACCATCTTGATGCGATATCCGTGCTCAAGCGCGCGGAGCTGCTCGAGCGACTCCGCTTTCTCGAGCGGTGTAGGTTCGAGAGAGGCGAACTTGAGCAAGAAGTCCTTCGTGTAACCATACAGCCCGACGTGGCCGTAGATGTGCCGACCTTCGAGCGGCTTTCGCTCATACGGGATCGGGCTGCGGGAGAAATAGAGGGCATAGTTGTCGGCAGTAACGACGACCTTCACCAGATTCGGATCCCTGGCGATCTCGCGGTCGATTGGCGCCATAAGGCTGGTCATCACTATCTGCGGAGATTCTTCGCTGCGCTCAGAATGACATGCGGCGAACGGCTCCAGGGCGGCCTCGATCGACTTTGGGTCGATAAGCGGCTCGTCGCCCTGAACGTTCACTATTACGTCGGCCTCGAGATCGCGCGCGGCTTCGGCGAGGCGATCGGTGCCGGAGCGGTGGTCGGCAGAAGTCATCACGGCTTCGCCTCCGAAACCGACCACCGCCTCGATTATCTCACGGTCGCACGTGGCGACGATCACGCGCGATATGCCCTCGGCGCGACTTGCGCGCTCGTAGACCCACCGAATCATCGGCTTCCCGCACAAATCGATAAGGGGCTTGCCTGGGAATCGAGTCGCCGCCATCCGGGCGGGAATTATCGCGACTGAGTTCATACCAGGGATTCTAGCACAAGAGCAGCCAATAGGGAATAGGGAGCGGGGAATAGTAAGCGTTCAGTCTTGCGGGACCTAACTGCGCCCGCGCTGGGTCGACTCCCAACGAAGGTCATATCACGGCGCGGTGGAACCTTGATCGCCCTTCGATACGCTTCGCGCTCGGCACTGGCGCTGTGGATGCTCCCGGAAGGCTGAACAGTCGCAGCGAATAGAAGGGAATTACGAGCTGCGAACGAAGGCAATCGTGACCGCGCTTCCTCATTCGCAACTCGTCATTTGCTAACATGGTTCCTCATACGGGAACAGGTCCGTGCTGAGGTAGCGCTCGCCGGTGTCGGGGAGAACTACGACGATCATCTTGCGGGCGTTTTCGGTCCGATTCGCGACCTGGATCGCCGCGTAGGCCGCTGCGCCACTGGAGATGCCCACGAGAAGGGCCTCGTCCCTGGCCAGAGACCGGGCTGTTTCAAAGGCCTGGTCGTTAGTAACCTGAATAATCTCGTCAACCAGCGTCATATCGAGCACCTCCGGCACGAATCCCGCACCGATGCCCTGGATCTTATGTTTGCCCGGCTGGCCGCCTGAAAGCACAGGCGAGTCGGCCGGCTCCACCGCGACCACCTTGAGGTCGGGCTTTTTCGGCTTGAGCGCCCGGGCGACGCCAGTGATAGTCCCGCCGGTGCCCACGCCGGCGACGAGTATGTCGATCTTGCCTTCGGTATCGCGCCAGATCTCGAAGGCTGTGGTCTCGAAGTGCGCCTTCGGGTTGGCCGGGTTACTGAACTGCTGGGGTATGAACGACTTGGGCGTGGCGGCGGCAATTTCCTCGGCCTTAGCGATCGCGCCCTTCATTCCGAGCGCGCCGGGCGTCAGCACGATCTGCGCGCCCAACGCAGCGAGCAGCTTCCTGCGCTCGAGGCTCATCGTGTCCGGCATGGTTAGTATCAGCTTGTAGCCCCTGCTGGCCGCCACGCCGGCAAGCGCGATGCCCGTGTTGCCGCTGGTTGGCTCGATGATGATCGTATCCCTGTCGATCAGCCCCTGCCTTTCGGCCTCCTCGATCATATAGAGGCCGATGCGGTCCTTGACGCTACCCCAGGGATTCTGTTTTTCGAGTTTGGCGATTAGGTCCGCCTTGGTAGGCGT
>Ga0272448_1002643_pt1 | contig 22118 bp, 15 predicted proteins | sample YNPCB0191_FD_202220 | JGI IMG/M metagenome (GOLD analysis project Ga0272448, IMG submission 202220) | Hot spring sediment microbial communities from Yellowstone National Park, WY, United States - YNP-CB-019-1 | ecosystem: Environmental > Aquatic > Thermal springs > Hot (42-90C) > Sediment... | reverse complement strand
CGCTTGGGGAAATCCTTTTTGTGAAACGATACCCCTATGAGCCATCGCACAACTACAGTGTGATGCTCGATGCGCCGTGGCGTCCCGGCGGCGGGATTTACCGAATTCGGTTTCCCTGGATCGACGGGCGCTTGGATCCCGGCAAAGCGGAACTCCAGAAGCTGTTCGATTCTGGCAGCGGGATTGCCCGGGACCCGGTGGCCACGTTCGATTGCAGCAAAATCTACTTCGCCTACCGCCGCAGCGAGCCGGAATATTTCCATATTATGCGGATGGATCCGGACGGCAGTGGCCTGGAGCAACTGACTTCGGGGCCGTTCCATGATTATTTTCCCTGTCCGCTGCCGGACGGCGCCCTGGCCATGATTTCCACCCGGTGCAAGGCTCGGTATCTTTGCTGGCGACCGCAGGTGGCGGTGCTTTTCCGCATGGAGGCCGACGGAAGCAGCATCCGGCCGCTGTCGTTTGCCAACCTGAGCGAATGGGGGCCGTCGGTAACCCGGGACGGCCGGATCATTTGGCAACGGTCCGAATACATCGACAAAGGGGCCGATTTCAGCCATACCCTCTGGACCATCCGGCCCGACGGGACCCACCCGGAACTGGTCTTCGGCAATACGATCATCCAGCCGAACGGCTACGCCAGCGGTCGGGAAGTGCCCGGCACACGAGAAATCTGCTGTGTCCTGATTTCGCATTTCGGGGACCTGAACGGTCCAGTGGCGCTTTTGGAGATCGACAAAGGCCGATTCAACCCGGCCGCCATCAAATGCCTGACCCCGGAAATCCCTTGGCCGGGCTGGTGGCCTAGGACGGAATACTTCCGTGATCCTTATCCCATCAGCCGGGACTATATCCTTTGTTCCCATGCGCCGCGGGAGCGGGCCGGGCTGTGTCTGCTAGACCGGTACGGCAACCGGGAGATGCTGTATATGGATTCCGTATATGGATGTATGTCGCCCACGCCGTTTCGACCGGTGCCCAGGCCGCCAGTGCTCGCGCCGGAAAAGATCGATCCGCAAGAAAAATGGGGGCAAATGGTGCTGGTGGATGTCTATCAAGGCATCGAAGAGTTTATCCCCCGGGGCAAAGTAAAATACCTGCGGGTGGTGGAAGAAGTGCGGGCCAACCTGGAACAATTGCCCAACGGCGAGTATCGCAAAGACCATGAACCGTTCATGCATTTCTATGCGGCTCCGGTGGACCGGGTGAGCGGGCCGTATGGTTGGCCCTCCTATGTGGCCAAAGCGCCGTGGGGCCTTGTGCCGGTAGAAGCGGACGGATCAGCCCATTTCTACGCCCCGGCCGGCAAAACCCTGTATTTCCAAATCCTAGACGAAGACCTGAACGAATTGCAACGGATGCGAAGCGTGGTGCAACTCCAACCGGGCGAACGGCGCAGTTGCATCGGCTGCCACGAAGATCGACGGGCCACCCCGCCGGCCAAACCGCCCCTGGCCATGCTCCGCGAACCCGTCTATCCCACGCCGCCTCCCTGGGGCACAGGGCCTTTCTCTTACGAAAAAGTGGTGCAGCCGGTGCTGGATCGGCACTGCGCCAGTTGCCATGACCACCGGGATGCCAAAGGGATTGATCTGACGGGCACGTTGGACCTGGACCGGGTTCCTTCGTCCTACAAGACGCTTATCCGGCAAGGCTGGGTGCATGTATTGGACTGCGGCTATAACTCCGGCGGCAATGAGAAACGGCAACCGCTCACTTTCGGCACCCTCAAAAGCCGACTGTGGGAGGTGCTCGGACGGGGCCACTATGACGTGCGCCTCAGCCGGGACGAAATCCACGCCATCAAATGCTGGATCGACATGAATTGCCCCTTGTGGCCGGACTATATCCAACGAGAACTTCGGCCCGGTCCCCCCCTGCCGCAACTCAGCGGCGTGAAATAAAACCTCGCCGGTTCCTTTCTCTGTGGGGCCAATTGCATCGGAATCTGGGAGAAGATATTCTAAATAAAAGGAACGGACATCCTTTTGTGCTGGGAAAGCAATCGGTCTAGGCATGATTGTTCTGATCCCGGGACCTACATTCCCAGGTTCCGTCTTTTGGAAATTGGTAACATTTTAGCCGAATGGAGGGGGCGATGTGTCACTGCCTGCGTAAGCAGCAGTCCAGGCTGCTTTGTGCCTGCTCCGGTGTTCCTGTGTGGCAACCGGGACCAGGGAACATGGAATCCTGCTACGTTCTGGATTCCCGCTTTCGCGGCAGTGACATCGCTAACCCGGCTTCGCTTCGCTCTGGAGCCGGTCTCTCGACGGCCAGGGGAGAGGCGAGTTGTTTCATTCGGCTAAAATGTTACGGAGGCCAAAATGTCCTTATTTTTCCTAGCTGAATTGTTCCACCTGCTTTAGGAGAGATACCCCGTGGGGAAAGAAGAGATTACGGAAGCCTTTCAAAATCTGCCTCCTTCTTTGCAGCAAGAGGTGCTCGATTTTCTTTATTTCTTATGCCATCGAGCCGAGCGTGAACAGGCCGGGCAATGGACTCAGTTTTCTCTTTGGGCTGCCTTGGAAGGAATGGAAGAGGAACCTCCGATGTACACGCTTGAGGATTTGAAGGTGGTGTTCCGATGAAACATGCTGGGCAGGTGGTTCTTTTTCGTTTTCCCCACACCAATTTGGAAGAAGGAAAGCTTCGTCCTGCGCTTTTGGTGGCTCGACTGCCTGGAGAACACGACGATTGGTTGATGTGTATGATCTCTTCTCAGGTTCACCAATATACGGCGGGATTCGATCTATTAGTCCAGGAAACAGACGAGGATTTTTTAGAAAGCGGCTTAAAAGTTCCTAGTGTGATTCGGGTTGGGCGTCTGGCAGTGGTAAGTGGAGAGATTCTTTTAGGCGCTATCGGACAGATCTCTAGAGAAAGATTAAATCTGGTGAAAAAACATCTGACGGACTGGCTTTCCCAAAGTTAGCCCATAGGCAACACTTCTTCCATGAGAAGAAAGAAGTGCTGGAGAGGTTTATTTCTTCGAAAGGAGGAATCCCGGCGAAAGTATTACCAGAGGAAATGCAGACTGCCTTTGTACGGCGCCCAGGAACAAAAATTCCTGCACTGACCTCAATGCGGCGAAATCTGATAGCCGACGTGTATCATTTCCTGGTTCGTGGCTTCTTAAAGAGGAAAATCGTATGGTAAGGTTCTCGAAGGGTCTCCGGGTGGTTAAAAAGAGAGGGTTCGGGCTGGGCTGGTGGACCAGGATGCTAGGCGTAGGAGGGTTGGCAGTTGTTCTGATCGGTGGTGGTCCTGCCCAAAGCAAAGGGGTGGAAATGGAGACCAAGGAACCGGTGCGGCTGATTTTCGATACGGACATCGGCAACGACGTGGACGATGCGATGGCCATGGCCGTTATCCATGCCCTGGCCAACCGAGGGGAATGCCAACTGCTGGCTGTTACCGTCACCAAGGATAACCCTTATGCAGCCCGGATGGTGGATGTGCTGAATACGTTTTACGGTCGGCCGGATGTGCCGATCGGCGTAGTCCGGGGCGGCAAGACGCCGGAAGACGGTAAGTACCTCCGGCAAGTGGTAACGGCCCAAGACGACGGTCGGCCCCGGTATCCGCATCGGTTGACCGATCCCAGCAAGGCGCCGGAAGCCACGGAGCTATTGCGTGGGACGTTGGCCGCCCAACCGGACGGCTCGGTGGTCCTCGTGCAGGTGGGGTTTTCCACGAATTTGGCGCGACTTTTGGATTCGCAGCCGGATAGTATTTCCCCGCTGGATGGCCGAAGTTTGGTGGAGAAGAAGGTTCGGCTTTTGTCCGTGATGGCCGGGGCATTTTCGGAAGACCTGCAAAAGCACCGATTCCGAGAATACAATGTGGTTACCGATGTGGCCTCGGCCAAGAGGGTTTTCAGCGCCTGGCCCACGCCAATTGTAGCCAGTGGGTTTGAGATCGGCAGGGCCATTCAGTACCCGGCTGGGAGCATCCGGCAGGATTACCGGTATGTGCGGTATCATCCGGTGGCCGAGGCATATCGGTATTACCGGGGTATGGACCACGATCAGGCCACGTTTGATCTGACCAGTGTGCTCTATGCGGTTCGGCCGGAGCGGGGGTATTTTGATGTTTCGCCGCCTGGTTGGATTCGGGTGGAAGAAGACGGCTTCACCCGGTTTGAGCCGGACCCCAAAGGACACCATCGCTATTTGCTCGTCAACCAAGAGCAGATCGTCCGGGTGCGGGAGGCGTTTTGCTGGCTTTGCAGTGAACCGCCCCAGAAAACCTCCGGTTCGGCCTTTCCCGGGCGATAGCAGGGATTTCTGAGGAACAGAAAGTGGGCCCGCCTGGACCTGGTAGATGGCAGGTGCACTGGTCGGAACGTGGATAGGAGGCTTTGGGTAGGAGGACTTTTTTATATATCAAAGGATTACCGATGGCTGTCATCACCCTGACCACGGATTTTGGCGTGGACAGCCCTTATGCAGCGGCGATGAAGGGGGTCATTTTTTCGATCCATCCGGCCGCGGTGGTGGTGGATGCGACCCATGCGATTCCGCCGCAAAACATCCGGCAAGCGGCGTTGGTCCTGGAAGAAGTAGCCCCTTATTATCCGGCCGGCAGTATCCATGTGGTGGTGGTCGATCCAGGCGTCGGCACCGATCGGGCGCTGGTGTATGCACGAATAGCGGATCAGCAGTATCTGGCGCCGGACAACGGGGTTTTGAGCCGGTTGGTTCGCCGGCAAAAGCCGGACGAAGTGCGGCGACTGGAAAATCCGCGGTTTTGGCGTCATCCGGTGTCCTCTACGTTTCATGGCCGGGATATTTTGGCGCCGGTGGCCGCGTATTTGAGTTTAGGGGTACTACCAGAGCAGTTAGGCCCCCCAGCCGGACTACGCGTGTTTCTGGATTGGCCGGAAGTCCGAATCCTGCCCGATCGAATCGAGGGGGTGGTTTTAGAAATCGATTCCTTCGGGAATCTGATTACGAATATCCCGGCCGAGGCCCTGGCGGGTCGTCCGACGGATCGGCGAGCCATCGTGGTCTGCGGCATCTACGAAACCTATGGCATCTACTCGGCCTACGCCCAACAGCCGGAAGATAGCCTGGTGGCTCTGATGAGCTCCACTGGTCGGCTGGAATTGGCGCTAGTAGGGTCCCATGCGGCCCGACGATTGGGCATTTCTGTAGGAACCCCGGTTACCGTGGCCTGGGAATAGGTCCTGCGGTGAGCCGATTCTTGTCCTGCTGATGGTTGGAGCGGCTAGAGCCCCTGAGAGGCTGTCCCGGAAATCCATTTGTAGCCGGGATGCACGACCAATGGACGCCCCCCAGACTGCCAAAAACCCTAAGAAAACGGCATTTTGGTTCGTCAGAACGGTTTGGAAAGGGATGGGGCCGCCGCTGGGCTACCCATTTCGGGACAGCCTCTGAGAAGAATTTTAGAGGATCGGTTTGGCGGAGTGGACTTTTCTTGCTGCACTTTCCCAAAAGAGTTCTAACTTTTTATACGGCAAGAAGTTGTGGGAAACGATTTTCGATCCCCTCGAAAATCGCAACTTCTTAAATATCAACAAATTAGAGAAATCAGCCATCCGGGTTTGGGAAAGTGCAGTTCTTGATCGAAGCGGCGGAGTTAGAAGAGCGAAGCGGCTTTTTCGGGACGTTGTTCGGCCAAGACTTCCCGAACTAAGGATCGGGCCTTATGGATGGTCCGTAATAAGTCTTCCACCGACACGAAGCCGACCAGACGCCCATCCTCCGTCACAGGCAGAGTACGGAGGTTTTCGGCGCGAAACAGTTCGGCGGCTTTGCTCCAGGAATCTTCTTTATCCACGGCGGGACAGGGGGTTTTCATATAATGAGTGAGCCGAGGCTCCCCCGGCCAACAGTGAAACACAAAATCCAACAGAGCGGAACTGGCGATCAGGCCAATCAGTTGGCCTTTCTCGTCGAGTACTGGAAGAGCGTCCAGATGGTACTCAGCCATCCGTCGCATGGCCTCATCCACCGATTCTGTGGGCGGAATACTCACCACCTGGGTATTCATGATATGTTTGATCTGGAACATAGGCGCCGCTGGAAATTCCAGCCCTCCAAAGATGAAATGCGTCCCTTCCACCCTCTAAAACAAGTATAGCTTTTTTCCGTCCTCTGGGTGTTCACTAGGAAAGCTCCGGAAGAAATCCTTTCAGAAGAGTTGGCCGAAGTTTCCTGGAGACCGAAAAGGGATTGGGAATAGATTTTTCCGGGTGTTTTGGAGATGAATGATCTTTTGTACATATATACCGGATGCTCTCCTTTTGTCATTCCCTGGATCAAAAAGTTCATTCCTCTTTTCGGGATTTGCTGGTTCCTCTAGAAGCCCTCCAGGTTATCCCGGTGCTTTGGCAGATTTTGGGATTTTTTACCCACAAAGGGGGGGAAGGGCTAACGATTAAATAGGGAATTCTACTGCGGCCCCCCGTCGTTTTTCCTGCCCTTATCCCCCCAGAGAGAATGGACATCTAGTAAGAACTCCCTAAGTCCTAAAAGGTTCTTCCGGCATTCTCCTTATCTTCATTCTCTGGAGGGATTTGCTTTTGTTTTAAAGGGGGGTTTCTGCGGTGCAGGAAAAAGTGTAGGTAACCTATATTAGCGTGAGAAGAACCTATGTCCTTGTATGGAGAATGCCGTCTTAGAGAACGGGTCTCTCAACGAGGTTGATACCTTCTTCCGAAGCCAGGCCAGAGAGAGCGACCTGCATTGGGCAAGTGCCAAAAACTTGCTTCGGAACCCTAACCTTTTAGATCCAACGAAAGGTTTTTTCTAACAAGGCCTGTGTCATGGAAGCTACCAGCATCCGTCCACCTTCTGTCCAGGACCCAACTCATGAACCTCCCAAGGTCCCGTCGGCGCCTAGTAGGGGGGACTCCTTCAACTCGGTAGGAGAGGCTGCCGGAGGAAACGGGAATGGTTCTTCCATACCTCCAGTCAGTGTGCATTCCCAACCTCTGCAATCTGCTCTCCCCCATCCTTCTGGCGATGGAACCAGTGTGAATGAAGGTCCTCCGTCTTCGGCCATGCTTTCCGAAATGGCCGACGCCCAGTCGGCGGCCATCCAAAAATTGGTCGAAGAACGCACCCGACAGCTCCTGGCTGCCTATCAACGGATGGAAAAAGAAATTACCGAACGTCGTCGGGCCGAAGAACAACTCAAACAATATACCCAGCAATTGGAAGCCGCCAACCGATGTCTAGAACAATATTCCTTCATGGCCCAGGCGGCCACTCGCGCTAAAAGTGAGTTCCTCTCCAATGTCTCCCATGAAATTCGGACTCCTCTGAACGGCATCATCGGGTTTGCCGAGATTATCCTTGGCTCCAATCGTATCGAAGAGATGCATTTACAGGCCCAGGCGATCATCCAGGAATCGGAGCATTTGTTGGCTCTGATCAATGATGTTTTGGACGACGCAAAGATCGAAGTGGGCAAACTGGAGTTGGAACGTCGCCCTTTGGACCTCCACCATTTGGTGGATTCGGTCGAGCGAACCGTTCGGGTGCAGGCGGAAGGGAAGGGCTTAGAATTTCTGCTTGAACTGGATTCTGCTACCCCGCGGTATGTGGTGGGGGATGGAGTCCGGCTTCGACAGATTCTTTTGAACCTGTTGAGCAACGCCGTCAAATTTACCGAACGCGGTTCGGTTACTCTCCGGGTGGAGATGATGGGGATGGAGAACAGCCGAGCTCGGCTGCGTTTCTGGGTGATCGACACCGGCATCGGCATCCCCAAAGAAAAGCAATCGTTGGTGTTCCAAAGCTTCACTCAGATTTGTGGAGGCACCACCCGACGCTACGGCGGCACCGGGCTGGGGACCTCAATCGCCCGAAAATTGGTCCATCTGATGGAAGGCGAAATCGGCTTCGAGAGCGAGCCGGGACGGGGAACTACTTTCTGGTTCATTGTACCTTTAGAAGTATGTACAGAGCCCCCACCGCCAGAGGAATTGGCTACTGTGCCAGAAATGGCTCTTCGTATGCCCTCTCCGGCGCCTCGATCCGCCCGGGTTCTGGTGGCCGAGGATTATCCGGTCAACCAGGAATTGGCCCGTCTGCATCTGGAAGGTGCAGGCCACGCCGTGCTGATCGCTCCGAATGGATTGGAAGCGGTCCGAGCTTGTCAGCGAGAGCATTTTGACCTCATCTTGATGGACCTGCATATGCCGGAAATGGACGGCTATGAGGCGACCCGCGAAATTCGAAAATTAGGCGGACATTATGCGTCCGTACCTATTTTAGGAGTAACCGCTGACGCTTCCCGACAAACCGTTCAAGCATGTCAGGAAGCCGGGCTGAACGAAGTCGTCGTGAAACCCTTACGCAAGAATTCCTTCTTGACCGTGGTGAGTCGCTATTTGCGGGAAACCACCAAGGCCTCCCCATCCGATGTTTCTGTTTCCAAGGGGCCGGAGGCTTCTTCGGAACATGCCGCAGCAGACTCACACACCTTGCCTTTCCGATATGAAGAAGCTTTAACGGACTTTGGAGGCAACCGGTCGTTGCTCCAGCAATCGCTGCAACAATTTGTGGAAACGGTGGCGGCTCAGATGGAACTGATGCGAGAGGCGTTGCATCGCGGGAATCGGGAAACGGTCCGCCGAGAAGCCCATCGTATTCGCGGGGGGGCGGCCAATTTGACCGCCTATCCGTTGGCCGCCATCGCTGGGCGATTGGAATCCTTGGCCAAAGAAGGCGATCCCGCCGACGCCATGCAGACGTGGGAAGATTTCCAGCGTGAATTTAAACGCCTTCAAGAATATTTGAGTTCCGGTGCATTTTTCTCAAGCAAATAACCTTTCCCAAAGGAGGTGCCTATGCGTGCGTTAGTTGTTGACGACGATTATGTCAGCCGATCTAAACTCAAAGCTCTGCTGACCCCTTACGCCGATTGCGACGCTGCTCCCGATGGGGCAATCGCCCTCCAACTGTTCCAAAAAGCCTACGAAGAACGATGTCCCTATGACCTCGTCACTATGGACATCGACATGCCCGGTATGAACGGGCAAGAGACCCTCCAGCAAATCCGCAAATGGGAATCCGAGTGTAAAGTCTATCAAAACCATAAAGAGGCCAAGGTCCTTATGGTTACCGTCCGCGACGCCCCTGAGGATATCGTCGTCTCCTTTCGGGAAGGATGTGAATGGTATCTCATTAAACCTGTGAACGCAGAAAAACTCCGAAACGCTCTGAGACGACTAGAAATTCTCGGCGAAACAGAAGGATAACTCCTGAAGTATTCTATGGTTCAGCCATTGGGAAAAGTTCTTCTTGCCTCTCTGCCTATCGCACTGGCGCCGTTGGAAAAAACCACCAGACAAAAAATAGGGAAATATCCGTGGAGGATCCTTCATACATCGCCAGGATTCATGCCTTCCAGGGTCTCTCCGCCAGAGCGAATCGTAAAAGATCATGGATGCACTGACCGGCCGGGAACTCATCGATCAGTTTGTTGCGGAAGCGTTGGAATCGCTGCGGGAAGTTCCCCGCCTACTGGAAACGTTTCACCAAGATTCCACCCAGACGGAAGCCATTCATGCCGCATTCCGCGCGGTCCATTCGATTAAAGGCACGTCCGCTTGCCTCGGCTTGGACGCCTATAAACTTTTCGTCCACTCGTTGGAAAACCTCCTATCCCAAATCCGAGACGGCAAAATCTCTCTTACGGACTCCCTCCTAGAACGATTGATCGAGGGGTTGGACCTTCTGGAGGGGATGCTCCACTCGGCCGCTGAGGGGAACATTGTTCAGCATTTGGGGCCTTCGGAAGAGGCTTGGCTCGCTCGGCTTCGGCCACCTTCCGCTTCCCAACCCACGGATCGCGCAGAGGCTTTGCAGGCCATCTTGGACGAACTGCTTCGTTCCGGACTCCCCAGGGCCGCAGACTTGGCCCAACAGATTCAAGCCCTCGTCTTAGGCGAACCTGATCCTTCGGCCCCAAAAGGTCCAAAAGCTGCTCTTGAAAACTGCCCCGCCCAAACGATTCCTGCACTCGCAGAAGACCTTCCCCCACCTGATCCGAAACAATTCACCATTGGCCGATACCAATCCGGTTCTACAGACCTCTCGGCTCAGGTCCATGCGATCGCCTGCTTTTTCCAAGAGGCCAATTCCCATGGCGTTGGAAAGTCCGCTTTGGCCGAGTTTCTGGTTCCTTTCGATTCCTTCGTCCGCCAATTGGAAGCAACCGGAGAAACATCCATCGTCCAACCCCTGGCCGGGGTCCTCACGGATCTCCGAAACCTCCATGCCAGCCCCATCGACCTGGATGCGGGTTTGGCCGAATTGCTGTGGAAGCGCCTAGCGCCGGAATTGCTCCGACTGCGGACCTCAGACTGCACCTCAGATTCCTTTTCTTCTGCAACAGCGTATCCCGAGAAGATTCCCACATCGGCGGATTCTCCGGCTTCCGTGGAGTCTCCTGAAAAGACTCCAAAAGAGTCTGCTCCCGAAACGCCAGACCAGCCGCCCGCCCAGCAAATCTTTTCTTCGAAGTCCCATGGGCAAAAGAGCAATGGCTCGGCCCAACCGTCCCGTTCTGAAACTCCAGCCGCCGCCCCTATCCGGTACATCCGTGTGAAAGAAACTTACCTGGACGAATTCCTCGAAGATGTCTCGCATTTATTCATCACCGGCGAACTTCTTCGGGAATTGGAAACTCGCATTCCAGAGGGAAGTCTCGGTCGCAGTCTGGCCAAGGAGTTCCATCAAACCTGTCAAGATTTGCGAATTCAGTTAAACGCCCTCCATCGCAGCGCTGCCTCTTTGCGGCGCGTCTCGGCGGGAGAACTGTTCGCCCCATATCCCCGAATGGCCCGATCCCTAGCCGCTCAACTGAAGAAAAAAGTCCACGTCCTCCTCCAGGGAGAAGAGATCGAGATCGACCGCGCTCTGGCGCGCGAGTTGGAAGCTCCGCTCACCCATCTGGTGCGCAACGCCGTCGATCACGGGATCGAATCGCCCGAGGAGCGGCGAAATCGCGGGGCCAATGAAATCGGCCTCCTTCTGCTCAAAGCCGAGCGATCTCCTCATTGCATCCGCATGAGCGTCGAAGACGATGGCCGAGGGATCGATCCTGATCGCATCCGCCAAAAAGCGGCCGAAAAAGGACTCCTCACCCCTACGCAAGCGAAAAAACTCTCCGATTCAGAGGCGATCCAACTCATTTTCCATCCCGGTTTTTCCACAGCCGATAAGGTTTCGGAAATCTCAGGCCGAGGCGTCGGTATGGACGTGGTCCGCACGCTGGTGAAAAAACACCGAGGCGAAGTTCAGGTCGAATCCACCTTGGGGAAAGGAACAAAAATTCATCTAACTTTTCCCGTTCGGGAAGCGGTTCTTGTTTTGGACGGCTTGCTCATCCGCCATGAAGGCCGCCTCCTGGTCATCCCCCTGGAACATCTCCAGGAAGTGGTCCATCTTCAGCCAGAACTTATCCATACCGTCCAAAACCACCACGTCTTGCATTTTCGGGGCGATTGCTATGAACTGCTGTGGGTTCACGAAGCCCTCGGCTGGAGTCATGGCCGCTGTGAGGCAACGGCTTCAGGGCCAGCCGCCTTGGTCGGCCTGGCAGACGAAAAAATTTGCCTGCGGTTTGAAGAGCTACTGGGCCACCGGCAGGTCGTCGTCCGAAGTCTGGAAAGCGTTCTGCCTGGTTGCACCAAAACCCAAGGTGTCGCCCTGCTGGGCGGCGGCCGATTGGCCCTGGTGCTGAATATCCCAGAAATCTTGGCCGCCTATCGCCCCCGGGGTTCTATCTCCGGCAGCCTGAATCCCCCGCCGACCCCGCACTTCGCCTCTTCCCTTGATGAGATAGACCGGCTGAGCCAAAATATCTCCGGTTAGCGGCTCCCGAACCGCTTGGCCTAGGGAAGCACCTGTTGGACGTAACGGCCCCTCCACCCGTTCATCGCCGTTCAGTTTCCTATTTTGACTGTATCTACCCGGCCAAGCCCCCACAACTTGTAGGGGGTAAGAATCGGCTCAAACCCAACAGATTGTGGTAATTACTTCCGGTAGATACAGTCAAGCTATTGATCTTCGCAAATGGTAGAGACACTAAACTCCCTGGTTTCCAGCCACGTTGGTGTTCCTTGGTTTTGCGAAGATGAATAGGCGTCCCTGGCGCGCAAGCCCTCTAGTGTCATTCCTGCGCCCGCGTGTCATTCCTGCGAAAGCAGGAATCCAGTATTCCACGCCTCTCCCCAGGAGCGGGAGAGGCCGGCCCCGTTTAGGCTGGCCGGGTGAGGGGGGCTTTTCCCCTCTCTCCAGGAGCGGGAGAGGGTGGTTTGGCCGGAGGCCAAACCGGGTGAGAGGGCTACCGGGAGCGCGGGCCTTCGGCCGGCATAAAAAAGGCGCACGAATCCTCCGCCCTCCCAGCAAGTCCCCCTCACCCTAACTCTCTCCCACGGTGGGGGGAAGGGAAAAATCGCCCTCCGCTCGGCTAAAAAAAATCGTCCTCCGCTCGGCTAAAATGTTACCGAAGATCACTAGGTGGACTGTATCCACCGGAAGTAATTACCACAATCTATGGGGGTTCGTGCCGATTTTTCCCCCTTATAAGTTGGAAGGGGTCTGGCCGGGTGGATACAGTCAAACTAGGCAGCCTTTTTCCTCCGGACGGCCATCAGGACCAATCCCAGTCCGCCCAGCGCCAGCAGGGCCAGGCTACTCGGCTCCGGCACCAAACCCATGTTGTAGTAGAAATTGATTTCGTTGCCAGAAAGGGCATAGTTGAAATAGGCCAACGTGCCCACCGAACCCCGCCAACTGCTCGTGCCACCAAGGCCTCGGGTGCCCAGCATCGTATAGCCCCGGTCGTAGGCTACACTGGAATTATAAACTCCTCCGGTTTCGGCTCGAAGGATCCCGTCGATGTACAGTTGGACTTTGGACCCGGCTTTATAGACCAGGGCCAGGTGGTGCCATTGGCCGTCCGTGGTATCCACATTCGCTGTGGCCGAACCGGCGCCTGGAGCATCGAAAATGTAGGTATTCGTGCTGGTCACTTCGATCCGCATGGCGTCGGGCCCATGGGCTTCGTTGATGTCCCGGACTGAGGTGGACAACGGATTGCTCCAATCCCCGGAGGTGGTTTCCGACTTGAACCAGCCCATGTAGGTTCCTTCCTGCAAATTGACGGCAATGGGGAGCATGATGACATCCGTATCTTGACTCTTTGTCCAGGCCCCTCGATCCTGCGGCGGATTCGACACGCTCCAACTGCCGCCGGTGATCTGCCCGTGGTAACCGGAAACACTGTCCAAGAGCAAATCTGTCCGAGGATGGCTACCCAGGTCGAACACATAAAGATGCTGCAACGAACGTCCACCGGGCAACGGCGGTAAAGCATTCAGGCTCACCCCATCCGTGGCAATGTTATACAGCTTCCATACCTCCCACGAGGAGAGCACATGATCATATACGGCCGTATTGTCATAAACTGCTGCACAGCGACCCCCGCCGGCTGAATACCGGGCGCCTACAATCCAATTGGTTACCGTCTGAGTCCCATTGGCCGAATAACCTACACTTCCTACCTGGACCCCATCACAATAAAGCGTGGCTTTACCGCTGGTATTGTCGTAAGTAACGACCCATTGGTGCCACTGATTGTCTCGTAATGACTTGGAGGTGGTCAAGGAATTATACCCCGAAGCCCCATTAGGAACGCCCCAAAGCATGGCATTACCACTCGAGTCGACCTCTAGACGCATCGGATAAGGAATATAGTCCGGGTCCTGCAAGTGGGTAGTGAGGGGATCCGACCAATCAGCGGCCGTCGTAGCCACTTTGGCCCATTGGACAAAGGAGCCAGCAGAAGTGGAAAGTCCGGTGCTGGGGATCGTGATATAGCCGCTTGTGGTGGCATCCACAGCGCCGCCGAATCGCCCTGTGCTCCATGTGCCGCCTCCGTTCAGGGTGCCATGGACCGTGCCGACGGAATCGCTTACTGTGGTTCCGCTGCCGTCGTCCATCAAATACCGATGGATCAAAGCCCCGGAGGCCCCGGAACCCAACACCACCCACACCCCAAGGACACACGCTAGTTCCCAGAGCTTTCGGCCCATTGCATGGTCTCCTGAATAAAAACACACCTATTGGGAAATGAATACTCTTTCTCCAAAAACCCTCCTAACTGGCTAAGCCTTATTTTAATTGGAAAAACTCGGGTTGCAAGTGGAAAATAGGTAACCATTCGGCCTTTGGCAGATTCGTCTTCTCCAGGCGGCATTCCCCCGCAGGCCCCCACGTGTCATTCCTGCGCCCTCGTGTCATTCCTGCGCAAGCAGGAATCCAGTATACTCGCCTCTCCCCAGGAGCGGGAGAGGCCGGCGGTCCCAAAGGCACCGCCGGGTGAGGGGACAATGTGTCATTCCTGCGCAAGCAGGAATCCAGGCTCACCTTATACAGAATCCCGCCGTCTGTTTTTCCTGCGGGATGAACAACTAGGCAGCCTTTTTCCTCCGGACGGCCATCAGGACCAATCCCAGTCCGCCCAGCGCCAGCAGGGCCAGGCTACTCGGCTCCGGCACCACGGCCAAAAGTTCCGGCGCTACCAGCACGCCCGGGAACACCCCGTTGCGCAGGATGAAGAAGTTGGTCGTGTCGAAGCTGGTAAATGCGCCTTGGGCCAGGAAGATTTCAAACGAATCGCCGCCGCCCCGCTCGTAGAACAAGCCTTGCAGCTCCAGATACGTCTCGCTGGTGGTCGTGAAGATGCCCCAGGTGGCCGCATGGCCTCGGGGAGCGTTATAAAGCAGCGTGTCGTCGCCCGGACCGGGATCGCCGTTGGTATTAAACTCCTGGGTGAACTGGATGGGAGCGCCGTGGGTGTTAATCAGCCGAAGCACCCCGCCGTCGTCGCTGGCAAAGCCAATGCTCCAGGTGCCTGGCGGCAGGCGGATAAAGGCCTGAGCGCCGACCAAGAAGTCCTCGCCCGCATCGCTATTGCCATCCGGATAGAGCAGGGTCGGTTCGTTGAAGTATCCGCCACCGCCGCCAAAATCGACATACGGGGATTGGGTTTGGATGTACTTGGTGACCCGGTAAGCCGAGCCGCCGATATTGTAGTCGCCCGTGCCACGCACGTTGGAAATCAATCGGATGGCTTCTTGGGTATCGTTGATTTCATTGTCAAATCCGGCCGGATTGCTCGGATCGAGTTGGAGCATGACGATATTGAAGCCGTTTTGCGGCTGCACCGGCGTAGCCCGCCAGCCATACTGACCATCGACCAACAGGCCGAAGGCGACCGGGTCGAAGCCCGGCCAATGGCCGGGGGCGATGGAAATCTCAAAATGCTGATCTCCATCTCGGTCGAAGGTCATGGCATCCAGGGTGGTGGTGATGCCGCCAGGCGGAACCACAAAATGGCCCAGGGTGGGTCCATGAGCCCAAGTGGCATTGTAAAGCAACGTGCCGTCGTTGCCTTTCCAGTCGTCGTAGGTATTCAGTTGGTTGACAAAGCGGATGCCGTCCAGGTGCAGATAGCCGCCGGCGTCGCCGGCAAAAGCGATGGTCCATTCCCCTTCGGGGATGAAGACCCGGGAGGTTACCCGGACGGTGAAATCGTCGCCGGGATCCGGTTGGCCGTTCGGATAGGGGTTATCCAGGGGGAAGTTGCCCGCCGAACCGCTGCCGTAGTTGATTTCCAGCGGATCATGGCTGGCATCGGTAACGATCTGGTACCGGTTTCCGGCGGCTGCCCCGACGCCGAAGCCGAGGGCCACGCTGAGGGCCTCCCCGGCAGTGTTGAGTTGGGTATCCGCACCGCCTGCGCCGATCTGGACCATGCGGGACCGGAAAGCGGGCCGGGCCTGCCACTGGATGTCGTATTCCACCACATAGTTTCGGGCAGCCCCGGTAGCATTGGGCAGGTCATTCCAGCCGGGAGTCATTTCGGCATAGTGTTCCGAGTTTCCGGAATTATTCGGCTCGCTGGAGTTCCAATTGTGGTAGGTGAGCGGTTCGCCGGTAACCCAGGCCCAACCCCATCCTTTTTGGCCATACTGAGGAGTTTGTCCTTGCGGAGGGCTGGGCCAGGAGCTTTGATCGCCGCCTTCGAATGCACCGGGGGCATGGTTCGGATCGTCCGTCAGCCCAATCCAGCCGTTGCCGAAGGTGCGGACAAAAGTATCCTCTGCCGCGGAGGTAAGAGTAACCAAATGTCCGGGAACGCCCATATATTGGCGATTCTGAGCATCGACCTTGGCGGCCACCCAGGTGGAAGGATTGATCACCAGTTCATACGCACTGCGGGTGCCGTCGGCCCTCACGGGCCCCAGCTTGGGCAATATGCGGACTCCGGTAGCCGAACCCTCGGCCTGAATCTCATACTCGATAATGTATTGCGTCAGCAAGACGTTGTTCTGGCCGAGGGTGCTGCCAGCCGCCGCGTCGTTCCACAGGCGATCCCCCCGCATGACGCCGGCATCTTCGCCGCCGGAATTATTCGGTTCGCCGGGGGCCCAGGCGGTGTAGGTAACCGGTTCCCCGGTAATCCAGCGGAATTGGTTGGAGCTGCTTCCGCCGCCGGGCATAGTCCGGCCATCCAGCGTGCTGGTGGCGTTACTATCGGTAAACCCGATCCAGCGGTCGCCACCGCCAAAAGCGGCCGCAAAGAGGTTTTCCGCCATGTTGTGGATGGTAACCAGATGTCCCGGCACGCCCATATAGGTGTGCTGCATGGCATCCACCCGGGCCTGGTCCCAGGTCAGACCCTCAGGTTGGACGACCAGTTGATAGGCGTTGCGTTTGCCGTTGGGAAGCGTGGGACCCAGCAACACCGGCCCGGTTGGCGTGCCCCCATAATAAACCAAGGGATCAGGAGCGGGGAGATTGGTTGGATCGCCCCCGGCGGCTAAATACTTCACCTGGTTCGGACTGAGGACGTCATTGTAAATCACCGCCTCGTCGATAAGCCCGTCGAAATAATTGCCCCCGCCCCATCGGCCAATAAGAACCGGATCCCAGGTATTCTGGAAATTCGCATGTCCGCCGGTGGAGGCATCCAGTTGGCCGTTGACGATAATCCGCTGTCGGCCATTGTCAAATTGCCAGACCAGATGGGTCCACTGTCCGGTGGGAATCGTGCGATTGCCGCCCGTATCATTGGCGTAAAAGCCGAAATGCGCTCTGCCGCCTCGAATGATCAAATGGAGTCCTTGACTATAGGCGCCGGTAACGGTGCCAAAGATGGTGCGGTCGCCGTCGGTGGCATTCGGCCGGACCCAGGCCGCGGCGGTAAACGTGTTGCCCGTCAGGCCCAACAGATCGGCCGTTACCGTGGAGACGTATTGGCCGGAACCGGCGGCCAGTTGCAGGGCCTGGCCAGAGTAGCCGGAGCCAAACCCGGGACCATTGACAGGTGTTCCGTGATAGTTGTTGCCGCTGGAATCGAGGTAGTCGCCGTCGAATTTCCAGTAGGCAACCATCCCAGCCTGGGCCGATGTGCCCACCAGCAACACCGCTGCCCAGGCAACCATCCCGGCAATCATTCCACCAAGGCTTTTCATGGCAACCCCTCTCATGAAAAAAGTGGCAAGCCCAGACGACCCTTTAGCCTTACCTTTATCCTCAGAAATGGTTCCCAACAGGAACCGATTTTGCTGTGGGAATCCAACGGAAGGTGGGTATTCAGAGGGGCTGGGTAAGGTACAGGCGGGTGCCCGAGTGGAACGCTCTGACGGACCTCCCCCGACAACCCCCTTTGGCCCGTTTCCCCCGTGTTCGTGCGTCATGGAAGTAAAAACCCATCCGCAGCCGACAACCTACCCCCTTCCCAAACCCTCCCCTTTGCCAGTTTTTTATGGTAATTAGAGAAAAAGGAAATGTCAAACAAATTGCAGATTAGTAAGAGGGATCGAGAATAGCACTTTCTGGGGGCATAGATAAGACTTACAAAGGGTATTTCCCGAGGCCATGGGAAAAAGCAGCATATCCCCCAAGGACGAAAGCAATCCAGGCGAGTTGGCCTAGCACCAGGGCCTGAAGGTGGTGGCGGGGACCACCGATGTCTTTGGGAGGAAACCGATCCAGGCGAGTTTGGACCGACTGTCAAAGCCCCGGCGGGGCAGGCCGATGCCTACCGACGCATGTCTTCCCGAACCGGGTAGAAGACGTCGATGGCCCGGAGACCTTCGGGGCCGGCGGTTACCTCGTGGGGCATGTTGCCGGGAATCCGCCACATGTGGCCTGCCTGGACCTGGTAGGTCTGGCCACCGATGCGAAACGTCCCGCTGCCTCGGACCAGGTAGCCGATCTGTTCGTGCGGATGCTGATGTTCGGGGATCAGGGCGCCCGGCTCCATATCGACCACCGAAAGGGTCATCTGCTTCCCCTCAAAGGTACGCATCGTAACCCCCGGAAAGGGGGCCAACCGGTGGCAATCGGAAAGCCCGAGAATCAGAGGCATCATCAGGAGTTCTCCTGGGCGATTGGGTTTTGAGGTCGATTTGGAGGAAAATTGCCCACCCGCCGCTCTTACCGGGTGGAGACGGATCGGGTGGACACCCAAGGCGGGTGTCTGCCGATTATGGATGTCCCTGGCCCATTTCGGAAGACGGTTCGGTTTTTTGGGTTTCCTCCGGTTCTACATGGATAATGACCCGTTCTAGGCCGGGCAACCGGGAGCGGAGATGTTTTTCCAGCCGCTCGGCCAGATGGTGGGCTTCGGTCAGGGCGGTCTGGCCGGGCAGGTGGCAATGGAACGACACGGACACCCCATGGGAGGATCGGACCACCTGCACCTCATGCACATGGACCTGGGGGACATAACTGCGCAGAATCTGCTGGACCATCTGGACCAACTGCGATTGATCGGGCCGGTCGGGCAGAGCCTGGGTCGGCTCGGCAGCGGCGGGTTCTAAATGGGAAACAATGCGGTCCAGACCGGGCAGGGCCTGGTGAAGTTCGTTTTCGCAGGCGGTGGCTTGGTCGTGGGCTTGTTCCAGCGTCAGTTCCGGCGGGGCCTCCAGATGCAACTGGAGCGTTTGCTGGCCGTTCTGGTCAATCAGTTGGATGCCGTGGGCGGCCAGGCCATGACGACCGGCTATCGAACGGACCGTGCCCACCAGATCGGCCTCCGCCGGCGCCACCGGTTCCACATGCACCACCACATCCGCCCCGGGCAGGAGGGACTGGACCGTCAATTCGGCCTGATGAGCCAACCGGTGGGATTGCTCCAAGGTGGCCGTGGGCTGCACCCGGACCGTCAGATCGGCAAAAATTTTCGCCCCACTCCGCCGAAGCCGAACCTGATCGACATCCACCAAACCGGGGACCTGCTCAAGGGCCTGATGAACTTGCTCCTGTAAACCCCAAGGGATCGTATCCAGGAGTTCGTCCACGGCTTTTTTGCCCAATTTGAGGCTTAACCCGACCACCACCCCGCCGACCACCAAGGCGGCCGTGGCATCGGCCTTGACCAACCAAGCCGGTCCGCCTCGCTCGGACGCCGCTACGCCCACCAGCCCCAATAAGACCACCAAAGAGGAGAAAATATCGGTGCTAAAATGCAGGGCGTCGGCTTCCAGGGCCTGGCTCTGATATTTTCGGGCCGCCCGGTCTAAAGCCCGGCTCCGAGACCAATCCACACCGATCGACATCAAGACCACCAAAAAAGCCCACAGATTCGCTTGGACCTCGGGCGGTTGAGCCACGCTAAGCCGGACGACCGCCTCATACCCTATCCACCCACAGGTAGCCAAAAGCAAAAGCGTCTCAAACAACGCCGAAAGGTTTTCCACCTTCTGGTGGCCGTAGGTGTGTCGGCTGTCGGCCGGTTGACTGGCCACGCGCACTGCCCAGACCGTCATCGCCGCCGCCATCAGGTCCAAGGCCGAATGCGCCGCTTCGGCCAAAATGCCCAGACTATTGGTCCATAGACCAACGGCCAACTTGACGCCGGTCAATAACACCGCCGCTCCAAGAGAACTTAGAGCCACCAGAATCTTTTCCCGATGGCTGCCGCCGTGGCTGTGTCCCACACCATGAACATGCATGAATCAGGTTATCCATGAGGGAATTCAAGGGCGCCGGATATGCCGGTCCGGCCGCTGGGGAAAATGCCTCCTGCCCGGTTGCCCTTTTGCCAGGCAAGCAAACCTCCGAGAACCTTCTTCTCGGCAACTGAGGCCCCCGAGGTACCCCACCGTTTTTTGCAGGGAGATGCCAGGCGTCCCCAACCGAAAAAATCCTAAAGAAAACTCTCCTCCAAGACAAGAGGATTCTGGCCTCTGTTGGGCGACCCAGCCTCTGTCGCCGTGTCCAAAAAGCGGACAAAAATCGCCTCCTCAGAATGGGCGCTGCCGGAGAATCCCTCCGGCTCCCTTCCACAAGCCGCGACCATCTGCTTAAATCAAAAGTTTCCGAAAACGCCCGCCAGAGAAGCAGACACCTGTCCATAAAGGAAACCCGCTGTGCGCCCAACGCCTACGCCTCGACAACTCGGCTACTGGATGCCTGCCGAATGGGAGCCGCACGAAGCCACTTGGCTGGCTTGGCCCCAGGAGCCGACCGATTGGCCCGGCAAACTCCGGGTCGTCGAGTGGGTTTACGGCGAAATCGTGCGGAAAATCGCCCCAGGTGAAAAGGTACGCATCCTGGTCGGCAGTCGGCAAGTGGAGGAACGGGCAAGGCGAATTTTGTCGGCGGCACGGGCTGACCTCAGTCAGGTGGAGTTTTTCCACCGCCCGACGGATCGGTCCTGGCTGCGGGATGCCGGTCCGATCTTCCTCCGCCGTGCCTCGAAGCCACCGGCGGGTGCTCCCGTCAGCCCGTCCACCCGGCGGCGTTCTGCCGGCCAAAGCCACTCCCAACTCGCCCGATCCCAGTCGGTTCCGTCGGCTTCCCCTGCTCAACACACCCAGGCCGATTTGGCCATTGTCCAATTCCACTTTAACGGCTGGGCCAAGTATCCGAATTGGCGACGGGATCGGCAGGTACCGGTCTGGGCAGCGAAAAAATTGGGGTTGCCCTTATTCAAGGCCCAATGGGACGGGAAACCCTTTGTCCTAGAGGGCGGTGGGGTGGATGTGAACGGCCAAGGCGATCTGCTGACCACCGAAGAGTGCTACCTGGACCCCCAGGTGCAAGTGCGCAATCCCGGCCTGGATCAAGCCGGTTTTGAACACGCCGTCCGAGAGTATTTGGGCGTCCAGCAGGTGATCTGGCTTGGCCGAGGCATTGCCGGCGACGATACCCACGGCCATGTGGACGACCTGTGCCGATTCGTCAATCCGACCACGGTGGTGTTGGTCCAGGGTGATGATCCGGCAGATGAAAACTATCAGCCTTTGGCCGAAAACGCCCACCGGCTTCAAGACGTGCGACTGGCCGACGGCTCAAAACTGGAGGTGGTGCGCCTGCCCATGCCCCAGCCGCTCTATTTCCGCCATGAACGTCTGCCGGCCAGCTACGCCAATTTCTACATCGCCAATGCGGCGGTGCTGGCGCCCACATTTAATGATCCGGCCGATCGGATCGCTTTGGGTGTGTTGGCCGAGCTGTTTCCGGATCGGCCTGTGGTGGGTATCCACGCTGTGGATTTGGTGCTAGGTCTAGGAACCCTCCACTGTCTCAGCCAACAACAACCGGCTCGCCTCGAATAGGCCCTGGGAATCTCTAAGCCAAACAATCCTCTGTCCCGCGATTTCGCAACACAAGCGGCCTGCCGTGCGCAAGCTCTGTGAGAGAGTACGGAGCAGGCTGCTCTCTCCCTCGAAGGCGTCTGGCTAGGATTTCCACCTTGACTTCGCTCTTCCGGCAGTCCAAACTAAATCCAAGAGGCTGAGGCAATCCACCGTACCTTCCTCAGGAGTTTTGTATGCACTCGGCAGACATGTCTAGGCTTAGTCGGAAACCGGCCCCATCCACGCGACGGCAGTTTCTAACCGCTGTCGCGGGCATGGGATTAGCCCATGCAGCGGGGAGACAATTTTGTTTTGGCAGGGCAGAAGTTTGTTTTGGCGGCCAGGAAGCAGCCGGACGCTGGCCCATGAAACTCTCCACCTCCTCGATCCATTTGATGAGTTTGCCGATCGAGAGGGCTTGTGAGCGGATTGCCGCCTTGGGATTTCAGGCGATTGACATTTGGTCCGCCCATGC
>Ga0272448_1002641_pt1 | contig 22131 bp, 12 predicted proteins | sample YNPCB0191_FD_202220 | JGI IMG/M metagenome (GOLD analysis project Ga0272448, IMG submission 202220) | Hot spring sediment microbial communities from Yellowstone National Park, WY, United States - YNP-CB-019-1 | ecosystem: Environmental > Aquatic > Thermal springs > Hot (42-90C) > Sediment... | reverse complement strand
AGGCCGTCGTTCAGCAGCAACTGCCTCTCGGGGCCCACCTGCACCACGCGGATATAGTTGTAGGCCGACTCCCGTTCGTACACCAGGTCGCCAGAGGCGCACACCACGCCTCCAGCGCTGAGCCACCACGCCACCGCCAGTGCGGCGGCGAGCGCCGCAGTGAGCCATGCCCCCCGTCGTTCCCAGGCCCAGCGCGCCGTGCCGCCCAGCAGGAGAAGCACCAGCCCCGTCGCCAGCAAGGCGCGGCGTGTGCCCAGGAGGGGGATGAGCACAAAGACCGGCAGGAGGGTACCCACAATTGACCCCGCTGCCGAGAACGCCGAGATGCGGCCGGCGGTTCGGCCGGCATCATCCAGTGTTCGCATCGCCACCCGCACCGCATAGGGCGAGACCGCGCCCAACAGCAGCACCGGCGGTGCAAAGAGGATCAGCACCCCCGCAAACGCGCCGCCCAACAGCCCCACCTGCATCCCTGCCCAGCCGGCCCCCGCCACATCGAGCACCGGCCGCGCCAGGATCGGCACCAGCCCCACCCAGGCCCCTGCCCAGACGACGACCTGCGCCAGCGCCCCCGCCGCCGGCCGGCGGTCGGCCCAGCGCCCGCCCAGGGCAGCGCCGGCGGTCAGGTAGATCAGGATCAGGCCGATCAGCACCGCCCACACGATCTGCGAGTCGCCAAAGTAGGGCGCGAGGAGGCGCGAGGCACACATCTCCACCGCCATCGCAGCCGCCCCCGCCGCGAAGACCAGCCCCTGCAGGAGGCCAGAGCGCTTCACCCACCAGCTCCCACCGGCCGCCAGTAACGCTCGGCCGGGCCGTCGCCCGCCAGGCTGCCGGCATAGGCGCGCAGGCGTTGCTTCATCTCCTCCTCGCCGCCAAAGAGCCCCGCGAGCTGCGAGGTGTAGCAGGCTACCGCTGCGATCCTCGCCTCGAGATCGGCTGGCGACAGCGCCTCCAGCTCGGCCTGCCAGGCTCCGCCGGCCGCCTTCAGGGCAGCCTCCAGGCAGCTCGGGTCCTCGACATAGGGGTAATCCTCGTAGTAACGGACCGCCCACCCCGCCGACTCCAGATGGCGCGACGCCTGCTGCACGATCTGATGGTCCACGTGGTGGCCGGCGGTGAGCAGCGAGTACACCGTGGCCGGCTGCCGCTCCCGGCAGAACGCTTCCAGGCGCCGGGCCAGTTCGCCGACCAGCACTGTGCGCTCGACCGGGTGCACCTCGCCATAGATGGACTCGCGCGTGGGGTACAGGGGCTCGCCGCTGGCCGGGTGGTGGCGGAAGATACAGTCGGCATAGGGCCAGTGCAGCGCCGCGGCGCCAAGGAGCGCCGTGGCCGCCAGGTCCTCAGCACGGCGCATGGGCACGGGGTTATCCTGTGGCGCCTGCCACACCTGCACGAGGAACTCCACAAAGGACGAGCGGATGCCCGGCTCCGGGTCGCCTGCGAAGACCGTGAGCACGAGCACCTGGTCGCCGGCCTCCACCTGGCGGTGGATCAGCCCGCCGCACGAGAGCACGGCATCGTCGAGATGGGGCGCAAGGTAGAGTTGCAGTGCCAAGGGCAAGACCTCCAGAGAGTTGGGGGGATTATACTCTGGGAGGCACGGGGCGACAAGAGCGGTCCCTCCGCCTGCAGACGCTTTCTGGACGGGGAGCCTGGCCCCCAGCCCGGGCGTCTGTAACCGGTGTCGCTGCGGGGCTCAGGGTTCGGGGCACCGCGAAGCGCCCCTGTGACGCAGCACGGCCCTCAGGGCTGCGCCGCCCGCGCACAGAGGCTGGCGATGAGCTTGAAGGACAGGTCGTAGAAGATGATCGGACCGGCGTAGGCCAGGTCGGGGTGCGGCCAGTGGACTGCGTTCAGGCCGCGCACCAGGGCCCCCAAGGGCACGCTCGGCCAGCCGCCATCGCCGCAGTCGGGCGGGTTCTCCTCGGTGATGCGGATGGCCTCAGGCGCCCCACCGGCCGCCTCGCACTCCCAGTAGCCCAGCGCATCGGTGGAGCGGGTTGCCAGGCGCTGCCACTCGCCGCCCACAAGGCGGTAGATGCGCACCACTGCCCCCGCGATGCCGGTGCCCGTCTCGGGATGCAGCACGTACCCGAAAACCTTCAGCCTTCCGCCCCCCTCATTGCCCGCCATCGCCAGCCTCCATCATCCACACCGCCACCGGACAACTGTTAGACAGCCTGGCCGCCGGCCTTGTTTCATAGGTCGTGTCTTTGACAGCACCTACCTCCTGTGCTATACCACAGCCACGCCTGCACAGGCTGCAACCATCGGCGCCCGAGCGCCCTTTATCCGCCACATCCCATTTGCCAGCAAGAGGTCCAGCTATGGCCACTGCCCGCCCCTTCGCCCTGGCCGCCGACCAGCTCGCCCGGCCCTGCGACCCCACCCTGTTCCCTTTTGAGACCACCGCCGACCTGCCCGATCTGACGGAGGTCATTGCCCAGCCCCGCGCCGTCGAGGCCATCCGCTTCGGCATCCGCATGCATGCGCCGGGCTACAACCTGTTCGCTCTGGGGCCCAACGGCATTGGCAAAGCCACCACCATCCGCCAGTTCCTCGTGCGTGAGGCAGCCCGGCAGCCGGTGCCGGACGACTGGTGTTATGTCTACGACTTTCATGCCCCGCGCCGGCCGCGTGCCCTGCGCCTGCCGCCCGGAATGGGCCGTGCCTTGCGCAAAGACATGCAGGCGCTGATCGCTGAGCTGCGCCGGGCCATCCCAGCGGCTTTTGAGAGCGACGAGTACGAGGCCCGCAAACAGCAGATCGAGCAAAAGCTGCGCCAACAGCAGGAAACCATGCTTGGCCAGTTGCGCCATGCGGCCGAGGCCCGCGGCCTGGCGATGCTCAAGACGGCGGAGGGCATCGGCTTCGCACCCGTCTCCGACGGCCAGGTCCTCACTCCTGAGCAATTCCAAAAGCTGCCCTCAGAGAAGCGCGAGCAGATCGAGCAAGACATCGCCGCCCTCGAAGAGCAGCTCCAGGAGGTGGCCCGCGACCTCGGGCAGGGCGAACGGGCGATCGCCGAAGAGACCCGGCAGCTCAACCGCCTGGTGGCCGCCGCCGCCACCGACCGTCACATCCAGGAACTGGCCGAGAGGTACGCTCTACAGAAGGATGTGGTCCTCTACCTGCAGGCTTTGCAGGAAGACATCCTCGACAACGTCGCCGCCTTTCAGCCCGCTGAGCCGGAGGGCCAGGAGCCCGCACCGCCAGGGGCCGCAGATGAACTCTTCCAGCGCTACGACGTCAACGTGATCGTGGACCGCTCTGCGGCCCAGGGCGCGCCCATCGTCACGGTCGATAACCCGACCTGCCAGAACCTGATCGGCACCATTGAACACCGCGCCGAGATGGGGGCGTTGGTGACCGACTTTACCCTCATCAAGGCCGGCGCCCTGCACCAGGCCAACGGCGGCTATCTGCTGGTCGAGGCGGCTGCCCTGCTGCAGAAACCCTTCGCCTGGGAGGCCCTCAAGCGCGCACTGCGCACCGGCCACATCGCCATCGAATCGATGGGCAACGACTATTCCCCCGTCTCGACGGTGACGCTGGAGCCGCAGCCTATCCCCCTCGAGGTCAAGGTCGTGCTCCTTGGCGAGCCCGCCCTCTACTACCTGCTGTACGAGAGCGACCCCGACTTTGCAGAGCTGTTCAAGGTCCAGGTGGACTTTGCTGAGGACATGCCACGCACCCCCGAGAACGAGAACCTGTACGCCCATTTCGTCGCCACCCTGGCCCGGCAGGAGCAGCTTCGCCCCTTCACCCGCGACGGCGTGGCGCGTATCGTGGAGCACGCAGCACGGCTGAGCGAGGACCAGACCAAGCTCTCCGTTCGCTTCCGGCCGGTGGCCGACCTCCTCCAGGAAGCGGACTACTGGGCACGCCAGCGGGGCGCCACCGCTGTGGGAGCGGCCGACGTGCAGCGTGCCCTCGACGCCCAGACACGCCGGGCCGACCAGGTGCGCGAGTTGGTCCAAGAAGAGATCACCAGTGGCACGGTCATGATCGATGTGCAGGGCGCGCAGGTGGGGCAAGTGAACGGCCTCTCCGTGTCGCAGCTCGGCAGCTTCAGCTTCGGCCGGCCCAGCCGTATCACCGCCCGCACGCGCCTGGGCAACGGCAAGGTGGTCGATATCGAGCGCGAGGTAGCTCTGGGCGGGCCACTGCACTCCAAGGGCGTGCTCATCCTCTCCAGCTTCCTGGGGGCCCGCTACATCCCCGACCAGCCCCTCTCCCTCAGCGCCAGCCTGGTCTTCGAGCAGTCGTACACCGGCATCGACGGCGACAGCGCCTCCTCCGCAGAACTCTACGCGCTGCTCTCGGACCTGGCCGGCCTCCCCATCAAGCAGGGCCTGGCGGTGACCGGGTCGGTGAATCAAAAGGGCGAGGTGCAGGCCATCGGCGGCGTGAACGAAAAGATCGAGGGCTTTTTCGACGTTTGCCGCCTCATGCCTGGGGGGCTCACCGGCGAGCAGGGCGTCGTCATCCCGCGTGCGAATGTGCGCCATCTGATGCTGCGACACGACGTCATCCAAGCCGCACAAGCAGGCTACTTCCACGTCTACGCCGTATCGACGATCGATGAGGGCATCGGGGTCCTGACCGGCGTGCCCGCCGGTGCCCGCGGCGAGGATGGCGCCTTTCCGGAGGGTACCGTCAACCGCCGCGTGGAGGACCGGCTGCGCCTCTTCGCCGAACGCAGCCACGACACAGGCAAAGCCGAGAAGGATGGGAGGGCATGATGCCCCACCCTGCGACCGCCACGCCCATCCGCCGGGTCCACCTGATCTTCAAAACCCACCTCGACGTGGGCTTTACCGATTTCGCCCGCAACGTCGTGGCGCGCTACTTCGACGTGTACATCCCCGCGGCCCTGGCTCTGGCCAGGGAGCTGCGCGAGGCCGGCGCCGCCGAGCGCTTCGTCTGGACCACCGGCTCCTGGCTGATCTACGAGTATCTGGAGCAGGCACGGGGCGAGGCGCGCGCCCGGATGGAGGAAGCGATCCTCGCCGGCGACATCGCCTGGCACGGGCTGCCCTTCACGATGCACAGCGAGCTGCTCGACCCCGGCCTCTTCCGCTTCGGCCTGACGCTCGCGCAGGAGCTCGACCAGCGCTTCGGCCGGCACACCATCGCGGCCAAGATGACCGATGTGCCCGGGCATACGCGGGGCATCGTGCCGCTCTTGGCCGAGGCCGGCATCCGCTTCCTGCACCTTGGCGTCAACGCCGCCTCGAGGCCACCCGCGGTGCCCGACGTCTTTCGCTGGCGCGACCCCTCTGGGGCCGAGGTCATCGTCATGGTCCACAAGGGCGCCTACGGCGGGCTCAAGCGCATCCCCGGACTGGGCGAGGCGATCCTCTTCGCCCACACCAACGATAACGCGGGCCCGCAATCGGCCACAGAGGTGCGGGCGGCCTTCCGCCAGGCGCGGCGGCGCGTGCCCGGTGCCGAGGTCGTCGCCTCGACGATGGATGCCTTTGCCGCGCGGCTGCTCACGATAAAGGGGCAGCTTCCGGTGCTCGAAGGGGAGATCGGTGACACCTGGATCCACGGGGTGGGTTCAGACCCCAGGAAGGTGGCCCAGCTCCGTGCACTGCTGCGCCTGCGGCAGCGCTGGCTGGCCGAGGGCCGCGTCGACCCCGAGTCCGCGGCGTTCAAGGCCTTCAGCCACGCCCTGCTCCTGGTGCCCGAGCACACCTGGGGGCAAGACATCAAGCTGCACCTGAGTGACTTTACCTGTTACGACAAAGAGCGTTTCCGGGCCGCCTGCCAGACGCCGCGCTTCCAGAGCTTTGCCTCATCGTGGGAGGAGCAGCGCGCCTACATTCGCTCCGCAGTCGAGAGCCTGAGTGCGACGCCCCTGGCCCGAGACGCAGAGATCGCACTGCAGGCCCTGGAACCCACTCACCCGGACCTCTCCGGCCTGGCGCCGGCCGACCCGGCCGCCGTTTTCGAGACGGACCATTGGCTCCTCGGCTTCGACCCCCAGACCGGCGCCCTGAACCGCCTGCAGGATAGAGCATCAGGCCGTCTGTGGGCCTCCCCTGGCCACGAACTCGCCCTCTTGCGCTACCAGACCTTCTCCCAGGCCGATTATGACCGCTTCTACGAGCGCTACATCGTCCACAAGAGGCGGGTGGGCGCCTGGGCCGTACCCGACTTTACCAAGCCCGGCATCGACGCCTGCGGGGCCGTACACGGCGAATGGCTGCCGCGGCTCACGCACCTGTACCACCATCACGGCGCGGCAGGCCACCGCTTCGTGGCCCTGATGCGCATGCCCGAGGGACCCGTCGGCCTCTACGGCTGCCCGGCCGAGGTCACCCTCGAGGTCGAGCTGCCCCGCGGCGAGCCGGCCCTCTTCCTCACTCTGCAGTGGTTTGGCAAGCAGGCCTGCCGCCTCCCGGAAGCGCTGTGGCTTTCCTTCTCGCCGCGCGTGCACAACGCCGGGGGGTGGCAGATGGACAAGCTGGGTCAGGCAGTCTCACCGCTGGAGGTCGTCAGAGACGGGAACCGGCGGCTCCACGCCGTCGGCAGCGGGGTCAGCTACCGCGATGCACAGGGTAGCCTGGCCATCGAGACACTCGATGCCCCCCTCGTCGCCCCGGGCTGGCCCTCCCTCCTCACACACACCAACCGCCAGCCACCCCTGCGCCGCGGCATGCACTTCCTGCTCTTCAACAACGTCTGGGGCACCAACTTTCGCATGTGGTACGGCGAGGATGCACGGTTCAGGTTCCTCCTCAGCGCAGGCTCGCAGGCGGCCGGCCTGCCGGAATGGCTGCAGCGTTCCTAGCGCGACCCCGCCAGCAGGCAGGTCCAGTCTGCGTATCGGCATCGGCCAGGGTCGCGGTGCGCACGTTAGCACGCAACGTCACACGGCGCAGTGATGTGCGCACTGCCCACTCGCGTGAAAGGAGAGGCGAGCATGCCCTATGAATACCGCCGCCTCACCCCTGAGGAGCGGGACGAGATCGTTCGCTGGCGCATATCCCAAGGCTACCCGCCGCACGCCCCGCCGCATCCTGTGCGCGACCAGCCCTACTACCTGTTGACCGCTGCCTGCTACGACCATGCCTGCCACATGCGCGCCCACGAGCGCCGCACGCGGCTGCAGGACCTCCTCTTCGAGGCATTCATGCTACGTGGGCTGGAGATAACGGCATGGGTCATCTTGCCCAACCACTACCACATCCTCGCCCACGTGACCGAGTGGTGCCTCGTGGGAGACGCGCTCCGCTTCGTGCACCACACCACTGCGAGCGAATGGAACTCGGAAAGCGGCTCTCCAGGCAGGAAGCTATGGTACCGCTACACCGACCGCGCAATCCGCTCCGAGAGACACTACATGGTCTCTTTGAACTATATCCACTACAACCCGGTGAAGCACCACTGGGCGGCCTCACCTTACGACTGGGCTCACAGCAGCGTGCACTGGTATCTCGCGCACCACGGGCGAGAGTGGCTGCGCGAGCTGTGGTCGAGGTACCCGCTGCGTAGTTATGGCAAGGATTGGGATGATAGCCCTGGCGAGGGGCCATGATGCGCTTGGCCAAGCCCGCGAGGGAACCAGCGCGCAGGCGCGCGCACCACACACACTTATAGCGCTCGTAGTGCGCACGCCGGTGCGCTCCGAGGGACATGGCGACAAGCGCGCAGACGCGCGCACTACAAGCACGTACAGCGCTCGTAGCGCGCACGCCCGTGCGCAACATGGAGCTGAGAGCGAGAGAGGGAGCCGGTGTTGCTAGCTCCCTCTCTCGCTCTCTCTTCTCGGTTGTTCGCAGAGGGCCGTCAGCTCTCAGCCTTCGGCGCCTCCGCGGGAGGCGTAAAGTCCAGCGCAGCAAGCTGCTGATAGAGCTTGAAGCGCAGTGCCACGTCCTTCTTGGCCTCGGCCATCAACCGCGCCGCGACCTCAGGCCTGGAGCGCTTGAGGATGCGGTAGCGGTTCTCGCCATAGGCGTACTCCTCCAGGTCGATCTTGGGCGGCCGTGAGTCGAACTGCAGCGGGTTCTTGCCCTGCGCCAGGAGCCGCGGGTCGAAGCGGTAGAGCGGCCAGTAGCCCGACTCCACCGCCTTCTTCTGCTCGCCCATGCCGCTGGCCATGTCGATGCCGTGCATGATGCAGTGCGAGTAGGCGATGATCAGCGACGGCCCCTCGTACGACTCGGCCTCGACGAACGCCTTGAGCGCCTGCGCCGGAGCAGCCCCCAGCGCCACCCGGGCGACGTAGGCGTTGCCGTAGGTCATGGCCATCATGCCCAGGTCCTTCTTGCCCGACGGCTTGCCGCCGGCTGCGAACTGGGCCACCGCGCCCCGCGGCGTGGACTTGGACATCTGGCCGCCGGTGTTGGAGTAGACCTCGGTGTCGAGCACCAGGATGTTCACGTTCTTGCCCTGAGCCAGAACGTGGTCGAGGCCGCCGTAGCCGATGTCGTAGGCCCAGCCATCGCCGCCGATGATCCACACCGAGCGGCGGATGAGGAAATCAGCCACGGTCAGCAGTTGCCTGGCGGCCGGCAGGTCACACCGGGCGAGCACCTGCTTGAGCTCAGCCACGCGCGCCCGCTGCGCTTCGATGCCCGCCTGCGTCGTCTGATCGGCCGACTTGATCGCTCCCAAGAGTTCCCGCGCGCCACGGCAGGCCTCAGAGTCGCTGGCCGCCACCTGGTCGAGGAGCTCGAGGGCGAACGTCGTCTGCCGGTCCACCGCCAGGCGCATGCCCAGGCCGAATTCGGCCGCGTCCTCAAAGAGCGAGTTGGACCACACCGGCCCGCGCCCATCGCCGCGCTGGCAGTAAGGCGTCGTGGGCAGGTTGCCGCCGTAGATCGACGAGCAGCCGGTGGCGTTGGCCATCATCGCCCGGTCGCCAAAGAGCTGGGTGAGCAGCTTCAGGTAGGGCGTCTCGCCGCAGCCGCCGCAGGCACCCGAGTACTCGAACATCGGCCGCAGGAACTGTGAGCCCTTGATCGTCGTGCGGTCAAAGCGGGCCGGGTCGGTCTCAGGCAGGCTGAGGAAGAACCTGTAGTTCTCCACCTCGGCCGCTCGCAGTGGCGCCTGCTCCGCCATCTCGATGGCATGCTGCTCGGTGCGCTGGCCCGATGCGTCCTTCCTGCGGGCCGGGCAGTTGTACACGCAGGCGCCACAGCCGGTGCAGTCCTCCGGGGCCACCTGCAGCGTGAACTTCAATCCGGCCAGGTCGCGGCCCTTGGCATCGGTCGACTTGAAGGTCGCCGGGGCGTTGGCCAAGAGCGCCGGGTCGTAGGCCTTCATGCGGATCGCCGCATGCGAGCAGACCAGTGAGCACTGGCCGCACTGCGTGCAGGTGTCGGGGTCCCACACCGGGATCTCGACGGCGGTATTGCGCTTCTCGTACTGCGTCGTGGCCGTCGGATAGGTGCCGTCGACCGGGAAGGCCGAGACCGGGATCTGGTCGCCGCGGAAGGCGATCATCTCGCCCGTCACCTTCTGCACAAACTCGGGTGCATCGGCGGGCACGGGCGGGCGCATCGGCAGGTTGCTCGTCACCTTGCCCGGCACCTGCACCTGTTCGATGGCCTTCACCGCGGCGTCAACGGCCTTAAAGTTCATCTCGACGACCTTTTGCCCCTTGTCGCCGTAGGTGTCCTCAATGGCCGCCTTGATCAGCTCGAGCGCTTTCTCCCTGGCGACCACGCCGGAGATGAGGAAGAAAGCCGTCTGCATGATGGTATTGATGCGGCCGCCCAGACCCACCTCCTGGGCCAGGCGCACCGCGTCGACCACGTACACCTTGAGGTTCTTGGCGATGACCTGTTCCTGCACCAAGCGGGGCAGATGGTCCCACACCTCCTCCTTGCCGTAGGGGCTGTTCAGGAGGAAGGTGGCGCCGGGCTCGGCATAGCGCAGCATATCGATCTGTTCGATAAAGCTCCAGTTGTGGCAGGCCACGAAGGAGGCCTGTGAGATCAGGTAGGTGCTGCGGATGGGCGTCTTGCCGAAGCGCAGGTGTGAAACGGTCAGGCCGTTGGACTTTTTCGAGTCGTAGTAAAAATAGCCCTGGGCATAGTTGTCGGTGGCCTTGCCGATGATCTTGATCGAGTTCTTGTTGGCGCCCACCGTGCCATCGGAGCCCAGGCCGAAGAAGACGGCCCGGTGCACCCCGGCCGGCTCGCTGGAGAAGGATTCATCCACCGGCAGGCTCGCGTTCGTCACGTCGTCGGTGATGCCAACAGTAAAGTGGTTCTTGGGCTCGGCAGCCTTGAGGTTGTCGAGCACCGCCTTGGCCATGGGGCCGGTAAAGTCTTTCGAGCCCAGGCCGTAGCGCCCGCCGACGACCCTGGGCAGAGCAGCGCAGGGCAGGATGCCCTCCATCATGGCCTCGCTGAGAGCCGAGCGCACGTCGGTGTAGAGCGGCTCGCCCTGGGCGCCAGGCTCCTTGGTCCGGTCGAGCACCGCAATGGCCCTCACCGTGGCCGGCAGCACCTTGACGAAATGCTCGGTCGAGAAGGGCCGGTACAGGCGCACCTTGATGAGGCCCACCTTCTCGCCCTGGGCCACCAGGTGCTCCACCACCTCATGCATAGCCTCGGCGCCGGAGCCCATCATCACCACCACCCGCTCTGCATCGGGCGCGCCCACATAGTCGAACAGGTGGTACTGCCGCCCGACCACTTTCGCGAAGCGGTCCATGTACTGCTGCACGATGGCAGGCGCCGCGGCGTAGTAGGGGTTCACCGTCTCACGGCTTTGGAAGAAGACATCGGGGTTCTGGGCCGTGCCGCGCATCACCGGCCGCTCGGGGTTGAGGCCGCGCGCCCGGTGCTCGGCCACCAGCCGCTCGTCGATCATCGCCCGCATGTCGTCGTAGGAGAGCTCCTCGACCTTCTGCACTTCGTGTGAGGTACGGAAGCCGTCGAAGAAGTGTAGGAAGGGCACGCGCGTAGCCAGCGTCGAGGCGTGGGCAATCAGCGCCAGGTCCATCGCCTCCTGCACACTGTTGGAGGCCAGGAGCGCAAAGCCGGTCTGGCGGACGGCCATGACGTCCGACTGGTCGCCAAAGATCGACAGCGCATGGGTGGCCAGAGCCCGCGCCGACACATGAAAGACCGCCGGCGTCAGCTCCCCCGCAATCTTGTACATATTGGGGATCATGAGCAGCAGGCCCTGGCTGGCGGTGAAGGTCGTCGTCAGGGCTCCTGAGGTCAGGGCTCCGTGCACCGCGCCGGCTGCGCCCGCCTCGGACTGCATTTCGGTCACACTGGGGACCGTGCCCCAAATGTTGGGCTTGCCCTCGGCGGCCAAGGCATCAGCGAGCTCGCCCATTGGCGAAGAGGGGGTGATGGGATAGATGGCGATCACCTCGCTGCAGCCGTAGGCTACCTGGGCCACAGCGGTATTGCCATCGATGGTAACCATGTGGCGTTCCACGAGATAACTCCTTTCGATCTGTAGGCGCGCCGAAAGAAGGCGTGAGACATGGCGGCGCGGTTGGGTATTCTATCACAAATGGGGGGAGAGGGCAACGTCGATTGTTAAGCAAGCTGCAAGCCGGCCGTGAGGTCCTCTGCCCTCCTTGCCCTACAGCCGCCACATCGCGCTGACGGGTCAATAAGCCCCCCTGCGCTTCAGCACCGCGGCGATCGTCTTCCAGAGGATGCGGATGTCGAGCAGGAGCGAATAGTTCCGGATGTAGTACAGGTCCTCCTCCGTATGCAGGTGCATCGGCTTGTCGGAGCGACCATTCACCTGCCACCAGCCGGTGATGCCCTGGGGCACGGCAAAGCGCTTGCGCTGCCAGGGCTCGTAGCGCTCCACCAACCAGGGCTGCTCGGGGCGGGGGCCCACCAGGCTCATCTCACCTTTGAGCACGTTGAAGAGCTGCGGCAGCTCGTCGAGGCTCGTGGCGCGGATCACGCGCCCCACCCGGGTGACGCGGGGGTCATCGCGCCGCTTGTGGATGGTCTGTCCGCCTTCGCCCTCTGCCAGGACCTCCGCCAGCCGCTGCTCCGCATCCTGGTACATGGAGCGGAACTTGAGCATGGAGAACAGGCGCCCGTTCTCCCCCACCCGCTGTTGCCTGAAAATCACCGGGCCGGGGCTGTCGAGCTTGATGGCCAGCGCAATCACCCCCATCACCGGCAGCGCAACGACCAGGGTCAGGCTGGCCACCACAACATCGAAGAGCCGCTTGACGAGCCGGGGGAACCCCTCGATCGCCGAATCGCGCAGGCCGATCATGGGGATGCCGCCCACATCGGCGACGGTGGTGCGGAAGAAGGCCAGGTCGAGCAGGTCCGGCACCACGTACACGCTCACCGGCAGGCGCTGCAGGTCCGATACGAGAGTGACCAGGCGGGCCTGCTCGCGCAGGGGCAGGGCGATGATCAGCACATCGATCCCCTGCTCGCCGACCACCCGCGCCACCTCGTCGAGGCTGCCGAGGGCGGGAGCTCCTTCTTCGCCTACGGCCACAGGGCCATCGTCAAAGAAGCCGGCCAGCGTCAGGTTCGCCCAGCGATCGGCGGCCAGGAGTTCTGCCACCCTCCGGCCGACGGGCCCCGCACCGACAATCGCCACGCGCTGCGAAGCATGGAGCACACCGCGCTTCATGCGGAAGGCTGCCCTCAGGAGGAGGCGCGAGAGCACGAGGAAGATGAGGTCCAGCATGAAAAAGTAGACGAAGAGAAGGCGTGAGAGATCGCGGTGCAGGAAGTAGATCAGGCCGGCGAAGACCAGGGTCGCAAAGAGCGCGGCTGCCACAGTGGTCTGGATGTCGTCGACCGCCAGGAAGGTGCGCCGCTCGTCGTAGACCGACATGGCCAGGAACACCGTGCCCCACACCAGCACGACCAGCAGGTACACCCAGCGCGGGAAGGAAAAGACCGTCGATGCGCCCTCCCCGACGAAGACGCCGAACGGCAGCGCTACGCGGAGCTGCTTGGCCGTAAAGAGCGCCACGCTGGTCAGCGCCAGGTCGGAGAAGAGCATGAAGAGGGCCGAGTTCGTGTTGGAACGTTTGAGCATATTGTCCCCTCCGCACCCTGCCCGAGTGAGGGAGCACAACGCCATCCGGCTGCACCTTCAGCGGCGGGATGCATCTCCTGGAAGGGTGAGCAGGCCAAGGCGCTGCCTGATCACCCGCCAGAGGAAAAGCGGATTCCCGACCAGATAGCGCCTCCACAGCCGCCTGGGCTCCACACAGAGCCGGCCGAGCCACTCGAGGCCGTGATCGGTCATCCAGCGGGGAGCTCTGCGCAAGCTGCCAGAGACATAGTCGAAGACAGCCCCGCCGGTCAGGAGCACACGGGCATCCAGATGCCGCCAGTTCTCCATCAGCCAACGCTCCTGCAGCGGCATGCCGAACCCCACGACAAGAATGTCGGGCCGGGCGCGGTTGATCTTCTCGACGACCGCCTGGTTCTCACACCCGCCCGCCGTCTTGTCGAAATATCCGTGATGGCTGCCGACAATGCGCAGCCCAGGAAAGCGCTCCATCAGCTTGCAGGCTGCCAGCTCGGCCACTCCCGGGCGGGCACCCAACAGGAAGATGGTAAACCCACGCTCCTCTGCATACGCGGCGAGTTGCCACATCCAGTCCGCGTAGGTGATGCGCTCTGGGATACGCTGGCCCAGCATGCGGGCAGCCAGAATAACCCCCGCTCCATCGCAGAACACTAGGTCCACAGTGTTGAGAAAGCCGCGCAGCCATGGCTCCTTCCAGGCCAGGTTGAGTGCGTGCGCGTTCACGTGGAGAACCAGGGCACTTCGCCCCGCCTCGACGCAGTAGCCAATGTACGTAAGAAGCTGCGGCACGCTGACCGGCGTGACCCGCACGCCCAGGATGACCACCTGATCGTTGACCCTCGATTCTGCACCCTGCGACATCGCCGCACCACCTCGAGTCAGACCTGGTCGCTGACCAGCACTCCCATCTGCCCGCAACAACTGGCTAGGCCGGTGATCTGTCAGCGGAAGACCATACCTGTGAATAGGCTCCTCATGTACTTCGCCGTCACGCGGCGCCGCGACTGGAGTGCCCGCCGCCTCCTGCGCGCCTCCGGTAAGAGTCTCAGGAAGTCGACAATCGCCCTTGCGTGCGACAGTTCCCGGCGCGGGTCCGTCAGCAGCATATAGGCCTGCCACAAGACTTCATAGAGTAGTATGTAGGGAAGATCGGCCAGGAAGTGGCCGAGGAGGTCGTTCTTGTAAGTGACAAGATAGTTGTTGCGCGCGTACTGGTACTGTATGTAGGGGTCGTAGAGGCCACGCGAGCCTTTGCCGTGGTGGTAGGCCACCGCAGTCGGCACGTACAGGCAGCGCCACCCGAGAAGCTGTGCACGCCAGCCAAGATCATAGTCGTCGCCATAGAGGAAGAACATCTCATCGAAGAACTCGCCCTCGAAGGCAACGTCGTCTAGCATCTCCCGCCGCAGGAGCGGACAGGCCCCATTCGCTCCGAAGACGTAACCCGGGGTGTCGAACTGGCCGGTGTCTTTTCGTTTGTACCCCCGATTGCTCGGTCTGCGGTTCTTCGTCAGGAGATGGCCGGTCGTGTAGATGCGGACATCCTGAGAGGATCCTGACCGCATGGAAAAGTAGACCTTTCCCGTCGCCGAGCCGGCCTCGGGGTGCTCCTCCAACGCCGCGACCATCTCGCCGACAAAGCCGGGCGTAAGGACCACGTCTGGGTTGAGCGGCAGGTAATAGTCACCCCTTGTTAGCCGTATGGCCTGATTGTGTGCGCGAGCAAAACCAACGTTCTCGTCATTGACGACCACCGCCAGTTGCGGGTAGGTGTCTGCCAGCCACTGCACGGAGCCGTCCGTCGATGCGTTGTCCACGAGGAGCAAGCCGATCACAGGGTACGCCTGGGCGAGGACGCTCTCGATACACGCACCCAGGAACCCCCTGCAGTTCCAGTTGAGAATCACTACCGACACCAAGGGTTGGCGCATCGGTCCCTCACGTGCAGCCTCATGCCCGAGGGGAGGTGGGTGTGTGGCACCGCCCCCTGAGATAGGGGGAACTCGCCCGGGCTCGCAGGCCTCCCTTCGTGAGAATCGATTCGATATACTGGATGTCGGCGGTGCGCGCCGACTGGATTGAGCGGCGTTTGGCGAGCATCCCAGGCAATCCGCGCAACGCAGCGGCATAGGCTCGCAGGACTAGGCGGCCTCGCCCGTTCCAGATGTGGTAGAGCAGCGAACTGGCATTGTACACCAACACGCTCGGCAGGTACCTGGCCAGAAGAAGGGAGGGCATGTTCTTCACCACTACCCACAGGTGGTTGCGGCGGCTCCAGTAGAACCAATCCCAGTTGCGTCTGATCGTAGCTCCGACCTTGTGATAGACCTTTGCCTCGGGAACATAGACGCACGGATAGCCGCAGAGCTGGGCTCGGAAACTCAGGTCCACATCCTCGACGTTGGCATAAAAGTCCTCATCGAAGAGACCGATCCGGTCCAACATCGACCTTCGGTAGAGTGCAGCACCTGCGCAGGCGCCAAACACCGGCTGCTCCCGAGCATAATCAGGACCGTCGCGTTGGCCACAGCCGCGCTTCGCGGCGAAGCCCGCCGTGTGGAACTCATCCCCGGCGCTGTCGATGACATCGCGGCGATCGAAACGCAGCATCTTGGAGGCAAAGAAGCCGGCCTCAGGCCATCTGAGGCTGGCCTCGAAAAGGCTACGCAACCACTCGAGGGAGACTTCGGTGTCGTTATTCAAGAGAGCGATCAGATCCCCCCGGGCATGCCTGATGCCGGCATTGTTGCCGCGGCAGAATAAGGTTGGTGGCAAGAGGTACTATCCTCACAGAGGGGAAGTTCTCTGCAACGTACTCGACCGAGCCATCGGTCGAGCCGTTGTCGACCAGGATCACCTCCCGATCGGCATACTCCTGGCGGCACACCGACGACAGGCACACATCGAGATGTTCTTTGCCATTCCAGTTGAGGACTACAACACTGATCACTCTGCGCCACCCGTCTGCCGTCGGTCAGCGAACGGCATTCGACATCGATGCATTCGAAGCGCCAGAACCACAGTGCGAGGCGCTGCCACGGTCACCGATGACCATCTCCAGCGCCAGCGCCCACTACCGCCCGCCCCCACCCTCTCCGAGCAGCCCCGCCAACGCCCTCGCCTGGCCCTCGGCCCATGCCGCGTCGGCGCTGCGCCCGGCCCCGGCGTACAACTGCGCCAACTGGCGATAGACCGCCAGGTCCTCCGGCGTGCGCTGCAGCAGGTCGAGGCTGGGCGGGAACATCCCCGGCAGGCCCAGGCGGCGGAAGACGATGCCATCATAGGCCACGCCGCCGACCCGCGGGCGGGCGACCTGCTCGAGCGCGGCGATGGCGCCCTCGGCTTGCCCCTGCGTCAGGAAGAGAGTTGCCCGGCTGAGGGCGCCCTGTGCCAGGTCCTCGCCGCCGAGAGTGCGGGCCACTCTGAGCGCGTAGCGGGCCTGGGCGTACTGGCCAAGCATGAGGTGGGCATCGGCCCGGTCGAGCCAGGGCCGCGGATTGGTGTTGGCCAGCGGCACACCGCCGAGCGCCACCAGCGCCTCCTCGGCCCGCCCCTGCGCCAGCAAGGCCCTGGCGCGGCGATGGACCTCAACCACCTCTGGACGTCGGCCCTCGATCCGGCTCGCGGCGGCGCGGCAGGCCGGGCTCTGGCGGCAGGCGGCCATCTCGGATGCGTCGGGCTCACATGCGAAGGCGGCCTGGAAAAGCGCCTCGGCCTCCGCAGCCCGGCCCTCGACTGCGTAGCGCTCGCCGAGCAGGAGCGCGGGCAGCGCCCAGTCGGGCCCGCGCTCGACGGCCGTGGCCAGCAGGCGATCGGCCTCGTCGCTGGAGCCGGCCCGCTCGAGCAGCCAGGCGGCGTTGAGCAGGGTGGGCACATACTCGGGCCCCTTCTGCAGCAACGAGCGGTAGCTCTCCAGGGCTGGGCCGATGGCCGAGGGGTCGCTGCCGGGCGTCAACGGATCGGCCACGACGCTGTAGGCATAGCCTCGCTGCATCCGGTAGAACGCCAGGCCCGGGTCAGCCGACACAGCCGCATCGGCCGCACGGGCGGCTCCCTGCCAGTTGCCCGCCATCGCCAGGTCAAAGCCACGCATCAGCGAGGTCTGGCCCAGGTCCTGCCTCACGATGAGGTAGACCAGCGCCAGCCCAGCGACAGCCGGAAGCGCCTGCCAGCCCATAGAGCTCCTGCTTCCCGGCTTGAGTGCCCCCGCCGCGTGCAGCCCCACCGCCAGCAGCATCACCACCAGCAGGGCATTGCTCGGCAAGAGCAGAGGGATCTCGGCCTGCGCATGGACCAGGCACGTCGCCACGAGGCTCGCCCCCACCCCCACGAGGAGCGAGCGGTGCTCCGCTGCCCGCGGCGCCAGCCAGCCTTTGGCCAGGGCCAGCGCTGCCGCCACCACCACCCAGCCCAGGGCCAGTACGCCCAGTACTCCCTCTTCCGCCAGGGTATTCAGGTACAGGTTGTGAGCGTGGGGGCTGACCCAGCCGCGCGTCGCGGCAACGCTGGCCATGTACGCATACGGATAGGTGCGCGGCCCGCTCCCGGTGAGCGGGTGCGACACCCAGTCTCGCCAGGCCACGCTCCAGAAAAGCGGCCGGCCCGCCAGCTCACCCACGCTGCCCCCGCTGGTGCTGAACTCCGACAGCCCCGGCCGCGCCTCAAAGGCGAAGAGGGCCAGGAACAACCCCAGGTAGGCCGCGGCCATCAGCCAGACGCGCCAGGTGCTCCGGAGCCAGCCGGCCAGGTCGCCCCAGCGCGCCGGCCTGCGCTGCCACAGCAGCCACCCGACTGCAACGGCTGCCGCAGTGGCGCCGGCCACCCACCCGGCCCGCGAGCGGGTGTAGAACAGGACCCCGGTCGCCGCAGCCAGCCACAGCGCATAGCCCACGCGCGTTGCCACCCTCCGGGCCGCTCCCAGGCGGATGATGGCAAAGGGCAGCGCCAGGTTGATGAGCGATGCCAGCAAGTTTGGATGGTCGGCCACACCGAACAGCCGGTACGAGATGGGGAAGGCAGGGTACCCGGGCGCACGCAGTTGCCACCAGCCCCAGTACCAGGTAACTGTCATCCACAGGCCCTGGGCGATGGCCAGTGTCGCCACCACGAACAGCACATTGACCAGAACTCGGCCGCTCCATCCGGCCAGCAAGAGGTCACAGAAGACGAAGAAGAAGAGGATGGGCGTGAGAATCTCCAGCAGGCCTGCGAGGCTGAGGGCCGGATCGACCGAAAAAGCCGTCGCCAGCACGGCCGAGAGCGCCAGCGCCACGAGCGGCAGCGCCAGCGGCGAGCGCGCCGGCCCCTGGCGCGTGGCCACCTTCCACGCCCACCACCCGCCGAGCACCAGCAGCGCCCCACCCTGTACAAACCACATGATCGGGGGCTGCTCCCTCGCAAAGCCAAGCCAGGTGACGAGGGTAAGGACCAGGCCCACGCTCCAGGCACGCAGCAGGTCGAGGGCCGGCCTTGCCGGTTTTCCCGCGCCCCCCTCATCGCCCCGCCCCGCAGACCAGCGAGCCATGTCACAGCCTCCCAATCCGGGCGCACGATCGCGCGCCACCACTGCAGTCAGGTCGCTAGATTGTCACCCTGTCCTTCGCCCGCCAACGGGCGCTACGAGTATCCGGCATGCGGCGATGACCCAAAGACGCTGTAAGCGGCACAGCGGGCAAGCAACGCCAGCGCCACGAATTGGAACCGATGGCACAGTGCCCCCTCTTCGCGCTGCATCCTTCTTCGTCGCGGCGTGCCTCACATTCTCTGTCACCTTACGCGCTCGAGCACCGTCGCTCCCGGCCCGTCGTAGAGCACCCGGTAGCGCGGATCCGCGCGCAACGTGTTGCGGATGCTCGCGGCGGCGTCGTCGGTCACGCTGCGGCCCACAGCCGAACTCCGCTTGGCGATGTACACGTGAGTAAAGCTTTGTCCCGGTTCCTCTGCCCACGCCTCGAGGCAGCTCCCGTCGCCAGCGGCACAGCGCTGTAACATTGTATAAGCGTAGGCACTGCGCATGAACCCCTCGAGCCACTCGCGTCCCTGCACAGTGGCTACACTCTGCCGCGCCGCCAGCACCGGGAACCACTCCGACGAGCGATCGGCCCCCCATGCTCGATCACCGGTCAGCACCACGAAGCGACTCGTTTGCGGCGTGTACTGCGCTACCCACTCCATCGCCATACGCTCGTCACTTGACAGGCCAACGAGAACCGGAGAGTTGGCGACCAGGGCTGAGCAGGACGCATAGACGAATAGGGCGCAGAGAGTGGCCCGCGCCAAACGGCTGCGCGCCGGGTCCCAACTCGCATAGGCCGAGCCTGCAGCGGCCGCTACGCCAGCTCCCCCGTTGAGAGGAGGCAGGAGCACATCGACGATGCCAAGGCCCGCGAGCAGAGCCAGCGGCAGCGAGCCTGTAGTGTCCACGGTCCGTGGGTCGAGCAGGACTAGGCCAAGGAGCCATGCGGGCAAAAACCACCGCCGGGCAGCCAGACACGAGAGCAGCCCGAGGAGCGCCAGGCCCGCCAGCACCGGAAACCACGGCTCATCAGTCCATAGAAGCATCAGGAAGAACAACAGGCTTGCGCCGGGCGGCTCAGGCGAGCGGGCAGCCGCCAGGAAGGGGCTCAAGCCATGCTGCGCGATGACTGTGGCCCACCAGGGTGCAGTGATGGCCAGGGCCACCCCAGCCGCAGCAACCGACCGCGCCAGCGCCCGCCAACTGCGGCCATAGGTCAGGAAGAAGAGCGCCATGCTCGCAGCAGCGACCCAGGCCATGGCCAGGTGGCTGAGAGCAGCCAGCCCCGCCCAGAACCCCGTCGCAAGGATATGCCGATTGCCCTCGCGGGTGTACAGCGCATGCCCCTGATACAGCGCAAGGATGGCGAAAAGCAGGCCTGCCGCCCGTGTTACCCCGCCCCCCATGATCAACCAGGTGAAGCTGGCAGGCAGCAGTGCAAAAGCATAGGTCGCCAGGGCCGCTGCCGCGCCCGATGGCAGCAGCGCACGTGCCAGGGCCCAAAAGGCCGGCACGGTCATCAAGCTGAGCGCAACAGGCAGGAAGCGAAAGACTTGCAGCAAGGGCAAGCGCCCCAGGCTTGCAAGCAGACCCGCGAGGTATAACCCCAGCGGGGGATAAGCGAAAGGAATGCCCACTCCGTTGTACGCAGTGTAGGCCGGCAGCCGAAAGCCGGCCTGCTGCAGCTCTCTGGTCATCAGGTAGAAGAGTGCGCCGTCGTTCAGCGGGAATTCGCTCCGCAGCACAAGACTGAGCCGGACCAGCGCGGCAACAAAGGTGGCGCTAAGCGGAACCAGCCAGCGCGCGGCTTTCAATTCACTCCTCCCTGATCGCCTGCCTCGCCACCACCTCGGGTCGCTCTCCCCTCTGCAACGGCCGCAGGCGCACCCGGAAGCGCATGGGTTCGGGCCACACCAGGTACTGGGGCAAGGGCCCTGGCCCACACGCCGCGCTGCCCAGCCCACAGTGGCGATGGTCGACGCTCAGCGTGATGTCGCGGCGGCGGGCGAGCTCGTGGGTGTGCGCGGCCCGCTCCAGGTCGCGCGTGGTATAGTGCAGGGCGCCCACGTGGAGCAGCTCCTCACCCACCACGAGCAAGCCCTCGCCATCCGCAGCCATCAGCGCGGCCCAGCGCACGTCGGCCTTGTTGCCGTTCTCCTGGGGAAAGATATAGGGCACGTACTGCTCGTCGACGCTGCCGCGGTAGAGGCCGACCGCCGCGCCCACTTTGCGATCGGGGTAGGCCTCGTGGGGGCCGCGGCCATACCAGGTGAAGGTGCCGTAGCGGCCCGCGACGACCATCTGCAGGCCCACGCGCGGCAGCGGCGGCAGCTCGCCCCGCGGCGTGAGCGCCGCGTCGAGCAGCACATCGCCCGAGCCCAGGAAGGTGTAGCTCATTGTCACGTCAAAGCCAGCCCTGCGCCCCGGCGCCCCGAGCTGCGAGCGCACATCCACGCGCACCGCCTGCGGGCTCAGGCGGGCCACCTCCACACCCTGCACCCGTTCGCGCAGCCGGTCGAGCCCGGCCTCGCGCCAGCGTACGGCCAGGTGCTCTTCTCCCGAAGCGTTCAGGTCGTTGTCGGTCGGCGCCCGCCACAGGTTCACGCGCGGCCCGTCCTTGACGAGCGGCCTGCCGCCCAACTCCCAGCGGGCAATCCGGCCCCGGTGCAGGTCGAACCAAAGCGCCCAGTCGCCGCCACGCAGCACGAGCTGGCTGCCCTGCTCCTCCATCTGCAGGGCCGGCAGGCCAGCCACCGCTACGGCCGGCCGCGGCGCACGGAAGGGCAGCTCGAGCTGCGCCCACGCCACCACGTGCCCCGCGTCGGCCCATGACGTGCACTGGGCCAGGGCAAAGCTCAGCTCCAGCCGGTACTCCACCCCCGGCTCGGGCACCGGCGCCTCGAAGGGCACGCGCAGTCGCGCCCGCTGGCCGGGCCTGACCTCGGGCAGCGGCAGCGCGCCCTGCTGAAGGGCGCAGCCATCGCCGGTGAGCGCCCAGGCCAGCGCCAGGTGGCTGAGGTCCGAGAAATCATAGCAGTTCTCCAGCTCCACCAGGCCCTCGGCCAGGTCCACCGGGTGCACGCGCACCGGCTCCAGCACCTTCTTGTACTCCCACAGGCAGGGGTGAGGCGTACGGTCGGGCCAGACCATGCCGTTGATACAGAAATCGCCGTCGTGGCGCTCCTCGCCGAAATCGCCGCCGTAGGCGTACCACTCGCGCCCATCGGGCGTGCGCCGGCGGATGCCCTGGTCGACCCAATCCCACACAAAGCCGCCGATGCAGCGTGGGTGGGCCTCGATGGCCTCCCAGTACTCTTTGAGGCTGCCCGGCGAGTTGCCCATGGCATGGGCATACTCGCACATGACGAGCGGGCGCGTCTCCTTTGGGTCCTCCGCCAGGTCGATCAGGTATTTGCGCCTGCGCTCGCCGTCGTCCTCCGCGAAAGGAGGCGCCAGGCGCGGGTACATGACGCTGACCATATCGACGATAGGCGCATCGAACGCCCCTTCGTAGTGGATCGGCCGGGTCGCGTCGTGGGCGCGGACCCAGGCGGCCATGGCGTCGTGGTTGGGCCCATAGCCCGACTCGTTGCCCAGCG
>Ga0272448_1002640_pt1 | contig 22145 bp, 16 predicted proteins | sample YNPCB0191_FD_202220 | JGI IMG/M metagenome (GOLD analysis project Ga0272448, IMG submission 202220) | Hot spring sediment microbial communities from Yellowstone National Park, WY, United States - YNP-CB-019-1 | ecosystem: Environmental > Aquatic > Thermal springs > Hot (42-90C) > Sediment... | reverse complement strand
CCATTTTTATTTTCAAATACATATTCTTTTCCTCCAAAAGATAACAGGTTTAAAAATACACCTTTTGTGGTATCGTTCATATAAATAATTCTTTTTTCTTTACTTTTGCTATCCTGTATTATAATTATACCCTCATTTAAATCAATATCTCTCCATTTTAAGTTAAGTATTTCTCCCTGTCTCATTCCAGTATTTAAGGCAATTATAATTATACTTTTTAATGGTTCAGGTGCTAATTTTAATAATTTTTCTTCTTCCTCTTCTGTTAAATATCTTACCCTCTGATTATTTTCTTTAAATAGTTTTATTTTAGGAACTTGTTCTATATATCCCCATTCTTTTGCTTTATTTAATATTGTCTTTAAACAGGCCAGTTCCCTGTTTAATGTAGAATGTTTTATTTCAGTGAGTAATCTTTCTTTTTTGTATTCTTCAATATCTTTTTCTTTTATCTCATAAATAAATTTATTTCCAAAAAACTTATCTAAATGAGATATACTTAACTGGTCTCTTTTCCAACTTCTTTTATTTACTTTGCTATATCTTTCAAGGAATTCTTTACTTACTTCTGAAAACTTTATTTTATGTTCTCTTTTAATATCAAGCCATTTATTTTCAATTAATTCTGCCTCTATCTTCTTTAATACTTTTATTGCTTCTTTTTTATCAGGCCCTACTGCCCTTCTTACTCTCTTTCCTCTATAACAGGTATCAATATACCAAGTTTTTCCTCTTTTATATACTCTTCCCATTTTTATTTCCTTTCTATATTATACTTATATGTCAAATTTTGTTCAAAATTTTTTCTGCTTTTTCATCAGAAGAATAAACAGTATTTTTTTCAATCCATTTATCCAGAGCAACTTTATCAAATTTTAATCTTTTACCAATTTTAACATAAGGAATTTGTCTCCTATAAACCATACAATATAAAGCATTTATACTTATTCCCAGATACTCACTTGCCTCTTTTACTGTTAACAATCTTTTCTCTACCATTTTCTATTCTATCACTATACAAAAATAAAAAAGGGGCCGGCTCAAAAGCCAGCCCCTGTTTTTCAGGTAGCCCTACAAATTCTACTTTTATTTTACTAAAATATTTTTGTATCTGTCAAGATTTGTATAGCCAGTAAAAAGCAGGCATTAAAAAGAAAAAAACTTCCTTTTTAAATTTTATGCGTATGAAATCCTTAACATCAAACTCTTTATTCATTTTTCTTAATTCTATATTTTTGTTGTTTAAAAAATAACCATATAAATTGGGCCTGAATTTCTTAATTTTTCAAAAATATCTTCCATCCTCAAAAAATTATAATTTCAGTATACTGAATTTATATGTGAATATAATTTGAAAAAGCGAGATTAAAAGAAAATTAAAAAATTTGACAAATTTGAAAAATGGGTTGATAATTAAAAATGAACTGTAAAACACATTCCTTGTTGTAAAAGGAAAAAGGGGGTAAAAATGAGAACTTTATTAAAAAGAATTGGTAAGAGGTGCTTAATTGTTAATTTATTTTTAGGATTTATAAGTATGTCTTTATTTGCCCAGGGTCCTGATGTATATTCCAGAAAAATTGTTGTTTTTCAAGAGTGGTTTGTAAATGAAGCATCTCAAAGAGCACTATTAAAAAATTTTGGTGCTGTAGTAAATAAACCACTGCGTCTTATCAATGGCATGGCTGTTTATTTACCGAAGCAAGCCGAAGAAGTGCTTATACATCGGCATGAAATTTCAAGGATAGATGATGACCTTGTAATAAGTGCTTCTGATAAACCGGTTATGGAATTGGGTAAACCAAAACCTTCTCAACCTCCTCAGGAAATACCATGGGGAATTGACAGAATAGAGGCGGATTTGGTCTGGGATAGAACCACAGGATTAGGAGTAAAAGTAGCAGTTGTTGACACAGGAATTGATCTTGACCATCCAGATTTAATTAATAATATAAAAGGAAATGTAAATTGTATAAACCCGAGAAAAAGTGGTGATGATGATAATGGACATGGAACTCATGTAGCAGGTATTATAGGAGCAGTAAATAATCAAATAGGAGTAATTGGTGTAGGACCGGAAATCTCTCTTTATGCTGTAAAAGTTCTGGATAAAAATGGAAAAGGATGGCTTTCAGACCTTATAGAAGGCCTTGAATGGTGCATTAATAATAAAATGGATATTGTCAATATGAGCCTTGGTTCATCTTCAGATAATCAATCTTTTCACGATGCTATCAGAAAGGTGTATGAAGCCGGAATAATTCAGGTTGCTGCAGCAGGAAATAATGGTTTAACAGATGGTTCCATAGATTATCCTGCTAAATATCCTGAAACAATTGCTGTTTCTGCTGTTGGACAAAATTCAGATGGTTCTTTATATCCAGCCAATTTCAGTAGTTATGGACCGGAGATAGATTTAACAGCACCCGGAGTAAGCATAAAATCTACTTACATTAATGGAAATTACAAAACCTTTGATGGAACAAGTATGGCAACTCCTCATGTAAGTGGTGTGGCTGCTCTGACCATATCTGTTAAGGGCCGGATGTCTCCTGATGAATTGAAAACTTATTTGAAAAATAGAGCAGAAAATCTCGGTCTGGACCCTTATAAGCAGGGAGCAGGATTAATCAGGGCAGATTTATCCACCCAATAAGAATACATAATTTTTGAAAAAGGAATTTTAAAAAAAACTTCATACTCCCTCATTATCTTTTAACATCTATTTCTCATGAATCTTGTCACTCACTCTCAACCATCCCCCCATCTCACCTCCGAGATGGGAAAATTTTGTTATTACTTAGTTTTTATTTTTTACATGATTATTTTTTGAGGAATGCTGGAAACTTGACGACATAAGGATTTTTTATATAATGTAAATAGGAAATGAATAATTTTATAACAAATAGTGGCACGAGCCAACTAAAAAATAGAATTATTGAACTGATTTCAAGAAGTGAAGAAATTAAAATTCTTGTCGGTTTTTTTTATTTCTCAGGATTAAAGGAATTATACGAAGGCCTTAAAAATAATAATAAAGTAATAATTAAAATCCTTGTTGGCTTGAATGTTGATAAAACTGCTTATGGACTTGTAGAATATCCGGATAATAACCCTTTTATTTCAGATAACGAAAAAGTATACAGATTTTTTGAATCACTCAATAAATCTATAAATTCAGACCTTTTTGATAATAAGAATTTTTATGAACAAGTAAAATTTTTTATTGAACTTATAAATCATGATAGATTAATTATTAGAAAAACATTCAAACCTAACCATTCAAAATTATATATTTTCAAATTAGAACCTTCACAGGTTGGAAGAAATGCTATTTTTATCACAGGAAGTAGTAATTTAACCTCTCCAGGTCTTACATATGACCAAGAATTTAATGTTGAAATAAGTGATTATGGTGTTGAAAAGGCAGAAGAATATTTTAATAATCTCTGGGAAGAAGCAGTGAAGATAACAGAAGATAACAGAATAAAACAAGACCTTATAGACCTTCTTAAAAATAAAACACTTATCAAAGAACTAACTCCATTTGAAGCATATGTTCTGGTCCTAAAAAGTTATCTTGATGTTTATATCCCACCTAAAACAGAAGATGAAACTATAAGAAATATTATGGAAAAAAATGGTTATATCCCATATCAGTATCAAATAGATGCGGTAAAACAAGCACTTAATATAATAGAAAATAACAATGGTGTAATTATTGCGGATGTTGTAGGACTTGGAAAAACAATAATTGCCTGCTTAATAGCAAGACAATTACGAAAAAGGGGAATTGTTTTATGTCCTCCTGGAATTACTGGAAAAGAAGAAATTTCAAGGTCTGGTTGGAAATGGTATCTTGAGTCCTTTGGTTTATATGATTGGAGAGTAGCATCTATTGGTATGCTTGATAATGAAGATTTTGTAAATTCTTTAAAAAACTTAAGAGATATAGAAGTTATAGTAATTGATGAAGCACACAGATTTAGAAACGAAGATACAAAATCTTATGAACAACTTAAAAATATCTGTCGTAATAAAATAGTTATTTTACTCACTGCAACACCATTTAATAATAGGCCTGGCGATATTTTATCTTTATTAAAACTATTTATTACACCCAAAAAGTCAACAATAACATTAGAAAATAACCTTGTTGACAGATTTAGAATTTTCAAATCAACATTTGATAAACTTGCTTATATTAAAAAATATTTTAATTCAACTAATATAGAAAAAAGAAGAAAAGCACAAGATTATTTTAAAGCATTATTTGAAACAGATGAAATAGACCTTAAAAAGGTAAAGGAAAGGGCAAACTATCTTGCAAAACAAATCAGAGATGTAATAGAACCTATAACAATCAGAAGAAATCGCCTTGATTTACAGAAAAATCCATTTTACAAAAATGAAATAAAAGAATTAACAAAAGTTGCTGACCCTCAAGAATGGTTTTTTGAATTAACAACAGAACAGTCAAGATTTTATGATGAAGTTATAAATTATTTTTACTATCCAGATGAAGGAGGTGAATTTAAAGGAGCAATTTATAGACCCTTTGAATATAAGATTGACTTTAGAGAGATAGAAAATAATAAACTTTCTGAAGATGACAACCGAAGTTATCAACAACAGAGAAACCTTTATGATTTTATGCGCAGATTACTTGTTAAAAGATTTGAAAGTTCTTTTGGTGCTTTTAAAAAAAGTATTGAAAACTTTAAAAATATTACAGAGCATTGCCAAAAATTTATTGAAAAAACACATAAATTTATATTGGATAGAGATTTACTTGAAAAAATATGGAAATTGGATATTGATGAAATAGAGAAAGAATTGGTTCAATATGCACAAAAAATTACAGAAGGCGTATATCCTAAAAATCATGAAATATACGAAGTAGATAAATTTAAACGCAAAAATGAATTCCTTCAAGATATACAATCTGACTTTGAATTGTTTAAAAAAGTTTTGGACAAACTATCTGAATTAGACCTTGACAATAATGACCCAAAACTTAAAACTCTTATTAGTAAGTTAAAAGAATGGCTACAGAAAGAACCCCAAAGAAAAATAGTTATATTTTCTGAATACATTGATACTATTAATTATCTAGAAAAGGCCCTAACAGAAATATTTAAAAACCGAGTTTTGGTTGTCGCTGGAAACCTATCTTCAAGTAAAATAGAAGAAATAAACAAAAATTTTGATGCTTCATATTCAAAAGAAAAACAAAAAGACGATTATGACATACTTTTATCTACTGATAGAATTTCTGAAGGATTTAATTTAAACCGAGCAGGATTGGTTATTAACTATGATATTCCCTGGAATCCTGTTCGTGTAATACAAAGGGTTGGTAGAATTAATCGCATTGGGAAGAAAGTTTTTGACGAAATATATATAGCCAACTTTTTCCCCACTGAAATAGGTGCAGAACTTGTAAAATCAAGAGAAATAGCAGCACAGAAAATGTTTTTAATTCATAATGCCCTTGGAGAAGATGCAAAAATCTTTGATATTGATGAGGAGCCCACACCTTCAGATTTATATCAAAGAATACAACAAAACCCGGATGAATTAGAAACAGAAAGTTTTTATACAAAAATATTAAATGAATATGAAGAAATTAAAGAGAAATACCCTGAAATTATAGAAAAAATAAAAGATTGTCCTTTACGAGTAAAAGTAGCAAAACAATCTGATAAAGACGAACTTATTGTATTTATTAAAAAAAGAAAACTTTATATCCGGAAAATTGACTATAATGGACAGAATAAATCTCAACCAGTTATTCTTGAAGAGGTGATAGATAGAATCCGATGTCCAAAGGATGAAAAACCTCTTAAATTAAGCAATAATTTTTGGGATAAATATGAAATTGTGAAAGAAATAAAAGAAGAAAAATTGCCCACACCCGAGCATAGTTTAGAACAAAAAGCATTAAATAATATAAAAACACTACTTAACCTTGATATCCCAAATTTAATACCATACAAAGATTTTTTGAGAACATTATGTGAGGATATAATTGAATATGGCACTTTACCCGATTATACCTTGCGTAGAATTGTTAACCTAAAAACTAAAAATGAGGAAATAAATAAAACTATTGAAGAATTAGAAAAATTAAGAAAAGAATTGGGAGAGGATTATTTGGTGAAAGAAAAAGAGAAAGAAAAAGCATTACACAAAGAAATTATTATAGCGATTGAAAATCAGAAACTATGAGTAAAGAAATATTAAGAGATATAATTGAGGATTTTTCTGCAGAAAAATTCGTTAATTTCTTTAGATTTAAAAATCCTTTTTTTAAACCGACTCAGGAAAATTTATATAATTACACTGATGAATATTTTACTTATGGAGAAAAAATCGGCGAAATTAAATTTCAAGATAGTAATTTTATTATTTGTGCATTTCAGGTATCAAAAGAACTCACTGAAAGGACTGGAAAGAAAAAGCAATATGAACTGGGAAAGAGAATTTTAAAAGATACATATACAGATGCTGGGATTTTTATTTTTTATGACCAAAATGGCAACTTTAGGTTTTCACTGATTTATGCAGAATATTTTGGCACAAAGAGGAAATTTAGTTATTTTAAAAGATTTACATATTTTGTAAGTAAAGAAAAAACAAACAAAACATTTCTTGAACAGATTGGAGAAGGTGATTTTTCTTCACTTGTAAAAATAAAAGAAGCATTTTCTATTGAACCGGTTACAAAACAATTTTATCAAGAGATTGCTAACTGGTATTTCTGGGCAGTAAAAAATGTTCGTTTCCCTAATGATGCAGAAAAAGAACCTAACGGCAGGAATATAGCAGTTATCAGGCTTATTACAAGGATTATTTTTATATGGTTTATGAAGGAGCGGAATCTTATCCCCAATGAATTATTTAATGAAAATTTACTTGGCAATATTTTAAAAAATTTTACACTTGAAAATGACAACTATTACAAAGCCATTTTGCAAAATCTATTCTTTGCAACTTTAAATACAAAACAGGAAGAACGCAGATTTAGAAGTGATAAAAGAGGATTTAAAGGATACAACACTGATTTTGGAAATCATAATGTTTATCGGTATGAGAATTTATTTAAAAATAGTGAAGAGGCAATTGAAAAGTATTTCTTGCCCATACCATTTTTAAATGGTGGTTTATTTGAATGTCTTGACTATAAATCAAAAAGCAAAGAAGAAAGAAAATATATTGATGGTTTTACAGATTTGAAAAAATACCAACCACAGGTTCCAAATTATTTATTTTTTGCTGAAGAAGAAATCGTTGATTTATCTGAAGACTATAATGATACAAAATATAGAAGAACCAAAGTTAAAGGTTTAATTAAAACATTATCCCAGTATAATTTTACAATTGATGAAAACGAGCCAGATGATATTGAAATTGCCTTAGACCCTGAACTTTTAGGTAAGGTCTTTGAAAATCTTCTTGCTTCATATAACCCTGAAACTGCAACAACAGCAAGAAAAGCAACAGGCAGTTATTATACACCAAGAGAAATTGTAGATTATATGGTAGATGAAAGTTTAAAAGAGTATTTTAAAACCCATATTCCAGAAATAGAAGAGGAAAAATTAAATAAACTTTTTGCAAAAGAAGATACCACCAATCCATTTGATATAGAGACAACCATTAAACTTATCAATCTAATTGACGCTTTAAGGATAGTTGACCCAGCAGTAGGCAGTGGTGCTTTTCCAATGCGAGTTTTAAGTAGGCTTGTTTTTTTGCTTCATAAATTAGACCGTGATAATTCGCAGTGGAAAAAGATTCAGATAGATGGAATTTTGAAAAGTGTAAAAGACCCAATTTTACAGAAAGAACTCATAAATCAGGTTGAAAAAAGATTTAAAGAAAAAAATCCAGATTATGGAAGAAAACTATATCTAATTGAAAAATGTATCTACGGCGTAGATATTCAGCAAATTGCAGTTGAAATTGCAAAACTGAGATTTTTTATTTCTCTACTTGTAGATGAGACAATTAATTTTGACAAAAAAGACGAAAACTATGGGATTGAACCATTGCCAAATCTTGACTTTAAAATAATGCAAGGGAATAGCCTTATATCTTCATTTTATGGAATATATTTTAAACAAGAGCCAGAATCAAAAGACATGCTATTTGAGTTGGACGAAAGATACAAGCAACTGATATCAGAATTTGAAGAATTAAAAAGCCAGTACCAAAATGAACCCGATGTCTTCAAAAAGCAAGATTTGAGGAAAAAGATTGATGAAAAAATAGTTCAAATATTTGAAGAAAAATTATTTGAAGAAAAATTAAAGGAATATTTACTAGAAGTAAAGAAAGTAGAAGAAAGGGCGAAGCGATTTCCAAAACAAAACCAGAGAAAGGAATATATAAAATTAGAGAAAGAAAAACTATTTAAAAAACTGAGTTTTGATTTAGAAAAAGCAAAAGAAGACTTAATAGCATACACTGAGGGAAGAAAAGAGAAGGACTTTTTCCTGTGGGATATTTACTTTGCTGAGGTCTTTGCTGAAAAAGGTGGCTTTGATATAGTGATAGGAAATCCGCCATATGTGAGACAGGAAAAAATAAAGCATTTGAAACCATCTTTACAACAACAAAACTATCAAACATTTACATCAACAGCAGACCTTTATATTTATTTCTATGAAAAAGGATATCAACTTTTAAAAAATACTGGCATTCTTTCGTTTATTTCCAGCAACAAATGGATGAGGGCAAAGTATGGAGAAAATCTAAGGAAGTTTTTAAAGGATAATACAGCAGTTTTGAAAATAATAGATTTCAGCGGTTACAAAGTTTTTGAGCAAACAGTGGATACTAATATCATCCTGTTCAGGAAGGGAAAACCAGCAAACTGGTACCCTGTCAACTTTGTGGAAATTAAAAGTGATGTGAAAAATGTCATTGAATATATAAATCAGAACTGGCAAACAATCCATCAGGAAAAGTTTTCCGATAATGCCTGGACTCTAACAGATGAGAATGTTCTGGCTTTAAAAGAAAAAATAGAAAGAATTGGAAGACCTTTGAAAGATTGGGATGTGAAGATTTACTTTGGAATTAAAACAGGTTTTAACGAGGCGTTTATTATTGACACGGAAACAAGAAACAGGATTTTGGCTAATTGTAAGGATGAGGAGGAGAGAAAGAGAACAGAGGAAATTATAAAGCCAGTTTTGAGAGGCAGGGATATTGGAAAATATTATTACAAATGGGCGGGACTGTGGTTGATTTACATACCTTGGCACTTTCCTTTACATAATGACAACTCAATATCTGGTGCTTCTTTAAAGGCTGAGAGAGAATTTCAAAGCCAATATACATCTCTCTATAACTACCTATTGCAGTTTAAAGGTGGGTTATCTAGTAGAAACAAAGATGAAACAGGAATTAGATATGAGTGGTATGCTTTACAAAGATGGGCATCAGATTACTACCCCGAATTTGAAAAGGAAAAGATTGTGTGGCAGGAAATAGTAAGAGAGCCAAGTTTTGCATTTGACAATACAGGAATTTATATTGAAGCAACGGCTTTCTTAATGACTGGGAAAAACCTTAAATACATAATTGGTTTTTTAAATTCAAACCCTGTAGCCTTTTTCTTCAAAACTTTCTATGCAGGTGGTGGATTAGGAGAAGAAGGATACAGATACAAGAAAGCATTTTTAGAACAACTCCCCATTCCACCCCTCACCCCCCAAAACCAACCCCTCGCCAACCAGATAATAGCCATTGTTGACCAAATCCTTTCAGCCAAAAAGCAAAACCCGGAGGCGGATACAAGCCAGTTAGAAAGAGAAATTGACCAGTTGGTTTATAGGTTGTATGATTTAACAGAAGAAGAAATAAAAATAATAGAAAGGTAGGAGCGATGGGAGATAAGAAAGATTTATGGGACCTAACTAATAGACCTTCTACGAGAACAAAACTCGAAATATTAAAAAAAGTATTTGATGTATGGCTTGCCATTTGGAATAACCAAAATTGGGTGGCTAATGAGTGGTATGTTGTAGACTTATTCGCAGGTAGGGGAAAATATAAAGACGGAAGTTATGGTTCGCCTTTAATTTTTTTAGAGAACATTGCCCTTAAGAAAAATAAATTAAAGAAAGAAATAAAAATCAAGTTATTTTTTGTCGAAGAAAACAATAACAATTTTAAATCCCTAAAAGAATGTACAAGTGAATTTTTAAGGAATAATCCTGATATTGAAAGTAAAATTGATATAAGATTTTTTAATGATGATTGCAATCAAATTATAGATAAAATCATAACAGAAATAAACAATACTAATAAACAACCTCTTTTTGTTTTAATAGACCCTACCGGACTACAAATAAAGAAAATAACCATTCAAAAAATTGTAAATTTAAAAAATCCCAAAGATATAATTTTAAACTTTATTTTAGAAGCATTAGTAAGAACAAGTGGAGTAGCAAAGAAAGCACAGAAGGGAAATAAAATTAGTATGAAAGAAATAAAAACAATAGAAACTTTAAAAGAATTCATAGGGGATGATGTAAATATTCTCAAGCAATCACATATGGCAATTTTAGAGGACTACTGTCGTTCTCTTTTTATTGATAAAGGGTTAAAAGTTATTGCATATGATATTCCCTATCCCAACAGAGATGATACCCTTTACTATCTCCTCTTTGCTTCACGAAAATTGACAATTACAAATATTGTTAAGGACATATATGCTAAACAGAAAGAAAAAATATTTGGGCCTACTTTATTTGGTGGTAAAGATTTCTTTGTAAATCAGATTTTAAATATTGGACAAAATGTTTCAAAAATAAAAAGAAAAACTTTACTTTATAAAACAAAAGTTGAATATGGAAATTGGACAATAAATCATGTTGTTGGATGCAAACATGGGTGCCAATTCCCTTGTTATGCAATGATGATGGCAAAGAAATTTGGGTGGGTTAAAGATTATGAAGATTGGAGAAGACCAAGAATAGTTGAAAACTCATTAGAACTATTAGAAGAAGAATTCCCTAAATATAAAAATGAAATTGATTTTGTTCATCTTTGTTTTATGAGCGACCCTTTTATGTATGATTATGAAAAAAAAGCTCTTATCCCAGAAATAAAAGAGTTAACATTAAAAATAATTGAAAGATTAAATAAGGAAGGCATAAAGGTAACAACTTTAACAAAAGGGATATATCCCGATGAGATTTTAAATAAAGAAAAATTTCTACAAACCAATGAATATGGAATTACACTGGTTTCATTAAATAATGAATTTAAAAATAAGTTTGAACCTTTTTCGGCACCTTATGAGGAAAGAATTGCTCATTTGAAAAAATTATCGGACAACGGATTAAACACATGGGTTAGTATTGAACCTTATCCCACCCCCGACTTAGACAATCAAGCAGACAAAATTGAACACTTGTTAGAAAAAATTTCATTTGTTAAAAAATTGATTTTTGGGAAGCTAAATTATCGTAGATTGACAGAGTATAATAACGGTTGCTCTTCCAGTTGGAAAAACAATGAGGATTTTTATTGGGAAATGGCAAAAATAGTTGTAACTTTCTGCGAAAGTAAAAATATTAAATATCATATAAAATTTGGGACACCATTAAGCAAAGATAAAACAAAAAATCTCTTTAAAGGATAAAATTTCCAGCCATTTTAAGATTCTAAAATTGTAGAAGAATTAAAAAAATTATGTCCCCAATCACCCCAAAATCCAGATTATATTTCGTCAAATAGAATTTCTTGTGGCCAAATCATTTCAGATAAAAAGCAAAACTCGGGTCTGCCACAAACCAGATAGAAAAAGAAATTGACAGATTGGTTTATGAATTGTATGATTTAACAGAGGAAGAGATAAAGATAATTGAAAATAAAAAATGAAAATATACAAAATCAACTTTGATAATCCACAGAAACTGGAGTATTCTAATATAAAACCTTTAATGGGTATTGTTGGATTATATTTTATATTTTTGAGAAAAACAGAAATTAATTATCCTTTTGGGAAATCAAGACTTATATATATTGGAATGAGCGAAAAGAAAACCAACAGTATAGGTAAACGCCTAAGAGAACATCTTGAGGGAAGGTCAGGTAATATAGGATTGAAAAATTATAAGCAAAAGGAAGATTTATATTTTACATATCTTAATTTTGAACTTTTGAGGAAGATATGGAGATTTAAAATTGAGGATTTAGAAAGTTATTTTATCTTAGATTTTGTTAACCAATATGGATGTTATCCAATATGTAATAATAAAACGGATTTTGAAATACAGAATAAAGAATTTGATTTTAAATTAGATATAGATTGGAAATATTTTGAAAGCAAGGAGGGACAAAATGAATACAATTAAAACTGGTAAAGAAATTGTAGATGAATTTTTCCAAAATATTTCAAAGATACCAGATGTTGATGTTGAAATTGCCTCAAAAATTAAGGAATTATATGACTCAGCAAAATTTACCGAAACTAATCTGAAAAATTTATTGGATAAAATTATTGACCAAAAGAAGGAGGGAAAAAGTGAATATTAAAACAATAACTATAAAAGGTTTTAGAGGTGTAAAAGAACAATTGACTTTAACTTTAGATTCAAAATCTATTTTGCTATTTGGCGATAACGGAAGTGGTAAAAGTAGTATTACCGATGCTATTGAATGGTTTTATTATGATAAAGTAGAACATTTGAGCAGTGAAGAAATAGGTAGAAGTGGTATTCCAGCTTTGAGAAATATTCATCTTTCTGATAGAGAAGAAAGTTATGTAGAAATAGAATACGATGATTCTCGATTTAATAATTCAAAAAAACTTTTAATAAATAAAGGAAGATTAGAAGAAAAGTTTTCAAACAACTCTGTAGATTTTAACAAATATTTAAAGACATCAGAGAAAGAGAGGCTAATCCTTAGGTATTCAGACCTTACAAAATTTGTATTATCAACTAAAGCTGACCGTTTGAAATATTTTTCTGAAATAATTGGTTTTGATGATGTTACGAAAACTAAAGAAATATTAAAAAGAGGGATAAACCATATAAAGCAAAAACTTCAATCAAAAAATTATGAAAATGAAATAAGTCGACGGGAAAGCCAGATAATGGAAAAATTAAATGAACGAATTACTTCTGAAGATAGATTTATAGAAAAAATTAATGAATTGATACGACCTTTAGGATATGAAGAAATACAAAGATTTGATGAAGTACCAAAACTTTTAGATAAACTTAAGCAAATTGATGACTCTATTGTAATAGAAAAAAGGGTTTACTACGAAGATATAAAAAATAATAAAACTAATGACTTAAAAAATAGGTTCCAAAATATTATTGAAAATTATAAAGAATATTATCGTAAATTTAATCTCCTCATAAGTAAAGAAGAAGACCTAAAACAGATTATACTTGGTAAACTTTGGAAAGATGGATTAAATATTTTAGAAAGCGGTGTTTTTAAAGAAAACAAATGTCCATTATGTTTTCAGCAAAAATTTCAAGAAGAATTAATAAGCGAAATTAAACAACGATTATCTGAAATTGAATCTTTACAATCACAAATAAAAGAATTGGAAGATAAAAAGGGAAACATTCAAGAAATTATTGGGAAAGTTGAAAGTATTATCACTGTTATTAAAAATAAATATTTTGAAGAACATAAAAATTTACCTATAGGAAATTTTGTAAATTATGTTGAAAAGTATATTGAGCAGATAAATCCCGAACTAAATAAAGATATTACTAAAGATAAGGAACTAAAGCGTCCAGAAAAATTTATTTTAGAAGAAAAAGTTTTCAGTGAATTAATCAATTTTTGTAATGAACAATACGAAAAACTTGGAAAGAAAATAAAGGGGAAACAAATTTTGGAGGTTCAAGATAAAATTCTTTCTTCTTATAATGCATTTAAAGAGATATTAGATTTAAAGAAAGAGAAAGAAATTCTATCAAAATTAAAAACCTCTTTGGAAAACATTTATAATGCCTTTATAAATAAACAAAAGGAAGAATTAGAATTATTTATAAACTCCTTTTCTCAAAAAATTAATGAATATTACTCTTTTTTACATCCGGATGAAAAAGTAAACAATATTAAAATAAAAACAATAGAAGAAGATGAAGAGCTAAAAGGTTTAACAATAGAATATGGGTTTTATAATATTTCTGCTACACCCCCTCACAAATATTTAAGCGAGTCCCATGTAAATAGCCTCGGGCTTGTTCTTTTTTTATGTTCAGTTGAAGCCTTTAATAAAGAAAATAAATTTTTTATACTTGATGATGTAATTTCAAGTTTTGACACAGACCATAGAATGAGATTAAGCAATTTATTAATAAATAATTTTAAGGATTACCAAGTTATATTACTAACTCATGAGAGAAATTGGTTTGAGTTAACAAAAAATATGGTTAAAGGAAGAAGTAACTGGAGCGTTGATATCGTAAAATGGACAGAGGAAAAGGGGACTTGTTTAGATGAAAAACCATCAGATTTAAAAATACTAATACAATATAAAATAGATAATAGTGAAATTAATGGCCTGCCAAACGAAATTGGAATATATCTTGAAAGTATTTTAAAAATAATATGTGAAAAACTTGTAGTTTTTGTAAGATATCTTCCAAACGAAAAAAATGAATTAAGGATGACAGATGAACTTTTATCATGTTTACAGAGCAAAATAAATAAACAACCCAATAACACTAAAGATATAATAGATCCAATTATAGGTAGAATAAAATCGTCAAATTTTATAAGGAACAGAGGTTCACACGATAGCACTTTTAAACCCACAATTGGAGATTGTAAAGCTTTCTGGAATGATATTAAAATTTTTGAGGGTATGCTTTTCTGCGAAAAATGTAACCATTGTATAGATATTAGGTTTTATGATAAGACAAGTAAAAAAATTAAATGTAAATGTGGTAATAAAAGTTATTATTGGAATGAGTAGTTTAATAATGGTAAAATAAAATTCTAACTCTCAAAATTCATAAACCATTCAGAATGAAAAATTGAGCAGTTAGTTTATAAATTACAGGATCTAATAAAGAAAAAAATAAAAATAATAGAAAGGGGAGATGATGGATAAAAATGAAGTAAATGTGGCTTTTGAGATACTTTTAGAGGAAATTGAAGAGGTTTTTAATATAATTACTAGGGGTGGAGAAGAAGCATTTAAAGTCAAAGATTTTGAAAAAGCAAAGCAACTTATTGAATTCGCTGAACGACTGAAATTTTTTAGAGAAAAAGTAAAAGCACTTCAAAAAGAATGGCAGACAATTTTTAGTGTAAAAATATCAAAGGAAGTTCAGAAAAGACATGTAAGGAGTAAATTGAAAAGAGGATTAAGAACTCCTGAAGAAAAATATGTAATACCTATTCTTGAATCAATTATTGAACTTGGAGGAAAGGCAGAAATGAAAAATGTATTGAACCTTGTGTATGAAAAAATGAAGGGTATCTTAAATAAATATGATTATGAACCTTTGTTTTCTAATCCAAAACAAAAAAGATGGGAAAATAGTGCTCAGTGGGCAAGAAATACAATGGTAAATGAAGGACTTCTTTCTTCTGATTCTCCAAGAGGAATATGGGAAATAACTCAAAAAGGTAGAGATTTTTATAATCAACAGAAAAACAAAATCTAAAATGTATTAAAAAATAATAATAGCCGCCTGTTAACCTCCGATGTTCGCAAGTAGTTGAGAGTTAAAAAATTAAAAAAACTAATGGCACAATTAATAAAACATTGAGAGAAAAAACATTTAAGAGAAATTGACTATGAAATTTATAAAGTGTATGATTTTAATTAAAGGAGTTAATTGTGAAAAATAGAAATATATTCCTCAATTGGAAACAAAAGATATTATTGAATCTTTTAGTCGCTCTTGAAAGTAAAGAATGTTCAAGGTTAAAAATATTCAAATTATCTTTCTTACTTTCTCAAAAAATTAATTTTTATGATTTTGTTCCATATAAATATGGTCCTTATTCATTTGAAATGGATAAAGATTTGAGAATGTTTAATAAAAATGGTTGGATAAATATCAAGGAGAATTTAATCAATATTGATTACAATTCTATTAAATCATTTACGGACGAAATTATTTATAAATGTGTAATACAGGATGTTGTAAATAAGTTTTCAAATATGGTTGAGAAAGACCTGCTCGATCTCATTTATAAAAAATATCCTTTTTATACTATCCATTCAATACTTGCAAAATCATATAAATACAAAAAACAAACCACGCCAAAAGCCATCTATACTATTGGATATGAAGGTCTATCTATTGATTCATTTATAAACATTTTAATTAAAAAGGATATAAAAACAGTTTTAGATGTCCGGAATAAACCTTTCTCTTATAAATATGGTTTTAATTATTCATGGCTAAAAAAATATCTTCCTGAATTTGGTATAGAATACATAAATATTCCTGAATTAGGCATTGAAGAAGAATATAGAAAAACTTTTTCTTTTGAGAATTTGTGGGTATATTACTCTTTTATATTGAATAGAAAAAAGGATGTTGTCAATAAAATATCAAATTTTTTTAAGAAACAACCATCAGCTTTAATGTGTTATGAAAAATCACCTGATTTCTGCCATAGATTAAGATTAGCCAAAAGAATACAGGATTTAACCAATTTACCAATAATAAACTTTGACAGTAAAAAAAATCAATGGATAGAATTAAACTATTGATTACAGTAAAAACATATCCTACCCCTTCAACAAGGTATCGTGAAATTGTCTGTACTGCTGGAGTAAAAGAAGATGGCACCTGGATAAGATTGTACCCAATTGACTATAGATTTAGGGATTATTCACAGTGGTATAAAAAATATCAGTGGATTGAAGTTGATGTAGAAAAAAATTTCCGCGACCCAAGGCCCGAAAGTTTTAGACCTGTGAGTGACATAAAAATTTTAGGCAAACCTTTAGGAACAGAGAATAACTGGACAGAAAGAAAAAAATATGTTTTAGCCAAAGGAACTAAAACAATGTGCTGGTTACAGAAACAATCACAAAAAAATATTTCCTTATCTGTTGTAAAACCTAAAGAGGTAAAAGATTTTTACTGGGAGAAAAGTAGTAATACATGGTCAAGTAAACAAAATGAGGCTTTAAAGCAGATTGGATTATTTGACGGTAATGTCCCATCAAAATTAGAAAAAATTCCTTATAAGTTTAAATATCATTTTATTTGTGAAGAGCCAAATTGTCCTGGACATGAAATGATGATAGAAGATTGGGAAGTTATGGAATTATATAGAAAAATGAAGGACAAATATGGTGAAGAAAAGGGATTACTAAAAGTTAAAGAAAGATTTTTTGATCAACTATGTTCACCTAAAAGAGATACTTACTTTTTTGTTGGAACAATTTTACAATTCGGAACTTGGATTATTATTGGAACTTTTTGGCCACCTAAATGTGAATAATTGTTGTAGATAAAAATAACCTTATGTGATAATTGAGTAAAAAGAATGAAAGAAGTTTTATTTGTTTAAGGAAAGGCGATGAAAACTATAAAAGAAATTAAGGAGATACTGGAAAGAAATAGGGAAAAACTGGAGAAAGAATATAATATTAAAAGTATAAAGATTTTTGGGTCTTATGCAGAAGGAAAGCAAAAAGAAAAAAGTGATGTTGATTTAATTGTTGATTTTAAAAAGACACCAACATTTATAGAACTTATTAAAATAGAAGAAGAGATATCTAAACTCCTTGATACAAAAGTTGACCTTTTAACAGAAGAAGGTATAAGTCCTTATATCAAACCATACATTAAAGAGGTGAATATTTTATGAAACCTGTAAAACCATATTATAAAACAACGAACCAAGGAAATTCTAAAACTTAAAAAAGAAACAAACACTTTAAATCTTGATTCCCTTCTTCTTGCCTCTGATGTTCCCTACAATTTATTTCCCTATTCCTATCAAAATCCATTTCCCAAAGTTTTTGAAGTGTGTAATAAATAACAGGGCTTTAATTAAATACTTTTTTAACCCTATAACTAACTCGGGTCAGAAGGGTCAAAAAGGGTCAGAAAATGATTTTTTTTGAGATATTCAAAAAGATAGATATTAAACAGTTTTTGTAAATTCCAGATGTTACAAATAATAGATATTCAAAAAAATTAAGAAGTTTGGCTGGATAACAACAACTAAAAATTTGAGAGAATAAAAACTGTTTTAAAAAATTGACCAGGAAGTAAATTTCTTGTTAAACCCCGTCAAAAAGAAAAAACTTAAGATGGCTCCATAGTTAGATTGTTTGTATTAATTTTCCTGCCTAATTGACACCAAGCAGCTATTCAAGGATGTCATTTTTCACTTAACAAACTAACTATTTTTATTAACCTAACTTTCCGCGTTTATAATTTTTTAAAATTCACAAATTAAAAAGTAAAAGAGATAGTTAATAAAATTTGGAAGGAATTGTTTGGAGAATTTTAGATGGTAAGATTAGGTAAAAGCGCAAATGTGTTTTTGTGGAAAAAGTAGAGGGGGTTTTGCGGAAAAAGGAATTGATTGAGGGACAAGGGATTTGACAGAGTTGAGGTTTTGTGATATAAAAAATTTAAATTGAAAAATAGGGGATTTGCGGAAACGGGAGTTGGAAGCATTGATACACTTGCTCTTTGACAATACGGAGTCGGAATAACTTGACCCGCTTTTAGGGGATTGCGACTGGGAAAAGGATAAAACAGAAAGGAACAAAATGAAAAAACTTTTTCTTTTACTTCTTTCTTTTCTATCTTTTATTTTATTCGCTTCTGAAATTATCCCTGTGAAAGTTGCATATGTAGTAGATGGCGATACTATTAAAGTTTACTGGGATGGAGCAAAAAAATCAGTGAGGTTAATAGGAATAGACACACCAGAGACAAGACATAATCCACATATAGAAAAACAGAAAGCCCAGTTAGGAAAAAGAGAAGAAGTAATTATATAGTTAGGGAAGCAGGTAAAGGAAAAACTGAAAGAGTATGTGAAGCCCGACCAGATTGTGTATTTAGAGTTTGATGTCCAACAAACTGACAAGTATGGAAGATTGCTGGCTTATGTGTGGCTGGAGAGAGAGAAAAAGAATATGGTAAATGAAATTATGGTGAAGGAAGGGTACGCACTTGTTTATACCTTTCCACCTAATGTAAAATATATTGACAGGTTTATTCAGGCACAGAGGATAACGAAGGAGAATAGGAAGGGGCTGTGGAGATGAAGTAAAGCATTTAAAAAGGAGGTAAAACTATGCGACCACCTACCAGTCAAGATTTCCAAAGAGAGTTAAACTACATCCTTGCGTCATCTCGTCAACAAGGTAAATTTTATATTGATGTAAGAGCAGGTGATTTACACAGACGAGTTGGTGGTTATCCAGGTAAGAATGCTAGGATGCCAGTTTGCTGTGAAGTGATGAGAAGAAATATGAGGCTTGGAGACGAAATTTTACAACAACCTCCAAAGGGGAACGGAGCAAATTTAGTTATCCGATATTATTTACACTTACCACCGAAAGAAATTGAAAAAAATCAAAGATAGAATAGAGTAATTCAAGAAAGTCAAGAAGCAATGGGAAGAAAAACGGGATATTTGGGAATGAGGGTAGCGTTGACTAACAGGAGGCAAAAATGGGAAAAAGATATAAAAAAGGGGATAAGGTTATTATAACCAATCCTAAGAGAAAAGAAGAAAAAGAATTTTTGAATAAAGTAGGAAAATTGACTAGGATAGTCGGTGAGAGCGGCGACATTACTTTATGGGAAATTGAATTTCCAGATAGAGAGGTGAGAAATTTTGAAGACGACGAATTTGAATTGGCAGAATTAAAACTTCAAAGAGATGAAGTTTCTGGAATGTGGGTTTTAAAATTTGGCACAGAAGTGATTAATTTCAACAATGTAGAAGAAATAGTGGAAGAAGGAACAAACCCTAAAATAGTTGTTTTTCGTCTTTTAAGGTCTACAAATCTAACGGAGAAAGAAAAAGAAATGTTAAGAAAGTGGAATGCTAAATTGAGAGATTGTTAAGAAAATAAGTTTTTCACATTATGAATACTGATAGGTTTATTCAGGCACATAAGATTATTTTAGTCATTCTATCCAAGGGTGTCATTTTTCACTTAACAAACCAACTATTTTGTTTCCTGTTAAAATTATTTGTCTTGTTTATATAAAATTTGAAGATATGCCACAAAAAATTTGAAGATGAGATTGAGAAGGGATAAAATTAAAATAATGGAGATTGGAAATATTTAAAAGGGAAAAAAGAAGGAGGGGAAAAATGAGAAGTTTAAAGAAAGTTTATGCAATAACTTTTTTATTTATTCTTTTAGGGACTACACTTGGGATTTGTCAGCCAGAACTAATTCCATATAGAAAAGGAAATGGATGGGGTTTTTGCGATAGGAATAAGAAAATTGTGATACCATGTAAGTATGAGTCAGCGGGGCGTTTTAGCGAAGGTCTTGCTCGTGTCCAACTCAATGGTAAGTGGGGTTATATAGATAAAGAAGAGAAAGTAATGATACCATTTAAGTATGATTTTACGTGGGATTTCAGTGAAGGGCTTGCTCTTGTCCAACTCAATGGTAAGTGGGGTTATATAAATAAAGAAGGAAAAGAGGTAATACCATGTAAGTATGATGAGGCGTGGTATTGCAGTGAAGGTTTTGTTCGTGTCCAACTCAATGGTAAGTGGGGTTATATAAATAAAGAAGGAAAAGAGGTAATACCAATAAAGTATGATAAGGTGGATTTTTTCAGCGAAGGTCTTGCTCGTGTCCAACTCAATGGTAAGTGGGGTTATATAGACAAAGAAGGGAAAGAGGTTATATCAATAAAGTATGATGATGCGGGGGATTTCAAAGAAGGTCTTGCTCGTGTCCAACTTGATGGTAAGTGGGGTTATATAGATAAAGAAGAGAAAGTAGTGATACCATTTAAGTATGATTTAGCGGAGCGTTTCAGTGAAGGTCTTGCTCCTGTGAAACTCAATGGTAAGTGGGGTTTTGTAAATAAAGAAGGGAAAGTGGTAATACCAATAAAGTATGATGAGGTGAGGAATTTCAGCAAAGGTCTTGCTCCTGTCCAACTCAATGGTAAGTGGGGTTATATAGATAAAGGAGAGAAAGTAGTAATACCATTTAAGTATGATGATGCGGGGGTTTTCCGGTGGGAAGGGCTTGCTCTTGTTAAACTCAATGGTAAGTGGGGTTATATAAATAAAGAAGGAAAAGAGGTTATACCATGTAAGTATGATTTTGTGTATGATTTTAATGAAGGTCTTGCTTGTGTCGAACTCAATGGTAAGTGTGGTTATATAGACAAAGAAGGGACAGAATATTTTGTTTTTTTAGGAGTGAAAGAGGTTGTAGAAGAATGGCTTCAAGCGCAAAAAAGAGGAGAAAGTGGTGCTATTTATTGGTATGGGGGAGAGATGTTTGCAAAGTCATTATATGCAGTAAAAGAATGGGAGATAGTAAATTGTTTGGAATATAAAGATACTGCTTATGTTATAGCGAGAATAAGTTCCAGCACCAAAGGAGGTTTTCCAATTATAGTACTTTGGCGCTTTACTCTTAAAAAACAACCAAACGGTGATTGGGAAATTTCTAACCTTACAGAAGCTCAATAATAAAGATGCCAAATTTGTGTGGATTTATAGAACACATTTAGTTTACAAGCAGAATTTGATATACATAGATAACATCCTCCAGTATCTTAAGATGTGAAATGAAAAATAAAATTGACCCATTCCCAAAACACAAAATCCTTTTTATATAAATAGACAAGTCATTTAAACAGGAAACAAACTAAAAAGTAAAAGAGATAATGAATAAAATTTGGAAGGGATTATCTGGAGAATTTTAGATGACTTGACCCGCTTATAAGGGACTGTGAAGGTGAAGTTTGAAAATGAGAGAGAAAAGTTATAAAATTAAGATGGTGGGAAACGGGTGAATATTCGTAATTAAATGAAACGTAAATCCTTGTTAAACCCCGTTAAAAAGAAAAAATTTAAGGTGGCTTCATAGTTAGGTTGTTTTTTATCTCTCCCTCAAGTTTGTGTGGTAAAAGATTTTCTATTTGGATTTTGTCTTGTGGTTG
>Ga0272448_1002639_pt1 | contig 22156 bp, 12 predicted proteins | sample YNPCB0191_FD_202220 | JGI IMG/M metagenome (GOLD analysis project Ga0272448, IMG submission 202220) | Hot spring sediment microbial communities from Yellowstone National Park, WY, United States - YNP-CB-019-1 | ecosystem: Environmental > Aquatic > Thermal springs > Hot (42-90C) > Sediment... | reverse complement strand
CTGGCCTATTCCGTGGCCACGAACTACATCAACCGTGTCGTGCGCGGCCGCAAGATCGGCGAGGTCATCTTCTTCCAGGGCGGCACGGCGTACAACGACGCCGTCGCGGCCGCCTTCAGCATCATCCTGGGGAAGCGCATCATCGTGCCGCCCTTCAACGGCGTCATGGGCGCCGTGGGCGTCGCGCTGCTGGCGCGCGAGAAGATGCTCGGCAGCGGCCGGCCGAGCGGCTTCCGCGGATTCGAACTCGACAAGGTGGACTACCAGATCCATGAGTTCACCTGCAAGGGCTGCACCAATTTCTGCCAGATGCAGCGCTTCACGGTCGACGGGCAGAACAGCTACTGGGGCGACAAGTGCTCCGAACGCTACCGCAAGGCCGTCCGGGTCGAGCACCAGCCGGTGATCGACGACCTGATCGACTTCCGCCGCAAGCGATTGTTGGCCGATTACGACCCGGAGCACGGCAGCGGTCCCGTGGTCGGGATCCCCTACTGCATGTCGATGTACGACTGGGCGCCCTTCTGGTTCCGGGTCTTCCGGTGCCTGGGGATCCGTGTGCTGCTCTCCGAGCCCACAACCAACCAGATCATCAAGCTCGGGCTGGAGTCCATCGTCTCCGAGCCGTGCTTCCCCATCCAGGTGGCCCAGGGCCATATCCGCTGGCTGCTGGAGAAAAACGTCGACTTCGTCTTTGTGCCCAACAACGTGGCGGCGCCCGGCAGCCGCGACGGCAAGCCTGCTTTCTTCTGCCCCTGGAACCAGACCCTGCCCTTCGTGGCGCGCGCGGCTCCCCTGATCTCCCCTCACGCCGAGCGCATGATCGTGCCCACCTTGTGGTTCAACCTCGGAACCAGGGCGGTCGCCGAGCAGATCCGGCGCGCGCTGGCCCGGGCGGGGATCGAGCGCAGCCAGCGCGAAACGGAGCTGGCCGTCGAGCAAGGCTTCGCCGCACTCCGGCTTTTCCGCGAAAGCCTGCGGGAGGCCGGGCGCAAGGCGCTCGGCGCCATCGCGCGCGAGCAGGACCACGGCATCCTGCTGCTCGGGCGCCCGTACAACATGTACGACAAGGGGATCAACCTGGACGTGGCCGCCAAGATGCGCAAGTACTACGGGGCGAACGTCCTCGGGATGGATTTCCTCGACGTCGACCCCCGCGAAGCGGCGCGCTTCCACGAAAACATGTTCTGGGACTACGGCGCCAGGATCCTGGCGGCCGCGGCCTTCGTCAAGGACAAGCCCAGACTGCACATCGTCTACGTCACCAACTTCAAGTGCGGCCCGGACTCCTACATCAAGCACTACATCACGGAAGTCTCCGGGCGGCCCTTCCTGACGCTGCAGTTCGACGGGCATAACAACGATGCGGGTATGCTCACCCGCTGCGAAGCATATCTCGACAGCAAGGGAGTTCTGAGGAGATGGGGATCCCAGCAGGAGGAGATGGCCAGGGGCGCAAGCAGTCGCTGAGAGGCCGCAAGCTATGGATCCCCCAGATGAGCCACGGCGGATCCATCGCTTTCGCCGCGGCCTTCCGCAGCGTCGGCATCGAGGCCGAGATCTGTCCGGACTCCGACGCGCGCACCCTGGATCTGGGCGGGCGCTACACCTCCGGCGAGGAGTGCCTGCCGGCCCGCGTCACGCTGGGCAACTTCCTGAAGGTCATCGAAAGGCCCGACTTCGTGCCGGAAAAGACGGCCTTCTTCATGCCCACCGCCGACGGCCCCTGCCGTTTCGGCCAGTACGCGCCCTATATCCGCAAGGTGCTGCGCGACATCGGGCTGGCGGAGGTCCTGGTTTTTTCCCCCAGTTCGCGCGACGGCTACCAGGAAATGGGGGAACAGAAGAACGAACTGATGCGCAATGCGCTGCAGGGGCTGATCGCCTCCGATGCCCTGCGCAAGATGCTGCACAAGACCCGCCCGTATGAACTCCACAAGGGGGATACCGACGCCGTGCACCGGCGCGCCATCCAGTCGATCGAGAAGGTCATCGAGCGCGAAGGCGTCCCGCAGGATCAGCGCACGCGCGAACTGGTCGCCGCCCTGACGCAGGCCCGCGACGAGTTCCGCGCCGTGCCTGCCGACCGCTCGCGCCCGCGCCCGCTCATCGGCGCCGTGGGCGAGATCTTCTGCCGGCTGACCTCCTTCACCAACGACTACCTGATCCGCAAGATCGAGGAGTTCGGCGGCGAGTGCACCCTGGCCCACATCGTCGAGTGGATCTGGTACACGAACGTCGAGCACCAGAAGCGCCTGCGCGACTCGGGAAGGACGTTCTCCAAGGCGATGCTCGCGGCCAAGATCAAGGACTACATCCAGCACAAGGACGAGCACCGGCTGTACCAGGTCTTCGAGGAAGACTTCCGCGGCTATGAAGAGCCCTCGGTGCAGCAGATCTTCCGCTACGCGGCGCCCTACCTGCCGCGCGACGGCGCGCTGGGGGAAATGGTGCTCAGCGTGGGCAAGGCGGTGCACCATTACCACCAAGGCTGCGACGGCATCGTCGACATATCGCCCTTCACCTGCATGAACGGCATCGTCACGGAGGCGATCTACCCCAGGGTGAGCGCCGACCATGACGGCATCCCCATCCGCAACTTCTTCTTCGACGGCACGGCCACGGATCTCGACCGGGACGTGGGGATCTTCATGGAACTGGCGCGCACCTACCAGGCGCGCAAGAAAACGGTGCGCCGTGCCTCCCCTTCCCACAAGTAACGCCGTGTGCCGCCGGTTTCCGGCGCGAGGGGATCGCCGCGTCGGCGGAAACGCCCGCCCCGATGCCGCCGAGAGGCTCGGCCGGCTTTCGAGGGATCTCCGGTCGCCCCTCAGCGCGGCCCGGAAGAGTTGCGGGCCTCGTAGGCGGCGATCCTGGCCTTGAGGGCTTCGGCCGCCTTCGCGTCGCCCCGGCGCGCGGCTTCCGTCAAGGCACGGCGCGCCGCCTGCACTGCGTCGGCGAACCGTCCCATTTGCCCGTAGACGCGGCCCAGCATGTCGAGCAAGGCGACGTCGCGCTCGCCGGTCAGTTCGACTCCCCGCTCCAACACCTGCGAGGCGTCCGCCAGATCCCCCTTGGCCGCCAGAGCGAGGCCGAGGTTCCTGTGGGCCTCGACCGACTCCGGTTGCAATTCGATCGCCCTCCGGAAGTGCCGGATCGCGAGGTCGAGATCCCCACGGCGCGCCAGGACCGAGCCCAGATTGGCATGGGCGGCGGCGTGTCCCGGGTCCGCTTCCACGGCCCGGCGAAAGTGCGCGACGGCATCGTCGGTCTTTCCCATGCCGGCCAGCAGTTCGCCGAGATTGTTGTGCGCGTCCGGGTATCTCGGACTCAGTTCCAAGGCCTTGAGGTAGTGTGCCGCGGCTTCCCGGATCTTCCCGGTCTCGGCAAGAGCGACTCCGAGGTTATTGTGCGCCGTGGGCTGCGAGGGATCCAACTCGACGGCCTTGCGCCATTCCTGGGCCGCTTTTTCGTATTGGCCGCTCTTGAGGAGTTCGGTGGCGAGATCGACGACCCGGAAATACTCGGTGGCCGGCGCTTCGATCTTGAGCAATCCGTCGGAAGGGATGTTGACGAATTCGGGAATGTTGACCGCGCGGTTGGCCGCCGTCGCATTCTCGATCAGGATCGCCGGGCTGTCGTTGCCGTCCTCGTCGATGTGAGTCAGGAACATCTGGGTGTAGGGAGAGCGGCTCTTCGAGGCAAAGACCATCCAGCGCCCGTTGGGCGAGAAACTGTGCCAGGAATTCATCAGGGGCGTGTTGCAGCGCATCCGGCGCGCCGTGCCGCCGGCCGCCGGCACGATATAGAGCTCGCCGTCCGGTCGCATCAACTGGCCGTTGCGGCACCGGACATAGACGATCCAGCGGCCGTCGGGCGAGATCTTCGGGAAGTTGTTGCTCATCCCGTTGCGCGAGGCGCCGCGCACCGGTTCGGGCGTGCCCCCCTTTCCCTCGTTGAAAGGAATGCGGTAGAGATCGTACTGGATCCGGGTTTCGGCAGGATCGTTGGCATAGGCCGCCAGCGGGACGCCCGGCGGGTATGCGTCGCGGGCTTCCGCCCTGCTGAACACCAGATAGCTGCCGTCGGGCGCCCATGCCGCGGTGGTGTGCACATACGCGGGATCGTCCGCCCCGCGCAGCGGCTGGAGATGCCCGGTCTCGCGGCTGTACCAGGCCAGGATGCCGCGTGTCGGGTAGAACACCTGGAGGAATCGATAGTCCTTGAAATTGGCCACGTAGTAAGCCGAGATAAGATCCTTCGGGTTCCTCCGGCGCTCGTAATCCGACTGGTCCATGCCGGTGTCATGGATCGTCGTCACCACGAAGCGCCCGTCCGGCGAAACCTGGGACATGAAGCCGACTCTCAGCTTGCCGCCCAGCTTGCCGTGGAACGTGCTCCAGGCGATGATGTCTTCGTTGCGGATCGACATGTAGGGCCGTATGGGCACGAGGGCGTAAAGCCCTTTGTCGTTGTGCGGGCCGTCGACATCCATCCCGAACGTCTTGCCGTCGCGCCACATCGAGTGGCAGTTCGCGCAGCTGTGAATCCCTTCCATCAACACCCGGCTGCCGGTCTCGGCGACGTTGCGCAGCCGCCAGGCGATCAGCGGCACCGACTTGGCCGCCAGCGGCTTGATGACGCCCTTTTCGGTTTCCGAGGGCATCAGCGGGACGTCGCGATAGAAGATCGGAGCGCCGACCGGATCCGCGGAAGTCCGCAGGGTCGTCCGCCCGCGGTTGCGCGAGTGCGAGCCCCGGATGGCAACCGTGGCCGGGCCCCGCACGGATTTCTTCTTGATCGCTTCCCAGACGGCGGCTTCCGGTCTCCACGTGTGGGCTTCGGCCTGCTCGGCAGTCAGCCGCGGCGGTTCGTTGGTGCTCGAGACACAGCGGGGATCGATTTCGCCGATCTGCATGCGCTCCCCGCGGCTGTGTTCTCTTATCGGCGGCGAACCGTCGGCGAAGGTTATCTCGATCTCCCACGAGGTTTCGCCGCTGTCCGCATCCCGCCAGACGAACTGAGGCGGCGGGAATTCAGGGGGAAAGACAGACCCTTCTTCCGGGTAATCGATGACCAGCCGGGCCGGCCGGCCGGTGAGCGCCGCATGCGGCAGATATCCCGCCAGCCACGCGATCGCCGCGACGGCGACGGCCAAGGCAGGGATCAGGAGAATCCGACTGCGGAAATTCCGCATATGGACATACCGGAAGCGCCGGCCGAGCGCTTCGGCCCTGCAGGCAAAAAGGGGCGGGCCGCGCCAGCCCGCCCCCTGTGACTTACACGCGCGATCAACCGCTTTCAGAAAACATAGCGGATCGCGAACTGCATCTGGCGCGGGTCGCCGCGCTGGCTGTTGAGCCGGCCCCAGGTCGTGGTGGCCGTCTTGCTCAGGCTGGCGCCGGTGAGGATCGCGGTGTTCGTCAAATTGAAGCTCTCCCACCGGATCTGCAGCTGGTGCCCTTCCTTGTATGGCAGACGGAAGGTCTTGGCCAGCATGGCATCGATGTTGAAAGGCCCGGTGATGCGCATGTTGTTGCGCGGTCCCATCTGGCCGGGGAAAGTCTGCCGGTAGGCAGCGATGGACTTGAGAGCATCTTCCTTGGTCGCGAACATGCTCGGGTACGACGTGCCGTTGGGCAAGGTACCGTTCTTGTTTACTTTGATGGGCGGTTCCGGGCTGCCGGTCGGCATCGCCGGGTCGCTGAGCTGCCAGTTCGTCGCCCACACCGACCCGCTCGAGGGATTGGTCGGCAGAGCGGAAGACTGGCGGTAAATGCCGGAAATCTGCCAGCCGCCGAGAATCGCCTCCAGGATGCTGTTCATGTTGCTGCCGAACCTCATGCCGCGCCCGACCGGAACCTTCCACACCCAGTGGGCATTGACCTGGTGCAGCGCGTCATAGTCGGAAACCGAGCGCCGCTGGTACGGATCCCAGGAGTTGGTGATGAAACCGCCGTCCCAGGAACCGGCATCCTCCGTGCCGGAGGCGATGTCGATGGACTTGCTCAATGTGTAGTTGAAATCGAGCAGCAGGCTCTGCGTGAACTGCTTCCGTATGGTCAACTGTGCCGAATGGTAGTTGCCCATGCCGATGGAGCTCTGGCCCGACAGGGCGCCGTACTGCGGGCTGAACATGGCGTTCGGCCCGAACTTGGAGCACGGCAGATATTGCACGGAGCCGTTCGAGCGAAAGACCGGGCCGGTGCGCCCCTTGCACATCTGCTGGTCGTCCATGGCATGGAGGACGTTGGTGAAGTCGCCCTGGTTGCTGCCGCGGACATAATAGTTGGCGATATTCTGCGTGGCGGTGTAGCCGCCGCCGGCCGCCGCCGGCCAGAGGTTCTCGAAGAACGGAATCGGCGGGATGCGCTGGTAGGAGGTGGAGCGGTTGGCGGCCTCCTGGATGTCCGTGAAGGCCCCCAGAATCTGCATCGCCTGGAAATAGGTCATGCCCGACACGGGGTCCTTGAGGTTGGTGGGCATCGCCAGGTCGCGGCGCACCAGCGAATGGCGCGACAGCCGGCCGACGTACGACGCCTGGACGAACCAGCCCTTGCCGAACTCGCGGCCCCAGCTGAGGTTCATGTTCATCGTGTAGGGCGCATCGAGCTGGTCGTCGACGGAGTTCGTGATCGCGAAGACGTACGGGTAGGTCACGGGGAACTTAGCCGGCGGAGCCGCGGGCAGCAGCTGCGTCGGAATCTCCCAGAAACCGGTGAAGCGCGGAGCGGTGAAGGCATCCAGCGTATTCAGCGGGCTGGAGAGGCGGTTGGACAAGCCGAACATCGTGTTGGCGAACGTGGCCACCAGCGGCTGCCCGATCAGGTCGTAGTACATGCCGAAGCCCGCGCGGATGGAGGTCTTGCCCGGCCCGCCGAACAACGCCTTCAGAAAGCCGCTGCCGCCGCTGGGCGAGTAGGCGATGCCGAGGCGCGGGGCGAGGTTGTTGTGCTGCGGGTAGATCGGCCGGCCCTCGGGGCTGTCGGCGAGTACGAACGTCAGATCGCCGGCTTCGTACTGGGGGCGACCCGCCGCGGCGAGCTGGCCGCGCAAACCGAGCCAGTGGGCCAGCGGAACCGTCGTCGAGACCTGCTGGTGGTCGACCTCGCGCACCGGCGGCATGATCGACAGGCGCAGCCCGTAAGTCACGGTCAGGTTGCGCCGCAGCCGCCAGCTGTCCTGCCCGTAGAACTCGTATTCGTTGTTGGCGAAGTTGCGGTGGACGTAGCCTCCCTGGGGGATGACCGAAATGCTCTTGTCGGGTTCGACCTTGTACTGGTAGTTGGCCGAAGCGTTGCTGATCAGACCCAGAAGCGCGGACATGGCGTACGTGTAGGTGACAACGTCGCCGGTGATGAGGCCGCCGGGTATGTTCTGGTAAAGCTCGGCGCCGCTGCCCGCAAGTCCCGAAGCATTGTTGGTCGCGCTGTGGAAGGTGTTGTTGTTCATCGACTTGTTGGAGATCACACGGATGACCCCGCCGAAGCGGAATTCGTGCGTCCCTCGGGTCCAGGCGAACTCTTCGCTGAAGCTGTGCACCGGGACGAAGCGCTTCGTGGCCGTCGTCGTCGCGTAGATCGTGTCGAAGGCGCGGAAGCTGGTGTAAGGAGCGTTCTGCAGCCCGGTGGTTTCGCCCCCCTGCCGGGTGAGGCCGTAGCGGGTGGTGCTCACCATGTTCGGGCGCACGATCCAGGTGTATCCCGCCGCTATTCCCTTGTTGTTGGCAAGGGTTTCGGATCGGGGCGGTTGTCCCGGGAACTGCGGCACGCCGCCCGCGTGATCGTTCTGCAGGTTGCCGCGCAGGAAGAGCTGGTGCTTGGCGGCGCTGTCGACGGTGTAATCGAAGCGCGCGATGTAGGTATCCTGCTTGTCGTGCCGCGGCGCATTGAAGCGGAACGAGATCGTGTTCATGCCGTCGCCCGTGCCGGGCATGTTGCCGCGCGGGTACTGGTTGAAGACCTTGAGCACCGCCGGATTGACGCCGATACCCGCAGGGTCGGCATAGACCTTGATTTCATCCGGACCGATCGTGCGCAGCGCTCCGGTTTTGTCGTGATACGCGACGACACCCTGGCGCATGTTGTCGGTCGGAACGGTGCGCGTCTGGACGCTCGCGCTGGCATCGCGCCGGCCCTCGTAGTTGACGAAGAAGAACGCCTTGTTCTTGATGATCGGACCGCCGATCGATCCGCCGAAGACGTTGATCTTCAACGCGGGGCGCTCGATGCCGGAGCGGTTGCTGAAGAAGCTGTTGGCCGCGAACTTGTCGTTGCGGTTGTATTCGTAAAGCGAGCCGTGGAATTCATTGGTGCCGGACTTGGTCACCATGCTGACCTCGGCACCCGAGCCGCGGCCCTGATCGGCGTTGGCGTTGGTCGTCGTGGTGCGGAATTCCTGGACCGAGTCGAGCGTCACGCGCAGTACGCTGGTAAAGGCGCTGCGGTTGACCTGGTCGTTGACGTCGACGCCGTCGAGCGTCACGTTGGCCTGGTCGGACTTTCCCCCGGCGACCTGGCCGTCCTGGGTGACGCCCGGCTGCAGCATGAGCAGGTTGACGACGTTGCGGGCATAGAAGGGCAGTTCCAGGATGGTCTGGGTGCCGATCGCATTGCCCAGCGTGGCGTCGGTGGTGTTGATTTGAATCGCCGTCGCCTCCACCTGGACGGTCTCCGTCACGCCGCCGAGCTTTTCGAACACGACGTTGATCGTCACCGGCGAGTTCACCAGCAGCTGGATGTCCTTGATGACCACGTCGGTGAACCCCGGCGACTTGGCCGTCAACTGGTAGGTGCCCGGCAGGACCTGCGGAAAACTGTAACGCCCCTCGGCGTTCGACGTGGTCTCGCGCTGCAGTCCCGTCTGGGTGTTGACGATCGTGATCGTCACACCGGGGATGACTGCGCCCGTCGGGTCGGTCACCGTTCCCGCAAGCGAACTGAACGCCTGCCCGAAGAGGGCCGGCGTGCAACATGCGATCATGAGGATCGCGAGCAACGGTTTTTTCATCACATTCTCCCCTCAATCAGAGGGCGAGAAGCTCCCTCCCCAAGGGGAGATCGCCCCTCGCCCGATGATTCCCGTGGAACTGTTTCTCGATATCGGGCGGGCTGCGCGAATCCGCCGCATCCGGCCGCCGGCCCGAAACATCTGCGCCAGTAAATCAATCGGCGCCCCCGCTTTCGCCCCTTCCCTCGACTGCAGGATCGGCTCACTCTATGAATACGAACCCATCCTGTCAATCAGAATTATTTTCGAGCCGAGGGTGCGTCACCGCGCCCGCGTGCCGGCAACTCGGCGCCGGAAGGCAAGGTAGACGGGGACCCCGGTCAGCACCATCAGGATCGCGATTCCCGATTCCACGGGACGCTCCAGGAGCGACAGACTCAGAATGGAAATCCCCGCGGCGAGATATACCAGGGGCGCGACAGGAAAACCCGGCATCCGGAAGCGGAGCCGGCCGCTGCGGCGCAGCCGGAACACTCCTACGACGGCGAGCAGCGGAAAGATCCCGAGCGAGAATCCCATGTAGGTCAGGATCTGATCGAAGGTTCCGAGCAGCACCATCACTCCGGCAATCGCTCCCTGCAGGATGATCGACTTGGACGGGACCCGGTACTTGCGATGGATTTCCGCCGCGAAGGGGAAGAAGTAGCCGTCGGAGGCCATCGAGTAATAGACCCTCGGGCCCAGGATGATGAAGGCGCTGAGAGAGGAAAAGAGGGCGAACGACACCAGCAGCGAGAGCGCGGATTCGAAAGCGGCGCCGAACAGGTTGCCGGCCGCAAGCCCGGCGATCGAAATCACGCCGCTCATCGCTCCCGGCGCGACCGCATAGATGTAAAAAAGATTCAGCCCGAGATAGAGCAGCGCCACCACGCCCGTGCCCAGCATCAGCGAACGCGGGAGGTTGCGCGCAGGGTCCTTCACTTCCGCGCCGATGTAGCCGGCGGCATTCCAGCCGCTGTAGGCGAACATGATCCACATCAGCGAAAGGCCGAGCGTCTTCCACCCGGCGAAGTCGAAGCGGAAGGGCTCGCCTTGAACCAGATGTTCCATGCTTCCCCGCCCTGCGGAAAAGCCGACGATGATCAGCGCCGCGATCAGCCCGACTTTCAACAGAGTGAGAAAGTTCTGGACCCTGGCGCCGAACTCGATCCCGCGCAGGTGCACGGCCGTGAAAACCGCGATCACCAGGATGGCGATCAGCTTCTTGAAGACCGCGCCCTGCAGCCCCGGATCGCCGCCGCCGGCGCCGAGCAGCCCCGGAAAGGCCCGGGCCAGGTATTCCGAGAAACCGATGGCTGAGGCCGCGATCGGCGCCGAAAATCCCGCGAAGAACGAGACCCAGCCGCTGAGGAAACCGAGGACGGGAGAAAAAAGCCGCGACAGATAGACGTACTCCCCGCCGGCGCGCGGGATGGCCGCGCCCAGTTCCCCGTAGCACAGGGCCCCGCACAGCGCGATCACGCCCGCGACCGCCCACAGGCAGAGCATGACGACGGGATTCTTGAGATCCTGCATCAGGAGCCCGGAGGTCGTGAATATCCCGGCTCCGATCATGTTGGCGATGACGATGCTGGTGACCGAAACGAGCCCCAGCTTGCGTTCCAAGCCTTCTCCGCTCTGCTCCCGATCGTCTTCGATCATCTCGCTTTACCGGTCTCGCTCTCGTGTGGTGTCGCCGTGCGCGCGCAGGGCGATCGTGCGCCGGGAATCCGGGACGTGCCCGGCTCTGCGGAACCGGGCCGGCGGGCATTGCCGGCCTACAGGGTGCCGTCGCTGCCGGGGTCCGGGGCGGCGGCCTGCGCCGCAGGCGCGATTTCCTCTTCGTACCAGCGGGCGTGGTGCTTCTGCACGGCCTTGCGCGTCATTTTGCCCGTCAGCCATGTCCAGCTCATCGGGTATTCCTCCGGGTGGAAGATCACGAAGAAGAAATGCCAGACCAGGATCGCCAGCGTCGCAAGCCAGGCTTCGTAGTAATGAATGGTCTGCGCCGCAGGAACCACGACCCCGGGGAGAATCTTCACCGTGAATTCGGGAAACCACAGGACAAGACCGGTCAGGATCATGATGATGGTTCCCCAGACAAGCGCCCAATACTCGGCTTTCTGCGAATAGTCGTAGCGCCCGAACTTCACCGGCTCCCCGCGGCGCCAGGTGTGGAAAGCGATGTTATCGATCAGGTCCCGGAGATCCTGCCGGGAGGGGAGCATGGCGCGGAACTCCTTCTTGCCGCGCTGCGTGACCAGCACGTAATAGGCATGGCTGATCGACACCAGGATCAGCAGGATCGCCGCCGCGCGGTGCAGGTTCAGCCGCACCGGCTCGGTCAGGCCCAGGCCGCCGAGCCAGCGCACCCAGCGGGCATCGGGGAAGCGCAGGGCGAAGCCGGTGATCACGAGGATGACGAAGGCGAGCGACAGCAGCAGGTGCTGCACGATCTGGGCCCTGTCGAAGCGCAGGACCCAGTCGGAGCTTTCCTCCTCGCGGCGCCGCTGCACCATGAAGTAGTTCAGGATCGTCACATTGTGCAGCACCATGCCGCCGATGATGGCGATGATCAGAACGATGTAGATATTGCGGATCCAGCGATTGACCGGATTGGCGGTGATCGAGGCGCTCTCGTGCGTGTAGCTCGTGGCGAAGCGCACGTCGGCGCCCGGGTGGCACTTGCGGCAGGTGGCGACCACATTGGCCGGATGGATACTGGACTCGGGATCGCCGGCGGGCAGCACGGAGTGCGCGCCGTGGCAGCTCACGCACGTGGCCGCGCGCGCATACTGGCGCCGCGTCGCCCAGCCGTGGTAGCTGTCGACATACGAGCCGACGACGCCTCCCTGGAGGTTGTACTTGGCGATGATCTGGGGGTCGTCGTGGCACTTGCCGCAAGTTTCCTTCGCCAGCCTGGCGGCATAGGTCTTGGCGTCCGGATTGCGCGGCGAAAGGATGTGGTGTTCGCCGTGGCAGTTCGTACAGGTGGGGCTGTCGCGCACGCCGGCCGCCAGCGCGCGGCCGTGGATCGACCGGTTGTATGCGATCTGCATGTCCGGGTGGCACTGGCCGCAGGTCGCCGCGACGTTGCGCGGGTTGATCTGCGACTGCGGGTCGGCCGAGCCGCGCATTTCATGGAAGCCGTGGCAGTCGGCGCACGAAGCGGCGGCGGCCACCCCGCGGCCGGTCCCCTGGCCGTGGACCGATGTGGCGTAGTCGGTGAACGACTGCGGCAGCTTCACGATCTGGTCGGTCAGCAGCCCGGCCGTGCCGTGGCACTTGGCGCAGGTCGCAGGCAGCCGCACCTTGTGCGTGGGCGAGCGCGGGTCGGCGGCCGGCAAAACATCGTGGGTCCCGTGGCAGCTCATGCAGTTGGGCGCACGCGGATTGCCCTGCTTCAACCCGTATGCATGGAGGCTGTTGGCGAACTTCGCCGCCACGTCTTCGTGGCAGCTGTCGCAGGCGGCCGGCTTCCTGCCGGCAGGGTGCGGGACTTCGTCCATGCCCTCATGGCACACCAGGCAGTCGAATCCGGCCGTGCCGTGCGCCGACTGCACGAACTTGTCGCGCGGGATCACGAGGCGTGCGGCGCGGGCATTGCCTTCGAACGCGGCCGCATCCCCGTGGCACGACAGGCAGCCGTCGATCCCCTGGCAGGCAGCCGGACGCGCGGCGGCCAGGGCGGCCGCCAGGGAGAACAAACCGACCCAGGATCGCGCCCTCATGAGCTTCCCCCGATGAACGATCCGGCCGATGCCCCCGGACGTGCAGGGCCGTTTCGCCGGAGACAAAAACCGTACAGTTTTCCCGCAGCCGGTGCAAGAAGATTAGCGCGCCGATCGCGTGGCGGGCTCGTCCACGACCAGGATCTCAATCTTCTCGGGAAGCGACCAGAAAAGGAGCCGGGCATCGCTCTCGGTCATCCAGAGCTGCATGCTGTAGCGGGGGCGCGACGATTCGGGAATCCGCCAGCGACGGTACCTTTCCGCCATGCGGCGGTAGGCCGACCTGAGCCAGCGAACGGCCAGAGTACCCGACTGCGAGCCGGGCAACGCCCGGATCTCCAGGACCCGGCCCTCATCGCATACCAGGTCGTAGTCGGAGGGCATGCGATGCGGCCCCCAGAGCGCCTGCTTGGCCGCGGCGGCCGCGGCCTCCTCGCCGGCACCGGGCGTTATCTTGGGACGTTCGGTCTTTTCGAGGGGCTTCTTCTCCACCAGGCTCCAGGTGGAATCGGGGAGCGGCGTGCCGGACGATTCCCCGATCTCCCTGATGGCGAAGCTGCGCAGGCTGCGGCCCCGCGCTTTCAGCTCCACGGAATGCCTGCCCGGATCGACTATGAGGTAGGGCGCAAAAGCCCGGGCCAGGGAATATTCCTCGGTCAGGGAACGCTCCCGGCGCGCCAGCTCCACGAGCCTGCGGCGCAGTTGCTGCGCCTCGCCGGCGGCATCCCGTCCGCCGCGCGGCGAGCAGGAAGCGGCGAGCGAAATCAGCGCAATCGCGATCCCGAAGATACCGGGGAGCCTCGGCCCCCTGTCGCGGGCCCCGTCAATAAATCCAGATGGGCGTTCCCGGTTGCGCGGCTTCGTAGATTTTCTTGAGACTGTCATCGTCGACCCTGACACAGCCATGCGTGACGCTGCTGCCGAGCATCCGGGTATACAAGGTTCCGTGAATGAAGTAGCCGTCGCCGAACGCGATGGCATAATCGCCCAGGACGTCCGCAACCGCCCGGCTGGCCCGGTCCTTGGGGATCGGTTCGCCTTCTTCGATAAACGCCCAATCCGGGCGGTACCAGACCGGATTGCTCACCTTGGAGAGCACGCGGTAGTATCCCCGCGGCGTCTCGAAGGTCCAGGTCCTCTTGCCCTGCGTGTCGGTCAGCTCCAACCCGCTGCCGGTCGAACACCGGTCCTCGAGAACCACGCGCGAGCCGCGCAGCAGATAGATCCTGTTCGCGGCCGTGTCGATCAGGATGGCCGGCCCGGAGGGGAAAAGACGTTCCGTCTTCTCGGCGAGCTTGCCGACACGCGCCTCCGCGAGAGGAACCTGCCTGCGCAAGGTATCCAGGTCCATGCGCGCGACTTCGGGCGGGATCACCGGGCCCGCGGGATCTCCCTTCGGGCGCAAGACGACCAGGACGACCGCGATGAGAATCACCCCGATTCCCGCGACAGCGACTGCGAGTCCGGCCCTTTTGTTTTTCAAGCGACGCATCAAGGATATCGGTTTCATCGCGAAGCTGCGCCCGACTCCCGGAGCGCCGACGCCAACCTGCAGGTTCCGACGATGGTCACGGGCATCCCCACGTAGGCATTCCTGTACAGGTCGCGCATGTCGGAATCGTCCAGCGACACACAGCCGTCCGTCCAGTCCTGGTCGCCCCTGCCCCCGCCGTGGATTTCGATGTTGCCGCCGATGCGCGCACCGGCCGGAATCGCGCCTTGCCTTTGCAGGGCCAGGAACCGGCGGCGGTCCTCCGCATTGGGGTAATCCAGGAGGAGCGCATAGCCGTACTTGCCGGCCGGCTTCATGCTCTTGACCCTGTATTCGCCCTCGGGCGTGGAGGCATCCAGCGCCTGGGCCTTGCGGTGATACCAATTCCTTCCCAGGTCGGCCGGATAGGCCTTTTCGACCCGCCCGCGCCCGAGCAGGAGGCATCGGTGCTCGAGCTTGTCTACCAGAATGGCGCGGCGCCCGGACTTCTTCGTCCACTCGAGCAAGTTGATGGCCTGCCGTTCCCACAACCTGAGCTGGGCCGGGTCTTCAAAGCGCGCGAACTCGGCGTCACCCTTGTGCGTATAACGCTGCCATGCAGCCCAGGCACGCACCGCCTTCTCGAGCACCGACTCGTATTCCCCGGCGGCGTACAGGTATTCCGCCTCGCGTGCCAGGCTCTCGGCCCGCTCCGCGTCCAGGTTCCGAAGCTCGAACCTGGACCAGATCCTGCCGTTATTATTTTTCCGGCGCAGCTCGTTTTGCAGGCCGGCGAGAAGCGCCTGCGATTTGGCACGCCGCTCCGCGGCGCGCAGCCCTATCCGCAGCCTCAGCGATTGGGCCTCCAGGCATGCGGCGAGCAATTCTCTCACCGCGGGCGTGTAGTCGCGCCACACCCCCCATTGCCGCTCCGCTTCGGCAAGGGAGCGGCGGGCCTCTGCGGCACGGGCGGCGACTTCCTCGAACTGCCGGGTGAAATACCAGGCGCCGGGTGCAGTCCGGCAGTCGGCCAGCAGCGAATTCAGGTAGGCCTCCAGATGCCAGGGGCGGACGGGCATCGACGTCCGCCCCCTGATCTGGTAGGCGCCGGCGAACAGGAGCAGGGCCAGCAGTGCCGTGATCGAGCCCTTGAGCCAGGTTCTTTTGGTCGCCCGCATCACCCCTTGTTGTCCTGTTCGCGCCCGGAGCGCGGCAGATTAACGCTTGCCCCGCACCTTTTCGATAGCCTGCTGAACCTGGGTCATGACTCCCGAAATTTTATCTTTCGCGGAATTGGCCTGGGCCAGGGCGTCCTTGTACTTCTCCTGCGACATCGCCTGGTTGGCGCCGTTCATCGCTTCCTCAGCCAGTTTCAGGTCGTTCTGCATCGCCTCGATGTCCGCCTTGGTGTCCTTGCCCTTCGGGGCCTTGGCCAGCGCCTTCTTGGCCTCGTCGAGCATGCCGGGTAGCGAAGCTATGACGGCCTCGGCGTCCGCCTTCGTCTTGGCCTTGTTGGCCTCGGCGTCGCTCTTGGCTTTTTCGGCGAGATCTTTCGCCGACTTCAGCAGGGCCGACGCCTGCTTGTAGTCGCGGGAAAGGGCGAACTTGTTGTCCTGAGTCTGCACCTCGGCGAGCGCCTTGTTGAGTTCATTCTCGGCCGCCTGCAGGCTCTCCGGCGCGTAAGTGCGCACATCGTCGGTCTGCACCGCGGCGAGCGCGGCCTTGGTCGCATTGATTTCCTCGGTCGGCGCGGATGCGCAACCCGCAAAAACAAGACCGAGTCCCAAAACCATGGAAATCACCAACAGCTTGCTTTTCATATCCGACTCCCAAGTGAAATTTCAGGCCGGAATGGGAGACATCACCATTGAGCCTCCGCGGCCTGCCGGCTCCATATCGGCAAGAACCGTGCCGGAGAGCCCGATGGATCGCGGCACTCCGGCCACTCGGGATCCGCATTCAGAATAGCCCAAGGAAACGACTTCCGCAACCTGCTGATTCGCCATAATTTCACATGGGCAGGCTGCCGATTCGCCGGCGGCCGGAGGTACTGCACCGGCAGGCGCAATGCCTCGGTTGCCGGTTGTGCTGCGTTCTTTCCTTCTCAATGATATGCCTGGAATCGTGCATTTTTTGCACGAATTTGGTTCTTACTCCATCGGTTGCGTGGTATCTTTTATTTTGCGGTTCAGATGGCGGGCCGAAGCGCGGACGTTCAAAGACAGCCGTGTGCATCCCGAAGGGGTGCCATCCAGGGTAAGGGCAGTGAAGCTCTGAAGGGGCGCCATAGATCAATGCGCCCCTTCAGGGCTCACCTTGCGCCGACCGCCTTGCGCAGGGCTCGCGCCGGTGCCGGAATCGCAGATCGATAGTCCACGAGCGGGGTGAGATCATGCCGGAACACCTGCAAACCACCAGGCATGCAGGGGGCGGCACGAGAGCGGTCCTGTACGGGCTGCTTATCGCCTTCAACGCTCTGATCTGGATCCTTCTCTGGGCCTTCCATTGGGAGGTCTCGCTGCGGGCAAGGGAGGCCGAATATTTCGGCAGGCAGCTCTTCCCTATCCGCAGGCAGGTCGTCCCCATTCCCGTCATATACGCCGCGTGCGGACTGTTGACCCTGGCGAGCCTGGCTTTGATCGCCAGGGACAGGAGCAACCTGGCAGCGCGCGAAAGGCTCCGCACCCTGTTGAGCCAGATTCTGGAAAGCCTGGAAATCGGGGTTTTTGTTTTCGATAGAAAGGGCTTTCTCAGCCTGGCCAACGAAAGCGCGCACAAGCTCCTGCCCAGGATACCGGCAGGGCCTGCGGAGGTCGCCTACACCGACGTTCTGCGGGGCTATCCGGACATAGCCGCCCTGGCGACCAAAGCACTCGAGGCGGGAAGTTACGTCAGGGAGATCGAATACGAGCTCGGGTCGCCGGATGAACCGTGCCCGGTGCGGATCACGACGCTTCCCCTGCGCGATCGCCAAAAGCGCGCGAGCGGCATCCTGCTGCTGGTCAGCGACGTGCGCGAAGTCGTCGCCATGGAGCGCCAGATGCGCGCGGCCGAAAGGCTGTCGACCCTGGGAACGCTGGCCGCCGCGCTCGCCCACGAAATCCGTAACCCCCTGGAGGCGCTCAACCTCAACCTCGAGCTGCTCGAGCGCAGCCTGGAGTCGCCGCGCACGCGCAGCGCCGACGGCGGCAAGCGGCAGAAATATCTGCGCGTGCTCGAGGACGAGATCGCCCGCCTGGGCGGAATCGTCGACAATTTCCTTTCGTTTGCCCGGCCCGGACAGGCACCCGTCGGCACAGTCCGCCTGGACCGGATCCTGCAGCAGGTCGTGGAGCTCGTCGATAACCAGGCCCGCTCGCGCAAGGTCGAGATCGAGATCGACACCGACGGGCAAGCCATGATGATCGAGGGATCGGAAGACCAGCTCAAGCAGGCCTTCCTCAACCTGGTGATCAACGGCCTGGAGGCCATGCCCGCGGGCGGCAGGCTCTCGATCCGTGCCGAAACCGTCGACAACGCAGGGTCCGGAGGGCCGCGCCGCTCGGCGGTCGTGCGCATCCGCGACACCGGCGAGGGAATACCGGCCGAGGCGATGCCGCGGCTGTTCGAGCCGTTCTTTTCGACGAGGCCGAGGGGCACGGGGCTGGGCCTGACCATTGCCCGCCGGGTCGTTCAGGAACACCATGGCCAGATCGGCGTGGAAAGCTCGCCCGGGGCGGGCGCGACATTCACCGTGGAGCTCCCGCTGGCGCAGGACCGGAGCGGATGAGGAACAGCGATGCCCGGAAACAAAGCAAGAATCCTCGTCGTCGATGACGAAGTCAACATCCGCGAGGCGCTGGCGGCGCTCCTGGAAAGCGACGGATACGAAGTCGCGGCCGCTTCCTCCGGGCAAAAGGCCATGGAAACGCTCCGGCAAGAGGAGTTCGACGTCGTCATTTCCGACCTGAGGATGGAAGGACCCTCGGGCATCGATCTTCTGCGGTGGCTGCGCGAGACGGCTCCGGAAACCGAGGTGATCATCCTCACGGCCTATGGAACCGTCGAGGGCGCCGTCGAGGCGATGAAGCTGGGGGCCTACGATTACATCGCGAAGCCGGTCGACCGCAAAAGGCTCAGCCTGCTGATCGAGAAAGCCCTGGAGAAGCGGCGCCTGTCGGAAGAAAACCGCAACCTGCGGCGGCGCCTCAGCATCAAGGAAGAATTCTCCAACATCATCGGCACAAGCCCCGCAATCCGCAAGGTCTTCAAGATCATCTCCGAAGTCGCCCCGACGAACGCCACGGTGCTCATCACGGGCGAAAGCGGCACCGGGAAAGAGCTGGTCGCCAGAGCCATTCACCAGCGCAGCCCCAGAAGGAGCCAGCCGTTCGTGACGCTCAACTGCGGCGCGCTTCCGGACACTCTCATGGAAAGCGAGCTGTTCGGGTACGAAAAAGGAGCCTTCACCGGGGCCCTGACGGCAAAGATCGGCCGCATCGAGGCCGCGTCACGCGGCACCCTGTTTCTCGATGAGGTCGGCGACATGAGCCTGAAGACCCAGGTGGATCTCCTGAGGGTTCTGCAGGACAAGGAATTGCGGCGCCTGGGCGGAACGAGCGCCATAAGCGTCGACGTGCGCTTCATCGCGGCCACCAACCGCGACCTCAAGGAAGAGATCGCCGCCAAGCGGTTCCGCGAGGACCTTTACTATCGCCTCAATGTCGTGCCGATCTCCATGCCGCCGCTGCGCGAAAGAAAGGAAGACATCCCGCTGCTGCTCGAGTCTTTCCTGCAGGAGTTCTGCAGCATTCACCGCAAGCCCCGGAAACGACTCTCCGAGGGAACCCTCGAGCTGCTCGTACGCTATTCCTGGCCCGGCAACATCCGCGAACTGCGGAACCTGGTGGAGCGCCTGGTACTGCTGTCACGCAAGGATATCATCGAACCGAGCGACCTGCCCGCCGGCATCCGCGGGGAGAACGAGCAGCCCGAAATCACCATCCCTCTGACCCAGCCTCTGCGGGAGGTGGAAAAAACAGTGATTCGCAACGTCCTCGCGCGCGTGACCCGGAACCGCACTGCGGCCGCCCGCATCCTGGGCATCAGCCTGCGGGCCCTCCATTACAAAATCAAGCGCTTCGGGCTGCAGGAGGAATAGCCCATACGATGCCCCCGGCGGCGCGCAGAACATGAGGCCGCAAAACTTGCACGGCAATGCCGCGCGCGGCTTGCTAAAAGTTATTGCGGACAAGTTACTTAGGCCAAGCCTCAGCTATTCTGGCTCATTGAATGCAAAAAATGCATAGCAGCTTGGTAAACTGATTGAATGATCGATAAGACGAGGGATCCAATTGATTTGCAGATTGTTTCCGAGGGGTGGAGAATAGAGGGGTAAAGGGGTACGGGGGGCACTCGCGGAGGTTGAGGCTGCGGATCGCAGGAGGCCCTTTCCATTTTGGGCCTATGCCCCTCTGCCCCTTGGACCCTCGAGGTCAGCGCGCCGGACGGGCTGGATTCCCACGAAGCGAGTCATTGGAGAGCAGGATAGAAAAGAGATCCGTTACGAACGAACGCGGCGGATCTTGAATCATTGCCAAAGGCACGGATGATGGACGATTACGACGCAAGCGGCAAAGTTCCTCTGAATCTCGGCGCGCCCGAAGATTTCCGGCGGGTTGCGGGCATACTGCGCGATGCGGGTTTCACCGAGCAGGCGATCTGCACGAGGCTGGGGATCGAGGAGTTGCACCGGATTGACAGCCCCTTCATCGCGAAAGCGGCGAAGGATCTGGAGGAGGCTCGTGATCCGCTCGCTTCCTGGATCCTGCTTTTTGTCCTGGGTCGCCCGCTGCACAGGAGCAGGCTGGAATCCATGCTTTCGCGGGAGGAACTGGCGGCGCTGCGCGCGCTCGATCTGTTGCGTCTCGATGCGGCGCGCGAGCTTTGCGTGGCGCCCGTGCGCCTCGTCTCGCTTGCCGCCATCCCCGGATCCGGCGGTGAACTTCTCATCGCCAGCGACCGCGGCAACCATCCCGACGGGACTCCGTTGCGGCCCTTTCCCGATTTCGTCTTCTCGGCCCACAACCCCCTGACGCGGCAATTCCTGTCGCTGCTGCCCGCAGGCCCCGCCGCGACCGTGCTCGACTTGTGCACGGGCACGGGCGTGGCGGCGCTGGCCGCCGCTTCCTCGGCAGAGCGCGTCGTGGCGGTCGACATTGCCGCCCGCTCGGCGCACTTCGCCGCCTTCAACCGCCTGCTCAACGGGGTCGGCAATGTCGAGATCATGACCGGGGATCTGTACGAGCCGGTCGCCGGCATGTCCTTCGACCGGATCATCGCGCATCCGCCTTACGTGCCGAGCTTCTACGATGCGCCCATCTATCGCAACGGCGGGGATACCGGCGAGAAGGTCGTGCGCCGGATTCTGCAGGGCATACCGGAGCATCTGAATCGCGGCGGGACGTTCCATACGCTCGGGATCGCCATGGATGCCGAGGGGAAGCTCTTCGAAGAGAGAGCGCGCGAGTGGATGGGCGGCGGGCAGGATATCGACCTGATATTCGCACTCAGGGAGCCGAAGGCACCGGAGGAATTCGGGCGCCTCCTCGGGAGCCGGAGCGTGGGCGCGGAGCTTCAGGTATACGAGCGCTGGATGCAGCTCGCCAGGAGCATGCGCATCGAGAATGTCGTCTACGGCGCGCTGGTGGGGCACCGCCACCCGGTGCCGCGCAAGGCGCAGACGCGCAGGGTCCAGTTCGGCTCCGGAGTGGATGCCCGTAACTTCGAGCGCCTTTTCGGCTGGTTCGACTGGCTGGAGGCGCCCGGGGCCGCGGAGCGGATTCTGGAGGTCAGGCTGCGCATGCCCCCGGAATTGAAGCTCGAGGTCACCTACGGGGCGGCCGGCGGCGAATTGCAGCCCGAGCAGTTCCACGTGGTCGGCGGGGGCGCGACATTTCCCACGAAGGTCCAGGTGGATGCCTGGGTGGTGTCGGTGCTCGTCGGCTTCGCGAGCGGCAAGCGCGGCCTCGAGGTTTACGCCGACCTTTCGGACCGGGGCAAGGTGCCGCCGGGGGGCGGCAAGGCGGAGTTCGCGGAGCTGCTTCTCTGGCTCGTGGAACGGGACATCCTGCGCCTCGAAGACCCGCAGTAGACTGTTTCCCGTGGCGCTTTTCTGATATCGTCGCGTGAATGGTGAACGACCGGCGGCCTGCCTCAGGCAAACTCCTGCGGATTCTGGGTGTCGGTTTCGGCCTGGCCGTGACCGTGGGCGGGACGATCGGCGTGGGCATCCTGCGCACGCCCGGAATGGTGGCCGCCCAGTTGGGAAACTCCTGGTGGATTCTCGGGGTCTGGGTGTGCGGGGGAGCATATGCCCTGCTCGGCACGATGGTGGTGACCGAGCTGGCTGTTTCGCTGCCTCAGGCCGGCGGCTGGTATGTATATGCCCGCAGGGCCTTCGGCAGATACGGCGGCTTCCTGGTCGGATGGAGCGACTGGATCGGGCAGTCGGGAGCCCTGGCCTATCTGGCCACCGCCAGCGGAGAGTTCACGGGGCAGCTCTTCGACCCGCCGCGCCCGGAGGCGGCCAGGCCCGTGGCCGTGGCCCTGCTGTCGGCTTTCGCGCTGCTCCATTGGACGGGCTTGCGCGCCGGAAGCCGCGCCCAGGGCTTGACCAGCCTGCTCAAGGCGGCGGCGCTGGCGGCCTTTGTGATCCTCTGCTTCGCGTTGGTGCCCGCCCCGGCCGCCGAACCCTGGCCGAGCCCGCAGTTCCCCGCCCTGCTCGTCGCCCTGGTGATCGCCCTGCAGTCCGTGGTCGTGACATACGACGGCTGGTACAGCGCCATCTATTTCACCGAAGAGGACCGCAATCCCGCCAGGAACATGCCGCGCGCGCTCATCGGCGGCATCGCCTGCACGATCGCCATCTATGTCCTCGTCAACCTGGCGCTGCTGCACGCCCTGCCGATGCGGGCGCTCGCCCAGT
>Ga0272448_1002638_pt1 | contig 22178 bp, 19 predicted proteins | sample YNPCB0191_FD_202220 | JGI IMG/M metagenome (GOLD analysis project Ga0272448, IMG submission 202220) | Hot spring sediment microbial communities from Yellowstone National Park, WY, United States - YNP-CB-019-1 | ecosystem: Environmental > Aquatic > Thermal springs > Hot (42-90C) > Sediment... | reverse complement strand
AAAATGAAAATGTCCTCACTTGTCAAGACCAATTTAAAGTAATTTCTTATTCCTAACATTTTAAGCTACTTTTAATAAATCTTTAATTTTAGAGCCAAGTATTTCATCAGATAAATTGTAATAAACCATATCAGGAGTTTTATAGCCTATACTTGAATGTATCCTTTGACTATTATAAATTTCTATATACTGATTTATATCTTCTCTCGCTTCTTTTACAGTATTATAGCCTTTTGGATATACATTCTCATATTTCAATGTCCTTTAAAAATCTTTCTATTACTATATTGTCTATACTTCTACCCTTTGCATTCATTGATATTTTGATACCGTTTTTCTCTAATATCTCTATATGTTCTTTTGATGTGTACTGGCTTCCTTGATCTGAATTGAATATTTCTGGCTTTTTAGTATTTCTCTATTGCCTCTTCTAAAATGCTGGTTGTTAAATAGCTATCCATAGTATTGCTTAGCTTCCAGCTTAATACTTTCTTACTATGCCAGTCTATTGAGGCTTCTAAGTATGCATAGCCTTTCTCTAATTTAATGTAGGTTATATCACCGCTCCATATTTGGTTTGGTCTTTGTGTTGTAGTTGTCTGGTTTAATAAATATGGATATTTCTTGTTTTCTTTGTTTAAAATGGTTGTTTTTGGTGGTGGATATAATGCTCTTATACCCATAAACTTATAAATTCTACTTAATTTTCTCTTTCCTACTTTTATTCCTATGCTTTCTAATGCTTTCTGCATCCTTCTGGCACCATAATATGGATGTTCTGTATAGATTTTATCTATCGCATCTAATAAAATTTTGTCTTCTTTACTTGAAAATGGCTCTTTTTTAGTGTAATAATAAGCTGTTTTTGATATGCTTAGTAGCTTAAGCTGTCTGTTTAGTGATAGTGAAGGATTTTTTTGAGTTTTAGCTTGGACACCTTCACTGTTATCGATTAGAGTTTTTCTAATCAATAAGTCCAAGCTTTTTAGCTTTCCCTGTAGCCAATCTCTCTCTACGATTACTTTTCCTAATTTTTTTGCCAATTTTTCATTTTCTTCTTTTAGGTTTTCTATTTCTTGTTTGTATTCTTTTACAACCGAGCTTTTATCAAATGCTAATGCTGCATTTTCTAAAAATTGTTTTTTCCATTCTATAAGGCTCTTAGGGAGAATACCGTATTTACTTGCTATTTCGTTTATGGTTTTGTTTTCTTGAAGTAGCTCTAAAACTACTTTAGCTTTAAATTCTGGACTGTAATTTTTCCTGGTTCTTTTCATCTTAATGTCCTCCTTTTGTTGAATAGTTTACATTCATGGAATAAAATTTTTCAATTTTTTGGTTACAATTTGCGAGGACATTATAAATCTACATGTCGTTCTTCAGCTGGTGAAGATTTTTATTTTTATTTTTAAAAAGCATTAAAACATGAGATCCTTCAGCTTTACAGCTTCAGGATGACAGAGAGCCTTCTAATGTTACCATTCTGAGGGAAGCTAAGAATCTCTTTTTTCATCAAATTTTTAAAAGAGGAGATCCTCGGCTACAGCCTCAGGAAGACAAAAAACATGTAAACTTGTAGAAATTTTTACAGTACTTTCAATACTCATTTTCTATTCCATATCTATTCTTATAAAGCATGATAAAAGCATCTATCAATGCAACTATCACAGGAGCAATAAAAATGCCAAGAAATCCAAAGGTACTTAATCCACCAATAATAGCAAAAAACATTATCATTGGATGCATATCAATTTTAGTTCCAACAACTATAGGTCTGATAATATTATCTACAGTGCTAATTACGAAAGTTCCATAAAGAGCAAAAAGAATTCCTACTAAAAGACCTTTGCTAACTATGAGATAAATAGCTACAGGAACCCATACTAAGGACGCGCCACCAAAAGGAATGAATGCAGCAAAAAATGTCAAAAAAGTAAGAACAAGACTGTATTCTACGCCAGCAATCAAAAATCCAATTAAAGATGCTATAGCTTGAGCAATTGCTACGAATACAGAACCAAGAATTACAGCTTGAACTGCAGCATAAGAATTACTAAATAAATAATCTTTCTCTTCTTTTTCTAAAGGAATTATTGAATAAACCAAATTGTACAACTTATATCCATCTTTAAAAAGAAAGAAAATGGTTATAGCCATAATGAAAATAGCAATAAAAATCAACACTACATTTGATAAAAATGTCTTTGCAAAATTAAACATAATTCCTGTAAATTGTTTAAGATAATTAATTATTGAGTCATGAAAGTTGCTATCAAGTTTGTTTAGATAAAATTCTTGAAGTTTAAGATAGAGTTTATACAGATAAGGGCTTTCTTTTAATTTTTCAACAATCAAATTAGGGTTTGTTACATAATCTGCTATCAGGGGATACAGTTCTATGATTTCCTTTGTCAGAAAAAACAAAATCAAACTAAATGGTAACAATAGCGTGGTCAGGATTATAAATGTTGAAATTAAAGAATTTAAAACAGAATTTTTCACAATTTTCGAAATTTTTAGATGTATAGGATAAAAAATTACAACAAGTAATATTGAAACTGTAATTAAGCCTACAAACGGAGAAAAAATTATATATCCTAAAAAAAGAAAGAGAAGAAAGGAAATAATAAAAAATATATTTCCTAACTTCTTGATATCATCTAACAATTAAAGTCCTTTATATTTTTATTCTTCGCTTTTCTTTAACATGCCACCTACAAATGTAATAACTACTGTTAAAATTGTAAAAGCTGTCATGATAATAAACGCTAACCATGCTTCCATATCACACACCTCCTTATTTTTATTAAAGTAATTTTATAACATAAATTTTAAAAAAGCAATTAATTTTTATTCAAAAGTTTTAATGCTTCTCCTACAGAAATACCTTCATTTACTATCTTTGATAAAACAGATGTGATTAAAGCAACGTCTCTATGTTGAAAAACGTTTCTTCCAATTGATAATCCTGCACCACCGGCTACTACAACAGCATCATAGACCATTTTTAATAATGCTTCGTCAGAATCTACTTTAGGACCTCCGGCAATGACTACTGGAACAGGACATCCTTCCACCACTTTTCTAAAGCTTTCCGGGTCTCCGGTATATGGAACTTTTACAATATCAGCTCCAAGCTCTGCAGCAATTCTTGCAATATGTGCGATTGCTTTTGGGTCGTATGGATTTTTTACTTCAGGACCTCTGTAATACATCATAGCAAGAAGCGGCATTTGCCATTCTAAGCATTTTTTAGATACTTCTCCAAAATCTTTTAGCATCTGTTTTTCATCTTCAGCGCCTATGTTAACATGGATAGAAACACCATCAGCTCCAAGCTTTATAGCCTCTTCAACTGTGCAAACAAGAACTTTATCATTTTTTCTAAGTGATAAATCTGTAGAAGCAGACATATGAATAATTAGTCCAACATCCTTCCCTTTTCCTCTGTGTCCTGCTTCTACCATTCCTTTATGTAAAATTATCGCATTAGCTCCACCTTCTGCTATTTTCTGAACAGTTTCTTTTAAGTTAACAATTCCTTCCATAGGACCTGAACTGACACCATGGTCCATAGGAACTAAAACAGTCTTACCTGTTTCTCTATTAATCAATCTTTCAAGTCTAACTCTTTTTCCAATTGACAAATTATGAAACCTCCATTTGTAAATCTTTTCTCAAATTTTATCATATTTATGGCTTTTGTTCAAATTGTGTGACCTCCCCCTCACTTATAGAAGTAAGGGCTTCCTGCTTCATCGATGACGGCTACCTTGATATAGGGATTTGACCCTAATATCTTGGTAGCTAATGTCCTCTCCACAAGCTTAAGATCGGAGCGTTCCACCCCTACGACCTGATTTTGGCTCAGGTCAAGCTCTTTCTTCAAAATGTTAATAGCAGAGTTTAGATCTCTGTTTATGGTGTTTCCACAGGAATGAGGCTTTTTCTTCTCTCTTTTGTTTCCTTAATTGTTTGCTTTATTTTTTTCTGCTTTAGTTATCATAGTAGTGTGATTATATCACAATTCATCTGGCACCTTATAGAAGGTGGAGCCTTCTTGTGAGTGATGGGTAAAGTGTGTGCCAAAAATCAAACTGTCATTCTGAGCGAACCGAAGAATCTCATATTTTCTTTTCAAGTCAAAAATCAAAAAAAGAGATCCTTTGGACTTACGTCCTCAGGATGACTAGAAAAGGTAAGCTTACAAGAATTTTAGAACACTCTCAAATTGTGTATAAGGCGGTATTATTTATCTAAGAAGTTGTTAATGATTTTCAGAGATGTTGAATACATAAGAGAGATGACTTTATTCCTCATAGGCTGGCTACAAACTTGGAAGACATGTATTACACAGCTGAAAAATTAGCAGTCAATTCCTTATGGATAGGCTACAAACACATATGTCTTAATTCTGTCTTTTGTAGCCTTATGAACGTCAATTCATCATAGGTAGGCTACAAACCCGTTAAACTTTAACTCCAAAATAAATTCGTAAAAACCTTATTCAATCTCCAATATGTAATAAATTATAACACATTTTAAAAAAATCTGCAAATTGAAGTTTTTTTTCGCAAACCTCGTTACACAAAAAATATATTATTATATTTAATCCTTTTACTTCTTATCGCAAGCCAACCGCTGAAAACCACAAACTCAGAAAGGGGCGGAAAATATCACTCTTTAACTTCCCGATCTAAAAAAATTCTAAAACAAAAAATTTTAAATCAACAATAACTTAACCACTTAAAATTTTAAAATCAAAAATTTTATTCAACAAATACTTACTATGACTTTTCAAAAAATCTCTTTTAAGCTATCACTACACAAACTTAATTCAAACATTAAAAAATAGAATCTCATTACCATTACCTTAGCTCTACTGACTGTCAAATCATTTCACTAAGTCAACAAATAATCAAATAAAAATAGCTAAGTTACTGATAAACCAATCTCCAACGTCTCGTATCTCACGTTTTACGTTCTCACGTAATATAAGCTTGTGTGGGCTAACCCATTCAACTGCCAAGGTTTGGTTAAAAAATTAAAAAGCTAAAATAAAAATACAAAAAAAAATTTTAAAGCATTATCTCATAATTCCTTGACTGATTTATCAGTCATATTATATAATGAAAGCAAGATAACCAAACATTGGAGCAAATAATGTACAGCTTTTTTATAAGAAGACCAATTACAACATGGATGTTTATGCTTGCTTTCATAATTGCCGGTTTATACAGCCTTAAATACATTCCGGTTGATAGAAATCCAAACGTAGATTTTCCAATTGTTTCAATAACTACAACATATCAAGGAGCTTCTCCTTATGTAGTTGATACAAACGTTACAAGAAAAATAGAAGACCAGCTTGCAACTATAAGCGGTATAGAGGCTATAAACTCAGCAAGTTATACGGGAACTTCAAGAATAACAGTAATCTTTGACCTTGATAAAGATATTGATATTGCAGCTCAGGAAGTGAGAGATGCTGTAAACAGGGCGGAAAGAAGCTTTCCTGTAAACGTTGACCCACCAATTGTTAGAAAAGTAGATACCGGGATGGCTCCAACGATGGCTATCTTACTCCATGGCTATGCTGACTATGGAACTATGGCTTATTATGCTGACAAAGTAATCAAAAGAGAGTTTGAAAGGGTTAAAGGAGTTGGTCAGGTAGACCTTGGAGGTTTTAGAGATTATGTAATGTGGGTTAGAATAGACCCGTTAAAGCTTGCGGGATTTAAATTAACACCTATGGATGTTGTTAATACACTACAAAAAAATCATGTTGAAATTCCGGCAGGTAGAATAGACAGTCAAAATAGAGAGTACACAATAAGAGTCTATGGAAAGGGTCAATCTCCTGAAGAGATAAACAACATCATAATTAAAAATAATATAAGAATTAGAGACGTTGGAAAGGCCGAATTTACATTTGACGAAAAGAGGGGTTTAGTAAGATTTAAAGCCTTTGACTCTAAGGAAGCGGAGCCGGGTATTGCTTTGATCATTTACAGACAATCAAAAGAAAATACGGTGGAAGTCTCTAAAAGAGTCATTGAAAAAATGAACGAACTCAATAAACAACTTCCAGCCGGCTTAAGATTAGACATAAACTATGATGCTTCTACTTTTATTGAAAGAAGTGTAAACGATGCTTTGCATGAGATAGTCATCGGAGCATTGCTAACTGCTTTTGTAGTTTTCTTATTCTTAGGAAGTTTAAAGATGACTTTTATACCATCTATGGCAATTCCGGTGTCTGTTTTAGGGGCTATAGCTGTTTTATTCTTTGCTGGTCAATCTTTAAACACATTTACACTATTAGCTTTAGCCGTCGCAGTTGGTTTGGTTATAGACGATGCAATAGTTGTAATGGAAAGTATTTATAGAAGAAATGAAGAAAGATTAACGGGCATAGAGGCAGCAGAAAAGGGAACAAGAACAGTTATATTTGCATTACTCGCATCAACAGCTTCTTTAATAGCTATTTTTATACCTGTCTTATTTGTTAAAAGTGTAATTGGTAAGTTTTTCTTTGGATTTGCACTTACGCTAATTGTAGCAATAGCAATTTCTTACATAGTATCTTTAAGCTTTACTCCTATGATTAGTGCAAGATTAGTTCAAGCCAAGGAGAAAAATATCTTTCAGAGAGCTTATGATAAATTTGAAAATCTTTTTGATGTTGCTTTAAAATGGTCTTTAAATCATAAAACTATTGTTTTAGCCATTTCAATAGTTACAGTTATGATTGGCTATAAACTTGCAAGCTTTGTTCCAAAAGAGTTTACACCGGTTGTAGATGAAGGGAGATTCTTAGTCAGATTTGAAACACCTACCGGCTCATCCTTTGATTTCACAGATAGAAAGGCAAAAGAGCTTGAAAAGATAGTAGAAAAAAATCCATATGTTTTAAGATATGGGGTTGCTTTTGGTGAAGGTATAGCAGGAAGACCGGAGGTTAACGGTGGAATATTCTTTATTACATTAAAAGATAGGTCAACAGGAAGACCGCATCAAAAAGTAATCATGGATTGGTTTAGAAATGAGTTTAGAAAGGTTCAAGATGTTAGAGCTATAGTAGATACGCCATCAGCGGTAGGACCGGCAGCAGGAAGATCTGCAGATGTTATGTACATCATCAAAGGTCCGGAATTGCCGGTTTTATCTCAAATAGCAAATAAATTAGAAGGGTGGTTAAGACAAACACCGGGCTATACAGACATTGATACAGATTTAAGAATAAATAAACCGGAGGTGAAAGTATTTATAGATAGAGATAAGGCTTCAGCGCTTGGCATTTCCGTTGAAGATATAGCAAATACGCTAAACTTTTTGTTTGGAAAGTTTAAAATTGGCACTTACGAAAAAGGGTCAGAAAGTTATGACATGATAGTTAAGGCTGATGAGGATTTTTTAAAAAGCTTTGAAAATCTCTCAAAGGTTTATGTTAGAGGAAAAGATGGAAGTTTAGTTCCTCTTTCTAATGTAATCAAGTATGAATTGTCTCCAGGGTATAACGTTATTAACAGATATAACAGACAGTATAGCTTTACACTTTATGCTAACGTTACAGGCGGAAAGTCAGTCGGTGATGCAGTAGCAGAGGTAGAGAATTTCATAAAACAAACATTACCACCGGGATACAGCTATGAAATCGGAGGACAGACAAAAGAGTTTAAAAGAACGTTTTCTTATTTAGGACTTGCTTTAATCGTTGCAATCATAGCTGTGTATATGATTCTTGCATCGTTATTTGAAAGCTTGCTACATCCATTTACAGTCTTACTAACTTTACCACTTGCAATTTCAGGAGTGTTTGGATTTATTCTATTGACCGGTACATCGCTAAACGTAACATCATACTTTGGAATTATTCTGCTAATTGGATTAGTTACAAGAGATAGTGTTTTATTCATAGAAAGAATCATCCAGCTTAAAAAAGATGGTTTAGACACTTACAACGCAATCATTCAAGCAAGAAAAGAGAGATTAAGACCAATCTTAATGACAACTTTAACAATAGTAGCATCGTTAATTCCTGTTGCACTTGGACTTACAGAAGGTTCAGAGATGCGTCAGCCGTTAGCAATAGCTGTAATCGGTGGACTTATGACAGCACTTCCACTGAGTTTATTTGTAATACCAATTTTTTATATGGTTATTGATAAAATAAGATACACAATGCCGTACTTTAAAATAGAAGGTGGCAAAAATGCATGACTTTGAGTTTTATAATCCGACAAAAATTATTTTTGGGAAAGGTAAGGAAAACCTTATTGGAAAAGTTTTGAAAGATTACGACATCAAAAAAGTCTTATTTGTATATGGTCAATCATCAATAAAAAAGATAGGCTTGTATGATAGAGTGATATCAAGCTTAAAAGAAAATGGCATCCAGTGGGTTGAACATGGAGGGGTAAAGCCTAATCCGGTACTTAGCCATACAAGGGAAGGAATAGAAAAGGCTAAAAAAGAAAAAGTAGATGCTGTTTTAGCTGTTGGCGGTGGCTCTGTACTTGATGAAGGAAAAGCCATTGCAGTAGGAGCAAAATCAGATGTAGATGTATGGGAATACTTCCATAGAGACAAAGAGATTACAGATGCGCTTCCTATGTTTTCAATCCTTACCTTAGCAGCAACAGGAAGTGAAATGAATGGGTACGCTGTCATCACAAATGAAGAAACACAAGAAAAATTATCCATAGGCTCTGAGTTAATCTATCCAAAAGTTTCTATTTTAAATCCAAAGCTGACTTTTACAGTGTCTAAGGAGTATCAAGCTTACGCAGCGGTTGATGCAATAGCACACACAATAGAATGGTATTTTACTTGCACGGTATGTCCTAATTTAGAAAACAGGCTTGTAGAAAGCATAGTAAAAACGGTTATGGAAACAACAGAGAAAATACTTCAAAATCCAACAGATTATGATGCAAGGGCTGAGTTTATGTGGGCAGCAACTCTCGCACTAAACGGCATTACAAGAACAGGCTATGCCGGAGGTGTTTATGTAAATCATATGATAGCCCATTCTCTTGGAGCATTATATGACCTTCCACACGGAGCTTGTTTATCCATCGTAATTCCTGCTTGGATGTGGTGGTATAAAGACAAAAACAGAAAACAATTTGATAGATTTGCAAAAGAAATGTTTAACCTACCGACAGCAGAGGAAGGAATAAAAGCTTTAAAAAATTGGTTTAGTAAAGTTGGAGCACCGGTTTCACTCCAAGATGGAAAAATACAGTCATCAGATATAGATAAAATAGCCAACCATGTTTATAACACAACTGCAAAGCTATGGGGATTGGATAAAGTCTATACAGTAGACAAAATAAAAGAGATTTTATACTTGGCATTAAGGAGTAATACTTTATGAGCACAAAGGATAGAATTATCTTGGCAGCAAAAGAGCTGTTTTCCACAAAAGGATATCACGAGACGAAAGTCTCGGACATTGTAGAAAAGGCCGGCGTTGCACAAGGAACATTTTATCTATACTTTAAAAGTAAAGAAGATTTATTCTTAGAGCTGATAAAAACTCTTCATCGCAGGCTTATGGAAGATTTAGAAAAATACTGTCACAAAGAAGATGGCTTTGAAGTTAAAATAAAGAATCTTTTAGAAGATTTTATAACAGAAATCTACAGCAACAAAGAAATAGCAATAATATTTTTCCATTATCTACTTGGAATTAACGAAGAGTTTAAAAATATCTACATTCAAAAAATCTCAGATTTGCAAAAACTTTTAGCAAAAATCATAGAAAAAGACCTTCCAAGTCAGGACTCTTTTGTTGTTTCCAATCTTATCATCGGATACATTAGGCAGCTTATTTTTAACTGTTTGCTTATAAAAAATGAAAGCTTAGAGAAATTAAAGGAAAGGTTAGACCAAGGTTTAAATATAATATTTAAAGGCATAAAATAAGAGGTTTTACAATGAAAAAAATAATTCTTCCCATCTTAACAGCTTGGACGTTTTCTTACGGACTCACCTTACAAGATGCTATAAATCAAGCAACTGAAAACAATCCAGAGCTAAAATCTTACAAGCAGCAGATAGTAACTTCTGAGTATCAGTTAAAAGCAGATAAAAATCTTCAATTTCCAACCTTTTTTGCATCAGTATCAGAAAAATTTTACAACAAAACACCGATGACAAAAATTCCTAACTTTCCAGTCTCCTTTAAACAGTCTAATAAAGACTTTTTTACATTTGACATAGGACTAAACCAAGCAATCTATACAGGCGGGCAGGTAAAAAACAAGATCCAGATATCAAAGCGCAACCTTGAAGCTACAAAGTATTACTATAAAGAGATGAAAGACGAGATTACAGCACAAGTAATAAAAGCTTATTTAGATGTTTTTGTTGTATCAGCGTTAGTAGATGTTTATAATAAAGAGTATCAAGCTGTTGAGTCCATCTATAAACAACAGCAAGAATTTTTTAAAGAAGGTTTGATAACAAAAGTTGACCTACTACAATCCAAGGTAAGACTTGCAGAAGTAGAAAGGTCTCTAACAGAAGCAAAAGGAAATCTAAAAATAGCACTTGCAAGACTTTCAAAGCTAACAGGAAAAAATATACAAGAAGATGAAAAATTTGAAAAACCAGTTTTAAGCATAAAAGAGCTGGAAAATTATCAAGAATTTTTAGAACAGGCATTAAATAATAGAAATATAATCTCATTCTACAAAGAAAACATAAAACAATCTCGGCTGTCAGAGGGGATAGAAAAGGCACAGTTTTTGCCAAAGGTTTTTGTTCAAGGTGAATATCTATACACAACCCAAAGTCCCTACCTTGACCCAAAAGGAAATCTTATATTTACAGCAGGTTTGCAGTTAGAATTTCAAGGAGCGGCTCCATATTATAAATATCTGTCAGCAAAATCAAACACACAAAAGCTCAGCTATGACCTTGAAAATATTAAAGAAAATATAAAACTTGAGATAAAAACAGCCTATGAAAATTACATCACTGCAAAACAAAACCTAAAAGTAGCAGAAGAAAGTCTTGCCTATGCAAAAGAGTACTTTGAGCTTGTAAAAGAGCAGTACGCTAATCAGCTTGCAACAAACACAGATTTATTAAATGCTGAAAGCTCATATACAAAAGCCTACGAAAGTAGAGAAATAAACTTCTACAATCTGCAAAAAGCATACGTTGACCTTATGAAGTCAGCAGGAAGATTAGAAGAGGTATTAAAATGAAGAAAAGTATAGGTCTTTTTGTTGTCTTAGTTTTAATTCTTATCTTTGCTTTTTTTGCCATAAGATGGATAGAACACAGAATGAAGTATATAATATCAGATGCTGTTTTTGTTGAGACTGATTATTTATCTAATGTAGGATTCAGCAGAGTAAGCGGGAAAATCATCCAGCTGTACAAAAAAGAAGGAGACGCAGTAAAAGCAGATGAAACAATAGCTAAAATAGATGACACAGATTACAAAATCCAACTTGAGAATATAAACTATGAGATAGAAAGTCTAAAAAAACAAAAATCACAAGCAGAAAACCAGCTTTCCAGAACCATACAAGAAAATGAATTAAATCAAAAAATAACAAGCTTAACCACGCAAGAGATTGAGAAAAAAATAGAGAGCCTAAGCGCACAAAAATCTCAAGTAGAAGCACAGATTGAAAAAGCTAAAAAAGATGAAGAAAGATATAGAAACCTTTTAGAAAAAGGGCTTGTCCCAAAGGCTAAGTATGAAGAGATAAACACACAGCTAAAAGTGTTATTAGACCAGAGAAAAGCAATAGAAAAATCTATCTCAGAACTTAATGTATCAAAGACTAAATCTAAAGAGAGTGTAGAGCTTGTAAAAACACAAGGACAGGTAAGTAAAGAAATCCAAGACCAAATCTCGGCACTTGAAAATAAGATTTTAGGACTTGCAAAACAAAAAGAAGATTTAGAAAATCAAATAAAATACACAGAGCTTAAATCTCCGTACAATGGCATCATTGCTAAAAAGTACGTATCCATTGGTGATATTGTAAAAGCGGGACAACCGGTTTATGCGATAGTCAAAGAAAATAGTTTTTATATAAAAGTTTTACTTGAAGAGACAAAGCTAAGCGGTGTAAAGGTTGGTAATAAAGTATATATAAAGTTAGACGCATATCCTAACAAAACCTTTGAAGGTGAGGTGGAAAGTATAAATATTGCATCTGCTGCAAAGTTTGCACTAGTTCCAAGGGATATATCAGCAGGTGAGTTTACTAAATTGGCACAAAGGATACCGGTAAAAATAAGAATAACAAAAGGGGATGTGAGCCTTTTAAGAGTTGGCTTAGGTGGAGAGGTAGAGATTGAGAAAAAGTGATGGAAAATAAGCCTATTTACGAAACAATTACAAACTTAGAAAGAGGATTAATCACTTTTATAGTTATGACCGGAGCCTTTATGGCTATCTTGGATACAACTATCGTTGACATTGTTGTTCCAAAGATGATGGGACCACTTCAAACAGACCTTTACGGTATTCAGTGGGTAATAACAGCCTACATGATAGCTTCAGCTGTAATGTTAATTTTATCAGAATGGCTTGATAAAGTCATAGGTCTTAGAAAGGTATTTATAGCCGGAATCGTCATATTTACACTTTCATCTTATATGTGTGGAGTAGCACAATCCTTAGACTGGATGATATCGTCAAGAATCACGCAAGGTATAGGCGAAGCTTTGATTATGGCAACAGCACAAACGATTTTATTTTCTGTCTATCCGGAAGAAAAAAAGGGCTTAGCAATGGGAATTTTTGGACTTGGTGTTAGCTTTGCACCAGCACTTGGACCAACTCTTGGGGGATACATTACAGAGTATTTAAATTGGAGATGGGTATTTTTTATCAACCTTCCGGTAGGAATTTTAACAACCATCCTTGCAATTTTTTATCTTCCGGAAACAAGCATGATAAGAGAAAAGGCAAAGCTAAATTTCATATCTTACTTCTTCTTATCTGTCTTTACAATAGCTTTATTGATATTACTTTCAAAAGGGCAACAGCTTGGCTGGTTTATGTCTGATACGATAGTATATCTAACTATAATTTCAGGGTTTGCATTAATGTTTTATATTCTTTCAGAAATCTTATCAAAAGAGCCGCTGATAGATTTTAAAATTTTTTTAATCAGAGAATACTTTGTCGGTTTTATGGTATTTTTCTTACTTCTTGGATTTTCTATGTATCAGATTTTTTACCTTCTTCCGCTTTACTATGAAAACCTAAAAGGACTTCCAACCTTTGAGGCAGGGCTTCATATACTCGCCTTTGCGTTTTTTATAGCTTTATTCTCTCCCGTTGCCGGCATGTTGTCTGATAAGTGGAATGAAAAGTATGTTTTATACATAGCAACAGTTTTATACTTGATTACATCTATCTTTATAATTCCAAAATTAGATTACTACACACCAACAGTTAAAGCTGCAATAATGACAGTTCCTCTTGGCATTTCTATGGGAATGTTTTTTGCACCGGTTACAACCTTGGCACTTAGAAAGCTTGGACCAAAAACATCCCTCGGTACAGGACTTATGCATTATGGAAGGTTTGTAGGTGGTTCATTTGGAACCGCAATAGCTACGAATGACTTATATAAACACCAATGGGAGCACTTTGAAGGAATAAATGCGATGCAAAATTATAATTACGTCAGTCAGTTTATTGATAAAATCAAAGAAAATATGGTAGCAGTTCCGGAAAACATAGTAGAGCTAAAAGCTAAGGCTTTATTTTATGGGGCCGAATATCTTCACAGTCTAAACTTTTCATTTCAAGATACATTTTTTATTGCCGGGCTATTTGGCTTGCTTGGAGCTTTACCGGTTATTTATATGTGGATTTCCGATTCGCTAAATTTTAATTCTAACAATACGATTAAGTGAAAATTTAAAAAATTTTGAGATATTTCACTGTAGCTTCGGAATGACTTTGTATCCAAATTTTTAGCTACAGTTATTTCCTTTAAGTTTTCAGCTTTGTATTTTCTTACTAAATTGGGAATAATCAATAAATAATTTTTTAGTTTTTCTGGTCTTAAAAACTAAGGCATTATAATTATAATATAAAAATATATTAAAAATAATATATTGTTGAAATTTATCGTAATTAGCATTATCTTTATATCAACAAATAAAAGGAGGTATGTGCTATGGAAACTTATTTAGTATTTCTACTCTTATTTACTTTAGGTATGTTAGCCTACGTAATTTATTTTGTCAAAAGATCAAAAGAAGAGATTAAAGAAAAAGTTGAAGAGGTATCCTGTAAAATTAATCCAGTAATTCAAAAAATTTCTGGAGAAAAATACGAATGCGAAGAAGGAGAAATTCACTTTAAAACTCAAGAAAAACAATAACCTTTATGGTGGGCTCAAAAGCCCACTTTTTAATATTTATCTAAAAAGTATATTCCTTTAAGTGGTAAATATTGTTCAAAAATATGGGGTAGATTTAAAGACTCGCTAATTATTTTTCCATGTCCGCCGGTCAGTATTATGTTAAATTTACATTTATATTCATTTTCAATTTTACTAATAACACTTTCAACTAATGAGATGTATCCATTATATATTCCAGATTGAATGCTTGAAATAGTATTTTTACCTACAATATTTAAAGGTTTTTCAATCTTTACTTTTGGAAGTTTGGCAGTTTTTGAAAACAAGCAATTTACAGAAGATTCTAATCCAGGAAAAATAAGCCCGCCATCATATTCAGAATTTTTATTAACTACATCAAAAGTTACTGCCGTACCAAAATCGATTGCTATTAATGGTGGATTTGAAATATTTATAGAAGCAAAGGCATTTAAAATCCTATCCGTTCCAACTTCTAACGGGTTTTCATAATTAATTTTCAAAGGAACTTTTACATCTTTTCCTATTAATAATGGGTTTACATTCAATAATTTTTTTAAGGCTGCGGTGATTTTTTCTTCAACCTGCGGAACTACAGAAGATATATAAATTTTATTAACACTTGTTTTATCCAAATTGTAAAAGTTTAAGAAAAAAGAAAAGTTAATTAACCAGTCATCAATGGTTTTTTCGTGGTCTGTTTTAAATTTTAATGTTTCAATTTCATTTAAATCCTTTATATATCCAATCTCTGTGGTCGTATTACCAATATCAACTGCTAATATCAACTTTCTTCTTTACCTTTACTAAAGACTAAATTTTTATATCTAAAGAAATAATCAACAGTTGCTTTGTAAAGGTTTTGGGCAAACTTTTCTAAAAATTCATCATTTGCTAATAATCTTGCATCATTTTCATTTGTTATGAACGCTGTTTCTACCAAAACAGATGGAATTGATGGAGTTTTTAAAACTGCAAAGTTAGCCGATTCAATTCTTTTGAACTCAGTATCCTTCAAGTTTCTTTTTAAATAAATCTGAACGAATTTTGCAAAATTTAATCCCTCTGTCATTGTATGGCTTATAGCCATATCTGCCACTATTTTATTTACATTTGGATTAGCACTAACTTTTATAACATTTAACACTGTTTTATTCTCTCTTTCCTCGACCATTTTAGCAAGTTTTGAAGTAGCACCTCTCAAATTTAATGTGTATATGTAAGATCCGGAGAGATTTGGATTTTCAGATGCGTTTGTGTGAATACTTATAAACAAATCTGCCTTTTTTTCTAAAGCGATCAATGTTCTATCATACAGAGGAATAAATCTATCATCTTCTCTTGTTAGATATACTTTAAATCTTGGGTCTTTTTCTAATAATGACTTAAGTTTTAAAGCAACTTTTAAATTTATATCCTTCTCTCTTAAACCGTTAGCCATTGCACCGGGGTCATGTCCACCGTGCCCCGGGTCTATGACTATTATTTTCTTTCTTCCTGCAAAACTTTTTGGCACTTCTATTTCTATTGAATTCGAAGAAGTATCTTTTATGGTTTGTACTTCTAAACTTCTTAGAATTTTATTTAAAACATCATCTGAATCTTTTTTTGAAATCGCTTTTTTAGATTCTTTATTTTCTTTAGCAGTATTATTTTCACTTACACTTTGTTTTTCTTTTCTGTCAAAAGCTTTCAAGTCAATAACTAATCTATCCGGATTTGAAAGACTAAACACTTTAGGATCTATATTATCATTTACCTCTAAGTAGATTATGGTTTTTTTGGTAATTATATCTTTTGATATTTCTATAGATTTAACAAATTTTGGGTCTAATTTTATAGCTGAATCTTTAAATTCATCGTCTACTTTGAAAATAAGAGTGTTAGATACTGGCAAATATTCATGATTTTTTACACCATCAAAAACAATTCTGTAGCCATAATCTTTTATTCCTGTTCTAATTTCAAATGCTTCTACATAAAAAATCCATATTAATATGCTTAAAAATATATATCTTAATTTTTTCATATCAAATTTATCGGATTTTTGTATAAAAACTTAAACTAATGAAAATAAAACCCGAGACTCAAAAACTGAGTCCCGGAAGTAGATGTTTACTGAGAAAGTTCTTTTCTTAATCCTTTAGCTACGTTTACCATATTTCTTAATGATGGTATTGTCTCTTCCCATCCTCTTGTTTTTAAACCGCAGTCTGGATTTACCCAGATAAGGTCTTTTCTAATGTATTTTAATGACCTTCTTAAAATTTCTTCTATCTCTTCCTCTCTTGGAATTCTTGGAGAGTGTATATCGTAAACTCCTATACCAATTCCATGGTCGTAGTTGAATCTTTCAAATGCTTCCAAGATTTCCCCTTTACTTCTTGATGCTTCAATAGAAATAACATCAGCATCCATTTTATAAATGTATTCAATGATTTCGTTAAATTCTGAATAACACATATGAGTATGGATTTGGGTCTCGTCTTTAACCGTATCATGACTAAGCTTAAACGCTTTTACTGCCCAGTTTAAGTAGGCCTCTTGTTTAGATTTTTTAAGCGGTAATCCTTCTCTAAATGCCGGTTCGTCTATTTGAATGATTTTTATGCCGGCTTTTTCAAGGTCTAAAACTTCTTCTCTTAAAGCTATTGCTATTTGATAAGCCACTTCTTCTTTTGGAATGTCTTTTCTGTAGAAAGACCAATTTAGAATTGTAACAGGTCCTGTGAGCATACCTTTTACCGGTCTGCCAGTTAAGCTTTGTGCATAAACTGTCTCTTTTAATGTCATTGGCTTTGGTCTTGAAACATCACCGTAAATAATAGGTGGTCTTACGCATCTTGTACCATATGATTGAACCCAGCCGTTTTTAGTAAATGCAAAACCTTCCAACTTCTCGCCAAAGAATTCAACCATATCTGTTCTTTCAAACTCACCATGAACCAAAACATCTAAATCTAACTCTTCCTGAACTTTTATAACATACTCAATCTGTTTTTTGATAAAGTTTTCGTAATCTTCTTGCGAAATTCTTCCGGCTTTGTAGTCTGCTCTGTACTTTCTAACTTCTTGTGTTTGTGGAAAGCTTCCAATTGTTGTTGTTGGAAGTAAAGGAAGTTTTAATAATTCCATTTGCTTTTTATATCTTTCTTCAAATGGAGTTTTTCTTCCAACTTCTGTGTTTCTTATTTGCGCGACTGTTTGCCTTACTGCTTCATTATTGTATTTGGAGATAATAGATTTAACATCTGCATCTGGTAAATCAACGCCGTTTATAAAGTGGTCTTTCAATGATTTTAACTCTGTCAATCTTTCATCTGCAAAAGCAAGAATATTTATAAGGTCTTGTGATAAATGTCCTTTCTCCGGCTCTAAACTAACCGGTAAATGGAATAATGGTGCTGCATTAGATAAGATAATGTTTTCTGGCTTTATGTAGTTTAATAGTTCTTTAATTAAGTTTGCAGCTTCTTTTAAATTTGTTTTCCATGGGTCTCTTCCGGATACAACGCCGGCAACTAATATTTTATCTGCCGGAAATCCATATTTTCTAATGTTTTCTAAGTTTTCATTGTTTACTACAAAATCAAGACCAATTCCATGAACCGGTAAGCTTACAAGCTTATCATAGCTTGAAAGGCTTTCATAGTAAGTGTTAACAAATACTTTTAAATTTTTAATTCCGTCCATTACTTTCTTATATGCTTTTAATGCTAGCCCAACTTCTTCATCAGATAGATCTAAAACAAACGCCGGCTCGTCTAATTGAACATATTCAACGCCTTCATTTTCAAGCTCTTTTAAAACTTGGTTGTATAAAGATGCGAAAAGGTCTAAGTATCCTGCAAATTTACTGCTTTCACTTGCTTTAACCATTTTCATTAAGATAGAACCTTCTTGTCTTTCATATACCTTTGAAAGGTGCACAAAGGTAAATGGTCCTACCAAAACAGGCTTAGTTTTAATTCCAAATGCTTCTTTTACGTATCTGTATGATTCAAGAGGCCTGTTTTTAACAAGCTTTACATCTCCTGCAAGCTCCGGAACTATGTAGTGATAGTTTGTATCAAACCATTTTGTCATCTCACAAGCAATAGCTTTATCTGTTCCTCTTGCCATTGCAAAGTATCTATCAAGAGAATCTTCTATATACTTAAATCTTTCCGGGATTACATTAAACATAGTTGCTGTATCAAGAACAAAGTCATAGAGAGAAAAATCATTAGATGGAATAATATCAACACCATTATCAATAGCCTTTTTAACTCTGCTAAGATTTATTTCTGATGCTTTTGAGATAAGCTCATCTTTTGATACTTGACCTTTCCAGTAAGCTTCTACAACTTTTTTTAACTCTCTGTTTGGCCCAATTTTTGGATAGCCATGAATGGTTGTTTTCATAAATTTTCCTCCTAAAAAATATATTAATTTTGCCATAAATTATACCCTATATTAATTCTAATTTCAAATGCAAATCATTTGCATTTTATGGTTTAGTGGTTTAAAATAGAGTTAAGTTACACTATGTTAAATTAAATAATAGAGTCTTTAGCTTTAAAGTTTTGGACGACAAAGGAGCTTTTAAGTATGTCATTCTACAGCCGGCGAAGAATCTCTTCTTCTTTTGTCCAAAAGAGGAGAGTCTTCGACCTTGAAATGAGAAAGAAGAATTGATGAAAAGCAAGCTTCATTCTAATGTGAAGGAGGTGCACAACAGTTGCTGATTTCTGTAAAAAAGTGTAAAAAAGTGCATAATAATGACACAAAAACAAAAAGTGTAAAATTATAAATAAATAAATAAAAAAAGAGAGTAAATATAGATGATAACACTCCAATGTCAACTTGAATTCCAAAACAAACAAGATAAAGAAACTGTATTAGACCTAATGCGTAGATTTTCATCAGCAATGGGATATGCATACAAAAGACTATTAGAAGGTGAAAAAAGAAAAGATTTAAAAAAGAAGTTATCAAAACTATTTGACATAAATACAAGATACTCAGATGATGCTATACTCTTGGCACAATCAACTATCTCATCATGCGAAGATAAAAGCTGGCAAGTTCTTTCCATAGCCTTAGCCTTCTGCTGTCTTGAAGGATCTTGCAGAGATCTTTCTCTTTTGAAGCGTGTAATCATTTCAAGGAATTGGACGGCAGTGGCTAATAGGTTAGTTCCTGTGCTTGGCAGCAGGGACTATGGCATCTCCCAAATACCGCCTGTCGGGATCGGAGATGTCTGAAGTGGCGGAATATAAATATCTCGACCCAAACTGTACAAACTGATTTTACACTTTTTTACAGTTTTATACAGTTTGGTTGACCAGGGCTATGGAAAAGTTATTCATACCAAAAGGATTTAAAACAACAAAACAAAGAAGGGCAATTTTAGAAGTTTTAGAAGAATGTAAAACACCTGTTTATGCAGAGGATATTTATTTAAAGTTAAAAGAAAAAGGAATTGATATAAGTTTATCTACTATCTACCGTAATCTTGATATGCTTCAAAAACAAGGTTTGGTAGTCAAGGCTTACATGATTGGAGAAGATAAAGCAAGGTTTGGTCTTTCTTCTAAGAAGAATTATTTAATCTGTCAAAAATGTAAAAAGATTGTAATTATTGATAACTGCCCGTTTGAAAAGTTTAAAGAAGAGTTGATAGAAGTTCATGGATTTGATATTTTAGACCACAGCATTGAAGTTTATGGCATCTGTCCGGAGTGTAAGAAAGAGAAGTAAGAATTGTTAATATTAACATAAGATTTAACTTGGCTAACTAACATATTATTTTTCACTGCTAAATGTATTTCAGCAGTACGCATTTCTAGCTTATCCGCCAACTTTCCACCACCATCATCAATGATGGTATAATTGATTTATAATTTTCGATAAGGAGAAATAAATGAGCATTACAGAAATAGTTTTAAAACTTGCCTTAATCGGCGGAGACCCTGTTCTTTATATCTTACTTATCATGAGCATTATTAACTTTGCGATAATCATTGAGAGATTTATCACTTACAAAACGATAGAAAAAAACTTAACAAAATTTGAACCGTTAGAGTTAAAAATATCCTTAGAAAAAAGGCTTGGAATTTTAGCAACTTTTGGAAACAACGCACCGTTTATAGGCTTGTTTGGAACAGTTTTAGGAATAATAAAAGCATTTCATAGCCTTTCAACCTCAACAGAGTTTGGAGTTAGAGTTGTAATGGCAGGAATATCAGAAGCATTAGTAGCAACCGCGATGGGCCTTTTTGTAGCGATTCCAGCTGTTATAGCTTATAACTACTTTGTAAGAAAGGCAAAATTTTTGATGATGCTCTACGAAGAGTCCAAAAAGTAAGGAGCTAAAGATGAAGCCTATTGGCGAAAACGAGAAAGAAATATCTGAAATAAACATGATTCCTTTGGTGGATATAGTCTTAGTTATCTTAATTATTTTTATGGCAACGGCTACGTTTATGGTAGAAGGAAAAATTCCTCTTGACCTTCCAAAGGCAAAAACAGGAGAACCTGCAAAATCTACACAAAAAAGAATAGAAATAACAATCAAAAAAGACGGCATATATTTTGAAGGACAAAAAGTAAGCCCGGAAGAGCTTAAGCAAAAACTCCAAGCAGTTAAAACAGATGAAAATCAGGTGGTCGTTTTAAGGTCAGAAAAAGATGTAATTTTTCAAGATGTTGTTACAGTTATAGATGTTTGTAGGCAGGTAGGATTAGAAAAGTACATTATAGAGACAAAAAAAGAATAGTATGAACTTTAAGAAAGAAAGGCTTTTAGTTTTATCCTTAGCATTATCTTTATTAATTCATGTACTGCTCTTTGGCTCATTTTTTCTGCTTAAACCCAAGCCAAAAGAAGAAAAAGAAAAAATAATCACAGTAAGTCTTGATGAAGACTTTAAAAAAGAGTTTAAACCACAAATAGAAGAAAAAAAAATAACACAGCAAAAAGAGACACTACCACCAAAACCTGCACCAAAGCCACAGCCAGAAAAACCTAAACCTATTGTCAAACCAGAATCAGAAACACCAAAACAAGAAGCTCAAAAACCGCAAGAAAAACAAAAAACTCAACAACCTACGCAGCAATATCCGCCACAAACTCAAACAACTCAACAAACACAACCTACTGTAGCACAGACACCAAAAACAGAACCAACGCCGATAGACTTATCAAAAGGAAGACCAGACCAATTTAAACAACCGGAGAAAAAGGAAGAAGATATAGACGGCTACCTTAAAGAATTGATAAGATATCTAAATCAACAGGCAAGAGAGAGAGATTTATATCCACCAATTGCTAAAAGATTAAAAATAGAAGGTCAAGTAGTTGTAAGAGTAACTATAAACGAAGATGGAACAATAGACGAAAATTCTATAAAAATAGTAGAATCAAGCGGATACAACGTTCTTGACAAAGGAGCCATTGAGATTTTAAAGAAATTACAACCATACAAAAAACCGCCAAAGAGAATAACAGTAGAAATTCCGATAGTATTTCAGATTATTTATATGTAGCTTATAAGACTGCTTGCAAAAATCAACATTGTCATTCTGCAGCCGTGTGAAGAATCTCCTATTTTTCTTATTCAAATCAAAAAATCAAAATGAAGAGAACCTTCGGACTTATGTCTTTAGGATGACACGGAAAGGTAAGCTTACGAGAATTTTGGAACACTCTTTGTGGCTTATTGCAAACATCTGTTTAATGGATTATAATTTATGAAATATTTAGGATTATCTTAGAGGTAAATATTGGCTTACGAAGCTTTTTCAAGAAAGTAT
>Ga0272448_1002637_pt1 | contig 22178 bp, 16 predicted proteins | sample YNPCB0191_FD_202220 | JGI IMG/M metagenome (GOLD analysis project Ga0272448, IMG submission 202220) | Hot spring sediment microbial communities from Yellowstone National Park, WY, United States - YNP-CB-019-1 | ecosystem: Environmental > Aquatic > Thermal springs > Hot (42-90C) > Sediment... | reverse complement strand
GACGCCTTCCGAAATGGCCGATTTGTCACACACGCCCTGCCTTTCACAACGCATACCGAGCTGCTCGAACCCGAAGACCTCGTGCGCGGACTCGGCCACGCTTCGCGCTTGTCGCGCGAGGCGAATCTTCCGCTGCCCCGTGACGCCAAAATGACCGATGTGCCATGCCATTCGTGGATTCTGCCGACGCTGCTGCGCCATGCCGGCGTTGATTTCCTCCATCTGGGATGCAACGCCGCCAGCAGTTCACCCAAGGTACCACGCCTGTTCTGGTGGGAAGGCCCCGACGGTTCGCGGCTTCTTACGATGTACACCGCTGAAAGCTACGGCACGGGTCTGGTGCCGCCGCCTGACTGGCCGTACCGCACCTGGCTCGCACTCATCCACACCGGTGACAACCACGGTCCTCCCCGTCCCGACGAAGTCAAGAAGCTCTTCGAAAATGCCAAAACCAACCTGCCAGGAGTAAAAGTGCGCATCGGGCGGCTGAGCGATTTCGCCGATGCGCTGCTGGCCGAGAAACCCGATATTCCCGTTGTGCGCGGTGACATGCCAGACACATGGATTCACGGTCCTATGAGTGATCCCCGCCGCGCCAGCATTGCCAGAACAGTCCGACCACAAATCGCCATAGCCGAGTTTCTGAGCACACTGTTGCCTGTCTGGGGCGTCAGTGTGCCAGGCGCAACAGAGGTCGTCGCCAACGCTTACGAGAACAGCCTGCTCTATGGCGAACACACATGGGGCGGCGCGTACTGGTGGATTTACGGCAACTACATCGCGCACTACGGCGACAAGTGGCGCGACGAACGAAGAGCAGGGCGGTTCGATCGCATTGAATCGTCGTGGGCCGAGCACACGGCCTACATCGAAAACGCTGACCGATTGGTCAAGCCGTTCCTCGCCGGGCAAATGCAGGCGCTTGCTGAAGCGGTCGCCGAAGATGGAGATCGCGTGGTGGTTTTCAACCCGCTTCCCTGGCCTCGCACTGGCAGCATCGCTGTGGCGGAGCTCGATGGAACCAAATTCGATCGCCAAGCTCCTGGTATTCTGAGGGCACCCGGTGGAGAAGCACGGGCTTTGTACGATCTCCGAGGAACTCAGATACGCCTCTGGCTGTCCTATGTGCCACCCATGGGATATTGCACGCTGAAGCATGTTCCGGACCTGCCAGATAATGTTCATCTGCCACGTCTCGACCGGGACAAAGGAATTCTGCACAATAATTGGCTCCGCGCGCAACTCGACACACACCGCGGCACCATCGAATCGCTCAAAATGCAGCCTTCCTCGACCGATGCTGCCGGGACAGACCTTGCCGTTGAATTTGTTGACAAGAGCTCGCCTTTCGGTCTTGGCCAGGTCCTGTACGAACGTTTTGATTCAAACCAGGTTGCTGGATACGTTAAAAGTTATGTGAAGATTGACGCAGCGTGGGCAACCAACGAACTCGGCAAACCGTGTCTCCCGCCTGCTTCGATTGTCCCCTATTCAGCCGCATCTCCGACCGGTTTCAAGGTCGATTACAGTGTTTCGTCTGTAGCGGTTGAGGCGACTTTGCGCGCGCCTCCCAGCGAGAATGTGCCGTTTGGCGTGACAACCCGCTACCTCTTTTACAACACGACTGAGTTTTTCGACATCGAAGTTACAATCGAAAAGAAGCCCGCTGACCCGTGGCCTGAAGCTGCATGGCTCTGTTTGCCGTTTGGCGTCGATTCACCGCGGTTTCATCTGGGACGTCTTGGTTCGATCGTTGACCCTGCAACTGACATTGTCTCCGGCGCGAACCGGCATCTGTTCGCCGTCAACACTGGTCTGGCGGTGCTGGACCCATCCGGGCGCGGCATTGGCATTTGCCCCATCGACAGTCCGCTTGTGAGCCTCGAAACGCCCGGCTGCTGGAAATACTCGACGGATTTCGTTCCCGGCAAAGCAACCGTTTTCATCAACCTTTTCAATAACCAATGGACCACCAATTTCAGGCTCTGGAACGAGGGCACATGGACCAGCCGGGTCCGCATCTGGCCGATGCAGAAGTACGATGCTGCCGAAAGTCTAATCCTGCCTTCGCTCGAAGCGCGGTTTCCGCTGCAAGCCGTGTGCGTGACGGGAAAGGGAGGCAGGCTGCCTGCTGTAGCTCCGGGTCTGTCTCTGGGCCGTGGGTCATTTCAAAAGGGTAAAGCCGCGCACGCGAATGACCCACGCCTGGTTCATTACCTCTGGCACCACAATGTTCTTGTCACAGCGTTTGGCCCCAATCCTGACGGACCGGGCATTGTGCTGCGTCTTTGGGAAATGGCAGGGCGCTCTGGCGATTACCCGGTGTTTCTACCGGATGGCTTGCGCGTTTCGCACGCGCAGCCGGTTGACTTGCGTGGGCGGGCATTGGGGCAGGCGATCCCGGTCGAGCACGGGCAATTCACCGCCGCGCTCAAGGCATTTGCTCCCGCATCGTTTGTTCTTACGCCGTGACTTCGCTGTCCCGCGTGGGACCTGTTTGCTCGGCGGGCGCAAAAACCTCTTTCAAATAAGAGAGACTGCGAGTGGCGATCGTTTCAGGTCCGTCTGAGAAATCGAATACCTCGACTGAAACGTACCCGGAATACCCGACTTTGCGGAGTGCGGCGGCAATGGGGCGGAAATCTACGTCGCCGAAGCCGGGGCCTTTCAAGTTGCGATCGTTCGCATGGAAATGGGCAAAATGAGGCGCGGAAGTCCGGATGATTTCAGGAACAGGCCGTGACTCTGAACACATGGCTTTAACATCGAGTATGATCCTTGCGGCCGGCGAATTGAATACTCGGGCGAATTTGATCGCTTCATCGGCGGTGTTAATGAAATCGGTTTCAGCGGGCGCGAGCGGTTCGAAGCAGATTGTTACGTTTTTTGTTTGGGCAAGGCGAACTGCGGGAGTCAGTGTTTCGATCGCCCATGCCCATGCTTGTGCGTTGGTTACGCCGGGAAGTTTGCTGCGTTGTTTGGGGGAGCCAAACACGATGATGCGCCCGCCCAGATCGCTGCAGAATCTCACCAGCTCTTCGCAGTAGCGGGCTGTTCGTGCGCGCACAGACTCATCGGGGTGCGTGACGTGGAATCCCTCGGTTTTGGCCAGGACCCAGTGTATGCCGGCTATTTCGAGACCGACGCGTTTTGCGAGGTTCCGAATTTGACTTCGCCGATCGGCACTGACGTCAGTAACACGCGGCGCGATTGTAAACGGGGCGATTTCGACGGCGTCGTAGCCGATTTTGGCGACAAACTCGAATGTTTTTTCGAGGTCCCAACCCTCGAACACTTCGTTGCAAATGGCAAACTTCATACGCAAAGCAGGTTCAGCCGGCGCAGCCGCACGGTTTCATTCAAATTGAGCTCTTGTGTCAAATATGTCCAGTCCGGTTGCGGCGGTTGCAGAGTTGGTGGAGATGCTGATACAGTGTTGCGCGTGATACGGAACGTCATCTTCGATTGGTCTGGGACATTGGTGGACGATTTGCCGGCTGTATTGGAAGCCAGCAACTACGTCTTCGCCATGGCCGGGGTCCCGAAGATGGATTTGGACCAGTTCCGTCGCGAGTTTTGCCTGCCGTTTACGAGGTTTTACGATCGGTATGTGCCGCACGTGCCGATATCGCAACTTGAAGAATGGTTTCATGACGCGTTTCGGCAGTGCCGGCACATGGTTGCGGAGATTCCGCATGCGCGCGAGTTTCTCGAATTCTGCCGTGAGCATCGCCTGAGGACGTTCCTGTTGAGCAGTGTTCACCGTGACCATTACATCGTGCAGGCGGAGGCAACCGGGTTCGGATCGTATTTCGACCATGTTTTCGTTGAAGTGAGGGATAAACGCACGAAAATGCGCAGTCTGGTTGCAGAGCATGGCCTTTTGCAGCACGAGACGGTTTTTGTGGGGGACATGGAACATGACGTTGAAGCGGCGCGCGCCGGCGGAGTGTATGCGTGTGCGGTGCTGACGGGGTACAATCATCCGGAACAATTGCGCGCGTGCGCTCCGGACCTGATAGTCGAGCATCTTGGCCAGTTGCGCGATTGTCTGACTCGAGACGGCTTTGAAATCAGGGCGGCACTGCAAAAACTGGAATCAGAACAACAACAATCCTGACAAGAATGGACGCGATCATAATCCGGGATTTGGAGATTTCATGTTGCGTTGGAGTTTATGATGCTGAACGCGAAAAACCGCAACGCTTGTTGGTTTCGGTCGAAATGGCCGCAGACGTTTCCACAGCGGCGGTGAAGGATGACCTGCGATGGTCGATCGACTACGACGCGGTCTGCAAGCGGATAGAGGGCATCGGCAGAGAGCGGAGCTGGAACCTGATCGAGACCTTGGCAGTGGAAATCGCGGAAACAATCATGCGCGAGTTCGCCCCGCTGTCGGTCATTGTTGAAGTGAAGAAATTTGCTGTTCCGGGGACGGCACATGTGGGTGTGCGTGTGACCCGCCCGCAGTAGTGGCGGGTGGTTTTGGGTCTGAAAGGGCGGCGATGCCGGGCAGTTGATGGGATTGAAACACGGGCCCGAAGCGGCTATAGGGATGGGCGTGGAGTCACAATCGCAGGCATCTCCGTTGGAAAGGCCGGTCACCGTGTTGCGCGGTGTTGGTTCCGAGCGAGCAGCGCTGCTCGCAAGGCTTGGAATCAGATCGGTGGAAGACCTGTTATTGCATCGGCCAAGGCGATATGAAGACCGGCGGGTGATTGGACGAATATCAGAGCTTCGATTGCGTCAGCCGGGATCGACAGCGGGCAGGATCGTCGCGCAGGGAGTCAAGACATGGAAACGAAAAGCGCGTTCGGTGTTCGAAATCATTCTCGAAGATGGAACGGGGCGCCTTCATTGCCGTTGGTGGGACATGCCCTACATGGAACAGTACTTTCATGTTGGCGACACTGTCCTTGTGTACGGCAGACCGTCTTCAATGCGCCCGCTGACCATTGACCATCCCGAGACGGAAATCATCGATCAAGGTGAGGAGGCGAGCATACACATCGGCAGGATTGTGCCTGTTTACCCGCTGACAGAAGGTCTGACGCAGCGCTGGCTGCGAAGCCTTGTGTGGCAGGCGCTCGACCGATTTGGCAGCGAAGTGGTCGAGCCGTGGCCGGAAATGCCGTCGGTCGGTTACATGTCACGCGCAGAAGCGGTCCGCAGGTTGCATTTTCCCGAGAGCTTTGAAGAAGCCGAGGCCGCGCGCCAAAGGCTTGCACTGGACGAGTTCACCGCATTTCAGATACCGCTGCAGCGCCGGCGGCGAAATCTCGAGCTGAATGTGCGGGCTTTGCCATGCGGCGGAGACAACCGGTTGATTCGCCCGTTTCTAAAACAGCTCGAGTTCAAGCTCACTGAAGCGCAAACACGCGTGTTACGCGAGCTGAGAAGCGACATGTCAGGTCCGCATCCGATGCGGCGCCTGTTGCAGGGAGATGTCGGCTCAGGAAAGACGGTGGTTGCGGCATGTGTTGCTCTGATGGCGATTGAAAGCGGGTACAATGTGGCGATCATGGCGCCGACCGAGATTCTGGCCGAGCAACATGCGCAAAACTTCGCAAAGTGGTTCGGGCCGTTGGGCGTTCGAGTGGTGCTTTTGACGGGGAGTCACAAGCCGGGCATGGACTCCGAGAACAGGCCGGTCGGAACTGCGGCGCCAATGCTTTACGTTGGTACGCACGCTTTGATTGAACCGGCGTTTGCGCCGGACAACCTTGGCCTTGTGATAATCGACGAACAACACAAGTTCGGAGTCGCACAGCGGGAAAAACTTGTCCGCAAAGGAAGTCATCCTCACCTGTTGGTAATGACTGCCACGCCGATTCCACGCACACTGGGTCTGACGATTTACGGCGACCTTGACGTTTCGGTGATTGATGCCGAGCCACCGGGCCGAGGGCGGGTTCGGACCTTTGTGCGTTCCACGGCAAGTCTTCCCAAAGTGTGGAATTTCGTTTTGAAAAAACTGAACGAAGGGCGGCAAGCGTATGTTGTTTGCCCGCGAATCGACAACGGCGACACGACGGATGGCATTGCGGCTGTGATGCGCGAGTTTGAATCCGTACAGCGGACATTGGCTCCGCACAAGGTCGGGGTTTTGCACGGGCGGCTTGGCGCCGTTGAAAAGCAAACGGTCATGGACCAGTTTCGGTCGGGCATTCTCGATGTGCTGGTGGCGACATCGGTTGTTGAGGTGGGGGTCGATGTGCCGAATGCGACTGTGATGGTGATCGAGAACGCCGAAATGTTTGGATTGGCGCAGTTGCATCAACTGCGAGGGAGGATAAGGCGCGGCCCGCATGAGGCATACTGCATTCTTGTGGCCTCGGCGCAAACGAAAGAAGCGCGTGAACGCCTGCGCGTGCTGGAGGAGACATCGGACGGTTTTCGTGTTGCCGAGGAGGACCTCAGGTTGCGCGGGCCGGGCGAAATGCTTGGGGTTGCGCAGAGTGGGGCGCCTGCGTTCAGGTTTGGCGATCTTGCGCGTGACCTTCCCGTCATAGAGGACGCTCGGGTTCGGGCGGCTCAGCTTGTGCGAGACCGGTGATTATTGGAACTTGGAATTGGCAGATTGCGGATTACATTTTGCACATGAGATCGCACCTGCTTGTTGCAGTGATGCTGGCATGTTTGATTGCCGGATGTGGACGGAAGCAATCCCAGCCACCGTCAGACAAGAACACAAACAGCACCGTCGGGAATCCGTTGACCGCCCCGGCGGATTACGCCGGAGCGGTTGTGCGGTCAAAGAATGTTGCGGAAAAGGTTGTGGACGTCGCTTCGCTCAAACAGGCGATTCAGATGTTCTATGCTTCGGAAGACAGGTACCCGCAGGACCTGAACGAACTGGTGAAGTCAGGTTACATGCCGGCGTTGCCGAAGCCGCCGACCGGGATGAAGTTCCAGTATGACAAAACGCGGGGCGATGTCAGGTTGGTTCCGGCTCAATGACGAACGCTGTCATGTGGCTGGAAAGGAAGCGGGAACGCGGAAGTTAACCGGCAATCATGCAATGCGGTGCGGCGCTCCGCCGCAGTGGCCGGGGTGACTTCTCGCTGTCGGCGGGAGACGAGATTGTGATCAGTGGTTGAACAGTTTGACGGCAAAAGTCTCGAAAAATCTGCTCATCTGCGATTGCTCCGGATGTTTTCGAAGACAGTGGTACGGCGCTCTGCAGTTGGGATCAGATTGGTCTGAAGAATCATTTTACCGTTCTCAGACCGAGTCCAACACGTTGGTCTTACAGTGACAAAACAGTGAACGAGCAAATTGTAATTTTGGATTTCGGGTCTCAATACACCCAGGTGATTGCGCGTCGAATTCGCGAGTGCGGGGTTTACTCGACGATCATGCGCCATGACACGTCTGCGGCGGAACTGGACGCCCTTGGCCCGAGCGGGATCATTCTTTCCGGAGGTCCCAAGAGTGTTTACGCTCCTGATGCTCCTTTGCCGGATCCGTCGATTTTTCGAATCGACATCCCGGTGCTTGGCATTTGCTACGGTGCGCAGTTGTTGGCGCGTTTTTTCGATGGCAAAGTCGAGCCGGGTGCGCAGCGCGAGTACGGTCGGAGCACTCTGACGGTGACCGACTCTGGCTGCAAACTGTTTCACGGGGTACCGGCGCGGTTCAGGGTGTGGAACTCGCATGGGGACGTGGTGACGGCGTTGCCGGCGGGTTTCGTGGCTGTGGGGGTAACGGACAACACTCCGTTTGCTGCCATTGCGCACCGGGACAAACCGATATACGGGCTGCAGTTTCATCCCGAGGTGGCGCACACTGCGCACGGGTTGAAAATACTTTCAAATTTCGCAAATGGCATTTGTGGATGCGGGCGGAACTGGACAATGCGCCGGTACGCTGAAACCGCCGTCCACGAAATCAGAAATCAGGTTGGCAACGAGCATGTGATACTCGGGTTGAGCGGGGGTGTGGATTCCAGTGTTGCGGCAGTTCTGTTGCACAGAGCAATTGGTGACAGGCTTACCTGCATCTTCGTCAACAACGGTTTGTTGCGCGAGGGGGAATCACGGCTTGTTCGCGAGGTTTTCGGGCGGCACTTCCGCATGCGTTTGCGGTATGTGGATGCTTCGAAAATGTTTTTGCAAAGACTGCGAGGGGTGACGGACCCGGAACGAAAGCGAAAGATCATAGGGCGGACATTTGTCGAGGTGTTTGAGGATGCGGCGCGCGGGGCGGGCAAGGTTCGTTTCCTCGCGCAAGGGACACTTTATCCTGACGTCATCGAGTCGGTGCCGATCGGAGGCAACCCGGCTGCCAAGATCAAGAGTCACCACAATGTGGGCGGGTTGCCGCGGCGGATGAAGTTCGAGCTTGTCGAACCGCTCAAGTGTCTGTTCAAGGACGAGGTCAGGCGTCTCGGGCGGGAGTTGGGGTTGCCGGACGAGATTGTGTTGAGGCAGCCGTTTCCGGGGCCGGGTCTTGCCGTGCGGATCATTGGCGAAGTTACGCCGCAGCGGCTGCGAATGTTGAGGAGGGCGGACGCAATTGTTTTGGAAGTGATGAAGCAGACCGGTTGGTACGATCGCATTTGGCAGAGCTTTGCAATATTGCTACCGGTGCGGAGTGTGGGTGTGATGGGCGACGAGCGCACTTACGAGTACACAATCGCCATTCGCGCTGTCGAGTCGCAAGACGGAATGACGGCCGACTGGGTACGGCTTCCGCATGAGATTCTCGAGACGTTGGCGAGCAGGATCGTGAATGAGGTTAAAGGGGTTAACCGATGTGTTTTTGACATCACGAGCAAACCGCCCGGGACAATCGAGTGGGAGTGAGAATCAGACGTTGCTCGAAGGAGCACAATCGGATCTTTGACGTGGCGGTTGTTTGCAACGTGGCGGGTGGGGATCATCTTGGGCGGGGTTCGTGTCTGGGCGCTCTTGTGAACCGGCCGGTGCAATTGCAGTTTTGACCCGTGTATCTCAAGCGAATGACGGTTTGTGTGTGGCCGGATGACTGGCTGGTGAGATTCCCGGGCCATGGCTTGATTGAAGCGCCAAACCACCAGTACGGGCATGTACATTGAAGAACTCGATCAGGACATAGCGATTGCAAGCGTTGTCGAGGCCGAATCGTTGGTTGCCAGTCAGCCGGGTTATTGGAATGTGATTTCGATCTGCGACGGGCTGGCAGACAGGGCACGGCTTGTGGGCGCGCGCGACCTGTTGCAGCTTCATTTCGATGACATTGAAGACATGTACCTGAGCCTTGGCGGAATAATTGCAACCAAGGAGGACATAACCAGAGCTTTGAGGTTTGCAAGAGAGGTTAAGAACGACCCACTTCTGATTCATTGTACTGCGGGTGTGTCGCGAAGCACGGCGGTGGCATGGATTGTCACCTACGACAAGCTGCGCGGGCAGCCTGACGCCGCGCGGAAAGCGCTGGATATTGTTCGGGCGGTGCGTCCCATGCTGATACCGAACAGACACGTTCTGAAACTTGGCATCGCGGTGCTTGGAAAGAGCAGGGCTGAGCGGCAACAACTTCGGCGCGACCTTGCAGAAGTGTTGTGATCGGAATGGGACCGGAACGTGTGAGCCGTGACTTTGGTCGAGTTTTTCGCGTGGCTGTTCCAAACTCAAGCTTGCGCAGGTTTTGTGTCGGGAAATAGATTTGCGGCATGGCGCACGCTGATTTTGTTCATCTGCACGTTCACACCGAATACTCGTTGTTGGACGGGGCATGTCGTTTGGACCGGTTGGTGGAGCGAGCGCGAGAGCTCAAGTTTCCGGCGCTGGCCATTACTGATCACGGCGTGTTGTACGGTGCGGTTGATTTCTATCGCATGGCTTTGAAAGCCGGCATCAAACCGATAATCGGTTGTGAAGTGTATGTTGCGCCGGGAAGCCGGCATGAAAAGCGAACAATGGCGGGCGGGCGCGACGTTTACCATCATCTTGTGCTGCTGGCGACGGACCTTGTGGGGTACTCGAATTTGATCCGGCTTGTTACTGCGGGGCACCTGGAGGGATTCTATTACAAACCGCGCATCGACAAGGAACTTCTTGCTCAGCACAAGTCGGGGCTGATTGCGTTAACGAGCTGTTTGGCCGGTGAAATTCCTGACCTGATACTGAAGGACCAACTTGCCCAGGCGAAGGAAGCAATTGATTGGTACCGGCAAACGCTCGGGCCCGAGAACTTCTATCTTGAAGTTCAGAATCACGGCATCCCGGAGGAAGTAAAAGTCAACCGGCAGTTGGTTGAATGGTCCCGCGAATTCGGGCTCAAACTTGTCGCCACCAACGACGTGCACTACCTCAAGAGTGACCATTGGCGTGCGCACGAGATACTGATTTGCATTGGCACTCAGACAACCATCAAAGACCCGAAACGACTCAGATACGAACCCGAACAATTCCATCTACGCTCGGCGGACGAAATGAAGTCGTTGTTTGCAGAGATACCCGAGGCAATCCAGACAACGCTTGAAATCGCCGAACGCTGCAACCTCGAACTTCCGCTGGGGAAATCACATTACCCTGTATTCGAGCCGCCCAACGGGCTTGGTCGTGAGGAATACCTGCGCGAGCTGCTGGCTGAGGGCCTTGAAAAGCGGTACGGGATGCGTGTTCGGGTTGAAAACGGTTCTTTCAAGCTTGTTGCGGTGGAGGATCCGGCCCGCCTTCCCACTTACAAACCGGCGAGTGACATGTCCGGGGCCGCCGATTCAACCGAGGCTGTCACGGCTGCTGCCATCGAAATACTGAAACGGCTCGAGTTCGAGCTGCAGACGATCATCGACACCGGTTTCACGAGCTACTTTTTGATTGTTGGGGATTTTGTCAGGTATGGGCGAAGCCACGGGATTGCGTGTGTTGCGCGCGGTTCGGCTGCGGGATCAATTGTCACATATTTGCTTGGGATTTCCAATGTCGATCCGATCCGGCACGGACTCCTTTTCGAGCGGTTTCTGAACAAGGAAAGGATAAACCCGCCGGACATCGACATCGATTTTGCCGATGACCGGCGCGCGGAGGTGATCGAGTACGTGCGCCAGAAATACGGCAAAGATTCCGTGGCGCAAATCATCACATTTGGCACGCTTGGCGCCAAGTCTGTGATCCGCGATGTTGCGCGTGCAATGGGGTTGGACTACAGCGACGGCGATCGCCTTGCGAAAATGGTCCCCAACACGCTCAACATCACGATCACCCAGGCCCTGGAGGAATCCCCCGACCTCAAACGCGCTTATGAGAACGAACAGACAACGCACAAGCTTATTGATGTGGCGTTGGTGCTCGAGAACCTCGCCCGCAACGCTTCAGTGCATGCCGCCGGCGTGGTAATAGGCGATCAACCCCTGATAAACATCCTGCCGCTGAAAAAGGACGAACAAGGCGGTATCGTCACCCAATACGCCATGGAAGCCGTCGGCGCGTTGGGATTGCTGAAGATGGATTTTTTGGGGCTCAAAACGCTCACCGTTATCCGCAACACATGCGAAATGGTGAAACAGACACGCGGCGTCGAGGTCCAAATCGACCGGCTCCCGCTCGACGATCCAAAGACATACGAGCTTCTGAACAAGGCAAACACGCTTGGGGTGTTTCAACTTGAATCTGCGGGGATGCGGGATTTGTGCCGCAAGTTCGGAATCAGTTCGATTGAACACATCACGGCATTGATTGCTCTGTACCGGCCCGGGCCGATGGAACTGATCCCGGAATTCATCCGGCGCCGACATGGGGAGATGGCGATTGAATACGAGCATCCTCTGCTTGAACCGATCTGTCGGGAAACCTACGGTGTGATGGTATATCAGGAGCAGGTGATGCAGGCCGCGCGTGTGCTTGCCGGGTTTTCACTCGGCAAAGCCGACGTGTTGCGGCACGCCATGGGGAAGAAGATCGAAGAGAAAATGGAACAACAGCGCCAGGCTTTCGTCGCCGGTTGCGCTGAAACCAATCAAATCCCACGCGAAAAAGCCGAGAAAATCTTCGAGCTGCTGCGGAAGTTCTCGAACTACGGCTTCAACAAGTCGCATGCGGCGGCGTACGCGATTGTTGCCTACCAAACGGCCTATCTCAAAGCCAATTACCCGGTCGAATTCTATTGCGCCATCATGACCAATGACATGGCGGACACGGACAAACTGGCCGAGTACATTGCCGAGGCGCGCGCCAATGGCATCGACGTTCTCGGGCCGGACGTGAACGAGAGTGACATGGGATTCACGCCGGTCAGGAACGCATCAGCCATCCGGTTCGGTTTGGTTGCGATCAAAGGCGTTGGCGAAGTTGCGGTGAAAAACATACTCGATGCGCGCAAGGCGGGCGGGAAATTTGCGTCGCTGGCGGACCTGTGCAATCGAGTTGACACGCGAACGGTCAACCGTCGTGTGTTGGAAGCGCTGATCAAATCCGGGGCGTGCGATTGTTTTGGCAAAACGCGGGCTTCGTTGATGGCGTCGGTTGAAGCGACGTTGAGCAGGGCATCCAGTCTCGCCCAGGATCGGGCGCGCGGCCAGACCACGCTGTTCGGTTTTATCGAAGAACCGGGCGCGGGGCCATCAGGGGAAGTTGATCTGCCGGAATGGCCTCAGAACGAACTGCTGGCGGCGGAAAAAGAACTGATTGGGTTTTACGTTACAGGTCATCCGCTCACGCCGCATATCGGGATTCTCGAGAAATACGCCTTGTGTGCTGCAAAGGAACTGTCCGAACTGCCGGAGCGAACGGTGACGCGTGTTGGCGGCATGGTCACGGCAAAGCAAACAGGCGTTTCAAAGAAGACAAAGAAACCCTACACCATGGCTACGATTGAGGACATGACCGGCAGTTTTCAGGTGCTGTGTGTCAACGACAGCCACGAAAAATTCGAGTCATTGCTCGAGCAGGGGCGCGCTGTGATGGTCGTTGGCGAACTTGGAGCCGGCGATCAGAAGGCCAAGGTTTTCCCGTACGAAATCGTGCCATTGGAAGAAGCGCCGCAGCGGTTCACCTTGCAGGTGCATCTGCGGCTGCACACCACGCTTGTTGACAAAAAGAAACTCGAAGAGCTTCGGGACGTTGTTGTTCGGCACAGAGGGCGCTGTCCGCTGTTTTTGTGCTTTGTGTATCCCAGCGGTGTTAACGTGTTCGTTGAAGCTCACGATTACTATCGGGTTCGGCCATCGCAAGAGCTCGAGCAGGCTGTCAATGCGATGTTCGGAGAAGGCACGTACTATGCCAGGATTGACACTTCTACGCCGCCACGTTCGAGACGCCGTTGGGAACGTGCTGAAGAAACGGGAAACGGCACGAGCCGTTGAAACCAGGGAGCAGGCAAACATGCGCTTGACATGGCGCAGCGGTCGAATTGGGATTGCTCCGCAGCCAAACAAACCAAACCTTTACACTGCAAACCATGAATGCGAATTCTTCAAGAATCTCGAGGCGCAGATTCATTTCCACTAACATTGAGGCAGCCGTGGCGGCGTGTGCCGTCCCTGCGTTTGTCCCGTCAACCGTTCTCGGCGCGCAAGGGCGCGTTGCACCTTCAAACCGGATCAACGTGGGTTGCATCGGGGTTGGACCACAAGGCCGTGGTGTGATGAGCAATTTCCTCGGGCAACCGGACTGCCGGGTGGTGGCCCTGTGCGACGTTCTGAAGCGGAACCTGAACGCTGCGCTGGAAATGGTCAACAAGCATTACCAGGACAAAAGCTGTGCAACGTATTCGGATTACCGGGAATTGCTTGGCCGCAGTGACATTGACGCGGTGCTGATTGCCACGCCGGACCACTGGCATGTGCCGGTGGCTGTGGCTGCCGCCCGAGCCAACAAGGACATGTATCTCGAAAAACCCATGGGCGTGTCTGTCGAGGAAGACCAGATTCTGCGACGGGTTTGCCAGCAACAGAAACGCATATTCCAGTTCGGCACTCAGCAAAGGTCGTCACAGCAATTCCGCCTCGCATGCGAGCTGGTTCGCAACGGGCGGATTGGGAAACTGCGCCAGATAAACGTTTGGTGTGCTGCCAGCCGTCCGGGCGGCCCAACCAAACCCATCCTGCCGCCGTCCGATCTTGACTACGAAACATGGCTTGGCCCGGCTCGTGAGACCCCTTACACCCAGGGCAAGGCCATTGACGAACAAGACGCATGGAAAACATGGTGGTACAACTACGATTATGCACTCGGTTTTGTGGCTGGCTGGGGCATACACCCATTGGATATTGCGTATTGGGGACACCCGGAGATGATGAAAGGCGTGCTTGAGATTGAAGGGCGCGGCGTGTTCCCGACCGAGGGCGCCTGCAACACTGCCATCGCATGGGAGGTAAATTACGCTTTCGCCGATGGGGTGCGAATGTTGTACCGCGGCACCCGAAACGGATATGACAAGGTCATTCCAATGAACAATTTTGCGGATTGGGAGCGGAAATACGGCAAGATCGTCGATCACGGCACTGCTTTCGAAGGCACCGACGGCTGGGTTCTTGTGGATCGCACACAGATACGGACCAGTCCGGAAAGCCTTGTCGAGACGAAGTTTGGTTCCGGCGATGTTCAGTTGACCCGGAGCTCGAATCACGTCCGCAATCTCCTTGACAGCATCCGGTCAAGACAACCTGCCATTTGCCCGATCGAAGATTCCGTTCAGGGTGATATACTTTGCCATCTGGCCGATATTGCGATGCGGCTGGAACGCAAACTGAAATGGGATGGGCAAAAGGAGAAGTTCGTGGGGGACTCGGAAGCGAATCGACGGCTTCGAATGCGCACGCCGAGGCCGACATGGCGATGGGTTTAGGCCTCACATTTCTCAGCCCGGCGTAGCCGGAACCAAAGTTCCCTGACGCGCAAAGACGCGGTGCATTCGCCCGTTGATCAGAAAGATCTGCGCCGCTGGTGTGGCGCACGCTCTAAAATTGGCATGAAAATCACGGTTTAAAAATGCCCGGGTTGAACGTCTGTTTGGGCTAAGCAGAACCGATCTGGTTCTGCTGGGATAAACCGAGCAAGCCCTACAGATATGGGGACAGACACGATGTTCGGGCAATCGGATTTTTGACCCGCCAAGCCTGTCCGAGCACCGGTTGCACGGTCCAAGCCGGCTGTGGCGCCCAAATGTGTGGACAGGCACGATGTTTCGCTGCGGCGCCGAGATATGGGGGCAGACACGGAGCTAAAGCCTCAGAACTCCTGACTCCCGAGGCCGTGACTTCAAGTGCCGTGGAATTTTCCTGACACCACCGCGCCTGCAGCAGCGTTGGAAATCAATGGGTTACACATGGAATCGATCGCTTGGTGGTTCCTGGAACGGGGTCAGACTAATTCTACGGCCTCAGGAGACCTGACTCTCAAGGTAATCTCCGCGCCATGAATATGACACCGGCAGGAGTGCTTTCTGACCGCGGCAGGTCGAAAAACCCCATTTTCTGATAAAACCTGTAAGCGCGCGTGTTGACTGCACTAAGCCCAAGATGGACGCCCGGCGAGCCGAGCTTGATGAGCTTGGCAATGAGATGTTCAACCATCTTTCGTCCCAATCCACGGCCCTGCGCACGCGGCAGAAGATCAATGTGCATGTGCGACGGATAGGGACGGAATGTGTCCGGGTAATAGAACTGCGGGTTGTGGTATTCGTAATACAGTTGCTGGGTTGGCGTCCACGACGCTGGATCGCCAACCGGCGCCGGATGGCGGGCTCGCAACGGAGGAAACCATTCCTGAATCACTCGACGGTAAAAACGCTCTGAGTCAAGGGCGCCGAGCACGTAGCCACAGATGCTCTCTGCGTCCTCGAGGACATGGGCCAACTCGGGCTCGAACATTATGTAGGGTCCGACATAGATGTTGCCCAGCGCGGACGGATCGTCGGAGTAGAGCGCGGTGCCGTCATTCCCCGAATCGCCGGTTTTCAGACAAACCTCGTATGCGCCGGGCATGTCGCGGGGCGTTGCCGGGCGTATGTGGAAAGCTGAACTCGGATCTGGTACGTCCATTTTTGCTATTGGTGAATGAGTGAGGCCGATTTTTGGTCTGGGTGCTCAAAGTTCATTCTCGCAGCGCGGGCTGTATTGATCGCGCAGAAACTGACCGGCGCGGGGATCATCCCACGCGGACTTGGGCGGAACCATGGCTGCCGGCCTACGCAGGCCAGCCGGGCCTATTCTGTCGCCGGACGAATTTGCTGGCTTCGGGGCAATTGGGCGAGCGCATGTTGGGGCCGTCCCATTCCATTTTCTTGCCCACACCCACGCGCAGTGCAATGCAGCCCAGGAGAATGATTTCAGTGAGATAAGCAGCGATGTCGAAGTTGGAATAGGCTGGCGTGCCATCGCGCATCATTCTGAACCATTCTTCGACGTGGCCTGGTGACCGCGGGATTGTCTGAGGAACGGTTTTGACGGCCTCGTGATTGTTGCCCGAAACGTACTCCTTTTCGCCGGCGAGCATGACGTAAAACTGCGAACCGTAATCGTCGGGTGAAAACAGTTTTCCCTTGTCACCGATCAGCAGACAACCGCTGCCAGGAAGCCCACCGCGCATTTCGGCAATTTCCTTCGTCAGTTCTGGATTCGGTCGCAAAGGTTTGACTGTTTTATCGGACGGGTTGCCGTCGTACCACCAGAACTTGAGCGGAACCATGTCTTCCCGGGCTGGGAATTCGAATCTGATACGAGATGTTTTCGGGAAGGTCTCGGGAAAGAGAGTCGAGGTTTCCTCGCATTCAACGAAGTTTGGATAACCGAGTTTGAGGGCGCGGAACGGCATGTTGACGGTATGACAAGCCATGTCGCCAAGCGCGCCGGTGCCGAAGTCGTACCATCCACGCCATGCGAAGCTGTGGTACACGCCTTTCTTGTAAGGTCGCATTGGTGCGGGACCAATCCAAAGGTCCCAGTCCAATTCAGGCGGTACCGGGTCTTCGCCCTCGGGCCTGTTGAGTCCCTGGGGCCAGACGGGACGGTTTGACCAGACATGCAGTTCTCGGACCGGCCCGATAACGCCTGCTTGAATGACCTCGACAGCACGGCGCAAACCGCTGCCAGCGCTGCCCTGGTTCCCCATCTGAGTCGCCAGCTTTTTCTCTTTGGCCAGTTGCCGGAGCAAGCGCGCTTCGGCGACAGTCTGTGTCAACGGTTTCTGGCAGAACACGTGTTTGCCCATGCGCATCGCCATTGCAGAGGCAACACCATGAACATGATCCGGTGTCGAAACCGTTACGGCGTCGATTTCCTTCTCCATTTCCTCGAGCATCTTTCGGAAATCGGCGTAGAGCTTTGCCTGGGGATATTTCTGAGCTTTTTTCCTGAGAGTGTTTGCGTCCACGTCACACAGAGCGACAACAGCAGCGCCGGAACGCGCTGCGTCGTCGGTGTCGCTGTCACCTTTGCCGCCAACGCCTATGCAGGCCACGCGGATTTTTTCATTGGCACCGAGGACGTTGCCCACGTGCGGAAAACCAAACGTGAACGCTGTGGCTGCAGCGGCGGATTTCAGGAAGCGGCGACGATGGATGCCGTTAGTTACGGTGGTGAAGTGTAATTGGCTTTGCGTTTTCATTTGATTGTTGGACGCAGGTTTCTACATCAAGATTCAAGTTGGGTCAACTGCAACGCCGAAATGGAATGCCATGCTCGAGAATTTGCCCGGCAATCGCATGTTAGCGGGTTGTGCGAGACTTTTGCCTGCAAACTGTTCGTCTGCTGATCTCACTCGCATCTCCCCCGTGGGCGACCAAGTCGCCCTTTTCAGCGCGGCGCGACGGAGTGCCAAGCCCGGAAGGGAGGCATTTATTTCGCCGCGATCATTCGGTTCCGGCTGCGCCGCGCGGAGAAACATGCGTGCCCGGAAAACTCACCGGATTGAACGTATTTGTGTTCCTTGGGCGTTTGCCGGTGAGATCATTGGCGAGAAAATTTGAAAAAAAACGGTTGCTTTGGTTCAGTTTTGCTGTTACTTGTCATGTGTCTTAGGTTTTTGGTGGTCAGCCTTTCAACGGTTCAACGAACCTCTTCGGGCTGGCTCTGCTCCCGAAGCTGCGTGGCGGTGGGCATCAAGCGCTTGCCACACACAAGTTGAGGATTGAGCAGCAGCATCCACACCAGCGAAACAAGTATGAGTAATGTGACAACTGTGCCCGAGACCGGTGCGGGCTATCTTGAAATATCCGAAAAGGGCTTTGGGTTTTTGCGAACTGCGGAGAATCATTTTCAGCCGAAACCCACGGACATCTTTGTTACGCCGGACACGATCAAGAAGAACTTCCTCAGGGAAGGATGCCATGTTTACGGTCGGCTTCAACCGCCGCACCGGGGCAGCAGTCCGCAGTTGCGCGAAGTTCTCGAGGTCAACGGAATGCCCTTCGAAGAGTACACACGGTCGGTCCGCTTCGAGAATCTCACCACCATTGATCCCTACGAGAAGTTCAAGCTGGAAACGACGCCGGAATTGATCGAGACGCGGATCATTGATCTCGTGACGCCGATTGGCAGGGGCACGAGGGGGTTGATAGTTGCGCCGCCGCGCACAGGGAAAACGACGATCCTCAAACAAATAGCCAACGCCGTAACCACGAACCACCCTGAAGTGCATGTGTTGGTGCTGCTGATTGATGAACGACCCGAGGAAGTCACCGATTTTCAACGGTCCGTCAAAGCAGAGGTCGTGGCCTCGTCAAACGACCAGGACCTCGAGACGCACGTGAGGCTGTCGCGTTTCATGATCGAACGTTGCCGCCGCATGGTTGAAGCGAAGAAAGATGTTTTTGTTCTTCTGGATTCTCTGACCCGGGTGGCGCGAGCCTACAACAGCGTCCATGGCGGAAGCGGACGGACCATGACAGGCGGTGTTGACGCGCGCGCGCTTGAGATTCCGCGGAAGATTTTCGCCGCTGCGCGAAAAATCGAGGAGGGCGGTTCACTGACGATTGTCGCAACCGCGCTCGTCGAGACCGGATCACGCATGGACGAACTGATCTTCCAGGAATTCAAGGGCACCGGCAACATGGAGCTGGTGCTGGATCGCAAGCTCGCTGACAGACGGCTTTTCCCTGCCATTGACATACCGAGAAGCGGTACCAGAAAAGAGGAAAAATTGTTCCCCAAACACCAGATCGAAGCTGTCCGCAAGCTCCGCCGCATGATGGTGGACTTGCAGCCGGTCGAGGCAATGGAGACCCTTCAAGCGGCCCTGAAGAAACACCGCACAAACGACGAGCTGCTCGCCAAACTGCTCTGAGTTGTGTAGTGCTGTCTTGGGAAATCTGCGCAGCAATCGCTGATTAGCGGGTCGTTCCAGACTGTTGTTTTCAAACTGTTCGGCCGTTGATCCCAATCTAATCCGTCTTGGGCAACGAAGTCGCCCCGGTCAGCGCTGCGCGACACAGCGGTATTCCTGCTACCAGCGTAGTTGTCACGAACCGAGCATTTGGTTGCGGCCGCGCCGCGCTGAGCGGAATCATGCTCGACCATTCGGGGTTGCGGGAGATGATTCCTGAACGTCTGGTTTGGAGGGCGTTGGCGCGGTTGTTTCCGAGTTGAGGAGCACGCTGAGATTGTCCTTGCGCGCCATATACGAGGTTATCATTTCAACCGTGCGCTCGACGGCGCCGGTGCTCGCTTTGACCACGTGGACGGCGTTTCTGCCCAATTCGTCCCGACGCGCCGGGTTTTTGAGAAGGTCATCTATTGCCGGAGCCAGTTCGGAAGCGTCGTGGATTTGCACGGCAGCGTTGTGGCGGACAAAGCTCTCTGCGATGGCAGCAAAGTTCTGCATGTTCGGACCGAAAATCATCGCTTTGCCAAGAGCGCCAGGTTCGATCGGGTTTTGACCGCCTTCGGCGGTGAGGCTTTTGCCGACAAACACCACCGTTGCATGTTGATAAAAGCACATCAGCTCGCCGGTAGTGTTGACAAGCAGGCACTCGACGGAACCCGGGGGCAGCCGGGTGGCTGAAGTGATCTCACGCCGATAAACGAACTTCACCCCCCGCGCTTCCAATTCGCGCCCAACCTCTTTTCCGCGTTCAAAATGGCGCGGCACAAGCACCAGAAAAAGGTTTGGGTGAAACGGTTTGATCCGTTTGTAAGCTTCAGCCAAAATCGCTTCCTCCCCGGCGTGCGTGCTTCCACCCACGAGAAGCTCGGCGGATTCCGGGACGCCGATCTGTTGGAGCAGGGCCGGCACGTCCAATTGCCCCCGCGCTTCGAATTTGGCTGCATCGAATTTCAGGCTCCCCACGACATGGACCGCTTCCGGCCGACAGCCGAGCTGGCGAAGTCTGGCCGCGTCGGCTTCGCTTTGGGCGCCGACGCCTTTGAAGCTTGCGAACAGCGGCCTGAAGAGAAAACCGAGGCGCCTGTAACCGCGATAGGAGCGATCCGAAAGTCGAGCGTTGACGAGGAACACCGGCGTGTGCCGATCCCGCAATTTCCAAAGAAAATTCGGCCAGATTTCCGCCTCGATCAGCACAACAACGTCGGGGTGTATGACAGCCAATGCACGCGATACCGCGCGGCGGAAATCTATTGGGTAGTAAATTCTGAGAATGTGCGGCGGCAGTCTCTTGCGCAATTGTTCCATGCCCGTTGAAGTCGTCGTCGAAACCACGATTTTCGCGTTTGGAATGCGCGGTTCGAGCGCGCGAATCAACTGGGCGCATAGATTGACTTCGCCAACGCTTACTGCGTGGAACCAGATCACGCGGCGATTTGTAACAGCATGTTTAACGGCCGAGCCGTATCGACCAAATCGCTCACGCAGTCCGTCCCGCCAGTTGCCGCGGCGCCACATTTTCAGGAAATACCATGGCGAACTCAGCCAGAACAACAGCGGGAACAGAATGTTATAAAGTATCCTCATCTGAATTCGCTGCAGGAGTTTTTAGACCAAACCTCGCTCTGCCGCAATTCCTCTTTGGTTCGCATATTTCCCAGCCCGGCGTAGCCGGAACCAAAGTTCCCTGACGCGCAAAGACGCGGTGCATTCGCCCGTTGATCAGAAATCTCTGCGCCGCCGGGCTGGGAAATATCTGCTTCGACCTCGTCCACTGCCCCCGGCTCACGCCTCCTCAAAAAAATGCAGGCACTGCAAATACCGACTTCACAGTACCGTCATGAAAAGCCCAGTGATACGTATCACCGTAACTCCGTGTCTGTCCCCACATCCCGACCACCATGCGCCCTTTCGGCCACCCCATTGAACGTTGAGAGTTGAACGTTTCACGTTGAACGTTCCTGATCGGTATATCGGACATCGTGTCTGTCCCCATATCCGGGTGTCCCGCCAGCCTCGACCGTCCAACCGGCGCTTGGACAGGTCCGCCGGGTCAAGAGTCCAGTCGTCCAAATTCCGTGTCTGTCCCCATATCCCGACCACCATGCGCACTTTCGGTCAACCCGTTAAGAGTTGAGAGTTGAACGTTTCACGTTGAACGTTCCTGATCGGTATATCGAACATCGTGTCTGTCCCCATCTCTGGGTGCCAGGGCCGGCTTGGACCACCCAACCAGCGCTTGGACAGGTCCACCGGGTCAAGAGTCCGGTTGCTTGAATTGCGTGTCTGTCCCCATATCTGGGGCTTGTGCCTGTCCCTATATCCTCGTGCCGCAGCCGGCCTCGACCGCCCGATCGGGGCCTGGGTAGGTCCGGCGGGTCAAAAGCCCGGCCGCCCAAATTCCGTGTCTGTCCCCATATCCCGCCCCACCATGCGCCCTTTCGGTCACCTCATTGAAAGTTGAGAGTTGAACGTTGGACGTTGAACGTTCCTGATCGGTATATCGGACATCGTGTCTGTCCCCATCTCTGGGCGTTGCAGCTGGCTTGGACCGTCCGACCAGCGCTTGGACAGGTCCACCGGGTGAAAAGTCCGGTCGCCCAAATTGCGTGTCTGTCCCCATATCCCGACCACCATGCGCCCTTTCGGCCACCCCATTGAACGTTGAGAGTTGAACGTTTCACGTTGAACGTTCCTGATCGGTATATCGGACAGCGTGTCTGTCCCCATCTCTGGGTGCCAGGGCCGGCTTGGACCACCCAACCGGCGCTTTGACAGGTCCACCGGGTCAAGAGTCCGGTTGCTTGAATTGCGTGTCTGTCCCCATATCTGGGGCTTACAGCCGGTTGGGACCGCCCGATCGGCGCTTGGTCAGGTCCGGCGGATCAAAAGTCCGGTTGCTTAAACTGCGCGTCTGTCCCCATATCCCGTCCA
>Ga0272448_1002635_pt1 | contig 22190 bp, 20 predicted proteins | sample YNPCB0191_FD_202220 | JGI IMG/M metagenome (GOLD analysis project Ga0272448, IMG submission 202220) | Hot spring sediment microbial communities from Yellowstone National Park, WY, United States - YNP-CB-019-1 | ecosystem: Environmental > Aquatic > Thermal springs > Hot (42-90C) > Sediment... | reverse complement strand
GTATTTTAGACCATCTTCGTAGAGATTAACAAACCCTTTAATGCCCGTATACTTGCAGTGCCAGTGATTAAAAAACTCCATAGGGCTTATGGCCTTACGGAGTCCAATATGTATCTGGCGTTATGCAACAAACATTGAAAATTTTATCGTTTTTGATACAATATAAATGAGTTAGTTTATAAAGATGTTTTAGTGATTGAAATCTAACCCACCCACCGCCCAATTTGAGATTCTGCCAGCGGTTCGGAAAACTGCCCTCAGGTTTTCAGCGGGCGGGCAAAAATTCCTTCCTCCCCCAACTCCCTTCCTTTTTGCCCGACCGAGCGTTCCGTTTTGGTTTCTGCCGCGCGAAGCGCGGCAATCATTCAGGATTTTGCTCAAAATAGGTTCGAGCTTCGTTCAGTAATTGCGACAAAATTGGTAATTGGACATTAGAAATTTGTAATTTCCGCCGTAGGCGGACTAAGGGCCTGTAGTATAGTGGTAATACGCGGCATTCGCATTGCCGAGATGCGAGTTCGATTCTCGCCAGGTCCACCAAAGTTTATTTCCAGCGGAATTTATCTCGCTCGGGGTTCCTCGATTTTTTGCGGACGGCCTATTATTAAATTTAATAATCGCTTCTGTCCTCCATCCGGAACGCACCGGTTTTTTCAAGATTTACGCTTTAAATAAAAAATTAGATTTACCCTCAGGTTTAAAACCAAATCAGGTTCTCAAAGAAATTGAAAACATATTTTATCAGGATTAGTTAATTGGTTTGTATAAAAAGGCAACAGTCTATTGGATTTTTTAATTTTCAAAATATCTTATTTTTGGGAAAATCTTTTGTAAAAGATTGCCTTAGCAATCGTGACAATAAGAAGATAGCTTAAAACTATAAGAGAAATTATTTTTAAAATTTCAAAAGTTGGTGTTTCAAAATAAAAGTACCTGCCAATTTTTGAAAATGGCAACATCCAGCCAATTCCTACTGCCAAAAGGGTAGTTGAAACTAACCAGAAGCTTGGCAGTGATTTAAAGAGATGGTATTTGGAGCGAATAATGTAAATCACCAAAATTTGGGTGGCAAGTGATTCCATAAACCACCCTGTTTGAAACATTGATTCGGATAAAGAAATGTTTCGTAGAACGAAAAACGTAATAAAATCAAAAGCCGAACTAATTAATCCAAACACAATCATAAAAAATAAAAGTTCTTTGAAATTCCACCTGACCGGTTTTTTGATATCTTGGTATAAAACATTGTCACTAGGGAGAGTTATTTGTGAAGAATCGTACAAAAAATTATTAAGTAAAATTTGCGACGGTTTCATTGGCAAAAACGGCAGGAAAAAGGGAGCAAAAATCATTGAAAACATATTTCCCAAATTAGAGCTAAATACCATCCGAATATATTTCATTGTGTTTTCAAAGGTTTTTCTGCCCTCAATCACGCCGTCTTTTAATACTCTTAAACTGTACCGAAGGAGGATAATATCCGCGACTTCTTTGCAGGCTTGAACGGCGTTATTCACCGAAATGCCCACATCGGCGGCTTTTAATGCTCCCAAATCGTTAATGCCGTCTCCTAAATATCCAACCGAGTTTCCGGCTTGTTTTAAAACCCGAATGATTCTTTCTTTTTGAATTGGTGTAACTCTACCAAAAATTGTTGCACTTTGTGCTTGAATTTTTAATTCTTCATCGGTTAGCTTTTCAACATCCTTGCCCGTTAAAACGCCCCTTACTTCCAAATTTAATTCTCGGCAAATTTTATTGGCTAAAATTTCGCTGTCGCCGGTTAGAATTTTAATTTCTACACCTAGTTTTTTCAGCTCCATAATTGATTCTTCCGCCGTCTTTTTAGGGGGATCAAAAAAAGCGCAAAACCCCAAAAAACTCATATCGTTTTCTTCGGAAGAGTGGTAAATTTTCCTGTTTTCGGTAGGAATTTTTTTGATAGCAACCGTCAAAACCCTAAATCCGTCGGCGCTTAATTTTTCAAATTGTTTTTGGGCCCTTTCTTTTCCCCTGATTTTAGAAATTTGATAGATATTTTCCGGCGCTCCTTTCGTAATCAAAAATCTTTCATTGGTTTTTTTATTTTGAACGACAACAGAACTTCTTTTTCTTTCAAAATCAAAGGGAATTTCATCTATTTTTTCAAATTCATCGATATTCAATTTTTTGTATTCTTTAATCGCCTCATCCAAAGGATTTTTTCTTGAGGTGCCAAATACGCTTGAAAGGTAGGAGTAAAAAAATGTTTCATCGGAATTTTTACCTTCGGCGTCAACACATTTTATTAGGGTAATGCGGTTTTCGGTTAAAGTCCCTGTTTTATCTGTGCATAAAATATTCATACTTCCAAAGTTTTCAATTGAAGATAAGTTTCGGGTAATGACTTCTTTTTTTGACATTTTTTTGGCGCCATGGGCAAGCGAAACGGAAATAATTACGGGCAAAAGTTCCGGAGTGAGGCCGACTGCAATCGCTACCGTAAAAACGAAAGAGTTAACTACTCCTCTTTCTAAAATTGTGTTTGATAAAAATACAAAAATAGCCATAAAACCGACAAGTTTGGTTATAAAAAGCGTGAATTTTTGGATGTTAATTTCAAAATTTGTTTTCGGTTCATTGTGTTTAATTTGTTCAAATAGTTTTCCAAACTCAGTTTGTCCTCCGGTGCGCAAAATTAATGCCTTGGCGTATCCGGTTGCTACGCTTGTAGACATAAAAATTAAGTTCTGGTTTTCCAAAGAAAAATCAATTTTTTCCAAATCTTCGCTTCCTAATTCTTTTTTAGGGACGGGATATTTTTCTAAAGGCAAAGATTCGCCAGTTAGGGTTGATTGGTTGATAAAAAAATCATCCGCTTCTAAAACCAAAGCGTCTGCTGGGACAATATTTCCCGCTTCCAAATAAATAATATCACCGGGGACAACTTCGGAAATTGGAATTTCTGTTTTTTTATTATCCCTCAATACCAAAACTTTGTTTGAAATTTTTTGAAGCAAATCTTCAATGATTTTTTCTGATTTATAGGCATTAAAAAAATCGAGCGTCGCTGAGATTAAAACTATCAAAATAATAATGAGGCTATTTAAATTTTCTCCCACGAAAAACAAAATTAAACTGCTTAAAATAAGCAGGATTAAGAGCGGGCTGTTTAGTTTTTGGATAAAATGAATTAAGGGTTTAAATTTTTTTCGCTGGAAAACAATATTTTTACCAAACTCATTTAATCTTTCCTTCGCCTCCTTAGAAGATAGCCCGTTTAAATTTATGGTAGACATATTTTTATTTTATTATAAAATTTTTACTATAAAATTAAAAATAAAAAATAAAATTATCTTTAATTTTAACAGGAAATTTTAATTTATAGAATGTTTTTAAATTAATTGTTAAAATAACTCTATAGGGTTGTTTCAGAAAATGATTTAATAATCGCAGAAAGGATCCATATAAAACAAATAAAACAGCTCATTTTCAATATCATAAAATCAATAAAAAAAGAAACAGAATGGGATGAAAAATTTAGGTTTTGAATTAACCAACGAAAAAGAAACGAATTTGTTAGAGAATCAGAAATAATAAATTTTGGAAAAGAAGGCGATCTAACAAAAACCAGTCAAACAAATCCTGATATTCTAAATATTTCCCATAAATATTTCCCAAATCAATGGAGCCAAACCCAAAAACTCTCAGCTGAAAATATTCTACTTGCTATCAATTAATTCTTCGTGATAATTATCGCCAAGAGAAACGAGGCAATGCAGATAAAGAAAAAATTGTTTTAATACAAAAATATTTAAAAAAATAAAAATTATGAAAAACAAAAAACTGGAGAAAATTAAGCAAATTGCGAAGGATGTATATAAAAAGTTGGGGTCGGGGTTTGACGAGAGTGTTTATGATAAGGCAATGCAGGTAGGGTTTAGGTTGGCCAAAATCAGGTACGAAAGCCAAAAGGTGATTGAATTAAAATACAAAGACCATTATGTGGGAGAGGGTTATCCTGATTTTGTGGTAAATTTGAATGGAACAAAATGTATAGTAGAAATAAAAGCAGTTGGCGGCGAATTGGGTTTGCCAGAAGAACAGCAATTAAAGAACTATATGAAGATTTTAAAAATAAAGAACGGCCTTTTGATTAATTTTCAACAGCCCAGCAGAAAAGAGGGTAAAACAAAATTAGAAATCAGGGAAGTTAATTTATAAAACAAGGCAAGAATTAAGAATTTATTATTAATAAAAATATTAATAAAAAATAATAAAAATATGACAAAAGAAATAAAACGGAATACGCCAAGAGATTTATTTTTGCATCTTTTGGCAGTGGTCACCCTTTACTGGTCAGCAGTGACTTTTGTGGCATTGCTTTGGCGATATATTGATAAATTTTTTCCAGATGTTTTAAATTATAATTACGGGTTAACAGAGGCAACGAGATTTTTTATTTCATCTTTGATGATTGTTTTCCCCGTTTTTTTATTGGCTTCATGGGGATTGAATAAAATTTATGCTAAAGAAGCGGTTGTAAGAGAGTCAAAAATAAGAAAATGGCTGATTTATCTTACGCTTTTTATTGCCGCGTTGGTTATTATTGTGGATTTAGTGACAACAGTTAATAAGTTTTTGGGCGGAGAAATAACAACAAGATTTATACTCAAAGCTTTGTCTGTTTTGGTGGTTGCTGGTGTGATTTTTGGGTATTATTTAGACGATGTTAGACGTAACACCCCCACAAAATTAGCCAAATATTTTGCAGGGATTACAGGTATTGCGGTTTTGGTAGCGGTAGTGGGAGCGTTTTTTATCGTCGGTTCGCCAGCCGCCGCAAGATTGCAACAATTTGATATGAAAAAAGTCAGCGACCTGCAAATGATTGAATCACAGGTTAATAATTATTTTAATGTGCATGGCAAATTACCCGATAGTTTAGCTAATATGAATAATATTCCCACAGACCCGCAAACTGGTTTTCAATATGAATATTCAGTGAAGGGTGAAAGAAGTTTCGAATTATGTGCTACTTTTAATTTTTCTAATCAGCAAGAAATAAGAAATATGCCATTTTCTGCATACATTCATAGCCAAGGCAGGAATTGTTTTGAGAGGGCGATTAATCCTCTACCTAAGGCCATTTATTAGTTATGGATACAAAAGAATTAGGCAATTTTGGGGAGGGTGTAGCGTGTGAATATCTTGTTAAAAAGGGATATAAAATTGTGGGGAAAAACTATAGAACAAAACTGGGAGAGATTGATATAATTGTAAAAAAGAAAGGATTATTTGCTGACGAGACCATTCATTTTGTTGAGGTAAAAACCCTAAACAATCAGAGTTCGTTTTTTTATCCAGAAAATCATTTCGATTACCGAAAGAAAAATAAATATAAGCGCCTAGCAGAAATTTGGCTTTCAAAAAACAAATATCCAGAAAACACGCCTTATCAAATTGATCTTTTAACTATTAGTGGTTCTCGCATAGATTTTTTGGAAAATGTTGTCTCAGAATTATAAAAATTTTCGTTAACAAAAATTTGACAAATTTAAAAACAATTGATATTTTTAAGTAAACTTCGATTGTACCTTAAAAATTTAAGAAGAAAGGAGGAAAAAGTGAAAAGAAAAATAAGACCGAATCTTACATTTTTCGTGAGTGGTGCGATAATGTGGACATGGGGAGGTTTTATAATTGCTATCACCTGTTTTCGACCGATTATTCCGCTACAAATACTAAAAGAAAATAAAGAGCTAGCTAACCAATTAGCCATTAGTTTGAGATTAATAATCCTTAAAACGGTACTTGTTTGGACTTTAGGAGGAGGTATTTTGGGTATAATTATCTCTAAACTTTTTCTCAGCAGACCTGATTATGAACACTTTTCTCCAACACCTAACGTGTTTAAATATTTATTTCTTCCAGGAATTCCTGAAATATCACCAAAACCAAGATGGTTAACTGGTCCTAAAACAAGAGCAGAAATAAATGCTGGTTTTCAAGGACAGATTTTAGGAATTATATTCGGAATTTGTGGAACGATTTTCTTTCTGCCTTTATTTCAAAATGAATTAATTGTAGTGAGGGAATTGCCCCTTAGAATAATTCTTGGTGCAATTCAGTCGCTCCTAAGCTCAACACTTATTTTGCCAGATTCTCTTGATAAATTGACCAAAAAAATACGCGAAAGGAAATACGAGGAGGGTTACTAAAATGAAACCACCATCTATGATAAGTCCTGCTTTAATAAGAATGTGGGGATGGTTGGGTTTTATGTTTTTTGGTCTCTTTTCTTTTCATTTAGGAAACAAAATTTTTGGTCTTAATCTAAATTTTTGGACTTCCTCTTGGTCTCAATTTGGAGGAAAAGAAATTGGACTTGTAGTTGTTTCTTTTATTTTCGCGATAGTAGGAATGGTAATAGGTTGGGGAATTGGTACGAGTATTGAAGTAAAAAACGAAAAAACTGATTTTATAATAAGCTCACTCTGGCATTATCTTGCCAGTGGAACTATTGTCTGGATTTTTCTCTGGACAATGTACTTGAGCAAAACTATTGGAAAAGAAAACATTAAACAATTTACCCAACAACTCGGCTCCACTTTCTCAATTTCTCTTCTTATTATCCCTTTCATCGGATGCCTCCTGATTGCAAGCTTGCTTCTGTTAATAGGATTATTGAACCAACGACACAAACCAATACTCTTGGCCTGTCTCATCCCTTCTCTTCCCGTCTCCCTTATTATGAGTCACATTCAAGTAAGTTTATTTCGAATAGAAGGATACGGTTGGATATTAATAGGAATCTTAATGCCCCTTATTCTTATACCACTCTCCAGCCTTATGATAACTCGAGACAAGTTCCAACGCCAACAACTCAAAGAATGATTTCTACAAAAAAAGAACAAGAATATGAAATACCAAACCACAAAAAACAAGGAGAAAGCAAATGGAATTCAAACCCTCTGCCAGATCGTTTCTCAGCTCCTTGCTGTGGAGTTTTTCTCCTGCATTTATAGCTACAATTGTAACCCTTTTAATGTATAAGGCAATCACAGCAAAGTGGTTTTTATTCATAGCCGACAGCTTTATGGTTTTACTCTCCTTTTTCCTTTTACTTCAAACTATCTTCGTTCATTTACAAACATTATATTTTGATGAATATTGTATAAAAACAGTAAGTCCTTTGGGCATTATAGAATTAAAATGGCAAGATATCTCCGATGCCCTGCTTCGCGAAAGAGTTAACGCAATATCTCGCACCGATCATTTGTTAATTTTGAAAACCTATGATGGTCAGATGTTAACTTTCAACACTTCAACTTTAAGTCCTGAAGATGAAAATTTTGTTCTTGGCAAAATAGCGCGAATGGTCAATTTAAAAGTCCACAGAGACGCTCCTTCCATTTAATCACTACCAATTATTACTTCTAGAAAAACTTTGGCGTAAGAAAAAATCTTGCGCCCTTTTTTTCAATAATAAAAACGAAAAACCGACCTCCGAGGTCGGGGGAATTCCCCGACCTCGGAGGTCGGGGAATTCCCCCCTTGACTCCACCCCCAAATATGATAAAATAAAATTATCAGCCAGAAAATCACCCACCCGTCCATTAGGCCAAATGGACAATTTTTTTAAGATAAATTAATTTTAAAAATATGGACATTAAATCATTTAGATTAGCTTTGACCCAAATTGCCGAGGAAAGGGGTATTGCGCCAGAAAAAGTTATTGAGACGATTGAAGCAGCAATTGCCACTGCTTATAAAAAAGATTACGGTAAGAAGGGCCAAAAAATTAAAGCCAAGTTTGATCCGAATACTGGCGATGTTAAGTTTTGGCAAGTAAAATTAGTTGTTGACGATTCAATGCTTTATACTGATGAGGAGATAGAAGAGATGAAAAAAAAGAAGGGGGTGTTCCAAGAGGAGGTGAAAGACGGAGAAGCGTCCAAAAAATATATATTTAATCCAGAAAAGCATATCAAAATAGAAGCCGCTAGAAAAGATTTTCCCAACGTTAAGGCTGGAGAAGAGATTGAAATTCCTTTGGCGCCAAGGCGGGATTATGGCAGAATTGCTGCTCAAACAGCGAAACAAGTTATTTTACAAAAAATCCGTGAAGCAGAAAAAGAAACCATCTCAACAGAATATAAATCTAAAGAAGGGCAAATTTTGTCTGGAGTTATTCAAAGGATTGAGGGGCATACGGTTTTTGTAGATATTGGCAAAACAATTGGCATTTTGAATAGAGACGAGCAGGTTCCTGGTGAATTTTACAGGCCCGGTCAAAGATTAAAATTTTATATTTTAAAAGTTGAAGAAACGCCCAAGGGCGCAGTTGTTTTGCTTTCCAGGGCTTATCCAAAGTTAATTTCAAAGCTGTTTGAATTAGAAGTTCCCGAGATTGCCGCCGGCACTGTTGTTATAAAATCAATTGCAAGAGAGGCGGGTTTTCGCACCAAAATCGCAGTTGCTTCTACCCAAGAAGGTGTTGATCCGGTGGGGGCGTGTGTTGGTCAAAGGGGTACAAGAATTATGGCGGTAATAAACGAACTTGGCGGAGAGAAAATTGATGTGATACAATGGGAGGAAAAACCAGAAAAATTTATTGCCAACGCCCTTTCTCCCGCTAAAATTATTGAAGTAAAATTAGAAGATAAAAACACGGCAACGGTTTTTGTTCCGGAAGACCAACTTTCTTTAGTTATTGGAAGGGATGGTAGAAACGTAAGGTTGGCGTCTAATTTAACCGGTTGGAAAATAGATATTAAGACTACAACAGGGACGGAAGAGGCGCCTTCAGAAGAAGAAAGCTCAAAAGAAAAAGAGGTAAACAAAGAAGAAAAAGCTTAAAAAATAAAATAACAATAAAAAAATACTAAAACAATAAAAAATCTTCGGTGACCCCCCAAAGTATTTACAAAAAGGGGTGATAACAAAACTTCATTCGAAGAGTTTCAAAATAAATTAATCGGCTTGGTGACAGCAGGCCTGTAAAAACAATGAGTTTAAATTTAATTTATTATCCAATAATTACCTCGCTTTTTGCTTTGTTTTTTGTTGTTTATTTAATTTCTCAAATTAAAAAAATATCAGCTGCCGGTGACAAAGCAATTGCCATTGCCGCGGCAATAAACGAGGGAGCAATGTCTTATTTAAAAAGGCAATATAAAACAATTAGTTTGGTGGGTATTGTATTATTTTTGCTTTTGTTTTTTATGGGCTGGAAGGTTGCTGTGGGGTTTTTATTTGGCGCCGTTTTGTCTGCGGTTTCGGGGTTTGTAGGTATGATTATTTCAACACGGGCAAACAGCAAAGTTGCCGAATCGGCCAAGAAGGGATTAGCGAGGGCGCTGGATGTTTCTTTTAAGGGCGGTTTAATAACAGGGTTAACGGTTGTTAGTTTGGGTTTATTGGCGGTTTCTGGTTATTATATTTTGACAAATAGAGATATACACGGTTTGGTTGGTTTGGGTTTCGGCGCCAGTTTAATTTCTGTTTTTGCTAGAATTGGCGGCGGTATTTACACCAAGGCAGCTGATGTTGGCGCCGATTTGGTGGGAAAAATTGAAAAAGGAATTCCCGAAGACGACCCGCGAAATCCAGCGGTTATCGCAGACCAGGTTGGAGATAATGTGGGAGATTGTGCTGGTATGGCAGCCGACATTTTTGAAACATATACTGTTACCATAATAGCCACCATGATATTGGGCACTCTTTTATTTCCCCGCAGCGAGCAATTTGTTTTGCTTCCATTGATTTTAGGTTCAGTTTCTATTTTAGCCTCTATTATAGGGAGTTTTTTTGTAAGACTCAGCAAGAAAGAAAATCCCAGCATAATGGGAGCTATGTATAAGGGGGTTGCCGTGACCGTAATTCTCTCGGTAATTTCTTTTTATCCTATAATTAAGAAATTGATGACAAACAATGCTGCTAATATTTCGGTTACCAATTTTTACCTTTCCACATTGGTTGGTTTGGTTGTAGCAGTTGGAATGTTTATTATTACAGAATATTACACCTCTAAAAAATATAATCCCGTTAAATCAATCGCTAGGGCTTCAGAAACCGGTCACGCGACCAACATAATTCGTGGGTTAGCGGTAGGCATGCAGTCAACCGCCTATCCTGTTTTGTTAATTGCAATTGGTACGATTATAAGTTTTAAGCTAGCCGGTATTTATGGAGTAGCCCTAGCTGTGATGGCGATGCTCTCAATTTCTGGGATTGTGGTGGGGGTGGATGCTTATGGTCCGATTACAGATAATGCTGGTGGGATTGCCGAAATGTCGAGCATGTCAGAAGATATTAGGCAAATTACAGACGCCCTAGACGCTGTGGGAAACACAACCAAGGCAGTTACAAAGGGGTATGCAATCGCTTCAGCCGGTTTAGCGGCATTGGTTTTGTTTTCTGCCTATTCGCAAGAGGTTGGTGTTACCAAGACCATAAACTTTTCTCTGGATAACCCTAAAATTATCGCCGGCCTTTTAATTGGCGGCCTGCTACCATATTTGTTTGCCTCCCATTTGTTGGGTGCTGTTGGAAAAACGGCTGGAAGGGTTGTTGAAGAAGTCAGACGTCAATTTAAAAACATTGTTGGTTTAATGGAAGGAAGTGCCAAACCAGAATATGGCAAGTGTGTTGATATTGTTACCAAAGCAGCAATTAAAGAAATGTTATTACCCGCCCTAATTCCGGTGGTTGGTCCTATCTTGGTTGGATTTATTTTGGGTGCCGAAGCACTGGGCGGCTTGTTGATTGGGTCAATTATTACAGGATTATTTGTTGGGATATCAATGACAACTGGCGGTGCTGCTTGGGACAACGCCAAAAAATATATTGAAGCTGGTAATTTCGGTGGCAAGGGTTCCGATGCTCACAAAGCTGCGGTGACTGGTGACACCGTGGGCGACCCCTATAAAGATACAGCTGGGCCTGCTATTAACCCGATGATTAAGGTGTTGAACATTGTGGCCTTGTTGATTGTGGCGTTCTTAATATAAAAAAACAAAAACAAAAACCCGCGGAAACTTCCGCGGGTTTTTGTTTTTCTCATTGACATAAAATAAAAAAAATGTTAACTTTATCTATTAGTTAAGGAGTAGAACCTTGACAAGGAAGGAGGAAAGATGAGCCAAAAAAACTTTTTACCGACATTTTTGCTATCAATAATTTGCGGTATTGGGGCTATTTTGATAGCCCTTTTCGGGATTTTTGTGATTTTGATTAAATTTTTTTTGCGGAAATTCTAGAAAGAGAAAGGAGGTCGTTATGCTTATTGCAGATTTACTAGAAAGAACAAAAAACCAGGCTGTCCAGTTGGTAGAATCTGCCAAACAAGATAGGCGGTATTTAGAATATTTAGGAACACCAGAAGGACCCGATGAAGTTTTCATTGGTTGCTTGCCACCAGCCTTAATAGCCCTTCATTATATCTTCTACCAAGAGGGTAAAAAAGCAGAGGTTTTAAGAGAGTTATTGTTGATGACGACGAAAGAATTAGTAGAAAATGGTTTGGGTGTGGAAGAAATAATAAAAAAAACAGAAGGTTCCCAAAGAGAAATTGATTTTGTTCTTGAAGAATTGGGGATTATCTCCAAAATATTCTGGTTCGAGGTAACAAGAGCCTTCCCGGGCACTCTTGATAAAGGTATTGGTGGTATAAGAATAGGGAATGGGTGGAGGATTATTGCTTATAGAGAGAGGGGTGAGCCCCCTAAAGGAAGTGGTGTGGCTATTCCCCTGATTGTGGTTCAGCGCACTGTCCTGCCAACCCATTTCAACAACTGACAGATTCAGGCCGCCTGGTTTGATTTACCCGGCGGTTTTTTGTTGATTTATCGCCCAAAAAATGTTAAACTAATTAATTATTAGTTCGCTTCAATATGAGAGTAAAACAAAAAAAACTACCCCAAAGTCAAATAGAGTTAGAATTTGAATTAACAGAAGAAGAGTTTAAAGAACACATTAACCGCGCTTTGGAACGCTTAAAAAAAGATATAAAAATTGATGGATTTAGACCCGGGCAAGCGCCCAATAAATTAGTTGAAGATAAAATAAAAAAAGAATCTCTCTTGATGGAAGCAGGTGATTACGCTGTTCGCAATTCTTATTTGGAATATATTAAAAAAAATAATTTAGAGCCAATTAGTCGGCCTGAGGTGAAAATAATAAAAATAGCCCAGGGCAGCCCGTTTGTTTTTACTATTACTACAACCCTATTGCCAGAGGTTGAATTACCAGATTACAAGGCAATAGCAAGATCAGTTAAGGAAAACGAAGTTTTTGTTACTGCCGAAGAGGTAGAGGCCTCGCTAAATTATCTGCAAAAATCAAGAGCGAAAATGATTCTGAAAAAAGATTCCGCCTCATTGAAAGATTTTGTGCAGATAAAATATCAAAACAAAGATATTAATGCCGGTAAAGAAATAGACGACCAGTTTATTTTAGGCGAGGGTGGTTTTGTAAAGGGTTTTGAAGACAACCTTGTGGGCATGAGGGCCGGAGAAGAGAAGGCTTTTTTGGTCAGGTTTCCAGACGACTCCCTTTACAAAAATTTAGCGGGTAAGGAGGGTGAGTTTAAGGTGAAAATGGTGTCCGTTTACAAAATGGAATTGCCTGAGGTCAATGATGAGTTTGCAAGACAATTGGGAGCTTTTGAAACACTTACTGCCCTGAAGAATAGCATAAAAGAGGGCTTAATGGTGGAAAAACAGGAGGCAGAAAGACAAAGAAAAAGAACTGAAATTTTGAACAAAATTGTTGAAGGAGCAAGATTGGAAATACCGGAAGTGATGATTAATTATGAAAAAGAAAGATTGCTAGATGATTTTAAAAATAAAATTAGCCAAACAATAAAAATTTCTTTTGAACAATATCTTGCTACGATAAAAAAGACAGAGGAGGAAATTAAGGAAAGTTATCATAAAGAAGCCGGAAAAAGATTAAAAGAATTTTTAGTTTTAAGGGAGATAGGAAAACGGGAGAAAATTGAAGTTTCTGACAAGGAAATAGAGGATGAAATAAATAAATCAATTAAAAATTATTCTAAAGAGCAAATGGAAAAAATTGACATAAATGAATTAAAAGAGTATACTAAAGGTGTAATAACAAACGAAAAAATTTTTATATTATTAGAAAACCTTTCAAAAGAAAGTGCCAATAGTACCAACTATTGTTGAAAGACATCCACGCGGTGAGCGTGCATACGATATATTTTCAAGGCTTTTAGAAGAGCGCATTATTTTTCTTGCTGGTCCCGTTACAGATTTAAACGCTAATTTGATTATAGCTCAGATGCTTTATTTGGCCTCAAGGGACTCAAAGAGAGACATAAAGCTCTATATTAACAGCCCGGGTGGTTCAGTTACAGCAGGGTTAGCTATTTATGACACAATGCAGTACTTAAAATGTCCGATTTCCACTATTTGCATAGGAATGACAGCTTCAATGGCGGCAGTGATTTTAGCCGCTGGAACAAGGGGCAAAAGATTCGCTCTTCCTAATGCCGAAATTTTGTTGCATCAGGTTGCTGGAGGAATGCAAGGTCAGGCAACGGATATTGAGATTACCGCCAAACAGATTGTAAAAATAAAAGAGAAGTTAAATGCTATATTAGCCAAACACACAGGTCAGTCGTTAGCTAAGGTGGAAAAAGATACCGATAGGGATTTTTATTTAACCGCAGAAGAGGCTAAAAATTATGGTTTAATTGACGAAGTTATAGGCGGAAAGTAAAATCTTTAATCATCGAGAATATATCTTGTGTAGGCTCACCGAGCAGGTGAGTTTATTTTGTTAGTATTAGTAAAAATTAATAAAAAGTAAAAAACACATGGAACAAACAACTATTTATATTATATTTGGCGCAATTTGTTTGATTATAGGTTCAATCATAGGATACTATATCAGACAGAATATAGCCAAAAAGAGGGCAGGGTCATTAGAGGCGAAACTTCAAAAAAGAATCGCTGATGTTAAGAGAGAAACAAGCCAGATGATAAAAGAGGCAGAAAAGAAATCTGCTGAAATTATAGAAAGAGCGCAAAAAGATATTGACGAAAGAAGAAGAGAGTTTTTGAAAGCCCAGCAGCTTTTACTAAACAGGGAAACCCTGCTTAATGAGAGAATTGCTTCTTTCGAGAAAAAAGAGAAAGAGTTTCAAGAAAAGGGGGAAAAGCTTAAAGCTGTTAAAGAGCAATTAGAAAAATTGAGAAGCGAGGCTGAGAAAAAATTAGAAAAGATAGCGCATCTTTCAAGAGAAGAGGCAAAAAAAGAATTATTAGCTTTAGTTGAAGTTGAAAATGAGAAAGAAATTTTGGAGCGGATGAGAAAATTAGAAGAGAGCAACCGGGAAAAACTGCAAAACAAAGCGAAAGAAATAATTGCCTTGGCTATTCAAAAATGCGCTGTTTCGCAAGCGCAGGAACTTACAACCACAACAGTTATCTTGGCCAACGAGGAACTAAAAGGCAGGATTATTGGTAAGGAGGGTAGAAATATCAGGGCTTTTGAAAAAGCAACCGGAGTTGAGTTAATTGTTGATGAAACGCCAGAATCAGTTGTTATTTCTAGTTTTAATCCCATTAGAAGGCAAGTTGCTAAATTGGCATTAGACAAACTAATTACAGACGGCAGAATTCAACCAGCAAAAATTGAAGAAAAAGTTGAAGAAGCTAAATTAGAAATTGCCAACCAAATAAAAGAGGCGGGAGAGAGAGCGGCTTATGAGGTTGGAATTGTGGGTCTTAATGAAAAATTAATTCAGATTTTGGGCAGATTATATTATAGAACCTCTTATGGCCAAAATGTGCTTTTACATTCAATGGAGGTAGCCCAAATTGCCGAAGCGATTGCTGATGAATTAAAAGCCAATTCACAGGTTGCAAAAAGAGCAGGGCTTTTTCATGATATTGGAAAGGCAATTGACCAGCAGATACAAGGCTCTCACGTAGAGATTGGAATTAAAATTCTGGAAAAATTTGGCGAATCAGAAGAGATTATTAAAGCAATGAGGGCGCACCACGACGATTATCCAGCCGAAACCCTAGAGGCCATAATTGTTAAGACGGCCGATGCAATTTCCGGTTCTAGGCCGGGAGCGAGAAAAGATACAATGGAGAATTATCTGCAAAGATTAAAGGATTTGGAAGATATTGCCAACAAATTTGAAGGAGTTGAAAAAAGTTATGCTATTCAGGCAGGTAGAGAAATTAGGGTTTTTGTAAAACCGGATATAATTGATGATTTAGCGGCAGCGAAATTAGCAAAACAAATTGCAGAGGAGATTCAGGAAGAGCTGAAATATCCAGGAGAAATTAAGATTGTTGTTATCCGCGAGAGCAGGGTGATTGAATACGCCAGATAATACTTTTAGTTTCACACTTGATTTGCAACGGTTGTTTCTTAAAAACATGTCATCCAAAAAGCGGCTATTTTGGCCGCTTTTTGGATGACAAGGAGTATATTTATGAGTCCGCTCGAACCTACTTTATCAAAAATTCGTGAATTAAGGAAGCCGCCCCGCCGCTGCTCGCTAACGCTCGCCCCACCATAGAAAAGTTTTGTTTGCGGTTTTGATTTGCGCGCGCCCATTTTTTCTCCTAAAAGGAAAACAAAACTTTTCTGTGGTGTTCTGTTCTGAACGAGCAGGCGGCGGGGCTGGCCTCTATTTTTTTTGCAGGAATACGGCAGAATTTTTACCCCGTAGCGAACTTTGTTCTGCTTCGGGGCGCCCCACATCCCCCCTTCCGCCGTATTCTTGCGGGGACGAGACGGGAACGAAAATTTTTGGCGGTGGGTGTGCTTATGGTTTGGATAAAAACTCTTTATTATTTCTCGTCAACTTGATATAATTAAGGTGTTGATTGGTCAACCTGCCGATATACTATAAAAAGCTAAAAATTGAAAAAGTATGTGGAAAACTAAAATATTTAAAGTGAGTAAATTTCTACAAATTTCTATTGTATTTCTAATTATTTTCGCTTGGATTTTTTCGGGCTGGCCACGACTTTGGCAAAAGCCGCCGATTCCGCCGCGGATTGGAGTTGCGTTATCCACAACAGCGCTCTTGACAGGTGTTTTGGCTTTTGCTATTCTTAAAATAGTTAACCCCCCCCGCGCTTACTTTTGGTAGGTGCGGGGTTTTTATTTTCGGTAAAAATATTGGTAAAATAGCATTATGAATAACAACGAGCGAGTTTTCATAATCATTGACGGAAACAATTTTTATCACCGTCTAAAAGAGTTAAAGTTGACTAATCTATTGTCTTTTGATTACGAAAAATTTGCGCAGTTTCTTTTTGGCCGTAGAATTTTAGCATCAAAAAATTATTATATCGGCGCTATTCGAGAAGAGCGTAATAATCCAAAAAGTAAAGAATTAATGATTGGGCAACAAAAACTAATTGGCAAACTTCAAAAAGGAAATTGGGTGATTAAATTCGGCCACATGCTTAAAACCGATGAATTTCACGAAAAAGGTGTTGACGTTCAAATCGCAGTAGATATTCTTATTGGAGCTTATGAAAATTTATATGACACCGCAATTTTAGTCAGCTCCGATACCGATTTAATTCCGGCATTGGCTAAAGCGCGTTCAATGAAAAAGAAAATTGAGTACATCGGTTTTAGCCACAAACCATCTTACGGATTAATAACTCATTCCGACATAAGGCGTTTGCTTACAAAAGATGATCTTCAGCAATTCTTCTTATGAAAAAGTTTATAAAAATTACAATTATATTTTTAATAATCACCAGCTGGATTTTTTCGGGATGGCCGAGGATTTGGCAAAACCCGCCGATTCCGCCAAAAATAAAGGAGGTGAAGGCGACGGTAGGGTTTGATGCCTTTAGTAGCGGAGCGGCTGGAACAGGAAATCTTTCTTGGACCCATACGCCGGCTGGCACCCCAAAGGCAGTTATAGTTTTGATTGCCCAAAATGTTGGGACGACCAATGAGATTTCAAACGTTACTTATGGTAGCTTATCTTTAACTAAGGTTGCCGGTCCTGTTTGCGATACATCTGGGGAACCGGGGTGTGTTTATGCTTACTTTGGCGGTTCAAGTATCCCTACCGGCAACCAAACAGTTACCGTGAACGTATCAGGATCCAGTACGAAAAGAGCGGGGTCAATTACTTTAACTGGCAGCGGGAGTACTTATGTAGTTACTTATGATGCCTCAATTACATCAGACGCTAAAAACCCTACTATTACTTTAAACCTTAACAACCAAACCTCTTTTGTGGCTGAAGTTTTTCATTCCGGGCAAAATGATCCTGCAAATATAACCCCATTTAGTGGCTGGACAGCTCGACTTGAACACGACTACGGAAGCCAAACTGCAGGCTGGTATACTTACGATACTGTAAATAGCACAAATGTTTCGGCTGGCTGGACTCAAAACAGTGAGGATGCAGCAATGATCGCTTTGGCAGTTTCAGAAATTACCACTACCCTCGGCAATGGTACTGATCCTTCAAATTCTACGAATGGGCCGGGGACAACCAATTATTTGGACCAGTTTAGTTTTGTAACAAACAGCGGTACTGATACTGTTACCGGCTTGACAGTGACTACCGCCAATACGTCTGCCATTGCCAGCATAAAGATTTGCAGTAATGATGATAATTGCGCCACCCAGTATTTTAATACGGTGACTTCGCCTTCGGGTGATAATTGGAACTTTAGCGGCGGGACAAGTATTCCGGTAACGACTACTACTTCTTATTACCGGGTGGTTTTTACTGCCAAAGACCATAGCAGTCTGGCTGAAGGAACTTATGCAGTTACCGGTTATGTTTCTGCTTTTACTTGCAGCAATAATCAAGCCGGCAGCGATAGCGCTGGCACAACCATTACCATTGACAATGCTCCGCCTTCAAATGCCACTTGGGGGACGATTACTCCCGGCGACCAGCAGATTGCTTTAAATTGGTCAAATCCCGGCAGCGATTTTTACAAAGTTTTGATTTTAAGAAAAGCCGGCTCTTCAATCACTGACGCGCCAACTGACGGCACCGAATACTCTGTGCCGGGTACAATTGGTAATAGCACCATAATTTATGTTAACAATGGCACCAGTTTTACCGATACTGGTTTAACCAACGGCACTGATTATTATTACAAAATTTTTGCCTATGACCAGTATAAAAACTATGCTTCTGGGTCAGGAACCGGTCCCCATCAACCGGTGGCGGTTTCTATCAGTTTGACTACCGATGGTTCAATATCTTTTGGCACACTGGAATTTAATGAGACGCGGGACACAACGCCTTCTGATTTGAACGACCCGGAAACAGTTAAAGTAGATTCCGGTCCGGCTGATTTGGAAATTAAAACAACAATTTTTTCTGGCGGTGGCAATAATTGGAGTTTGGGCACATCAAATGGTTCAGAACAGGTCAAATGGGAATTTCAAAAATCAGGCAGTTCCTGGACCACTTTTGAGACAAATGATTATCTATATGTTTTAGAAAATAATGTACCTCAGGGAGAAAGCAGAACGATTTATTTTCGTTTAACCACGCCCACTTCAACTGTTTCTTCGGCCGACCACAGCGCCACAATTACAATTGTTGCTTCTCCACCTGACTAATAGTATAATTGATGTAATGTGTGGATAACTTTATTTGCTTATAATAAAAATTTTATTTATAATAAATTAATTAAAAACAAAAAATGGTCGGCTAAAAAAATAATAAAAAATTAATAAATCATAAATAATTATTATGAAATCATTTATTGCCACGATTGCTATCTTGGGTTTAGTTGGTTTAATGGTCGGCGCAAGTTTAAGTTTGGCAGCAGAATCTTCAATCACTGCCACTGTTAAGGTTCAGAAAATCGCCTTATCAATAAGCGATGGGAGCATTGATTATGGAACCTTAGAACTGTCCGGTACAGCAGATACAACTTCGGGCGGAGTTAATGATACCCAAACCGTAACTAATAGCGGAAATGTTAATGAAGATTTTGATGTGAAAGGAACGAATGTTTCAGGGTCTTGTACTTGGACATTGGCTAGTACTCAGGGGACAGACCAATATTATCATAAAATCTGCACCTCAAACTGTGATACTTCTCCTACCTGGACTGCTTTAACCACTAATTATACTGAATACGCCGACAATATCTCGCCCTCAGGTACTGCTGACTTTGATTTTAAGGTCGGAGTTCCGAGTTCAACTGAATGCAGCAGCCAAGTGAATGTTAATATCTGGGTTCAGGCAAGCGCTCACTCATAATTTCTGATTTAAATTCAAATTTTCAAATTATGAAAAAAAGAGCTGCAGTTCTAATTTTGGGCTTATCTTTGCTTTTGCCATTTTTGGCTTTGGCTAAGTTAGGAGTTGGAGTTGGAACCGGAAAAATTCAGGTTGACAAACCTTTAAAACCAGGGTTTATTTATAATATTCTTCCGGTCACGGTTTTTAATACTGGCGACGAAGCAGCTGATTTTGGTATTGGCATTGAGTATCGGGAAAATATACCACAACTGCGGCCAGAAAAAGAATGGTTTTCTTTTAAACCGGAGAAATTTCATTTAGAGCCCGGTCAGTCCAAAATGGTTGAAATTCAATTAACGCTGCCGGTAAAAGGAGTGAAGCCCGGCGATTATTTTTGTTTTTTGAGCGGTTATCCTATTCAAAAATCAGAAGCAGGAGTAGCGACTGTTGGCATTGCCGCAGCGACCAAACTTTATTTTACTGTTGCGCCGGCAAATATCTTTCAGGGAATTTACTACCGATTTGTTAGTTTGTACACCCGTTATCATCCTTGGGATACCATTGTTTTAACGTTGATTGCTTTGGCTATTGTCATAAGATTGATTGGAAAAAAATTTAAGATTCAGATTGCCAAGAGATAGAAAAGAATTTAAAAAAGAAAGTAGAAAGTAAAATAATGAATGTACAAAGTATCACCCAAATATTTAATTTTTTTTGTCGTTTTTCTCCTTTTATTTAACAAAGGAGATTTTGTTTTTGCCAACCAAAACTCTCAGATTCAAGCAACAATTAAAATTTCAGTTTGCGGAAATAATATCAAAGAAACAGGAGAAGAGTGCGACGGAACTGATTTAGGTGGCGCAACTTGCCAAAGCTTAGGGTATTCTGGCGGCAGTTTGTCTTGCACTGTCGCTTGTGATTTTAATACTTCAGCTTGCACTTCTGGTGGTAGTGGCGGTGGCGGTGGCGGCGGAGGCGGTGGAGGAGGAGGCGGAGGAGGCGGCTATATTCCACCAACGCCGCCAGAAACAAAAGTTATTTTCTCCGGCCGCGCCTATCCTAAAAGCACGGTAACGCTTCTCAAAGACGCCCAGATTGCTACCACCACTATTGCCGGCGTCGATGCCAATTTTCAAATAAGTATTTCCGGGCTTTCGGGCGGCAATTATATTTTCAGCGTTTATTCCGAAGATAACAAAGGCAATCGTTCTTCTCTCTTAACTTTTCCGGTGAGCGTAACTTCCGGCGCTACTACTAATGTTAGCGGCATTTTTATTGCGCCGACTATTGCAGTTGATAAAAGCGAGGTGAAGCGTGGCGACAATATCGCGATTTTTGGCCAATCAATACCTAAAGCGGAAATTACAATTGCCGTAAACTCTGATGAAGAATTTTTTGATAAGACACTCGCCGATGCCAGTGGCACCTATTTATATAATTTTGATACTACTAAAATTAATATTGGCCAACATTTTACAAAATCAAAAGCGGCCAAAGACGGCGCAATTAGTTCTTTTAGTAAAGCAGTAAGTTTTTTGGTCGGTACAAAAAATGTGCTTGCCGGTTTACCGCAAAAATGTCCCGCCAAGGCCGATTTAAATGGCGATTGTCGAGTAAATCTGGTTGATTTTTCTGTTGCCGCGTATTGGTATAAGCGACCATCGCCACCGGCTTCTGCTGATCTTAACGGCGACGGCAAAGTTGATTTAATTGATTTCAGCATTATGGCGTTCTATTGGACGGGTTAATGCTTTACATTTTCAAAATGAAAAATTCACAATTACCCCGAATAGCAGAGCAATGCTCGCTACGGGGCAGGCAATTCAAAAAGTATCTTTTACCGGCATTGGTGATTATTGCCTCTTTTCTTATTGTCGAGCCGGCGTTTGCCGCGAAAACATTTTTTGGGACAAAAACCCAAGAGATGAAAGCAGGTCAATCATTTGAAGTCAGCGTTTTTATCGATACCGAGAATGAGGTGATTAATGCGATTGAGGAGAAAATTATATTCCCACAGGATCTTTTGGAAATAAAAAAGATAAATGATAGCAACTCAATAATTAATTTCTGGATAGACCCTGTTAAAAACTGCGTTTCTAACGGGGTAGAAAAATCCAATGAAATTTGTTTTTCCGGCATCATCCCCGGCGGATATAATGACAATCAAGGGCTAATTTTATCAATCACATTTTTAACCAAAAAGGAAGGCAGTGGCACGATTAAATTCGGCGAAGTCAAAGCATTGCGAAACGACGGACAAGGAACGGAAGCACCACTGACAATTTCCAATTTCCAATTTTCAATTTCCAAAGAAGTATTGACTACTCAACCCTCAGTACCAGAAATAAAAGATTTAGAACCACCTGAGAATTTTAAGCCGGAAATTGCCTCCGACCCGACTATTTTTGAAGGAAAATGGTTTTTGGTTTTTGCGACTCAAGACAAGGGTTCGGGCATTGATCATTATGAAGTTTTAGAATCTAGAAATCAGAAAATAGAAAATAGAAATTGGAGGACAGTGGAAAGCCCCTATCTGTTAAAAGACCAGAAATTAAAGAGTTTTATTTATGTAAAAGCGGTTGATAAAGCCGGAAATGAAAGAATTGCGACTCTGGCGCCGCGATATTCTCTGAAATGGTATGAAAAATGGGAGAATTGGATTATAATTATTATAGTTACATTTATTTTGTATCTGTTATGGAAGGTTATTAAATCAAAAATTAAATATCAAAAATCAAAATGAGAGATAAAAATTCAAAAAGAATAATTTTACATTTCGCATTGTCATTTTGCATTTTGATTTTTACGTTTTGCATTTCTGATGTCGCGAGCGCAGCAACTTTGTATTTTTCTCCTTCTTCGGGGGAATATGCCGTCGGCAAAACTTTTTCGGTAAGCGTGTATGTCTCAAGCTCCGATCAGGCAATGAACGCGGCATCAGGAGTGATTTCGTTCCCAAGCGACAAAC